>Ga0265797_10000029_pt1 | contig 349478 bp, 290 predicted proteins | sample P2T30metagenome_FD_192433 | JGI IMG/M metagenome (GOLD analysis project Ga0265797, IMG submission 192433) | Plant litter microbial communities from East Loma Ridge, Irvine, California - P2 T30 | ecosystem: Environmental > Terrestrial > Plant litter > Unclassified | place: USA: California... | reverse complement strand
CTTGTGTTGCTTGCTCTTGTCCTGGTTGGCCTGTTTGACTTTTTTCTTGTCGACCAGGCCGGCTTTCAGTAACTGCTCTTGCAGCGAGACCATGTTGTGCTTCCTTCAAAATGACATCCGGCGCTAGTGTCCTGAATCAGAAGTTCGTTGATGATAAATATGGCGAAATCGGCCCGAGACAAGGAGCAAAGCACAGCAAGGCCGGGGCCTTGCGCGCATGTGCGACGCAGTATCGGGCCGATTCTCGCCTTATTTATTCAACGAATCTTCGATTCAGGGCGCTAGCATAGCAAACTCGCGCCGCGCCGGGGGCCTCTAGGGAAGCACCGATTCATCCTGGGCGCTTGCCGCCCACGGATCGTAGGTTCCCACTTGCCAGACGTGGCCTTCGGGGTCGCGGCAGGCGAACGCGCGCCCGCCCTGGGCGACGTCGTCGATGGTCTGGACGATGCTGGCGCCGCTTTCCACCACCCGCGCAAACACCGTGTCGGCGTCGGGCACGCGGATCCAGATGGTCTGGGTCTGCAGGCCGCCGGTGCTGTCGGGCGTGGTCAGGAGCTGGCCGTAGGCGTCGTCGAATGCGGAACCGACCATGACCATGCCGTCGCCCAGCGTGAGTTCGGCGTGCCCGATGGAACCGTCCTTTGCGGGGATGACCAGTCGCTTCTCGAAACCAAGATGACTGCACAGCCACTCGATGACGGCGGATGCGTCGCGGTAGCGCAGGCACGGAACTACTGTCGAGCTCATCACAGCCTCCTGGTATAAAGGGATGGACTGTCGATGGTAACCCAGTCAAGCCGGAACTTGAAATTCTGCTCACTGATCCACAACATACAGTCATCTCTCGACCAACCTGGAGCGCGACCATGAATGCATCCGACCAAAAGATGTTGCAGGATTTCCTGGACCAGCTGGTTCAGGCAAAAGGTGTCACCAAGGATACCGAAGCCGACGCGCTGATCGGGCGCGCCGTCAGCCAGCAGCCGGATGCGGCCTACCTGCTGGTGCAGCGTGCGCTGCTGGTGGAACAGGCGCTGAACAACGCCAGGTCCCGCATCGCCGCGCTGGAAAGCCAGGGCGGCAAGAGCGGTGGCGGTTTCCTCGATGCAAATTCATGGGGTAATTCGGCGCAGACACAAACTCAGCCGTCGAATCCGGTGCCGGGCGTGGGGCAGGGCGGTTACACGGGTACGCCGGCGCCGGCGCCGGGTGCGGCCGCACCGACCAAGGGGGGCAGCTTCCTGGGCGGCGCCGGCGGCAGCATGCTGGGCACGATCGCCGCCACGGCGGCCGGCGTGGCGGCAGGTAGTTTCCTGTTCCACGGGATCGGCAACCTGCTGGGTGGACATGACGGCCAGGAGGCGGGCAACCATCTGCTGGCCGACAATGCGGCCGGCGCGGGCGCGGACAATGCCGCAGCCCCCGACCAGTCCGGCAGTTCGCTGGCCGACCAGGCCGGCGCGGGCGCGATCGACGAACCCGGTGGCGACGACGCGCTGGCCGATAACAATGAAGACAGCCTGGGCGGCTTCTTCGACGGCGATGGGTCGGACGAAGGATTGTTCGGCTAGGCGCCGCTCACGCGCTGCCCATGTGCCGATGCGATCCCGGTCGTGGCGAACCGCTCGCGATACACCTTGGGCGCGATCCCCAGCTTCTTCATGAACACGCGCCGCATGTGCGCCTCGTCGCTGAAACAGGCGCGCGCGGCGACCGTCTTGAGCGGCAGGGCCAGGTCGGCCAGCAGGCTTGTTGCGCGTTCGAAGCGGCAGGTTTCGATGAATTCCTGCGGACTCACGCCGACCTCCTGCTGGAACACGCGCGAGAAGTGACGCTCGCTCATCATGGCCTTTTGCGCCAGCTGCGCCAGCGTGAAGCGCTCGTGCAGGTTATCCAGGATCCAGTTCTGCAGGCCGCGGATGGTCGGCCTGGCGGTGCGCTCGCTGAGCAGGTGGGCGCTGAACTGCGACTGGCCGCCCGGGCGCTTCAGGTACACCACCATCTCGGTCGCCACTTCGAGCGCCAGTTCGCGGCCAAAATCTTCTTCGACCAACGCCAGCGCCAGGTCCATGCCGGCCGTGACGCCGGCCGAGGTCCAGAGATTGCCCGAACGAATGAAGATGGCGTCGGCATCGATGTCGATGGCGGGATAGTCGGCGCGCAGGCGCTCGGCCACGCTCCAGTGGGTGGTGGCGCGGCGGCCGTCGAGCACCCCGGCGGCGGCCAGGAAGAAGGCGCCCGAGCACAGCGCCGCCAGCCGCTTGATGCGCGGCGCGGCGGCGCCGATCCAGTCGACCAGGGCGCCGCCGTCGGCCAGGGCGGCGTGGATGTGGCGCGCGCCGACCACGATCGCGCAGTCTGGCAAGCTCAACGTATTGACGACCTTGGTCGCCTCGAGCGACATCAGCGTGTCCGAGCGCACCGGGCCGAGACGGTTCGAGGCGATGCACACGTCATAGCCGGGCGCCGCCCCGCGCCGCTGCAGGTGCAGGTTGGCGTACTCGAACACCGACATCGGGCCGACCGCCTCCATTGCCTTGAAGCCGGGATACACGACGATATCCACGGTGATTGCAGGTTTGCTGTTCATGGCTGCATTGTCGCTGCGCGGATCGGCAAAATCCAGTCTTCGTGATGCAAAATCCCGCCATTGGGACACCCTAACCGCGCCAGGAAGGACAAGAAAGCGCATACTCGCCGGATTGACAATCAAGCGAGGAAACCATGAAAACCAAAGCAGCCGTTGCATGGCAGGCCGGCCAGCCACTGACGATCGAAGAAGTCGACCTGCAGGGACCGCGCGAAGGCGAAGTGCTGGTCGAACTCAAGGCCACCGGCATCTGCCATACCGACTACTACACGCTGTCCGGCGCCGATCCGGAAGGACTGTTCCCGGCGATCCTGGGCCATGAAGGCGCCGGCATCGTGGTCGACGTCGGCCCGGGCGTGACCACGCTGAAGAAGGACGACCACGTCATCCCGCTGTACACGCCGGAATGCCGCCAGTGCAAATTCTGCCTGTCGCAAAAGACCAACCTGTGCCAGGCGATCCGCTCCACGCAGGGACGCGGCCTGATGCCTGACGCTACTTCCCGTTTCTCGCTCGACGGCAAGCCGCTGTTTCACTACATGGGCACGTCGACGTTCTCGAACTACATCGTGGTGCCCGAGATCGCGCTGGCGAAGATCCGCGAGGACGCGCCATTCGACAAGGTCTGCTACATCGGTTGCGGCGTGACCACCGGCGTGGGCGCGGTGCTGTTCTCGGCCAAGGTCGAAGCCGGCGCCAACGTGGTCGTGTTCGGCCTGGGCGGCATCGGCCTGAACGTGATCCAGGCGGCCAAAATGGTCGGCGCCGACAAGATCATCGGCATCGACATCAATCCGGCCCGCGAAGCCATGGCGCGCAAGTTCGGCATGACCCATTTCATCAACCCGAACCAGAGTGCCAACGTGGTCGACGACATCGTGCAACTGACCGATGGCGGCGCCGACTACAGCTTCGAGTGCGTCGGCAACGTGACGCTGATGCGCCAGGCGCTCGAGTGCACCCACAAGGGCTGGGGCCAGTCGTTCATCATCGGCGTGGCCGCGGCAGGCCAGGAAATCGCGACCCGTCCGTTCCAGCTAGTGACCGGCCGCGAATGGAAAGGCTCGGCCTTCGGTGGCGCCCGTGGCCGTACCGACGTGCCGAAGATCGTCGACTGGTACATGGACGGCAAGATCAATATTGACGATCTGATTACCCACCGCCTGCCGCTGGAACGCATCAACGAAGGCTTCGACCTGATGAAGTCGGGTGAGTCGATCCGTTCGGTCGTATTGTACTGAGCGGTAGTCGATCGAAGCGGAGGATCGCTGAAATACCACGGAGTCCGGTGACACCCGCCCGTCATTCCCGCGCAGGCGGGAATCCAAGTCCGTTGCGTCATTGTCAGCTACGAGCGTAGGCGATACGCTGGCAAACTTGGATTCCCGCCTGCGCGGGAATGACGTGCATGGGACGCGGGACTGACGTGCCACAGACGGTGGAATGGTGTGCCACAGACGCTGGAATGGCGTTCCTGGCGCGCTCGACTTCCTACATCTGCTGGAACAGCGAGCCGTGGTTGCGGCTCACTTCCAGCTCGTCGGGATAGCCGCGCAGGCTGAGCATCTGGCGTCCGCGCAAATCCCGGCGTACCTCCGCAATCGCATCCACCCGCACCAGCGTCGAGCGGTGGATGCGCCAGAATTCATCCGGGTCGAGTTCTTCCTCGAGCTCCTTGAGCGTCTTGCGGATCAAGTGCTGGGCGCTGGCCGTCTGCACCCGCGTGTACTTGTCGTCCGACTGGAAGAACAGCACTTCGCGCGTGCTCACCATGCGCAGGCTGTTGCCCGATTGGGCCTGGATCCAGCGCAGGTAATCCGGTTTCGCCACGACCTTGCCCTGGCCCAGCAGCTTGTCCCCGAGTTGCGCCAGTTGCGCCAGCTGCAGGCCGATATCCTGGGGCTTGTGTGCCAGCCGGCGGCGCAGGCGCGTCACCGTGGTGGCCAGCCGCGCCGGCGTGACCGGCTTGAGCAGGTAGTCGATCGCGCCCTGTTCGAAGGCTTGCACCGCGTACTCGTCATAGGCGGTGGCGAACACGATGTGGCAGCGCTCGTACAGCTGGCGCGCGGCGTCGATGCCGTTCATGCCGGGCATGCGGATATCCAGGAACACGATGTCGGGCCTGTGTTCGGCCGCCAGCAGCACCGCTTCATTGCCGTTCGCCGCTTCCGCCACGATGCGCAGTTCCGGCCACGCTTCCTGCAGGCGTGCGCGCAGCTGGTCGCGCATCGGCGCTTCGTCGTCGACGATCAGGGCCGTCGTTTGCGTCACGTCCTTCATCAGCCGTCCTCGGTCATGCGGTAGGGCAGGCGGATCGAGACACAGGCGCCACCGGTCACGGGCGCCTCGATCACCAGTTCCGCATCCTTGCCGTACAACAGGGCCAGGCGTTCGCGGATGTTCGCCAACCCGACACCGTCGCTGCCATGCAGCCTGAAGCCGATCCCGTCGTCGCACACGTCCACATGCAGCGTGGCGCCTTCGACATGGGCGCGCACGACGATGGTGCCGCCGGCCACCTTGGGCTCCAGGCCGTGCTTGATCGCGTTCTCGATCAGCGTCTGCAGCATCATCGGCGGAAACGGCGCGCTGCCCAGAAAGTCGGCCACCTCGAAGCGTACCGCGAGCCGTTCCTTCATCCGTGCCTGCATGATGGCGAGGTAGGCGCGCGACAGTTCGACCTGCTTGCCGAGCGTGCCGCCCATGCGCGCGCCGGCCCCGCGCATCTGCGGCAGCGAGGCGCGCAGGTATTCGATCAGGTAGCCGTGCACGCGCGCGGCTTCCTTCTGGTCGGTCTCGATCAGCTGGCCAATCAGGGCCAGGGTATTGAACAGGAAGTGCGGCTCGACCTGGGCCTGCAGCGTGGCCATTTGCGCCTCGGTCAGGCGCCGTTCGAGGTTGGCGACATCGGCCTTGTCGCCGGCTTCGCGCGCCAGCAGTTCGGCGCGGCGCTTGCCGCCGGCGAGCACCTTGACCCCGAACGAGATCAGGATGAACCAGACCGCCTGTTCGGCCAGGTGGATGAAGGCGCCGATGACGAACGACAGGAACCAGATGAGATACAACTGGCGCCATTCGATCAGCGCGAGCCAGTCGAAGAAGCGCCACCACAGCGCGGCGGCTTCGCGCCCCGCGTCGCGCACGAAATCGATGGCGCGGTTGATCTGGGCGGCAGCCATGCGTTTACTGGTCCGTCACGTCGTGGCGGATGCGGCGTGGCGGCTTGCCGAACACCGCCGCCGCGACGAACTTCAGTACCAGCAGGCCGACGAACAGCGCCAGCACGATCGGCACGATGGTGATCAGGGCGGCCAGCACCATGGCGACGACCAGCAGCACCGGCCACGGCATGCGGCTGAGCGAGCGCGCGCCGGATTTCGCCAGGCGCCAGGTGGTGCGGCCGGCCACTTCCATATTGCGCATGAACGCCTGGTAGCGGCTGGTGGGGGTGTGGATGGTTTTCATGAATCTGGATCCTTTCACTGGACAATGATTCCAGAATAGTGGCGGCGGTTCCTGCTGCCAAGATCCATCCGATGAAAGGGGCGATTCAGGGGGCTAGCGGTCGTCACGGAGGATGAACGGGGAGCTGTCCAGCTTGTCAATACACTGCCGAATCAGCGAATCAGCGAATCAGCGAATCAGCGAATCAGCTTGAGCGCCTCCTGGCGCATCACTTCCAGGAAACCCGACTCGGGTGTGCGGGCGCAGGCGGCCATGGTCGCGTCCATCAGGGATTCGAGCGCGGGGAACGACCGCTGTTCGCCTTCGCGGTGCAGGCTGTAGACCAGCTTGCCGACGCTTTCGTAAATACCGGGCAGCATGCGCTGGCTGTGCTCGGGGAAGGTGGTGGCGTGATAGGCGGCGTCGACATTGAAATCGGCGCAGGTCTTGGTGGCGATGGTGGTGTCGCTGTCCTTGCGGAACTGGAAGCGGATCAGGCCGCTCGAGGCGTCGCCGCTGCCCTTGATGTCGAGCCGCTGGGCCATTTTCACCGCCAGCGCATCGAGTTCGGCCGAGCGCGACGAATCGCGCACGATCGCCGTCTTGCGGCCATGGTCCGCCACGCGCAGTTCGATCGTCGCTTCGCCCTGCACGCCGCGGCGCGCCAGTTCGTCGGGATAGCTGGTGTCGGCCGCGTAGATCACCAGCTCGCGCCAGATCGGCACGGTTGCCTGGGCGGCGGTGGAACCGGGCGCCAGGGCCATCAGGCCCAGCGCCAGCGTCGAACAGGCGGCAAATGTCTTCATCGTTGGTTCCAGTAATCGCGCAGCAGTCCATAGAACACGGTGTCGGCGAATTCGCCGTGCACCAGCCAGCGTTGCGGCATATACCCTTCCTTGCGGAAACCGAGCTTTTCCAGCACCCGCGCGGACGCTTCGTTGCGTGGGTCGATGTCGGCTTCGACCCGGTTCAGGCCCACTTCGCGGAATGCATGCGCCAGCGCCGCCTCCAGCGCTTCGCTGGCATAGCCCTGGCCCCAGTGCTGGCTGGCGATCGCGTAGCCCAGCTCGCAGCGCCGGTTCTGGTCGAAGAAATGGTGCAGGTTGACGGTGCCGATCACGTCGCGGCCACGCACCAGCTCTACCGCGAAGCGCAGTTCGGTCTCGTCGCGGTAGCATTCCAGCGCGCGGGCGACGGCGGTCTCGGCGAACGAGATGTCGGTCCACGGCTCGGTGCTCCAGAAGCGCGTGACTTGCGGGTCGGAAAAGATGGCGAGCAGCGCCGGCGCATCGGCCATGGTCAGTGGACGCAGCACCAGCCGGTCGGTGGTCAGGACGGGAGTGGTATAGGTCGACATGTCGGGAATTGTCAATATTGTAAGCGTTAGCATATCACCGACTCGGGCGCTGTTGTGCACGCACTGCATACGGTGCGCCAGGTGCATGCGCCAGTTGCCATTTCGGCCATTATTGTTCAGACTTTATCGATCACAGCGCCGCCGCGAGGCGATCAGGGAGAGCACATGCACGCGTCCAGACCCGCTTCGATGACATCCTTCTGGATGCCGTTCACGAACAACCGCGACTTCAAGAGCGCGCCGCGCCTGCTGGTGTCGGCCGAGGGCATGCATTACCGCGACGTCGACGGCAACCGCATCCTCGATGGCGCCGCCGGCCTGTGGTGCGTGGCGTGCGGCCACGGCCAGCCGAGGATTGCCCAGGCGATCGCCGCGATGGCCGGCCAGCTCGATTACGCGCCGACCTTCCAGATGGGCCACCCGGCAGCCTTCGAACTGGCCGAGCGCCTGGTCGACTTTTCCGGCAGGCGCTTCGAGCACGTGTTCTATACGGGGTCGGGTTCGGAAGCGGTCGACACCGCGCTCAAGATCGCGCTGGCCTATCACCGCGCGCGCGGGGAGGGCGGCCGCACCCGCCTGATCGGGCGCGAGCGCGGCTACCACGGGGTCGGCTTCGGCGGCATCTCGGTCGGCGGCATCGGCCCCAATCGCAAGGGGTTCGGCCCGCTGCTGCCGGGCGTCGACCACCTGCGCCATACCCACGACCTGGCGCGCAATGCCTTCTCGCGCGGCCTGCCGGCCTACGGCGCCGAGCTGGCCGACGACCTCGAACGGCTGGTAACGCTGCACGACGCGTCGACCATCGCCGCCGTGATCGTCGAACCGGTGGCCGGCTCCACCGGCGTGCTGTTGCCGCCCGCCGGCTACCTGCAGCGCCTGCGCGAGATCTGCGACCGCCACGGCATCCTGCTGATCTTCGACGAAGTGATCACCGGCTTCGGGCGCCTGGGTACGCCGTTCGCGAGCGACTGTTTCGGTGTGACGCCCGACCTGATGACGGTCGCCAAGGGCATCACCAACGGCGCGGTGCCCATGGGCGCGGTGTTCAGCAAGGGCTACATCCACGATGCCGTCATGGATGCGCCGCCCGGCATCGAGCTGTTTCACGGCTACACCTACTCGGGCCACCCGCTGGCCTGCGCCGCCGCGCTGGCCACGCTCGACGTGTTCGCCGAGCAGGGCGTGCTGGACAACGCGCGCGCCATGGCGGCGTATTTCGAGGAAGCGGCGCATGCGCTGCGCGGCCTGCCGCACGTGATCGATGTGCGCGCGATCGGCCTGGTGGCCGGCATCGAGCTCGAAGCGCTGCCGGGCCGGCCCGGCGCGCGCGGCTATGCAGCGCTCAAGCAGGCCTTTGCGGACGGCATCCTGATCCGCACCACCGGGGACACCATCGCACTGTCGCCGCCGCTGGTCCTGCAGAAGGAACATGTGGACGAACTGTTCGGCAAACTGGCCGGTGTGATCAAGCGGCTGGCCTGAGTATTTCCCGGGCGCCGGCCACGCCTTCGATAAGCACGATAAAAGAGAGAAACGGGTGAACAACGGATGAACAACGGATGAACGACTGCGCAGCATCCCTGGCGGGATCCACGACCGACCGCGGCCCGGATGGGGCATCTCCCGCGCCCGCGAGCGGCCATCTGGTCGCGGTGATCGGCGCCGGCGCGGCCGGCATGGCGTGCGCGCTGCAACTGGCGACATTGGGCCACGGCGTGATCCTGTACGAGGCGCGCTCGCGCGAGCGGGTGGAGGAAGCACCGCCCCAGCTCGACGCTGCAGGCCGCGCGGGCTTTGCACGCCTGGTGGAGGCGGGCCGCATCCGCTGCGAGTTCGGGCGCAAGCTGGGCGAGCACCTCGCGCTGGCCGACCTGCACCTGTGGCATGACGCGGTGTTCCTCGGCGTCGGCCTGGCCTCGGGACGCATCCTGGGCCTGTGCGGCGAGCGGCCGCCGGGCCTGGTCGAGGCGGGGCGCCATGTGCCGGCCATGTATGCGCGCGACGATTTGCCGGCGCTGCCGCAGTTGCCCGGATTGCAGCGCGCGATCGTGATCGGCGCCGGCCGCGCGGCCGTGGACATGGCGGCGCGCCTGAAGCAGCGCGGCGCGCACGACGTCACGCTGGCCCTGCGCCACGCGCTCGCGCCCGACGGCGTGGAAGAAGAAGCCGCGCGCGCCAGCTTCGTGCGGGTGCGTTCCTGGGTGACGCCGCTCGAAGTGCTGCGCGACATTGGCGGCGCGGTCGAGTCGGTGCGCTTCGAGCAGACCCGCATGCGCGATGGCCGCGTGGTGCATACCGGCGGCTATACCGAGATCGCGGCGCACGCGGTGTTCAAGGCGGTCGGACGCGCCGATGGCGACGTCGCCGACCCGGGCGTGCACGGCCTGTCGCGCGATGGCGAACGAGTGCGGGTCGACGGGTGTTTCCGTACTGCGCTGCCGGGCATCTATGCCGGCGGCGACTGCGTGGCGGCGCGGCTCGAACCGGGCGTGGCGCGTCGCCATGGCGCGCTGGCGGCGCAGGCGATCCATGCCGACCTGATGGCGTAGCCGTTCCGGCGACCGACGACTGCGGTACACTCGCGCACCGACTTCTTCCTGCGGGCCGTCCGTGAACCACGCATCCGACAACGACCTCTGGAACGAGGACCTCGCCCCCACCACCGCCGCCCAGCGCACCTGGCGCTGGTACCACTTCGCCGCCCTGTGGGTGGGCATGGTGATGTGCATCCCGGCCTACACGCTGTCCGCCAGCCTGGTCGACGCCGGCATGTCGGGCTGGCAGGCGGTGCTGACCGTGTTCGTGGCCAACGCCATCGTATTGGTGCCGATGCTGCTGATCGGCCACGCCGGCGCCAAGTACGGCATTCCGTATGCGGTGCTGGCGCGCACCTCGTTCGGCACCGGTGGCGCCAGGCTGCCGGCGCTGATGCGCGCGATCGTCGCCTGCGGCTGGTACGGCATCCAGACCTGGTTCGGCGGCAGCATGATCTACACGCTGCTGGGCGTGATGCAGGGCGCGCCGATCGGCGGCGACCCGGTCGCCTGGCTCGGCATCAACCTGGCGCAGCTGGGCTGCTTCCTCGCGTTCTGGGCGATCCAGCTGTACTTCGTGGTGCACGGCATGGAATCGATCCGCAAGCTCGAGACCTGGACCGCGCCGCTCAAGATCGCGATCTGCTTCGTGCTGCTGTGGTGGGTGCATGGGCAGGTCGGGGCCGGCGGCTTCGGTCCGCTGCTCGACCAGCCGTCGCAGTTCGCGCCGGGCGGCGCGAAGGCAGGGCAGTTCTGGTCGGCCTTCTGGCCTTCCCTGACCGCGATGATCGGCTTCTGGGCCACGCTGGCGCTGAACATCCCCGACTTCACCCGCTTCGCCAGATCGCAGCGCGACCAGGTGATCGGCCAGACCGTCGGCCTGCCGGTGCCGATGGGCCTGCTGGCGGCGCTGGCGGTGATCGTCACCTCGGCCACCGTGGTCCTGTATGGCAAGGCGCTGTGGGACCCGGTCGACCTGGCCAGCCGCATGACCGGCATCGCGGTGCTGGTGGCGCTGATCGTGCTGCTGGTCGATACGGTCAGCGTCAACCTGGCGGCCAACCTGGTCGGCCCGGCCTACGATTTCTCGGCGCTGGCCCCGCGCCGCATCAGCTACCGCACGGGCGGCTACATCACGGCCGGGTTGGCCCTGGTAATGATGCCGTGGAAGATCCTGGAATCGACCCAGAACTACATCTTTACCTGGCTGGTCGGGTATTCGGCGCTGCTCGGACCGATCGCCGGGGTGCTGGTGGTCGATTACTACCTGGTGCGCAAAACCGAACTGCAGGTCGACCAGCTGTACCGCCACGATGGCATGTACTCGTACGGAAATGGCTGGAATAATGCGGCGCTGGCGGCCTTCGCGCTGGGCGTGCTGCCGAATATCCCGGGCTTCTTGAATGCGGCCTTTCCGGCGTCGTTCCCGGATGTGGGCGAGGTATTCAAGACCATCTATACGTATGCGTGGTTCGTCGGCGTGGCGATCGCGGCGCTGGTGTATGGGGCATTGATGGTGCCGGGACGCCGCAGCCACCGGTGAGTGCAGGCCCGGCTGGCGCTGCGGTCGGGGCCAGCGTCAGTCCGCAGCGAGATAGCCGCGCGTCACCGCACCGGCCTGGTCCTCGAAGATCGCCATCGCCGTGGTCATGCGCCGAAAACCCAGGCTGGCGTAGAAGCCTTCCTTGCCCGGCACCGCATACAGGAAAATCTTCTTGTGCCCGCGCGCGCATTCCAGCAGGTCGGCCACCAGCTGCCGGCCGATGCCTTGGCCCTGATAAGCGGGCAGCAGCGCCACGTCGCACAGGTAGGCGACATCGACCCCGTCGGCCAGCACCCGGCCGGCCGCCACCAGCCGCTCGCCATCGAAGGCGAAGCGCCGGAACATGCTGTTGGCGAAGGCCTTGCGCAAGTCGTCCGGCGACTTGGTCGCCAGCGGCGCGACCCGGTACAGCTCGGCCAGTTCGTGCCAGTCGATCGGCTCGAGCGCATCGGTCCAGGTGAGCGGGCCGCTCATGCCAGGCCGCGCAGGAAGTCGAGCAGCACCTGCCCCGCGATCTCGGCATCGTCGGCGGTCATGGTTTCGAGCGGATTGTGGCTGATGCCGCCATTGCCGCAGCGGACGAACAGCATCGCCACATCCGTCACCTGCGCCATGCACATCGCGTCGTGGCCGGCCCCGGAGGGCAGGTCGAAGCGCGGCACGCCCTGGCGCTCGACCGCGGCGCCCAGCGCATCCATCAGGCGCGGCGCGCATGGCACGGCGTCGATCTCGAGAATCTTGAACAGCTTTTCACCGATGCCGCGCCGTGTGCAGATCTGGTTGACGCCGGCCAGGATATCGTCCACCGCCGCCAGCCGCAGCGCATCGTCGGCGGCGCGGATGTCGAGCGACAGGCGGCAGGCGCCGGGAACCACGTTGACCGAACCGTGCGGCACCTCCAGCTGGCCGACGGTGCCGACCAGCGCGTCGACGCCGCTGCAGCGCGCTTCCACCAGCAGCACGATCTCGGCGGCCGCCGCCGCCGCGTCGCGCCGCATCGTCATCGGTGTGGTGCCGGCATGGCTGGCCACGCCCTGCAGCTCGACCAGGTAGCGCGAGCTGCCGGCGATCGCGCTCACCACGCCCAGCGGCAGGCCGCGCTCGAGCAGCACCGGGCCCTGTTCGATGTGCACCTCGACGAAGCCGAGCAGGCCGGCCGGATCGCGCGCGATCGCGCCGATGCCGGCCGGGTCGTGTCCGGCCCGGACCAATGCGTCGCGCAGCACCACGCCATCGGCGTCGACGGCATCGAGCACGCCGGCGTCAAAGCTGCCGGCCAGCGCGCTGCTGCCGAGGAAGGTGCTGCGAAAGCGCACGCCTTCTTCTTCGGCGAAGGCGACTACCTCCAGGTCGAACGGCAGCCGCTCGCCGCGCGCGTGCAGGTGCGCGACCACGGCCAGCGGCAGCAGGATGCCGAGCCGGCCGTCGTACTTGCCGCCATTGCGCACCGTGTCGTAGTGCGAGCCGGTGGCCAAGGTGCGGGCGCCTGCCTGCGCCGCGGCGTAGCGCCCGACCACGTTGCCGACCGCGTCGATATGGACCGCCATGCCGGCCGCGCGCATCCAGTCGGCGATCTGCTGCGCGGTGCGCCCGTGGGCCGGGGTCAGGTAGGCGCAGGTCAGGCCGTCGGCGCTGTCGCTGATCGCGCCCAGCGTCTCGGCCCCGTCCATCACGGCCGCGCCGAAATGCAGCTGCACGCCGAGCAGCGCATTCAGGCGGATCTCGGCGATGCGGTGTACCTGGCGCAGCGCTTCGCGCAATTCGTCTGCATGCGCGTTGCCGAGCCGGCGCGCGAAGGTGGCGATGATGGCCTGGCGCGTCAAGCCTTGCCCGGTCGGCCCGCGCACTGCCAGGATGAAGGGAAAGCCGAAGCGTTCGTTGTAGCGGCTGTTCATCGACTGCAGCGCCGCGAATTCGTCCGGCGTGCAGCGATCCAGGCCCGAACTGGCCTGCTCGCCGCGCGACTCCGCCGTCAATTCGCCGGCGATGGCGGCCTTGCCGGCCAGTTCGGGATGGGCGCGCAGCAGCGCCAGTTGCTCGTCCAGGGTCGCACGCGCGACACTCGCCTGCAGCGCCAGCTTGAGCGCCGCCAGGCTGGCGAAGGGCCGATCGTCGGCGGCGCGCGCCGCGATCCAGGGCGAATGCTCGTAGATGCCGTCCAGCATCCGGGTGAAGGCATCGGCAGCGCCGTCGTTCAGGTCATGCAGCGTCGTCATGGCGTCTCCGTGATCAAGCGTTCGATGATACGTTGCGGCCGCGCGCTGCCGTATATCGCCGGCCGCATGCGCGCCAGCAGGCACCGCATATACTTCCAATTCAGGACACTAGCCCTGCGCCAGCGCACGCGCCGCGCTGCTGACCTGGTCGCGCAGCCATTTGTGCTCGGTCGACTGGTGCACGCGCTGGTGCCACAGCTGGTAGAAGCGCATCGGCGGAAACTTGACCGGCACCGTGAAGCTTTTCAGCGGCAGCGTCTTTTCGAAGGCGCGGATGAACTGGCGCCCGGTGGTCAATACCAGGTCGCTCTGGGTCAGCATGTAGGGAATCACCCCAAAATAGGGCGACTCCACCGCCACCCGGCGCTGCAGGCCGGCGCGCTCGAGGAAGGCGTCGATCACGCCGTGGTAGCCCGGCAGCATCTGCGACGGCGCCACGTGCGGCAGCGACAGGTAATCCTCGATTGTCATCGCATCTGGCGCGGTGCGCTTCGCGTACGGGCTGTCGGCGCGCATGGTGCACACGATCGGGTCTTCGAACAGCTTGGAGATGTGCAGGTGGGCGGGTGGCTCGTCCCAGTTGGCGATGACGAGATCCAGCTCGCCGTCGGACAGCATGCGCAGGTAGTCCAGGCCCGGTCCCAGCGCATGGATGATGACCTTGCTGTTGGGCGAGCCGCGCCGCAGCTGCGCCACCACGTTCGGCAGGAAGCGCGCGTCGAGGTAATCGGGCGCGGCGATGCGGAAGGTGCGCGCGGCCTGCTCGGGCGCGAACGGCGCCTTGCGCACGAACAGGCTCTCGGCCTCGTCGAGGATGCGCTTGGCCGGCTTGAGCAGGCTTTCGCCGTGCTGGGTCGGCACCATGCCGCGCGCGCCGCGCACCAGCAGCGGGTCGCCGGTCAGCTCGCGCAACTTGCGCAGCGAGGCCGAGATCGAGGGCTGCGGCTGGTTCAGCTTGAGCGCCACGCGCGATACATTCTTTTCCACCAGCAGCAGATACAGGATGCGGATCAGGTGCAGGTCGAGGTGCAGGGGCAGGCTGGACATGGCGTCGTTCGGCTGGGTTGGCGGGACAGGGTGGCTGGGTATATCGATGGTCGTATGTCGAATATACGCTGATTTTCATGTTGCAGAAATGGAAATCAGCGTATCTTGGCCTGATCGACCGCAGCGGGGAGGCACATGGAGCACACCGGAATCCTGGCACCATACGTTCTTGAATGGCTCAACCTGCTGGTGCGCTGGCTGCACATCATCACCGGCATCGCCTGGATCGGCGCCTCCTTCTATTTCGTCTGGCTGGACAACACGATCCGCCCGCCGGCGCCGGGCTCCGACCTCGAACGCAAGGGCGTGGCCGGCGAACTGTGGGCCGTGCATGGCGGCGGCTTCTACAACCCGCAGAAGTACCTGGTGGCGCCCGCCGAACTGCCGCCCGAGCTGCACTGGTTCAAGTGGGAAGCCTATGCCACCTGGCTGTCCGGCTTCGCGCTGCTGGTCATCGTGTACTACATGAATGCGCAGGCGATGATGGTCGACCGCAGCGTGGCCGATCTGTCCAGCTGGCAGGCGATCGGCATCGGCATCGGCAGCCTGGTGGCCGGCTGGATCGTCTACGACCTGCTGTGCCGTTCGCCGCTGGTCGCGCGCCCGCTGGCCTTTGGCTGCGTCGTCTGGCTGCTGCTGGTGGCGAGCGGCTGGGGCCTGACCCATGTGCTGAGCGGGCGCGCCGCCTACCTGCACGTGGGCGCGATGATCGGCACCATCATGGTCGCCAACGTGGCGATGCTGATCATCCCGGGCCAGCGCAAGATGGTGAGCGCCATGCTGGCAGGGCAGAAGCCCGATCCGCTCCACGGCATCAAGGCCAAGCAGCGCAGTGTCCACAACAATTACTTCACGCTGCCGGTGCTGTTCATCATGATCAGCAACCACTATGCGATGACCTACAACCACCCGCATGCCTGGGCGGTGCTGGGCGCGATCATGCTGGCCGGGGTGTTGATCCGCCACTTCTTCAACCTGCGCCACCGGGGCCGCATCGAATGGCGCTATCCGGCTGCGGGCGTGGCGCTGCTGCTGGCGCTGGCCGTGCTGATGGCGCCGAGCCCGCGTCCGCGCGTCGCGCCAGGCGCCAGCGCGCAGGTCGACCACGCCGCGCGCTTCGCCGAGGTGAGCGCGATCATGCAGCAGCGCTGCGTGTCCTGCCACGCGCAGCAGCCGACGCAACCCGGCTTCGCCGCCGCGCCGCTGGGCGTGGCGCTCGATACGCCGGCGCTGGTGCGCCAGCACGCGGCGCGCATCTACCAGCAGAGCGTGCAGACGCACACCATGCCGCTGGCGAACCTGACCCACATGACCGACGCCGAACGGGCCGTGGTCGGCGCCTGGTTCGAGGCCGGCGCACCATCGGGAGCCACACCATGAACGCGACCTTGCAAGAACGGCTTGGCGCCTGGATTGACGCCCACTTCGACGAGCAGGTCGGCTTCCTGCAGGAGGTGGTGCGCATCCCGACCGACACGCCGCCCGGCGACAACGCGCCGCATGCCGATGCGGTCGCGGCCATGCTGGAAGGCTTCGGCTGGCCGGTCGAGCGGCATGCGGTGCCGGCGCAACAGGTGCACGACTACGGCATGGAGAGCATCACCAACCTGGTGGTGCGGCGCGAATACGGCGCGGGCGGTCCGCGGCTGGCGCTCAATGCCCATGGCGACGTGGTGCCGCCGGGCGAGGGATGGACCCGGCCGCCGTATGGCGCCGTCATCCAGGATGGCTACCTGTACGGGCGCGCGGCGGCGGTGTCGAAAAGCGACTTCGCCACCTATGCGTTCGCGGCCCGTGCGCTCGAAGCGCTCGGCGTGCCCCTGCGCGGCGCGCTCGAACTGCATTTCACCTACGACGAGGAATTCGGCGGCCTGCTGGGACCGGGCTGGTTGCTGGAGCAGGGCATCACCCGTCCCGATTACGTGATCGCGGCCGGTTTCGGCCATGGCATCGTCACCGCCCACAACGCCTGCCTGCAGCTCGAAGTGACCGTGCACGGCAAGGCCGGCCACGGCGCCATGCCCGAGACGGCGGTCGACGCGCTGCAGGCGGCGACGCGTGTGCTGAACGCGATCTACGGCGCGCTGCCGGCGCTCAAGGAAATCCGCAGCAGCGTGCCGGGCATCGGTTCGCCCACCATGATCGTCGGCCGTATCGATGGCGGCACGAATACCAATGTGGTGCCGGGCAAGGTGGTGTTGAGGATGGACCGGCGCATGATTCCCGAAGAAGACCCGGCGGACGTGGAACGCCAGGTGCGCAGCCTGATCGCGGACGCGGTCGGTGGATTGGCGGGCATACGGCTCGACGTCCGGCGCCTGCTGCTGTCGCAGGCGCTGCGCCCGTTGCCGGAAGTGGCGCCGCTGGTGGCCAGCCTGCAGCGCCATGGCCGCGCCGTCTTCAACGAAGACATTCCCGCGCACGGCACGCCGCTGTACGCCGATGCGCGCCTGTATGGCGAGCGCGGGATCCCGGCGGTGCTGTACGGCGCCGGGCCGCGCACCGTGGAGGAATCGAACGCCAAGAAGGCCGACGAACGGCTGTTGCTGGACGACCTGCGCGGCGCCACCAGGGTGGTGGCGCTGACGCTGCTGGATTTTCTGGGCCCGCGGCCCTGAACGTCAGTCTGCGCGCGGCACGATCGCGAACTGCGCGCTGCTGTTGTAGTCGGGTTTCACGCTGCGCGCCATGAAGGTGTCCCAGGCCTTGCGGCCCACGGCGCCGGTGGCGTCGGCGGCGTAGGCCAGCGCCGGCTGCATATTGGACGGATAGCCCGCCGTGGACGAACCGTAGCCCGCCATCTCGCCGGGCCGCACCTTGAGCGCCGCCGCCATCTCGGCGCTGCCGCACGCCAGGCCGGCGACGTTCGGTTCGTAGCTCTTGCGAAACGCCTCGCCGATGGTGGTGTAGAACGGCGCGTCGACGCTGTCGCGCACGCGCATCGAATACATCGCCGCCATCATCGGGCAGCTGCCTTCGCCGACCATGCGCGCGACCGGATATTTTGCTTTCCACTTCAGGAGCGGACGCGCCCTGGCGAAGCCCAGTTCCGCGGCGCGGCCGACCGCCGACGTGAAGAAATCGTCCTGCCACGGCGCGATGCCGGTCTTTTCGCGGTACAGCACCGAGTAGCCGTTGACGATGATGCCGAGCGCGTTGGCCTTCGGGTTGTTGCTGTATTCGGCGTTGTACCAATCCAGGTTGCTGTCCAGGATCTGCAGGAAGTGCTGCTTGAGCGGATGGCCCTCGGGCGTGATGTAGGCCGCTTCGGCCAGCGTGCGCAAGGCCCAGGCCTGGCCGCGCACCTGTTCGGGCTTGAGCAGGCCCTTGCGGTTTTCGCGGTAGCCGGGATTGGATGCGAACACGTTGTGCATGGCCCAGAACTGCAGCTCTTCCAGGTAGTAATGGTCGCCGGTGAGCAGGTAGGGCAGGTAGGCCAGGTTCGGCTGGTGCGAGATGTCGGGCTGGTTCGGGGTACGGCAGGCGTCCTTCGGACAGACCGGGAAGGCTTCGCGCTTGCCGGTGGCGGGGTTCTTCGTGTCGCCCGGATGGCCGACCCGCGTCATGTAGGGATAGTCGATCAGGCTGACGGGCAGACCGGTGCGGCGGTCGCGGTAGTGGATCGACCAGCTGCCGCCCAGGTCGGCGGTGCCCAGCGTGACGGCGCGCGCCCGCGGGTCCTGGCTGAGCAGCCAGTTGACCGCCCATGCCGGCTGCAGGCCGATGTCGCCCCGCCCGCCGGTGGTCGGCATGGCTTTCAGCGCCGCGCCGACGCCCATCGGTTCGGTCTTCGGTCCTTCCCACTTGGCGGCCATGTCGGCCAGCACGCGCTCGCTGATCGTGACCGCCGGGTCGTAATTGGGCAGCGCCAGCGAATCGATCAGCTGGCGGCCGTCGTGGCGCAGGTGCACGGCAGGTGCGCCGCCCCACCAGGCCAGCGTACGCCAGCGCGCATGGTGATAATGTTCCAGGCCGGCCTTGCGGTAGACCGCCTTGCCGCCGACTGAGATCTCGGCGTCGTAGGTGAAGTTCTGCGGGGCCGGCTCCCAGGCCCAGTCGTTTTCGACCGTGACGTCGACGCGCGCCTGCTTCAGCGCCGGATACCAGCGCACCGCGAAGCGCGCCGCCAGGTGCGGGTGCTGCTGGCCGTTGCGGTCGGCCAGCGGCGCGCTGGCATGCCACTCGTACGCGACCGGGCCGTTCAGCCAGGTGGCGGGCTTGTCGCGGGCCAGCAGCTGCTCGAGCGCCGCACTGTATTGCTGGCCGTCGATCGTCAGCCGCACGCCCGCCGTCAGGCCGGCCTGCACCAGCGCGGCCGGTGTCGCCGCGCTTGACACGGCCGGCGCGGCGGCGTCGAGCCCCTTGTCCAGCCTGACCAGGCCGAGCGCCATGGGTTTGGCGCCTGGCGCCGGCAGGATGCCCGACAGGATCGCATGGCGCACCGAGCCATCGCCGTGCAGCGCCTTGACGTCGGCCTGCAGCGCCACCCGCGTGCCGTCGGCCAGCCGCAGGCCCAGGCGCGCTTCGCGCGGCAGCACGCCCGGCGCGAAGGTCTGGCCGAAGGTCAGGGGCACCTGCCTGTCATCGCTGGCCGCGCCGGTGCGCTCCAGCCACAACGTGGCCAGCGCGCCGGCCATGGGCGTGCGCGCCGGCGCCGGCGTGGCGGCGGGCGTCGAAGCGGAAGCCGCAGCCGCAGCCGCGCCGGCCGTCGATGGCGCCGCCGCGCCGGGCAGGCCGGCCGCAGGCGTGGCCGGCGCCTCCTTGCCATACCGCCCTTCGGTGATCTTTTGCGGATCGAGCCCACCCCCGGCCGGCAAGCCCTTGAACGACGGGTCGGCGGTCTGGAAGGCCTGCGCCTGCGAGGCGACGAGCAGGGCGGAAAGGAGCAGGGAAAGGCGTGGCAATGGCATGGGCATGAGCGTCGGACAATGAAAAAAGGCGCCGGTAGGCTAATGGCGTTCAGTGAAGCTGAATTCGTTCCTTCGCTAGCCTGAAAACGTCATTCCCGCGCAGGCGGGAATCCAGGTTCGATGGGCCGCCACAGAAACAAATATGCGTGGATGCGCGAACAAACATTGGATTCCCCCCTGCGCGGGAATGGCGGTTTCAAAGCTGACGAAGAAATGATTTCAGCTAACTGAACAGTATTAGCGCCCGGAGGCGCCTTGCGATCTTACCCTGTTACTGTTTCAGCGTGCGCTCGAACAGCTGGTAGATGCGGCGGTACTGGTCGTACCAGGCTTCCGGCTGGACGTAGCCATGGCGTTCCAGCGGATAGCTGGCCAGTTCCCAGTGGTCCTTCTTCATCTCGATCAGGCGCTGCGCCATGCGCACCGAATCCTGATAGAACACGTTATCGTCGATCATGCCGTGCGAGATGAGCAGGTGGCCCTTGAGGTTCTGCGCATATTCGATCGGCGACGATTTCCTGTACGCTTCCGGATCGATGTCCGGCGTGTTCAGGATGTTGGCGGTGTACTCGTGGTTGTAGGTGGTCCAGTCGGTCACCGGGCGCAGCGCGGCGCCGGCCTTGAACGCGTCGGGTGCGCGCATCATCGCCATGAAGGTCATGAAGCCGCCGTAGCTGCCGCCATAGATGCCGACATTGGCGACGTCGCCCTGCTGCTGCGCCACCATGTACTTGATGCCGTCCAGGTAGTCGTCCAGTTCAGGGTGGCCCATCTGGCGATAGATCGCGGTGCGCCACTTGGCGCCGTAGCCCTTCGAGGCGCGGTAGTCCATGTCGAGCACCACGTAGCCCTTCTGCACCAGCAGGTTGTGGAACATCTGCTCGCGGAAGTAGTTCGGATAGCGCTTGCTGACATTCTGCAGGTAGCCGGCGCCGTGCACGAACATCACGATCGGGTACTTCTTGCCCGGCTCCAGGGTGGCGGGACGATACAGCTTGGCCCAGACCGGGTCGCCGCCGGCGCTCGACGGCACCGGGACGTATTGCGGCTCGATCCAGTCGCGCGCCTTGAAGTCGGGCGAACGGGTGTCGGTCAGCTTCGTGGCGGCGCCGCCGGACACCGGCACGGTCGCGATCTGGATCGGCGTGTAGCTGGCCGACCAGTGCACCAGCAACTGCTTCTGGTCGGGCGACAGGCTGAAACGCTCGACGCCATCGAGCTGCGTCACTTCGCGCACGTCGCCGCCCTTCGCATTGACGGCGCAGACTTCGTAGTCGCCCGGGTTGGCGCGGTTGCACAGCATGTAGGCGGTGCTGCCGTCGTAGGTCCAGCGCACGTCGCCGGCTTCCCACTTGCCATTCGTGAGCGCGCGGCTGGCGCCGCCGGCCACGCCGTCCATCGTGTACAGGTGCGAGTAACCGCTTTCTTCCGACAGGTACCACAGCGTGCGGTTGTCCGGCAGCCAGCCGAATTCGGCGTTGTCGTAGTTGACCCAGGCGGCGTCGGTGACGCGGTGCAGCGGTTTCAGTTTGGCGGCCGTCAGGTCGACGCCGGCGATCCAGCGGTCCTTGTTGTCCACCGAGCGCAGCATGACGGCGACATTGGCGCCGTTGGCGCTCCAGTCGAAGGCATTGCGTCCGCCCGACACCTGCACCGGACGTGCGCCCTTCAATGGGTCCTTCCTGGCGGCGGCGCGCAGGTCGGCCAGCGGGTCGACGTTCACGCCGGGCAGCACGTCGAACGACAGGTCCTGGATGCGGTTGGTGCGCAGGTCGACCAGCTTGAGCGTGTGCGGGGCCGGGTCGTTGCGGCCCACGCGGGTGCGCACGTCCTCGGTCTCCTCGTAGCCCGATTCGTTGACGTAGCGCGGCATCTTGCCGGCGCGGCCCTTGTCGGCGCCCTTGGCGGCGGTGACCACCAGCAGCCAGCGGCCGTCGGGCGACAGCGAGCTGCCTTCGATGGTGACCTTCTCGCCCAGGTAGACCGGGTTCGGCGCCATGCTCGCGTCGACGCGGCGAAGTTCGTCGCTGCGCGCCTTCAGGGCGTCGCGGTCATCCTTCTGGCGCTGCAGGTGGGCGATCAGGCGCAGTTCGGTCGCGCGGTACGGGTCATCCTCGGCCGCGTTCGGATCTTTCGCGGCGCGCAGCAGGGCGGCCGGGCCGCTGACTTTCGTGGCGCGGTCCCATACATACCAGTCGGTGCCGATGCGGTACTGGACCGCGCTCTCGTCGAAGGTGTACTGGGCCGCGGTGATGCGGCTGGCGCCGCGCGTGACCTGCACCAGGGCGCCGCTCTTGAGGTCGCGCTCGAACAGGTCGTTGTTGCGCAGCTCGAGCATGCGGGTGTGGTTGCGGTTGTAGACCACGTCGGCGCTGCCGGCCTTGGCCACGTCGGCATCCGCGACCAGGCGCGGCTTGCCGCCATTGGCCTCGAACACGTCGCGAACCGGGGAGCCGGTGCGCTTCTGCTTGTAATACACCCCCTTGCTGTTCCAGCTGAACCAGGCGTCTTCGACCGGGTTGCCGATCCAGTCGGGATGGGCCATGGCCTGGTCGAGCGTAATGGGTGTCGATGCCGCCGCCGGCAGGGCGACGATGGCGGCGAGCGATGCCGCAAAGAAGGTGATTGCAGGTGTGCGCATAGCGTGTCTGTGAGTGAGAAAAATGGCTTTCTGGCCAGAAATGCGAGTGCATTCTAGCGCAGCCATCCGCCGCGACACGCAATTTGCATGAGGTTTTTTTTGCTGTAAACACAAGCGCCGGCGGACAGGACTGTCGGCCGGCGCAGGCAGCGAGCGCCGGTGAAGGCGATGCGGAGATCGGAGTTACTGCAGAATTACATGACCCGGTAAGGGCCTTTCGGCGTACGCGGCAGGAACAGCGAGAGACGGGCGACGACAGCGGCGGCGGCCAGGGCGATGGTGACGTATTCGAACGGGTTCATGTGATTAACCCCGCACCGATGGTGCATAGCCGCCGTGGGCGGCGTAGAGTTCTTGCGAGAAGCTGCGGATGGCCGCGAGGGCTGCCGAGAAGAAGGTGGTCATGGTGATCTCCTGAGATGAATACTGCGATGTTGCGTTGCAGTATAGGATGCACCCTGTCATAAGAAAACTTTCCTTTTGTGATTCCAGCGATACGTTTGGCGAATAATTGTCGAGTTGCTCTCGTGCAAGATATACGGTGTGCGAATATCGGGACCAAGGCGTTGCCGATAAGAAGGGCAGCACCCGCATCGCCTCGTGGTAGCTGGTGCGAATCTTGCATATCGATACGACATGAAATCACTCGATCGTGCTCCACCCCACCTGCGGATCGTCGTCGTGTTTTCCGCAACAGGACCCGGCATCGATGCCGACGCCACCCAGGCGGCCCAGTTGCGGCGCAGCACCGCACTGCGGATCGGCCTGCTCGAATCGGGCTACGATCTGGTCGCCTCGCTGCCGGCCGATGTGTTCCTGCCCGAGCGTATCGCGCAGTTGCAGCCCGACCTGATCATCGCCGACAGCGAATCCGACGCGCGCGACGTGCTCGAACACGTGGTGATCGCCACCCGCGACGCGCGCCGCCCGATCGTCCTGTTTACCGAAGACGACAAGCCGGCCAGCATGGATGCGGCGCTGGACGCCGGCGTGTCGGCCTATATCGTGGCCGGCCTGCAGGCCGAGCGCGTCAAGCCGGTGCTCGACGTGGCGCTGGCGCGCTTCCGGCGCGAGCAGAAGCTGCTCGACGAATTGAGCGACACGCGCCAGAAGCTGGCCGAACGCAAGACCCTCGACCGCGCCAAGGGCCTCCTGATGCAGCGCCATGGCCTGACCGAAGACCAGGCTTATCAGCGCCTGCGCACCCTGGCGATGAACAAGAACCTCAAGCTGGCCGACGTTGCCCAGCGCCTGATCGACGTCGAAGACCTGCTTGGTTGAACCACCCCACACACGAATGGAAAATTGATGACACTGGCAGGCAAGGGCGCCTGGATCGCCGGCACCGACCGCCCCGAGATCGAGACCATCCGCATCGGCTTCATGCCGCTGGCCGACTGCGCACCGGTGGTGATGGCGTCGGTGCTGGGCTTCGATGAGCAGTACGGCGTGCGCTTCGCGCTCAGCCGCGAGATGTCCTGGACCGGCATGCGCGACCGCCTGACGGGCGGGATGCTCGACGCCGGGCATGCGCTGTACGGCCTGCTGTACGGGGTCCAGAACGGCATCGGCACCCGCCAGTGCGACATGGCGGTGCTGATGAACCTGCACCAGAACGGGCAGAACATCACGCTGGCGCGCGCCCTGGCCGGCGTGGCCCACGATCCCGGCGCGCTCGCGCACTGGGTGCGCGAACAGGGACGGCGCCTGACGCTGGCGCACACCTTCCCGACCGGGAACCACGCGATGTACCTGTATTACTGGCTGGCGGCGGCCGGGATCGATCCGCTGGCCGACTGCCACGTGGTGACGGTGCCGCCCAGCCAGATGGCGGCCAGCCTCGCGGCCGGCCACATGGACGGCTTTTGCGCGGGCGAGCCGTGGGGCCAGCGCGCGCTGCGCGACGCCGGCGGCGTGCTGGCCGCGTCCAGCGAAACAATCTGGCCGAACCATCCGGGCAAGGCGCTCGGCACCCGCGCCGATTTTGCACAGACGCACCCGAATGCCTGCCGCGCCATGATCGCCGCGCTGCTCGAGGCCACGCGCTGGCTCGACGCCGCGCGCGCCAACCGCGAGGCCGCGGCCGAGGTGTTGTCCAGCCCCCATTACGTGAACGCCAGCCGTGACACGTTGCGCTACTGCCTTGCCGGCAAAGAGGACGGCGCCGGCTGGCGCGGCCACAACGGCCTGCGCTTCCACGCCGACGGCGAAGCCAATTTCCCGTGGCTGTCCGACGGGATGTGGTTCATGACCCAGCACCGGCGCTGGGGCCTGCTGCAGGACGATCCCGACTACCTGGCGCTGGCGCGCCGGGTCAACCGCATCGACCTGTACCGCGAAGCGGCCGAGCGTACCGGGACCGCGCTGCCCACGACCGCGATGCGCACGTCGACCCTGATCGACGGCCGCGTGTGGAACGGCAGCGATCCGCACGCGTGGTCTGGCTGATACTGAACACGGTGCGTGCGCCTGCACGCTTTTGGGGAATTGTGCACCGCAATGTGGCATGCGCCGCGCGGGTTCGCGGCCGCTCCCAGTAACCGGCACGTGGCACGCTTCCTGCTCATACCAACCACGGGATCAAGGAAGATCCTCCACATTTGACCGCTGGCCCAACGAGGGGACGGCACCAGGACAACGGCGTCCGCAGCTCTGCCCCACGGCAGCAGCGCGGACGCCGTTTTGTTTTTCTCGCGGGTAGTTTGTAAAGGAAGCGACATGGCCGGCAAAGCGGACAGCATCAAGCTCTTCTCGTTCCAGGGTGCGCCGATGCGCGCCTTCCACCTGACCTGGGTGGCCTTCTTCGTGTGCTTCTTCGCCTGGTTCGCCTGCGCGCCGCTGATGCCGGTCATCAAGGGCGAGTTCGGTCTCTCGATGGAGCAGATCGCCAACATCAATATCGCGGCGGTGGCGATCACGATCTTCGTGCGCCTGCTGATCGGCCCCCTGTGCGACCGCTATGGCCCGCGCAAGGCCTACACGGGCCTGCTGCTGCTCGGCGCGATTCCGGTGCTGGGCGTGGCGCTGGCGCAGAGCTACGAAACCTTCCTGCTGGCGCGCCTGGGCATCGGCGCGGTCGGCGCCAGCTTCGTCATCACCCAGTACCACACCTCGGTCATGTTCGGCCCGAAGGTGGTCGGCACCGCCAATGCCGCCGCCGCCGGCTGGGGCAATGCCGGCGGTGGCGCGGCCCAGGCAGTCATGCCGCTGCTGCTGACCGCGCTGGTGATGCTGGGCGTGAGCCAGTCGCTGAGCTGGCGCGTGGCGCTGGTGATCCCGGGCGTCATGATGATCGTGATGGCGTTCTTCTACTGGCGTTATACCCAGGATTGCCCGGCCGGGAACTACGACGATCTGCGCAAGACGGGCCAGATGCCGGAAGGCGCCAGCAAGGGCGGCTGGGCGAGTTTCAAGGCCGGCTGCCGCAACCACCGCGCCTGGCTGCTGTTCGTCACCTATGGCGCCTGCTTCGGCATCGAGATCTTCATCCACAACATCGCCGCCGTGTACTACGTCGAGCATTTCGATCTGACGCTGGGGCAGGCCGGCATGGCCGCGGCCAGCTTCGGCCTGCTGGCGCTGTTCGCGCGCGCCCTGGGTGGCTGGCTGTCGGACCGCGCCGCCGGCAACGGCGACCTGAATCGCCGCGTCACCGTGCTGTTCGTGCTGATGATCGGCGAGGGTCTGGGCCTGTTGTGGTTCGCCAGGGCCGACGGGGTGGCGTTCGCCGTGATCGCGATGCTGGTGTTCGGCCTGTTCACCCACATGGCCTGCGGCGCGACCTATGCGCTGGTGCCGTTCGTGGCGCCGAAGGCGCTGGGCGGCGTGGCCGGCATCGTCGGCGCCGGCGGCAATGTCGGCGCGGTGGCGGCCGGTTTCCTGATGAAGGGCACCGGGAATATCCAGCACACCCTCACGATCCTCGGCGGCCTGGTGCTGGTGGCCAGCCTGTGCGCCATCGCCGCACGTTTTGGCAATCCCGGCACGTCAGCCGCACCCGCAGCAGTAGCTCAAGCATAAGGAACTGCATCATGCATATCGTCGTCATCGGCCACGGAATGGTGGGCCATAAATTCGTCGAAACCCTGGCCGCCAGCGGCCGTACCGACTTGCGCGTGACGATCCTGGGGGAAGAACCGCGCCCGGCCTACGACCGCGTGCACCTGTCCGAGTTCTTCGCCGGGAAGTCGGCCGACGATCTTTCGCTGGTTGCGCCGGGCTTCTTCGAGCGCGACGACATGACGCTGCGCCTGAACGCGAAAGTGGTCGGCATCGACCGCGCGGCGCAGACGGTGGCGCTGGCCGACGGCGCGCAGGTGGCATACGACCGGCTGGTGCTGGCGACCGGCTCGTACCCGTTCGTGCCGCCGGTACCGGGATTCGACCGGAGCGACTGTTTCGTGTACCGCACCATCGAAGACCTGGAAGCGATGCGGGAATGCGGACAACGCTCGAAGACCGGCGTCGTGGTCGGCGGCGGCCTGCTGGGCCTGGAATGCGCCAAGGCGCTGCGCGACCTGGGACTGAACGCGCACGTGGTCGAATTCGCGCCGCGCCTGATGGCGGTGCAGGTCGACGATCCGGGCGCACGCGTGCTGCGCAGCCGCATCGAGGAGTTGGGTGTCGGTGTCCATACCGGCAAGAACACGCTGGCGATCGTCGATGGCGCCGACGCCACGCACCGGATGGAATTCGCCGACGGCAGCCACCTGGAAACCGACATGATCGTGTTCTCGGCCGGCATCCGCCCGCGCGACGAACTGGCGCGCTCGAGCGGCCTGGAGACCGGCGCGCGCGGCGGCATCGTCATCGACGCGCGCTGCGTGACGTCCGACCCGCACATCTATGCGGTGGGCGAATGCGCGTTGTGGAATGGCCAGTTGTACGGCCTGGTAGCGCCGGGCTACGACATGGCGCGCACCGCGGCGAAGCACCTGCTGGGGAGCGAATGCGGTTTCGCTGGCGCCGACATGAGCACCAAGCTCAAACTGATGGGCGTGGACGTGGCCAGCATCGGCGACGCCCACGGCGCCACGCCGGGCAGCCGCAGCTACCAGTTCCTCGACGAACGCCGCCAGACCTACCGCAAGATCGTCGTCTCCAGCTGCGGCAAGTACCTGCTGGGCGGGGTACTGGTGGGCGACGCCGCGTCCTATGGCGCGCTGCTGCAGACGATGCTGAACAAGATAGAGCTGCCCGAGGCCCCCGAGTACCTGATCCTGCCGGAGACCGGCGGCATGGCGCGCCCGGCGATCGGTGTCGACAAGCTGCCGGCCAGCGCGCAGGTCTGCTCCTGCAATGACATCAGCAAAGGCGCGCTGTGCGACGCGGTGGCGGGCGGCGCGACCACCGTCGGCGCCCTGAAAAGCTGCACCACGGCCGGTACCGCCTGCGGCGGCTGCGTTCCCCTGGTGACGCAGGTACTCAATGCAGAACTGAAAAAACTGGGCGTGGCCGTCAACAACCACCTGTGCGAACACTTCCCGTATTCGCGCCAGGAGCTGTACCACCTGGTGCGCGTGGAAGGCATCAAGGACTTTGGCGAGCTGCTGGCGCGCCACGGCAAGGGCCTGGGCTGCGACGTCTGCAAGCCGACCGCCGCGAACATCCTGGCGTCGGTATGGAACGATTTCGTGCTCAAGCCCAAGCACGCCAGCCTGCAGGATTCGAACGACTACTTCCTCGGCAACATCCAGAAGGACGGCACCTATTCGGTGGTGCCGCGCATGCCGGGCGGCGAAGTCACGGCCGACGGCCTGATCGCGGTGGGCATGGTCGCCAAGAAGTATGGCCTGTACACCAAGATCACCGGCGGCCAGCGGGTCGACCTGTTCGGCGCGCGCGTCGAGCAGCTGCCGGCGATCTGGGAAGAACTGATCGCGGCCGGCTTCGAATCGGGCCACGCCTACGGCAAGTCGCTGCGCACGGTGAAATCCTGCGTCGGCTCGACCTGGTGCCGCTATGGCGTGGGCGACAGCGTGGGCTTTGCGATCGCGCTGGAAAACCGCTACAAGGGCCTGCGCGCGCCGCACAAGATCAAGTTCGGCGTGTCGGGCTGCACCCGCGAGTGCGCCGAGGCGCAGGGCAAGGACGTCGGCCTGATCGCCACCGACAAGGGCTGGAACCTGTACGTGTGCGGCAACGGCGGCATGAAGCCGCGCCACGCCGAACTGATCGCGTCGAACCTGGGCGAGGAAGACGTGGTGCGGTTGACCGACCGCTTCCTGATGTTCTATGTGCGCACCGCCGAACGCCTGCAGCGCACCAGCACCTGGCGCGAAAACCTCGAGGGCGGCCTGGACTACCTGAAGCAGGTGGTGGTCGAGGACAGCCTGGGCATCGCCGCCGAACTCGAGGCGCAGATGCAGCACGTGGTCGACACCTACGCCTGCGAATGGAAGGAAGCCGTCACCAATCCCGACGTGCGGCGCCGCTTCAGGCACTTCGTCAACAGCGAGCAGGGCGACAGCAACGTGGTGTTCGTGCCGGAGCGCGGGCAGGTGCGTCCGGCCACGTTCGACGAACGCCGCCGCGTGATTCCCATCGCCAGCGCCGCTTAGTACCGCCATTCTTCAGGAGAACCGCCATGCAACGTGATCTGCACCTCGATAACTGGACCGCCATCTGCACGCTCGACGAGATCGTGCCCGATACCGGCGTGTGCGCGCTGCTGGGCGGCCGCCAGGTGGCGGTATTCCGTGTCGGCGACCGGGAGCCGCGCGTATTCGCCATCGATAACTACGACCCGAACGCGCAGGCCGCCGTGCTGTCGCGCGGCCTGGTGGGCAGCATCGGCGAACGCATCGTGGTCGCCTCGCCGATCTACAAGCAGCATTTCGACCTGCAGAGCGGCGAATGCCTGGAGGCGCCGGCGCAATCGGTGGCCAGCTATCCGGCGCGTATCGACGGGGGCACCGTATGGGTCGCGGCCTGAAGCCTTCACTGGTCGTGGTGGGCAACGGCATGGCCGGGATGCGCACCGTCGAAGAACTGCTGGCGCTGGCGCCCGGCATGTACGACATCACCGTGTTCGGCGCCGAGCCGCGCGTGAACTACAACCGCATCATGCTGTCGCCAGTGCTGGCGGGCGAGAAGACGTTCGATGCGATCGTGCTGCATCCGCGCAGCTGGTACGCGCAGCACGGCATTGCACTGCACGCGGGCGACCCGGTGGTGGCGATCGACCGCAAGCGCCGCATCGTGCGCGCGCAATCCGGTCTCGAAATGCCCTACGACCGCCTGCTGCTGGCGACCGGCTCGCAGCCGTTCATCCTGCCCGTCCCGGGCGCGACGCTGCCGGGCGTGGTCGGTTTTCGCGACCTGGACGATGTCGAGACCATGCTGGAGGCCGCGCGCAGCGGCGGGCGCGCCATCGTCATCGGCGGCGGCCTGCTTGGGCTGGAAGCGGCCAATGGCCTGCTGCGGCGCGGGATGGACGTGACGGTGGTGCACCTGGGCGCCAGCCTGCTCAACCAGCAGCTCGACGGCGACGCCTCGCTGCTCCTGAAAGCCGCGCTGGAAGGGCGCGGCCTGCGCATGCGGCTCGGCGCGCAGACCGAGGCCATCCTGGGTGCGCAGCAGGTGGAGGGTGTGCGCTTCACGGATGGCAGCGAAGCCGCCGCCGAGCTGGTGGTGATGGCGGCCGGCGTGCGGCCCAACGTGGGGCTGGCACGCTGCGCCGGCCTGCATGTCGAGCGCGCGATCGTGGTCGACGACACACTGCAAAGCTACGACCCGCGCGTGTATGCGGTAGGCGAGTGCGTGCAGCACCGCAAGGCCACCTTCGGCCTGGTGGCGCCGATCTGGGACCAGGCGCGCGTGTGCGCCGCCCACCTGGCCGGCCTGGGCCACCGCCGCTACGTGCAGCAGGCCACCGCCACCAAGCTGAAAGTCACCGGGATCGACCTGTACTCGGCCGGCGACATCGTCGGCGGCCCCGGTACCGAAGACCTGGTGCTGCGCGACCGCCGCGCCGGCATCTACAAGCGCCTGGTGCTGGCGGGTAACCGCGTCACTGGCGCCGTGCTGTATGGCGACGTGGCCGACGGGCCGTGGTATTTCGACCTGATCCAGCGCGGCGCCGACATCTCGGCGCTGCGCGACCGTTTGCTGTTCGGGCCTGCGCTGTGCGAACCGGCGGCTGAATCAGCTTGTGAATCAGCATTTGAGTCAGCTTGTGACGCGCAGGCCGCGTGAAGGAAATCCCGATGTCCACAGCCGTTTGCACCACCTGTCCCTATTGCGGCGTTGGCTGCGGCGTCAAGGCAACCCCGCAGCCCGATGGCGGCGCGCTGATCGAAGGCGACGCACGGCACCCGGCCAGCCACGGACGCCTGTGCGTCAAGGGTTCGGCGCTGGGCGAGACGCTCGGCCTCGATGGCCGCCTGCTGCATCCGGCCGTACGCCGCGATGGCGTAATGGCGCGCGCCGGCTGGGACGAGGCGCTGGACACGGTGGCGCAAGGCTTCGCGCGCATCGTTGCCGCGCACGGGCCGGATGCGGTGGCGCTGTACGTGTCGGGCCAGATCCTCACCGAGGATTACTATGTGGCCAACAAGTTCATGAAGGGCTACGTCGGCAGCGCCAACATCGACACCAATTCGCGCCTGTGCATGTCATCGGCCGTGGCCGGCCACAAGCGCGCCTTCGGCGAAGACGTGGTGCCGGGCTGCTACGAGGATTTCGAACTGGCCGATGCGATCGTGCTGGTCGGCTCGAACGCGGCCTGGTGCCATCCGACGCTGTTCCAGCGCATCGTGAAAGCCAAGGAAGCGCGGCCCGGCCTCCAGATCGTGGTGCTCGACCCGCGCCGCACCGCCACCTGCGAACTGGCCGACCTGCACCTGCCGCTCAAGCCGGGCAGCGACGTACACCTGTTCAATGGCCTGCTCGCCTATCTGGCACGTTCCGGCGCGGCCGACCGCGCCTTCGTCGATGCGCACACGTCCGGGCTGGATGCCGCATTGGCGGTGGCCGAAGAGGGCGGCGATGTCGCTGCGGTGGCGCTGGCCTGCGGCCTCGATCCGGTCCAGCTGCACACCTTCTACGACCTGTTCGCACGGACCGAAAAAGTGGTGACCGCGTTCTCGATGGGCGTCAACCAGTCGACCAGCGGCACCGACAAGGTCAACAGCATCATCAACTGCCACCTGCTCACGGGCCGCATCGGCAAGCCGGGCATGGGGCCATTCTCGCTGACCGGCCAGCCGAACGCGATGGGCGGGCGCGAAGTGGGCGGGCTGGCGAACATGCTGGCGGCCCATCTCGATCTGGATCACCCCGGCCACCGCGACGCGGTGCGCAGTTTCTGGGATGCGCCGCGCATCGCCGGCACGCCGGGCCTGAAGGCGGTCGACCTGTTCCGCGCGGTGGAGCAGGGCGTGGTGAAGGCGGTCTGGATCATGGCCACCAATCCGGTGGACAGCATGCCGGACGCCGACCAGGTAAGGCGCGCGCTGGCCGCCTGCGAGCTGGTGGTCGTGTCCGAGGTGGTGGCCGACACCGACGCGACGGTGTATGCGGACGTGCTGCTGCCGGCGCTGGCCTGGGGCGAGAAGGATGGCACGGTCACCAATTCCGAGCGCTGCATCTCGCGCCAGCGCGCCTTCCTGCCGGCGCCGGGCGAGGCGCGCGCCGACTGGCAGGCGCTGTGCGCGGTGGCGCGCCGCATGGGTTTCGACGGCTTCGGTTTCGACAGCGCCGCCGCGATCTTCGACGAGCATGCGCGCCTGTCCACCTGGCGCAATGGCGACGACGGTTATCGACGCGCGTTCCGGCTCGATCCGCTGGTAGGCATCGACCGGGCAGCCTACGACGCGCTGGCGCCGACCCAGTGGCCGCTGACCGCGGCGGGCAAAGGCACGCCGCGCCTGTTCGGCGACGGCCATTTCTCGCACCCGGACGGCAGGGCGCGGTTCGTGGCGACGGTACCGCGCCTGCCCGCCAACAAGCCGGACGGCGAATTTCCCCTGGCCCTGAACACCGGCCGCCTGCGCGACCAGTGGCACACGATGACGCGCACCGGCAAGTCGCCGCGCCTGGCCGGCCATGCGCCGGAGCCGTTCGTCGACCTGCATCCGCACGACGCACTGCTGGCCGGCGTGCGCGAAGGCGAACTGGCGCGCGTGACCTCGCGCTGGGGCGCGATGGTGGCGCGCGTGGCGCATGGCGGCGGCATCGCGCGCGGCAGCGCCTTCGTGCCGATCCACTGGAACGGCCAGACGGCGTCGGACGCGCGCGTGAGTGCGCTGGTCAATCCGGCCGTCGACCCGGTCTCGGGCGAGCCCGAATTCAAGCACACGCCGGTGCGCATCGCGCCGTTCGGCGTGGCCTGGTACGGTTTCATCCTGAGCCGCAGCGAGTTGCCACTGGCGCGCGTGGCGCACTGGACGCGCGTGCGCGGGAGCGGTTTCGTGCGCTATGAGCTGGGTGGGCGCGAGCCGGTGACGCTCGAGATGGCGCGCGCGCTGCTCGGCGCGCAGGACGACGACGACTGGATCGAGTACCAGGATACGACGCAAGGGATGCTGCGCGCGGCGCTGCTCGAGGACGGGCGCTTGCAGGCCTGCCTGTTCGTGTCGCGCCGGCCGGATTTACCGGCGCGGGCCTGGCTGGGCGGCCTGTTCGCACAGGAGGCGTTGGGCAAGGCCGAGCGCGCGACGCTGCTGGCCGGGCGCGCGGCGGCGCTGGGACCGGACCCCGGACCGACCGTGTGTTCCTGCTTCGGCGTGGGCCGCAACACGATTTGCGCCGCGATCCGCGCACGCGGCTTGACCACGGCGCAGGAAGTCACCGCCTGCGTGCGCGCCGGCGGCAACTGCGGCTCGTGTATTCCTGAAATCAGGACGCTGCTGCATGAAGTACGCAGCAGCGCGGCGACGGCTTGATCAGCGCAGCGTGCGCGCGAAGAACTCGTCGGTGCGGCTGTTGGCCAGCGTGGCCGCTTCGTGGTCGTAGTGGCCGCCGCCAGGACGGGCGAAGGCGTGGTCGCAGCCCGGGTAGATGTGGACTTCGGCATCGGCCTTGCCTTCGAGCGCGGTCTTGATGGCCTGCTGGGCGTCCGGCTTGATGTACTCGTCGTCGCCGGCCAGGTGGACCAGCAGCGGCATGCCGATATGCTTGGCTTCGGACAGGTAGTTGTCGATGCCGCCGCCGTAGTAGGCGGCGAAGGCGTCGGCGTCGGTGCGCGCCGCGCTCAGGTAGGTCATCAGGCCGCCCAGGCAGTAGCCGGTGACGCCGACCTTGCCGCTGGCGCCTTCGAGCGTGCGCGCGGCGCTGATGGTGGCGGCGATGTCGCGTACGCCATGGTCGAAATCGTAGCCCTGGTACAGCGAGAAGGCCTTGGCGACGTCGGCTTCATTCGCTTCCGACAGCGCGAGGTGCGGCTCGGCGCGCCAGAACAGGTCGGGCGCCACCGCGATATACCCCTTGGCGGCGTAGTTGTCGGCGATGCTGCGGATGCCGGCATTGACGCCGAAGATTTCCTGGATGATGACGATGACGGGGTAGGTGCCGACCACGTCCGGGCGGGCAACGTAGCAGTCGAAGCTGCCTTCGGCGGTGGTGACGGTCAGTGTTTCGGACATAACATTCCTTTTGATCTGGAGAGTTGGTTGCTGGCTGGTAATTTGGTCGAGCCAGCCACGGCGCTCCATATCATAAGGCTACTGTGGATTTTTCGCAGTGTCGCGCCCATGTGTCGCCCCATGCACCGCCGGAACCAGCGAGGCGCGATGCAGCCTCACGCTCTCGAGCACGGTATCGCTCAAGCCCGCGCCGGCCTGTTCATCCACATGCGCCAGCAGCGCCAGGCGCATGCGCGGCTCCCAGAACCGTTTCAAGTGCCCGGCGATCTCGGCCAGCGACTGTTGGCGGTCGCTCAGCGTATCGAAAAAGCCGCCGATCTGGTTGGCCATCGTGACCAGCGTACCGATATTGCTTTTCATGCTTCATCCTTTCGCGGTGTAGACCACTTGCCCGTGTTCGCGCACGAAGCCGACCAGCGTCACGCCGGTCCGTTCGGCCAGCCGGATCGCCAGCGCCGTGGGCGCCGAGATCGCGGCCAGGAAACCGATGCCGACCGTCGCGCACTTCTGCACCATCTCGTAGCTGGCGCGGCTGGTCAGCAGCACCGCGCCGCCGTCCGGTGCGATCCCGCGCGCAGCCATTGCCCCGATCAGTTTGTCGAGCGCGTTATGGCGCCCGACATCCTCGCGCACCAGCACGATCTCTCCCTGCGCATTCATCCAGGCCGCGCCGTGGGTGGCGCCGGTGCGCTGCTGCAGGTGCTGCTGCGCCCCCATCGCGCGCATGCCGGCCTGCAGCCGGGATGCACTGAAGGCCGCACTGGCCGTGACCCGCGCCGGCTGCCGGATCGCCCCGGCCAGCGTCTCGGCGCCGCATAATCCGCAGCCGGTACGCCCGGTCAGGCTGCGGCGCCGCTCCTTCAGTAGCGCGAAGCGCCCGGCGGCGATGCGCATCTGCACCGTCAACCCGTCGCAGCCCGCGACGACCTCGCAGTCGTACAGTTCGCGCGCATGTTCGAGGATGCCTTCGCTGAGCGAAAAGCCCAGCGCGAAGTTATCCAGGTCGGACGGCGAGGCCAGCATCACCGCATGCGCGATGCCGTTGTATTCGAGGGCGACCGGCGTCTCTTCGGCCACGTCGTCGTCGACCATCCGCACGACCCCATCGGCTTCGCGCTGCACGCTGCGGCGCAGGACGGTGGGGTGGGCCGCCCGGGTCGCCGGAATGACAGCGTCGGACGTCGTCATCCCCGCACCGCGCCGGCGACCGGCTCGTCCTGCGGGGCCGACTGGCCGATGCGCTTGTCGTGCGCCAGCCCCACCTGCGCCCGGTTGAAGCGCTGGTAGCCCTGCTGCCATTCGGACGGCTGGCTCACCGGAGTCACCTGCACCGCGGTCACCTTGTATTCGGGGCAGTTGGTGGCCCAGTCGGACGAATCGGTGGTGATCACGTTGGCGCCCGATTCGGGGAAGTGGAAGGTGGTGTAGACCACGCCCGGCTGCACCCGTTCGGTCAGGAGGGCGCGCAGCACGGTCTGGCCGGCGCGCGAGGCGATCCCGACCCAGTCGCCCTCGACGATGCCGCGCTCCTTCGCGTCATCGGGGTGGATCTCGAGCCGGTCTTCGCTGTGCCACAGGTTGTTGTCGGTGCGGCGGGTCTGGGCGCCGACGTTGTACTGCGACAGGATGCGCCCGGTGGTAAGCACCAGCGGGTAGCGGCGCGAGACTTTCTCGCTGCTGCCGAAGAATTTCGTCGGGATGAAGCGGCCCTTGCCGCGGATGAAACCGTCGACGTGCATGATCGGCGTGCCGGTGGGCGCACTGTCGTTGCACGGCCACTGGATGCTGCCGCCCAGTTCGTCGATGCGGCGGTAGCTCACGCCCCTGAAGCTCGGCGTCAGGCTGGCGATTTCCTCCATGATCTCGCGCGGGTGCCGGTAGTGCATCGGGTAGCCGAGCGCGTTGGCCAGCATCATCGTGACTTCCCAGTCCGACTTGCCGGCTTTCGGCGGCATCACCTTGCGCACGCGCGAGATGCGCCGTTCGGCATTGGTGAACGTGCCGTCCTTTTCCAGGAACGAGGAACCGGGCAGGAATACGTGCGCATACTTGGCGGTCTCGTTCAGGAACAGGTCCTGCACCACCAGGCACTCCATCGCCGACAGCGCCGCCGTGACATGCTGGGTATTCGGGTCGGACTGCACGATGTCCTCGCCTTCGCAATACATGCCCATGAAGGTGCCTTCGAGCGCCGCGTCGAACATGTTCGGGATACGCAGGCCCGGCTCCGGGTCGAGCGTGCACTGCCAGGCGTGTTCGAATTCGGCCCGTACCGTGCTGTCGGATACGTGGCGGTAGCCGGGCAGCTCGTGCGGGAACGAGCCCATGTCGCACGAGCCCTGCACATTGTTCTGGCCGCGCAGCGGATTGACGCCGCCGCCTTCGCGCCCGACGTTCCCGGTCGCCATCGCCAGGTTGGCGATGCCGATCACCATGGTCGAGCCCTGCGCGTGTTCGGTCACGCCCAGGCCGTAGTAGATCGCGGCTTCGCCGCCGGTCGCATACAGCCTGGCAGCGCCGCGGATCTGCGCGGCCGGCACGCCGGTGACGGCTTCCACGCTTTCGGGCGCATTCTCGGGCAGGGAAACAAAGGCTTTCCATTCGTCGAACGAGGCGGTGTCGCAGCGCTCGGCGACGTAGGCGTCGCGGCACAGGCCTTCGGTGACGATGGTGTGTGCGAGTGCGTTGACGATGGCGACGTTCGTGCCGGGCATCAGTTTCAGATGGTAGTCGGCCTGGATGTGCGGCGACTTGACCATCTCGGTGGTGCGCGGGTCGATCACGATCAGCTTCGCGCCCTGGCGCAGGCGGCGTTTCATGGTCGAGGCGAAGACCGGATGCGCCGCCGCGGGGTTGGCGCCAATGATCATGATGACGTCCGAGTGCATCACCGAATCGAAGGTCTGGGTGCCGGCCGATTCGCCCAGCGTCTGCTTGAGGCCATAGCCGGTAGGCGAGTGGCACACGCGCGCGCAAGTGTCGACGTTGTTGTTGCCGAAGGCGGCGCGCACCAGCTTTTGCACCAGGTAGGTTTCCTCGTTGGTGCAACGCGACGAGGTGATGCCGCCGACCGAGGCGCGGCCATAGGTGGCCTGGATGCGGCGAAATTCCGAGGCCGCATAAGCGACGGCTTCTTCCCACGACACTTCGCGCCACGGATCGGTGATGCGCTGGCGGATCATCGGCTTGAGCATGCGGTCGCGGTGGGTCGCATAGCCCCAGGCGAAGCGGCCCTTGACGCACGCATGCCCGTGATTGGCCTTGCCGTTCGGGTTCGGCACCATCCGCACCACCTCGTTGCCCTTCATCTCGGCGCGCAGCGAGCAACCGACCCCGCAATAGGCGCAGGTGGTGATCTTGCTGTGCTCGGCCTGGCCCATCATGATGACGGTCTTTTCGACCAGGGTCGCGGTGGGGCAGGCGTCGACGCAGGCGCCGCACGACACGCATTCGGAAGCCAGGAAATCCTCGGCCTGGCTGGCCGCCACGCGCGAACCGAAGCCGCGCCCGTCGATCGTCAGCGCAAAGGTGCCTTGTGTTTCTTCGCAGGCGCGCACGCAGCGGTTGCAGACGATGCACTTGGACGGATCGTAGGTGAAGTAGGGGTTCGACTCGTCCTTCTTCATGCGCAGGTGGTTGCTGCCGTCGTAGCCGTAGCGCACTTCGCGCAGGCCGGTCACGCCGGCCATGTCCTGCAGCTCGCAGTCGCCGTTGGCGGCGCAGGTGAGGCAGTCGAGCGGGTGGTCCGAGATGTACAGTTCGAGCATGCCCTTGCGCAGCTCCTGCAGCCGGGGCGTCTGGGTGCGCACTTGCATGCCCGCTTCGACCGGCGTGGTGCACGAGGCCGGATAACCGCGCCGGCCTTCGATCTCCACCAGGCACACGCGGCACGAGCCGAACGCTTCCAGGCTCTCGGTCGCGCACAGCTTGGGGATGCTGGTACCCATCATGGCGGCGGCGCGCATCACCGAGGTACCTTGCGGGACGGTCACCGCAACGCCGTCGATCTCGAGCGTCAGCATGACGCTGGACTCCTTGCGCGGGGTGCCGAAGTCGGGGATCCTGATGTCTGTCGAGTTCATGGTAGGTCCTTGTCAGGCAGCGTGCTTGGCCGCATCGAGCGCGCCAAAATCTTCGGGAAAGTGGTCGAGCGCCGACAGCACGGGGAACGGCGTCATGCCGCCCATCGCGCACAGCGAGCCGGACAGCATCAGGTCGCACAGGTCGCGCAGCAGGTGGATCTGCTGCGGGCGATCCTGGCCGGCGATGATCTTGTCCATCGTTTCGACGCCGCGCGTGGAGCCGATGCGGCACGGCGTGCATTTTCCGCACGATTCGACCGCGCAGAATTCCATCGCGTAGCGTGCCTGCTGCGCCATGTCGACGCTGTCGTCGAAGGCGACGATGCCGCCGTGGCCGACCGCCGCGCCGATGGCGGCGAAGGCTTCGTAGTCGAGCGGCGTGTCGAAGCGCGTCGCGGGCAGGTAGGCGCCGAGCGGCCCGCCGACCTGCACCGCCCGGATCGGCCGGCCGCTGGCGCTGCCGCCGCCGAAGTCGAACAGCAGTTCGCGCAGGCTGATGCCGAAGGCCTTTTCGACCAGGCCGCCATATTTCAGGTTGCCGGCCAGCTGGAATGGCAGCGTGCCACGCGAGCGGCCCATGCCGAGGTCGCGGTACCAGGCCGCCCCTTGCTGCAGGATGCGCGGCACCGCGGCCAGCGAGATCACGTTGTTGATCACGGTCGGACGGCCGAACAGCCCGGCCAGCGCCGGCAGCGGCGGCTTGGCGCGCACGATGCCGCGCTTGCCCTCCAGGCTCTCGAGCAGAGCGGTTTCTTCGCCGCAGACATACGAGCCGGCGCCCTTGCGCACCTCTAACGTGAACGCCTTGCCGCTGCCGAGGATGTCGGGGCCCAGGTAAGCGGCGGCGGTGGCGCTGGCGACCGCTTCGTTCAGCGCGGCGATCGCATGCGGGTATTCGGAGCGCACATAGATGTAGCCCCGGGTGGCGCCGACCGCCAGGCCGGCGATGGTCATCCCTTCGATCAGCATGAACGGGTCGTCTTCCATCACCATGCGGTCGGAGAAGGTGCCCGAATCGCCTTCGTCGGCATTGCAGACGATGTACTTCTGGGCCGCCTGCGCGCGCAGCACGGTGTTCCACTTGATCCCGGTGGGGAAGGCGGCGCCGCCGCGCCCGCGCAGGCCGGAGTCGGTCACTTCCTGCACGATGGCGGCAGCGTCCATGCCGAGCGCACGGCGCAGGCCAAGGTAGCCATCGTGCGCCAGGTAGTCGTCGAGCGACACCGGATCGGTGATGCCGACGCGGGCGAAGGTGACCCGTTCCTGGTGTTGCAGCCACGGCAGGGCGTCGACCGGGCCGTGGGCGAGCGGGTGGGCGCCGCCGTCCAGGAAGCCGGCGGCGAACAGGCCTGCCACGTCGCCCGGCTCGACCGGGCCGTAGCCGATGCGGCCCTGCGGCGTGGCGACTTCGACCAGCGGCTCGAGCCAGAACATGCCGCGCGAGCCGTTGCGCACGATGCGCACCTCGGCGCCGACGCGCTGCGCTTCGGCGCGGATGGCGGCGCAGACTTCGTCGGCGCCGAGGGCGAGGGCGGTGGAATCACGCGGGACGTAGACGGTGATGTTCATGCCGGCGCTCCCGCTGCCTGCAGCAGCGCATCGAAACGCGCCGGTGTGACGCGCGCATGCAGCTTGTCGCCAATGGCGATGTTGGGGCCGACCGCGCAGTGGCCGAGGCAATACACAGGCTCGAGCGTCAGGGCGCCGTCGGGGCTGCTGCCGTGGAAGCCGCAGCCGAGCGTGCGCTGGACATGCTCGGCCAGCGCCGCGCCGCCACGCGCCTGGCAGGCTTCGGCGCGGCACACCTGGATCACCCGCCCCGCTGCCGGGTGCTGGCGAAAATGGTGGTAATAGGTGAGCACGCCGTGGACTTCGGCGCGCGAGACATTCAGCCCATCGGCGATGGCCGGGACGGCGTCCGGCGGGATATGGCCGATACGGTCCTGGATGGCATGCAGGACGGGCAGCATGGCGCCCGGGATCGCGCGGTGCGTGCGCAGGATGTCGGCGATCACGGCGCTGTCGCCCGCGCCCGATGGGGGTGCATGCTGCATGCTGTCTCCTGTTTTTTTGAAATAATGTGCTGGGAATATGAAACCGGCTGCCTATTCGGCCTGGCCTGTTTTTTATAGTAGGACGCGTTGATCGAATGCGCAATAAGAGGAAAATGGCGAGGGTGATATGCAAAATCCTGCATATTTGTGGGTAGAATAGGGTCATCTGACCCATGCCGATGCTTCCCATGACCCGTATCCGCCTGCAGCCCAGCTTTGCCATCGAACATGCCGATGGCGCCCAGGACGCCATCGACCGCCCCCTGCGCCTGTTGCTGGAAGTCGAAAAGCACGGCAACCTGCGCGCCGCCTGCACCGCGCTGGGCGTGTCGTACCGCAGCGGCTGGGACATGATCGCGGTGCTCGAAAAACGCCTGGGCACGCCGGTGCTGGAAATGACGCGCGGGCGCGGTTCGGTCGTGACCGAACTCGGCGCACGCCTGCTGTGGGCGGTGAAACTGGTGCATGCGCGCTTCGATCCGCTGCTCGATTCAATGGCGGCCGAGATCGATGCGCAGGTGCAGTCGGCCCTGACGCGCGGCCGCGCCTATCTCAAGATTTTCGCCAGCCACGGCTACGCGGTGGCGACGCTCAACGCCTACCTGCAACAAAGCGGCGCGGCGGTCGAGGTGAGCTACCGCGGCAGCATCGAGTCGCTGCACGCGCTGTACCGCAAGAGCTGCGACGTGGCCGGCTTTCCGGTTCCGCTCGGCGAACTGCAGGCACCGGTGCTGGAGCAGATCCGGCCGCTGCTCAAGGATTCTTATCGCATCGTCCAGGTGACCACGCGCCGGCTTGGGCTGATGGTCGGAAAAGGTAATCCGCGCCAGGTCTGGACGATTGCGGACCTGGCGCGGCCGGACGTACGTTTCGTGAACCGGCAGCATGGTTCGGGTACGCGCATGCTGCTGGACCTGCTGCTGACGCGGGCCGGCCTGGTGGCGGGGCAGGTGAACGGGTTCGAGACGGTTGAGCTGACCCATGCGGCGATTGCGGCGTATGTCGCGCTGGACAAGGCGGATTGCGGAATCGGCGTGGAGACCGCGGCGCGCGAGTTCGGGCTCGATTTCGTGCCGCTGCTGTCGGAGCGTTACTTCTTTGCCTGTGAAGCGGCGGTGCTGGACGATGCGCGCTTTGCGGCGCTGGTCGCGTATCTGCAGGGGCCGGATTATCGGCAGCGCTTGCTGGAGCATTCCGGTTACGACGGCAGCGATGCCGGCAAGGTGGCTTCGCCGGCGCAAGCATTTGCGGGCTAGCTGCGGCCGCCCCCCTGAATCGGACGCTGTGCTGATGCGGTGCCGGGGGCAAATGAGGCCCTGCTCGGCAAGAAATTGCCGGGTCGGGCATCATGGCGTGTCATTTACTCACATGGAAAGAAATTCGCATGTCCGATCTCCTGCAAACCTTGCAGTGGCGTTATGCCACCAAAAAAATGGATCCTGCTAAAAAGGTCGCCAAAGAGAAAATCGACCGCATTCTCGAGGCGGTGCGCCTGACGGCCAGTTCCAGTGGATTGCAACAGTACGAAATGTTCGTGGTGACCAACCCTGCCTTGCGCGAGCAGATCCGGGCGCATGCCTGGAACCAGGCCCAGGTGACGGAAAGCTCGCATCTGCTCGTGTTCGCCGCGTGGGATACCTATACGGCCGAGCGCATCAATGCGATGTTCGATCTGGTGAACGCCGAACGCGGCTTCAAGAACGAAGGCTGGGAAGCCTACCGCCAGCAATTGCTGTCGACCTATCCGCAGCGCGACGCCCAGACCAATTTCGAGCACGCCGCACGCCAGGCATACATCGGCCTGGGCAGCGCGCTGATTGCTGCCGCCGAAGAAAAGGTGGATGCCACGCCGATGGAAGGATTCGATCCGGCCAAGGTCGACGAGATCCTGAAGCTGCGTGAACGTGGATTGCGTTCGGTGATCCTCTTGCCTATTGGATACCGCGCGGATGAAGGCGACTGGCTGGTCGACCTGAAGAAGGTGCGCCGTCCGTTTTCGGAGTTCGTCACCGAGCTGGCGTAGGCAAGGCGTCCGGGCCAGTCCAGTCACTTTCAATGTTCGTGACTGAGCCTGGTATGGGAATAAAAAAAGCCAGATCGGCTCGTGCCTGATCTGGCTTTTTTGCATTCTGGTCGGGGTGAGAGGATTCGAACCTCCGGCCTCTACGTCCCGAACGTAGCGCTCTACCGGGCTAAGCTACACCCCGACGGTGCGAGATGCTTACCGAAGCATCCCGGGATGTCGCTACTGTAAGTACGTCAGTGGTTTCTGTCAACTGCGAAGCTGCACAGCTGACACAGGCTGTTCTTGAATTCGCTCTCGGGCAGATCGGCGATCGCGGCCTTCGCACGCGCCGCGGCCTGCTCGGCCTGGGTGCGGGTGTACGTCAGCGCGCCGCTCGAGGTCACCGCCGCCAGCACCGCGTCGAACTGGGTCTCGTCGCCCTGTTCGATGCAGTTGCGCACCAGTTCGCGCTGGGCCGGGGTGCCGTGTTCCATCAGCCAGATCAGCGGCAGGGTAGGTTTGCCTTCGCGCAGGTCGTCGCCCAGGTTCTTGCCGATCTCGGCGGCGTCGCCCGCGTAGTCGAGCACGTCGTCGATCAGCTGGAAGGCGGTGCCCAGCGAGCGGCCGTATTCGCCGGCCGCGGCAATCTGCGCGTCATTCGCGCCGGCCACCAGCGCGCCCAGCTCGGCCGCCGCTTCGAACAGCTTGGCGGTCTTGGAGCGGATCACCAGCAGGTAGGCCGCTTCGGTCACGTCCGGGTCATGCATGTTCAGCAGTTGCAGCACTTCGCCTTCGGCGATCACGTTGGTGGCGTCGGACAGGATGCGCATCACGCGCATATTGTCGAGGGCGACCATCATCTGGAACGAACGCGAATACAGGAAGTCGCCGACCAGCACCGAGGCCGCATTGCCGAACAGGGCATTGGCGGTCTGGCGGCCGCGGCGCATCGAGGATTCGTCGACCACGTCGTCATGCAGCAGGGTCGCGGTGTGGATGAATTCGACCACCGAGGCCAGCTCGTGGTGGGCGACGCCGCGGTAGCCGTAGGCGTTTGCCAGCAGCAGCACCAGCACCGGACGGATCCGTTTTCCGCCAGCACTGATGATGTACTCGGCGATCTGGTTCACCAGGGGGACGTCGGAATGCAGCCGTTGGCGGATCACCGTGTTCACGGCCTCCATGTCGGGAGCGATCGATTGGACGATGTTCTGTTGGGCGTGTTGGGTGGCGGCGGACAAGGCTGACCTGCGATGACGGAGTTATATATAAGTGCCCGGATTATACGTCATGCAAGCCGGCCCCGTGCTGCCGGGCGGCCCGGTTCTCTCGGGCGCGCGGCGCGGGTGACCGCCGGTAGCCGTTGGCATCCTGCCACGTACTGACGGGTTCGTCAGCCGGTTTTGACGCAGCCCGGCAATTTATGTATAATCGCCGATTCCCCCGGCTTAAAGAACGGTTCTGTGCTTTTGCGCAGGGCTGGACGCCGAGGAGGATTCTTTTAACATTTGATGAGGTTTCAAATCATGTACGCGGTCATAAAAACCGGTGGCAAGCAGTATAAAGTTGTCGCTGGTGAAAAACTTAAAGTAGAACAGATACCGGCAGACATTGGTTCCGAACTCACGATCGATCAGGTCCTCGCCCTTGGCGAAGGCGAAAGCATCAAGTTTGGTGCTCCGCTGGTCGAAGGTGCAACGGTGCTGGTGAAAGTGGTTTCGCAGGGTCGCCACGACAAAGTGCGTATCTTCAAGATGCGTCGTCGTAAGCACTACCAGAAGCGTCAGGGCCATCGCCAGAACTTCACCGAAATCCAGATCGTTTCGATCAACGGCTAATCGCCGTCCGGTTCCCAGCATAGTCATCAAGGAGTAATACAATGGCACACAAAAAAGGCGGCGGTACTACCCGCAACGGCCGTGACTCAGAAAGCAAGCGCCTCGGCGTGAAAGTCTACGGCGGCCAGGCAATCAATGCCGGCGGCATCATCATTCGTCAGCGCGGCACCCCAGTGCGCGCCGGCAGCAACGTCGGCACCGGCAAGGATCACACCCTGTTCGCGCTGGTCGACGGCACTGTCAAGTTCGTCAAGCAAGGCGTGGGCTCGAAGCAATTCGTGACCGTCGTCGCTAACGAAGCAGTCGCAGCTTAATTGCTCACTGCGTAGCGCATTTGCGCCGCTCACCGCGGCGCGTCTTTGCAAGGCGCAAGCCTTCCATCGAAAGGCTCTGCCCACGGTAGGGCCTTTTTAGTTTTTTAGCGGTCACCATCATGAAGTTTATCGACGAAGCAAGAATTGAAGTCATCGCCGGCGACGGCGGCAACGGGTGCGCCTCGTTCCGCCGCGAAAAGTTCCGCCCATTCGGCGGTCCGGACGGCGGCGACGGCGGCAAGGGCGGCTCGATCTTCGTGGTGGCCGACCGCAATGTGAATACCCTGGTCGACTTCCGTTACTCGAAGACCCACACCGGCAAGTCCGGCGAACCGGGCCGCGGCTCGGACTGCTACGGCAAGGGCGCCGAAGACGTCATCATCCGCATGCCGGTCGGCACGCTGATCGTCGACGACGTGAATGGCGAGATCATTGCCGACCTGACCGAGCACGGCCAGAGCGAACTGCTGGCCAAGGGCGGCGAGGGTGGCTGGGGCAATATTCACTTCAAGACCTCGACCAACCGCGCTCCGCGTCAAAAGACCGAGGGCAAGGAAGGCGAACGCCGTACGCTGCGCCTCGAACTGAAGGTGCTGGCCGACGTCGGCCTGCTGGGCATGCCGAACGCCGGCAAGTCGACCTTCATCACGGCCGTGTCGAACGCCAAGCCGAAGATCGCCGACTATCCGTTCACCACCCTGCACCCGAACCTGGGCGTGGTGCGCGTGTCGCACGAAAAGAGCTTCGTGATCGCCGACATTCCGGGCCTGATCGAGGGCGCCGCCGAAGGCGCCGGCCTGGGCCACCAGTTCCTGCGCCACCTGGCGCGTACCGGCCTGCTGCTGCACATCGTCGACCTGTCGTCGTTCGATGACAAGGTCGATCCGGTCAAGGAAGCCAAGGCCCTGATCAAGGAACTCGAAAAGTACGACGAAGAGCTGCTCAACAAGCCACGCTGGCTGGTGCTCAACAAGCTCGACGTGCTGGACGAGGCCGAGCGCAAGAAGCGCGTCAAGGATACGATCAAGCGCCTGGCCTGGAAGGGCCCGGTGTTCGAGATCTCGGCGCTGAACCGCGAAGGCTGCCAGGACCTGATCAATGCGATCTACCTGCACCTCGAAGAAAAGCGTCATCAGGAACAGCGCGCCGAAGAAACCTCGATGACCGAGGAAGCACGCGGGATTTCGTCGATCGACCCGGACGATCCACGCTTCAAGATCATCGAAGATTGAACACGGGCGATATCGTCTCGCATGACCTGAAGTGGTCGCGCGCCTGGCTGCGCGTCCAGCTCCTGCAGCTGGTCGCGACCGCCAGTTCGCTGGCCGCATTGGTGGCCGTGCTCGATCCCGACCGCATCGCGTCGGTGATGGGCCTGTTTCTTGTGGGCGTGAACGGCTACAGCCAGTTCTACGCCATCTACGTCGGCATCCGTCTCGCGATCGCGGGACTGGCGCTGTTGGCGGCCAGGCGGGGCGACCAGCCCATCCTCGGCGACCTTACTGCCATGTTCCTCCTGGCCCAGCCGGCCGGCCGCTTCGTTGCGGCCTTCGCGATCGGCTTGCCCACGGGGGTATTATTAGCTGTCTGCGCGGTTGAACTGCTGGCAGGACTTTCCCTGCTCGCGTTGCGACCGCGGGGAAAATTCCTGTCGCCATGAACTCCATCCTCCAGAACGCCTCCCGCATCATCGTCAAGGTTGGATCCTCCCTCGTCACCGACGAGGGCAGGGGACTCGACCACACCGCCATCGCCCGCTGGGCTTTTCAAATCGCCGCGCTGCGCGCACGCGGCAAGGACGTCGTGCTGGTCAGCTCCGGCGCCATTGCCGAGGGCATGCTGCGCCTCGGCTTCGGCAAGCGCCCGACCGACATCCACGAACTCCAGGCCTGCGCCGCCTGCGGCCAGATGGGCCTGGCGCAAATCTACGAAACCAGCTTCCGGGCGCACGACATCGCCACCGCGCAGGTGCTACTGACCCATGCCGACCTGGTCGACCGCGAACGCTACCTGAATGCGCGCTCGACCCTGACCACGCTGCTGCGCCTGAACGTGGTGCCGATCATCAACGAGAACGATACCGTCGTGACCGACGAGATCAAGTTCGGCGACAACGACACCCTGGGCGCGCTGGTGGCCAATCTGATCGAGGCCGACGCGCTGGTGATCCTGACCGACCAGCCCGGACTGTACTCGGCCGATCCGCGCAAGGATCCGGCTGCGCAACTGATCGAACGAGCCCAGGCCGGCGACGTGGCGCTCGAAGCGATGGCCGGCGGCGCCGGCAGCAGCATCGGGCGCGGCGGCATGCTGACCAAGGTACTGGCGGCCAAGCGCGCGGCCCGTTCCGGCGCCCACACCGTGATCGCCTGGGGCCGCGAGCCGGACGTGCTGGTGCGCCTGGCCGACGGCGAGTCGATCGGCACGCAGTTGCTGGCCGCCACCGGCCGCCTGACCGCGCGGCGCCAGTGGATGGTCGACCACCTGCATACCACCGGCGAAGTGGTGCTCGACGCCGGCGCCGTGGCCAAGCTGACCCGCGATGGCAAGTCGCTGCTGCCGATCGGGGTGGTGGCGGTCAACGGCGAATTCGGGCGCGGCCAGGTGATCACCTGCGTCGACGAGGCCGGCACGCCGCTGGCGCGCGGACTGACCAACTACGCCAGCAGCGAGGCGCGCCGGATCATGCGCCGCTCGTCGACCGAGATCGAAGCCATCCTCGGATTCGTCGAGGGGCGGGAACTGATTCATCGGGATAACCTGGTCCTCCTGCTGGGGTAGGTGCTCACTTGGCCCGGGACAGTGTAGCCGCCTGCGTTGCCGTCCAGCGACAGGGTGTTACATTTGGCGAGAATTTGTCATCAATAACTTTTCCTCATAGCATGATAATGCTAGGCTGGCGGCTCATTGCGCACTGTCGCGCAGATCGTCCCAGCATCAGGAATACCCATGAAACTCAGTCGCAAACCTCCGCTCGGCTTTGCCGCCGTGACCCTGCTGGTTGCCTGCGCCGGCTTGTTCGGCATGGCGCAGATGAACCGGTCGGTCGATACCTACCGCCAGGCCGTGGTCATGGAGGGCCAGGCGCAACAGGTCGAAGGGCTGCTGGCCCACTTCCGCTTGCAGCTGCAGGAATGGAAGAACACGCTGTTGCGCGGCCAGGATGACGGCCAGCGCGCGAAGTACTGGGCCGCATTCCAGAAGGAAGAGGCGGCGGTGGCCGCCAAAGTCGCCGCCCTGTTGACGGCACTGCCGGAAGGCGAGGTGCATGGCCTGGTCACGCGGTTCGGCGCGGCCCACACGCAGATGGGCGCCGACTACCGGCGTGGCTACCAGGATTTCGAGGCGGCCGGTTTCGATGCGCGGGCCGGCGATGTGGCGGTCCAGGGCAAGGACCGCGCGCCGGCCGAGCTGCTGGTCAAGGCGGATGAAAGCATGTCGGCCCTGAGCGCCGCCAACGCGGCGCAGGCCGATGCGGTCGGCCGGCGCGCCACGGTCGTCAGCTACAGCCTGATGCTGCTCGGCGCGCTGGCGGCGGTGGTGGCCGGCGTGCTGGTGTCGCGTTCGATCACCCGCCCGCTCGATGCGGCAGTCGAGGTCGCGCGCAGCGTGGCGTCGGGTGACCTGCGCACGGCGATCGAGGTCCGCAGCAATGACGAGACTGGCCAGTTGCTGCAGGCATTGAAGGACATGTCGGCCAGCCTGCAACGCATCGTGCTCGAAGTGCGCGGGGGCGCCGAGACCATCGCCGTCGCCTCCGGCGAAATCGCCCAGGGCAACCTGGACCTGTCGGCGCGCACCGAGCGCCAGGCCGGTGCGCTGGAGGAAACGGCGTCCTCGATGGAAGAGCTGACCTCGAGCGTGCGCCAGAATGCAGACAATGCGCGCCAGGCCAGCCAGCTGGCCGTTTCGGCCTGCGACGTGGCAGTCCGCGGCGGCCAGGTGGTCGAGCAGGTGGTGGGAACGATGGCCTCGATCAGTGCGTCGTCGCGCAAGATCACCGACATCATCGGCGTGATCGACGCGATCGCGTTCCAGACCAATATCCTGGCGCTCAATGCGGCGGTCGAAGCGGCGCGCGCCGGCGAGCAGGGGCGTGGCTTTGCGGTGGTTGCGGGCGAGGTGCGCACGCTGGCCCAGCGTTCGGCTACCGCGGCCAGGGAAATCAAGGGCCTGATCAGCGAATCGGTGACCAATGTGGCCAGCGGCGACCGCCTGGCGGCGCACGCGGTCGTCACGATGGGCGAGATCGTCGCCAGCGTACGCCAGGTGATGGATATCATGACCGGGATCAGCGCCGCCAGCACCGAGCAAAGCCAGGGTATCGCCCAGGTCAACCAGGCCGTCACCGAGATGGACGGCGCGACCCAGCAGAATGCGGCGCTGGTCGAAGAGGCCGCCGCCGCGGCGCAATCGCTGCGCGAGCAGACCGTGGCGCTGACCGACGTGGTCAGCGTGTTCAAGGTCGACCGGCAGCCGGCGCTGGCTGCGTCAGCGGCCAGGTGCATCCCACAGGCGATTGCCGGTTAAGATACCGTCGCGTGCACGTCGCCGGGGTGGTCCCGGCGCTTGATGCCGCCCTAATCCGACACCGATGACGATCACTTCTCCACTGGCCGTAGTCCAGGCCCAGCTCGACGCTTACAACAACAAGGATCTCGATGCGCTGATGCGCACCTATGCGCCCCACGCGCAGCAGTTCGCCCTGCATGGCGCGCTGCTGGCCGAAGGCCATGCGCAGATCCGCCCGCGCTACGAACAGCGCTTCCTGGAACCCGACCTGCATGCGCAATTGCTGTCGCGCACGGTGCTGGGCAACTTCGTCACCGATCTGGAAATCGTCACCCGCAATTTCCCGGAAGGCCTGGGCGTGGTCGAGATGCTGTGCGTGTACGAGGTGGTGGACGGGCGCATCGTGCGCGCCTCGTTCGCCAGCGGCGCGACCCGCCTCTACGCCGCTTCGGCCGGCTGAAGCGCCACGGCGAGCGCCGGATCGAGCACGCCGGCCGGCGCCGGCGTCTTGTCCCTGAACTCGCACAGGTCGACGATCAGGCAGTTCCAGCACTTGGGTTTGCGCGCCACGCAGGTATAGCGCCCGTGCAGGATCAGCCAGTGGTGGGCGTCCTGCAGAAAGTCCTTCGGCACGAATTTCAGGAGTTTCTGTTCGACGATGTCGACGTTCTTGCCCGGCGCGATCTTCGTGCGGTTCGAGACACGGAAGATGTGGGTGTCGACCGCCATGGTCGGCTCGCCGAATGCGGTATTGAGCACCACGTTGGCCGTCTTGCGGCCCACGCCCGGGAGCGACTCGAGCGCCTCGCGCACGGGCGGCACCTCGCCGCCGTACTGGTCGACCAGGATCTGGCAGGTCGCCATCACGTTCTTCGCCTTGGTGTTGTACAGGCCAATGGTCGAGATATAGGTCTTGAGTTCGTCGATGCCCAGGTCGAGGATCGCCTGCGGCGTGTTCGCCACCGGGAACAGCCGGCGCATCGCCTTGTTGACGCCGACGTCGGTCGACTGGGCCGACAGCAGCACCGCGATCAGGAGTTCGAACGGCGTCGTGAATTCCAGTTCGGTGGTGGGGTGAGGATTGGCGGCGCGAAAGCGCGTGAAAATTTCCAGACGTTTGGCGGGATTCATCTCAGTTCTTGTCGGTGTTGCCGGCCGCCTTCAGGCGCGCGCGTTCCATGGCGGCGGCGATGATGGCACGCTTGCGTTCTTTTTCAGCCAGTTCCTCGGGCGTATTCGCCGCTTCGGCGGTCACGGCGCGCATCTTTTCGACGGCCTTGGCGGCCAGGCGCGCATCGTTTTCGTCGCGTTCGCGCTGCAGGCGCGCGCTGCGCAAGTCGTGGCGCGCGCGCGCCGCGTCGGCGGCCGGCTGCGACCAGGCGTCCCAGCCGGTGGCGTCGCCGCTGACCGGGACCATCGCGATGCAGTCGACCGGGCAGGGCGCCACGCACAGGTCGCAGCCGGTGCACAGGCTGGGCAGGATGGTGTGCATCTGCTTGGCCGCGCCCAGGATCGCATCGACCGGGCAGGCCTGGATGCACAGGGTGCAGCCGATGCACAGCGCTTCGTCGATGAAGGCCACCGGGCGGGGACGCTCGACGCCGTTGGCCGGATTGATCGGGATGACCTTGCGTCCGGTGGCCGCTGCCAGGCGCCGCACGCCTTCCATGCCGCCAGGCGGGCACTGGTTGATCTCGGCCTCGCCCCGCGCGATCGCCTCGGCATACGGGCGGCAGGCCGGATAGCCGCACTTGGTGCACTGGGTCTGCGGCAGGAGGTCTTCGATCTGGTCGGCGAGGGGCTGGGTCACGGCGTGGTGGACGGGTGTGTCGAAACTGGCAAGCCGACATTATCCGCCAAATCGTGCCGCCTTGCGATCCGGTGCGGGGGTTTGCGGCTCATCAGTTCGGATATGTGTCCAATCGAACGGACGTTGTCACGAAACCTTGATGTACTATCGGCTCACTACCGACGGGGGCTGACATGAACGAATTGATCGCGCCGCTGCTCTTTGCCGCCATGATGTCGGCCGGGGACGCGCTGCAGCCGCGCGAGTCCGCCAATGCGCCAGACGACGCGCGCAGCGCACAGCTGCTGGCGGCAAACTACCGGCTGGTCGAAGCGCACGGTGAAGTGCGGCGCGGCGAGCGCCTGCCGGCGCGCTACCAGGCGCATGACCACGTGATCGAGAACTGGCGCGCGCTGCGCCTGAGCAAGCCGCCGCGCGGGCATCAATGGGTCCAGACCGGCAAGAGCTATGCGCTGGTGGCGATCGCCACCGGCAAGGTGACGCAGGTGGTGCAGGGGCGCTGAAGCAACACTGGCGGACGAAAAAAAGCCGTGGCGCAGGCCACGGCTTTTTTTTGGGGGGCAAGGCTTACCTGTGCGCCTGAATGAACTCGGTGATCTTCGGACACACGATCTCGCGCCAGCGGCGGCCCGAGAAGATGCCGTAGTGGCCGGCCTTCTCGACCACGAATTCCTGCTTCAGCGCTTTCGGCAGATTGCTGCACAGCGCATGCGCGGCGCTGGTCTGGCCCAGGCCCGAAATGTCGTCCAGCTCGCCTTCGACGGTGAGCAGCGCCACCGATTCGATGTCTTGCGGGCGTACCAGCTGGCCGCCCACTTTCCAGGTGCCCTTCGGCAGGCTGTAGTCCTGGAATACCGTCTTGATGGTCTCGAGGTAATACTCGGCCGGCATGTCCAGCACCGCGTTGTATTCGTCGTAGAACTGGCGGTGCGATTCGGCCGAATCGTCGTCGCCGCGCACCAGGTGCTCGTAGAACTCGCGGTGGCTCTGGGCGTGGCGGCCCGGGTTCATGGCGATGAAGCCGGCGTGCTGCAGGAAGCCCGGATACACCTTGCGGCCGAAGCCCGGATAATTGCCCGGCACCGAGTAGATCACGGTGTTCTCGAACCACGAATACGGCTTTTCGATTGCCAGGTCGTTGACCGCGGTCGGCGATTTGCGCGGGTCGATCGGGCCGCCCATCATCGTCATCGATTTCGGCAGCTTGGGATCCTTGTTGCTGGCCATCAGGGCGATCGCGGCCAGCACCGGCACGGTCGGCTGGCACACGGAGATCACGTGCACGTCCGGGCCCAGATGGCGGATGAAGTCCTGCACGTAGAACACGTAGTCGTCCAGGTGGAACGGGCCGTCGGCAAGGGGCACCATGCGCGCATCGGTCCAGTCGGTGATATAGACGTCATGGTCGACCAGCAGCGCGCGCACGGTGTCGCGCAGCAGGGTGGCGTGGTGGCCGGACAGGGGCGCCACGACCAGCACGGTCGGCTGGGCCAGCTTGGCGAAGGCCTTGTCGCTCAGGTCTTTCTTGAAATGCAGCAGTTTCGCGAACGGCTTTTCGAGCACGGTACGCTCGTTGATGGCGACCTGGTCGCCCTTGATCGTGGTGGAGTCCAGGCCAAAAGCCGGTTTCTCGTATTCCTTGCCGAGGCGGTACATCAATTCGTAGCCGGCGGCGATGCGCTGCGCGAACGGGGTGTGCGCGAAGGGCGACACCGGATTCGAGAACAGCTTCGAAGATGCGTCGGCCCACTGCATCAGCGGGGTGAGGAAGGAGCGTTGCATCTCGTGCAGTTGGTAAAGCATAAATGTTTCCCTTGTGGTGACAATAGCGCGCCAACTATGCTTACGCGCAAGCTCGACTCATTATAGGGGAATTGGATTGTCGCGGGGCAACAAGGCTTTTGGCACTCCCTTATGCATGCTGCACTTGTAGCATATTTGCCCGCCCCTGCTCCGTTGGGCGCCGAACATAAAGGGACTGGAAAGCAAAACGCCCCGCAGGGCGGGGCGTTGTGGCGACGTCGTCGTCCCGATGATACGGAACAATTTTCGTGCGGATCAATCGAAGACCGGGGTCTCGACGCCGAGGATCTTGTGCAGCTTCGGCGAGGTCGTCGTGTACTGCATGTGGATCTTCTTGTCCGGGAAGATGTACGGCGCGGCGCCGAAGGCGGCCAGCGCGGCTTCGTGGAAGCCCGACAGGATCAGCTTCTTCTTGCCAGGATAGGTGTTGATGTCGCCGACGGCGAAGATGCCCGGGACATTGGTCTCGAACTTCTCGGTATCGACCACTTTCAGTTGCTTGCGCTCGATGTCCAGGCCCCATTCGGCGATCGGGCCGAGTTTTGGCGACAGGCCGAAGAACACCAGCAGCATGTCCAGCGGCACGCGGCGGGTGACGCCGTCGGCGCCGGTGACCTTCACTTCGGTCAGCTGGCCGTCTTTTTCATCGAAGCCGGTGACCTGGCCGGTGATCAGCTGCATCTCGTATTCGTCGCACAGCGCCTTCATCTTGGCGACCGACGCCGGGGCGGCGCGGAAGTCGTCGCGGCGGTGCACCAGCACGACCGATTCGGCCTTGCCGACGAAGTTCAGGGCCCAGTCCAGGGCCGAGTCGCCGCCGCCGCAGATGACGATGTTCTTGCCATCGAAGCGTGCCGGATCCTTGACGCGGTAGAACAGCTGTTCGTTCTCGAACTTGTCGATGCCGTCGACCTTGATGGTGCGCGCCTGGAACGAGCCGACGCCGGCGGCGATGAAGATGGTCTTGGTGATGAACCGGGTGCCGGTCGAGGTCTCGATGTTGAAGCGCTGGTCTTCGCGGCGCTGGACGGTCGTGACTTCCTGGCCCAGGTGGAAGGTTGGCTCGAACGGCTCGATCTGCTTGAGCAGGTTGTCGGTCAGCTCCTGGCCGGTGCACACCGGCACGGCCGGGATGTCATAGATCGGCTTGTCCGGGTACAGTTCCACGCACTGGCCGCCGACGGCCGGCAGCGAATCGATGACGTGGGCCTTGATTTCGAGCAGGCCGAGTTCGAAGACCTGGAACAGGCCGACCGGGCCGGCGCCGATGATGACGGCATCGGCTTCGATGGCGCCGGCAAATGAACTGTTCGGGGCGATGCTGCCCGCGTCCGGAGTGGCATTGATAGTCATGCGCAAAGCTTCCTGTATTTTGATTGGTGAGGCGATGGCAGCCAGCACTGCCATGCGCGAGGCCCCGTCGTGGAGCGACCGTTGCGGCGCCGCTCGGCGGCGCCGGGCCGCATCAGCGGGCCAGTTGGTCGAGCTTGTCCTTGACGTCTTTCCACTCGTCCGCATCTGGCAGGGCCGGCTTCGTCTTGGTAATCGACGGCCAGAAGCGTGACAGGTCGGCATTGATCTTGATGAACTGCTGCTGGTCGCCCGGCACGTCTTCTTCGGCAAAGATCGCATTGACCGGGCATTCGGCCACGCACACGGCGCAATCGATGCATTCGTCAGGATCGATACTGAGGAAATTCGGGCCTTCCCGGAAACAATCTACCGGGCATACATCGACGCAGTCGGTATAGCGACAGCGGATGCACGATTCGGTGACAACGTGGGTCATAACAGTCCTATCAATTGGTGGAGTGTCGCGTCGCCGGGCGCGTGGACGGGGGGTTCCCCCGAAATAGGCCGGCCGGACAGAGCAAAGCACTGTATTTTAGGGCAATTCGGGTTTTCCCACAAATTCGCCTATATACACAATCTACATAAGCAAATGAAGGGCGGAACCGCACGGGCGTGCGGTTTGTGGGCTTGTCAAGCCGCGCGGCGTAAATATTCGAGCAGGTGCCGCCACTCGCCGGCATTGCCATCGTCGAGGATGGAAACGGTGTGGCAGCGCCGGCCATCGTCGACCGTGATGTCCCAGCGCGGCAGGTCGGCGCCGACCGCCAAGGCCGGTTGGGCGGCAAAAAAATCGAGCCGCTCCAGCAGCGCTTCGAGCGCCGCGCCGTCGGGCATGTGCGCGGTGTCACCTTCCCAGGAGCGCTCCAGGCCGGCAAAGCCGCCGCAGGCACGGGCGCGCAGCTTCATGCCGGCGAGGTCACGCTGGAAGCGTGAGCGGACGCCAGGCCGCCTGCATCGGCTGCGAGCGCCGGCAGGAGCGCTGAAGCGGGCGCCGACGGGGGCACGGACGCGGGCACGGACGAAGGTACGGCGGCGCCGGGAGTCGGGACGCCGGCCGGGCCATGGCGGCCGCGCTCGGCGCACCAGCGCGCCAGCAGGCGTGCCTCGCCGGCGAGCAGGCGCTCGGCGCAGTCGTATTCGGCCAGTTGCATGGTGCCGCAGCAGGCGTGGCGGTCCTGGCGCGCGCCGGGCGCGTCGCATACCTTGGCCGCCAGCGGCACGCACGGCAAAAACGCGGACGTGCCCGGCCCGGCCGCCAGCGCTGCGCTCGGCCCCGCCTGGACCACGTCGCGGCGGGCGAACTGGGTGCGGATGGCGTCGGGGTAGGCGGCCGGCTTGCCGTCGGCGGACACGATCTGCAGCATGGCATTGACGACGTCGGCGAAGGTCGGCGCCAGGTCGGGCGCCGCGATCATGGCGCGCAGCACCACGCCGGCGAGATAGCCGGCCAGCCGGTGCAGCACGGCAGCGTCGTCTTCGCGTTCGGGATTGCGCTCCCAGGCGAACAGATCGGCCAGCACATCGTAGACGGCCCCGGTAAAGACCTGCGAGATGGCATGCACCTGGGTGCCGGCCTCGCCCAGGCGCACATCGTTGTCGGCATTGCGCAGCCCGGTGCTGTTGCCGAGCGCGGTGCCGAACTGCTCGGCGATGTCGGTGAGGAAGGACTTGTCGTGCAGGTGGGCCTTGGTCTGGGCAATCACGGCGTCGCACTGGTCGAGCTGCGAGAGCGCCAGGAAGATCGCGGTCAGGTCGCCGAAGGATTCGTGCAGGCCGCCGGTCTGGGGCGGCGCATCGGCCTGCAGCCAGCCCGGCTTGATGCCGTCGAGGACGGCGTGGGCGGTTTCGTGGGCCACGATGTCGAACGAGCGGCAGGTGTAGACCCGCTCGGTGGCGCCGGTGGGGATGAAGTCGCCGAACTTGAGGCAGCCCTGGGTGCGGCTGTAGAAGGCGTTCATGACGTTCGGCAGGCCGTGCGGGAACACGCGCAGCGGGGTGGTATCGGCGCTGCTGTTCCATTGCCAGGGCAGGGGCATGGCGTCGCCGGCCGCGCCCAGCGCGCGCTGGTACATGGTCAGGGTCTGGCGCACCACGGCGAAGGTGTGCACGGCGTCGAACTGGGGCGTGTCGGGCTGGGTGACGAAGTCGCCGAAGGCGTTCGGCTCGACCGCCGCGATGCCCGGCTCGCCGGGCGCGATGCGGGCGTCGCGCGGGCCGGCCAGCACCACGCCGGGGAGGTAGGCCTTGCGGGTGCCGATGTCAGGCACCGACGGGTCCTGCTTCCAGATCAGGACGCGGGCGCCGAGCCGGTGCGGCGCCGGTTCGGGCGCGGACGGCGGACTGTCGGCGGGCGCGGGAGGTTCTTCGAGCAGGCGGGCGGCGCGGTGCTGCTGGCGCCAGCGCGCGCTCGGGGTGGGAACGTAGCGCACCGGGGGCTGGCTGGCGCCGGAGGCCTCGGTGTCGCCCGGCAGCAGGGCAGGTGGTTCCATGGTGGCTTTTCCCGTCAAAACGATCGCGCGGCGATGGCGGCGCGGCCGGTAGCGTTTCCATGGTCGCGCCGCGCGGCGCAGGCCCTGTTGATACCCGTCAATCACGGTCGCGCGCGGGCCGCCGATTTAGCGAGCTCTGGCATAGGACGCCCGCAACTGGCATCATGGCGGACTATTCACAGCGTTTGGGAAAGAGAAATGGCGGAAATCAGCATCGTCCAGCAGCACAGCCTGAGCCAGGACGCGGCGCGCACGGCGGCCGAACAGGTCGCGCAGCGCATGGCAGCCGAGTATGGCGTGCAGTGCCGGTGGGACGGCGATGTGCTGCGCTTCGAGCGCAGCGGCGTGGAAGGCACCCTGACCCTGGAAGAGCAGCGCGCGGCGATGCGGATCCAGCTGGGTTTCCTGATGGGCGCATTCGCACCGGCCATCGAGGCCAAGGTGGCGGAAAAGATGCGCAAGACCTTTACTGCGTAAAGACTGCGCCGGCGCTGCCGGCGCAGACGGGCCGGTCAGCCCTTCAGTTCTTCGATCAGGTCGATGTATTGCTGCTGGGCGTCTTCCTGCGACGTGCCGTTCAAGCCGGCCCAGGCGTCGAACTTGGCGCGCGCCACGAAATCGGTCATGCCCGGACGCTCGCCGGTGGCGTCGCCGCTCGAGCCCTGCTTGAACAGCGCGTAGATCTTCAGCAAGGTCATGTTGTCCGGACGCTCGGACAGGTTCTTCGAATCCAGCTGTGCCTGGTTGAACTGTTCTTGCAAGCTCATGAATAACTCCTGTGTATTAGTTGCGTTATTGTCACTGGGACAAGGCGGCAGGCATCTTAGCCCAGGAGATCGGCGCGAGCAGGCGATTCGCCGATTCTTTAGAAGAGAACTTCCAATATGCGCCCGCCGCAGGCAGGCGCATGGGGCATGCCCGTCTTAGACGGCCAGCAGGTCGACGTCGAAGATCAGGGTCGCGTTCGGCGGGATCACGCCGCCGGCGCCGCGGGCGCCATAGCCCAGGCTGGCCGGGATGGTCAGGCGGCGCGAACCGCCGACCTTCATGCCCTGCACGCCTTCGTCCCAGCCGCGGATCACGTGGCCCGCGCCCAGCGCGAATTCGAACGGGTCGTTGCGGTCCTTGCTCGAATCGAACTTGGCGCCCAGGCTGCCGTCGTCGTTGCGCAGCCAGCCGGTGTAGTGGACGGTGACGTGCTGGCCGGCTTTCGCTTCGGCGCCTTCGCCGGCGACGAGTTCTTCGTATTGCAGGCCGGAATCGGTAGTGATGGTGGACATGGTCTTCCTTGTTGTTCAGATTGAACGGCGATTGTAGTGCATGGCATCGCAATGTGCCATGGCGCCGGCCAGCGGTGCGTCGCGCCCGGCCGGCCGCCTTGCGTAGAATGGCGGCATCGACAACCGTTACGAGGATGCACCACGATGAATGGCGTCATGACCGCCTGGGGCCGCGCACTGCGCGCACAATTCAGTGGCCGGATGCTGCTGCTGTCGCTGGCGCCGCTGCTGCTGTCGCTGCTGTTGTGGGGCGTGCTCCTGTGGCTCGGCCTGCAGCCGCTGATCGACTGGCTGCACGCGGCGCGCGAACAGGCCGCCGGCGGCGGCGGGATCGTCGCCACCGGCATCGGGCTGCTGCAGGGCATGCTGGTGCCGCTGGTCGCGGTGGCGCTGCTGCTGCCGCTGATGATCGGCTCGGCGCTGCTGTTCATGGGCGTGGTGGCGATGCCGGCCATCGAGCGCCATGTCGGGCGGCGCCATTTTCCCGACCTGGAAAAGAAGGAGGGCGGTACCTTCGTCGGCAGCGTCGCGATCAACCTCGGCAGCACGGCCGTGTTCGCGCTGCTGTGGCTGTTCACGCTGCCGCTGTATGCGGTGCCGCCGCTGGCCTGGCTGGTGCAGGCCAGTCTGTGGGCCTGGGTCACCTCGCGCGTGATGAGCTACGACGCGCTGGCCGCGCATGCCAGCGCGGCCGAGCGATCGACGCTGTTGCGGCGCCGGCGCCCGGCGCTGCTGGCGATCGGCTTGATGACCGGCCTGGCCGGCGCGCTGCCGGGCATCGCCTGGATGGGTGGCGCGGTGCTGTCGATCGTGCTGTTCCCGGTGCTGGCGATGGTGTCGCTGTGGCTGTACGTGATGATCTTCCTGTTTGCCGGACTGTGGTTCCAGTACTTCTGCCTGCAGGCACTAAAGGAGCAGCGCGCCGCTGAGGCGCCGCAGGCTGCAATGTAGGACCTGCTCCCGATCAAGCGTGCGCTGTCCACCGCTTCGCTTCCTGGTGCGTTGAACACATGGCGCCGGAAGACACAGTTGACGCTTGAACATTGTGTTTGCAATAACCGTTGCGTGGGCCAAAAACGGGTCATTCGTCTGCTCTGATGTCAGTCGGCCAATCACGCGTTGTTTTTTTGCGAAAATATTCCACCCTCAGCAAATATGTTAAACCGCGCCTCGCGTGCGACGTATTGATGTGGTGGAATATTGCCTACGTACGGTGCGATCTGGAGTGGGATTGCACCTTCAGCGTGCGCACCAGACAATTCACTCGATCGGACCAGCAGCAATGCGGATGGCGAGCAGGTTGTGCGGGGATTGCCAGTAATTTGATACAGACCGGTTAAGCCATCATGGAAAGTACTCGCCGTTTAGGACGGCCAAGCAGCATCTTCGGCAAACGCAGCGCACAAGCGAGGCGCGAGCCGCAGCTCGACGATCGATCCGACCATCCGGCCGATGCCGGGCGCGATCAGCCGGTGGGCGCAGCTGCGCCGGCGGCCGCGGCCGCGCACGCGCCGGCCGGCGCGGCGGCCGGCGGCAACGACGTCCCCCTGTACGAAGCCTTCCCGCACCTGGCCGGCAATGGCGGCATTCCGGGCGGCCCGTCCGGCGCGCCCGACGAACCGCCGCCGCGCCCGCGCAAGCGCCGCTGGAAGCTGTTCCTGTTCCTGTTCGTGCTGTTGCTGGCCGTGCTGCTGGCCGGCTGGGCCGTGCTCGAAACGCGCAGCTCGCGCCTGCAGGCCAGGATCTTCTCGGACATGGCGAGCGAGCTCACCTTCCGCATGCACGACGGCCCGAGCAACGCGATCCGCTTCCCGTCCGCGAGCCCCTACGACACCCGGCTCGGCTACGCCAACCTGCCGCACTACCTCGAGCGGCTGCAGACGCGCGACTATGCGATCGCGGCGCAGGCGCGCATCTCGCCGCAGATGGTCAAGATGGCCGACCATGGCCTGTACGCCACCTACCACGAAAAAACCAAGGTCGGCCTCGAGATCCTCGATTGCCGCGCGCAGCCGCTGTTCACCTCGAAATTCCCCGAGCGCTTCTATCACACCTTCGACGCGGCGCCGCCGCTGCTGGTGCAGAGCCTGCTGTTCATCGAGAACCGCGAGCTGCTCGACCCGAGCCACCCGCGCCGCAATCCGGCGGTCGAATGGGACCGCTTCTCGAAGGCGGTGTTCGACAAGTCGCTGTCTTCCATCGGCCTGGGCGGCGAGGGCCGCGTGGCCGGCGGCAGCACGCTGGCGACCCAGATCGAGAAATACCGCCACTCGCCCGAGGGCCGCACGGCTTCGACCACCGACAAGATCATCCAGATGGCCTCGGCCACGCTGCGCGCCTACCAGGACGGCGAAGACACCACCGGCGCGCGCCGCCAGATCGTGCTCGACTACCTGAACACGGTGCCGCTGTCGGCCAAGTCCGGCTATGGCGAAGTCAACGGTATCGGCGACGGCATGTGGGTCTGGTATGGCCGCGACATCGACCAGGTCACCAGCCTGCTGACCGGGCCGATGACCAGCCCGGACGCCGTGATGGCCTACAAGGAAGCGCTGTCGCTGATGATCGCCCAGCGCCGCCCGGCGTATTACCTGGGCGCCGGCGAGCCTGACCTCGAGATATTGACCAACAGCCACCTGCGGGTGCTGGCCAGCGCCGGCGTGATCACCGCGCAACTGCGCGACGCGGCCCTGGCCGCCACGCTCAAGCCGGCGCTGCACACCGGCGTGGCGCCGCCGCCGGCCGACGCCTTCGTGTCGCGCAAGGCTGCCAACGCGGTGCGCAACCACCTGGGCTACCTGATCGGCGACGCGCGCCTGTACAACGTCGACCGGCTCGATCTGTCGGTGGTGTCGACGCTCGACGCCACCGCCCAGCAGGCGGTGACGGCGGCGCTGCGCAAGCTGTCCGACGCCGAACACGCCAAAGAGGCCGGCCTGACCGGCAAGGGCATGCTCGGCAACGGCGACCCGGCCCAGGTGGTGTACAGCTTCACGCTGATGGAGCGGGGCGAGCACGTCAACTACCTGCGGGTCCAGACCGACAACTACGACCAGCCGCTCGACATCAACGAGGGCGCCAAGCTCGACCTGGGTTCGACCGCCAAGCTGCGCACCCTGGTGACCTACCTCGACATCGTGGACCAGTTGCACAAGCGCTTTGCGCCCCTCGACAAGATCGGCCTGATGGGCGTCGAGATCGATCCGAAGGACCGCATGTCCGAATGGGGCCTGGAGTACTTCCGCACGCTGCCCGAGGGCGCCGACCGCGGCCTGGCCCCGATGCTGCACGCGGCGATGGAGCGGCGCTACTCGGCCAATCCGGGCGAACGCTTCATGACCGGCGGCGGCCTGCACACGTTCGGCAACTTCAGCAAGCTCGACGACAGCAAGATCATGACCGTCACCGAGGCGCTGCGCAGCTCGACCAACCTGGTGTTCGTGCGCATGATGCGCGACGTGGTGCGCTACTACATGTTCCAGTTGCCGGGCTCGTCGGCCCAGCTGCTGGCCGACGCCGACGATCCGCGCCGCGCCGATTACCTGGCGCGCTTCGCCGACAGCGAAGGCAAGGAATTCCTGGCCAAGTTCTGGAACAAGTACAAGGGCAAGACGCCGGCCGAGGTGGAGACCCTGCTGTTTTCCAGCGTGCGTCCGGCCGCCTCGAAGCTGGCCGCCGCCCACCGCACGGTGGCGCCGAACGCCACGCTGGAACACTTTGCCGCCTTCATCAATCAGGCGCTGCCGTCGGCAAACGAGGTTGATCCGGAACGTATTCCGAAGCTGTACGAGCAGTACGACCCGCGCAATATGTCGCTGGCCGACCGCGGCTACGTGGCCTCGGTGCACCCGCTCGAACTGTGGCTGGTGAGCTACCTGCGCACCCATCCAAAAGCGACCTGGTCCGAAGTGACCCAGGCCAGCGTGGAAGAGCGCCAGGAGGTCTATCAGTGGCTGTTCAAGACCCACCGCAAGCACGCCCAGGATAAACGCATCGCCGGCCTGCTCGAAGTCGAAGCCTTCCTCAAGATCCACGCGCAATGGAAGAAGATGGGCTACCCGTTCGACTCGCTGGTGCCGTCGTACGCGACCACGCTGGGCGCCTCGGCCGACCGGCCGGCCTCGCTGGCCGAGATGATGGGCATCATCATCAATGGCGGCGTGCGCAAACCCGTCGAGCGCATCGATTCGCTGCACTTCGCCAAGGACACGCCGTACGAAACCCTGGTTCGGCGCAACAAGGGCGGCGGCAAGGAGCAGGTGCTGGCGCCGGAAGTCGCGCGCGCCGTGGCCGACGCCATCCAGGGCGTGGTCAGCGATGGCACCGCCAAGCGCGTCAAGACCGCCTTCGTGCAGTCGGACGGCAGCGTGATCGCGCTGGGCGGCAAGACCGGTACCGGCGACCAGCGCTTCGACGTGTATGCGCGCGGCGGGCGCCTGATCGAGTCGCGCTATGTGAACCGCTCGGCCACCTTCGTATTCAATATCGGCGAACGCTTCTACGGCAGCATGACCGCCTATGTGCACGGCCCGCAGTCCGAGAACTACGACTTCACCAGCGCGCTGCCGGTGCAGTTGCTGGCCACGCTGGCGCCAAGCCTGATGCCGATGATCGAGCCGCCCGCGCCCGCCGCCGGGGCGCCGGCGCCGCGCACGTGCGTGCGTTGAAGCCGGGCCCGAACACGCCGGATACGCAGGATACGCCGCCCGCGCCGCGGACGCCTGACGGGGAGGGCGCGGCGCCCGCTCCACGCGGGGGCCGCGCCGGGCGCACGCTGGCGCGCCTGCAGGACTTCAGCCTGGTGTCGCTGCGCGACCTGGTGGTGGCTTTCGGCCCCACCGTGCTGGCCGTGCTGGCGGCCCTGCTGCTGGCCTGGTGGTGGGTCGATCCGGCGCCGCCGCGCAGCCTGCGCCTGGCAGGTGGCCAGGAAAATTCCGCCTACGAGCAATTCGGCAAGCAATATGCCGCGCTGCTGGCGCGCGACGACATCGCCGTCGCGCTGCAACCCTCGCTCGGCTCCCAGGAAAACCTGCAGCGCCTGCTGGCGGGCGAAGCCGACATCGCGTTTGTCCAGAGCGGCTCGACCGATGCCGATGCGGCCGGCGAGGACGCGATCGACCGCGCCGGCCTGATCTCGCTGGGCAGCCTGTTCACCGAGCCGGTATGGCTGTTCGTGCGCGCGGAAACCGGCGTGCGCCAATTGACCGATTTGCGCGGCAAGCGCATCAACCTGGGCCCGGAAGGCACCGGCGTGCCGCGCCTGCTGCGCCAGGTGCTCGACGCCAACGGCATCGCACCGAAGGAGCTGCAGATCGGCGACCTGGCGGATACCCCGGCCACGGTCGAACTGCTGGCCGGACGCATCGACGGCCTGGTGTTCAGTTCGGCGCCGGAAGCGCCATTGATCCAGATGCTGCTGCAGACGCCGGGCATCCGGCTGTTCGATTTTTCCCAGGCCGAAGCGTATACCCGGCGCCTGCCATTCCTGACCCACGTCGTGCTGCCGCGCGGGATCGTGGACCTGGGGCGCAATATCCCGGCCCAGGATTACCACCTGATCGCGCCGACCGCGACCCTGGTGGCGCGCGAAGAACTGCATCCGGCCCTGGTCGGCCAGCTGGTCAAGGCGGCCACCACGATCCATGGCGGCGCCGGCTGGTTCCAGCAGCAGGGGCAATTCCCGTCGCCCAGGTACACCGAGATCCCGGTGGCGCCGGAAGCGGCGCGCTATTACCGCGACGGCCCGCCATTCCTGCAGCGCTACCTCAGTTTCTGGCTGGCCAACCTGGCCGAGCGTTTGTGGATCGTGGTGGTGGCGCTGACCGCGTTATTGATCCCGCTGTCGCGCATCGTGCCGCCAATCTATGTCTGGCGCGTGCGTTCGCGTGTGTACCGCTGGTATGGCGAACTGCGCGCGATCGAGCAGGCCTTCGAGGATGCCGGCGCGCAGCCCGGACAGCCGATCCGCACCGAGCTGGGACGCCGCCTCGACGGCCTGGAAGACCGGGTCAACCATATCTCGGTACCGCTCGCCTACGCCGACGAACTGTACCGCCTGCGCAGCCATATCCACCTGGTGCGCGAGCGCATCCGGGCACACCAGGAGGACAGCGTGGCGCAGACGTTGGAGACGAATCTGCCGGGATAGGCGCTAACAGCCACGCCAGGCAGGAAACGGATTACACTGGCGCGCTCCCGTTCCCGACCGCAAGGAAGTCATGATTCGCCGTCCCTTCTCCGTCCTCGTCCTGGGCGCGCTGCTGGCCTGCAGCGCACCCGCCGCCTTCGCCCTGCAGGCAGGGGAAGCGCCTGCCGCCAAGCGTTCCGTGCGCGAAGCCTATACCAAGTACGAGTACCGGATCCCGATGCGCGATGGCGTGCACCTGTTCACCACCGTTTATGTGCCGAAGGATGGGTCCCGCCCGTATCCCTTCCTGATGACGCGCACGCCCTACAGCGCCGGCGTGCGTGCCCAGGGTGAATTGCGCTACGGCGTAGACTGGTCGCCCGAATCGCTCGGCCCGTCGCGCGAATTCGAGGACGCCGGCTACATCTTCGTGACCCAGGATGTGCGCGGGCGCTACATGTCCGAAGGCGTGTGGCAGGAAATGACGCCGCATGGCAAGGCCACGCTGGAACAAGGCGAGGGCCGCGAAAGCGAGGACATGCACGACACGGTGACCTGGCTGCTGAAGAACATCCCCAACAACAATGGCCGCGTCGGCATCTGGGGCATCAGCTATCCGGGGTTCTACACCGCCGCCAGCATCGTCGAATCGCACCCGGCCATCCGGGCCGCCTCGCCGCAGGCGCCGATCGCCGATCTGTACATGGGCGACGACTCCTACCACGGCGGCGCCTTCAAGCTGGCCGCCAACTTCGATTTCTATGCGTCGTTCGTCGCGGCGCAGAACCCGACGGCCAAGGCGCCATCCGGCGGCGGCTTCGATTACGACGAGGCCGACGCCTACGACTTCTTCCTCAAGCACCTCACGCTGGCCAATATCTCGCGCACCATGAGCGCGCAGCAGCGCGAACTGTTCATGCCGAACATCGAGCACGACACCTACGACGACTTCTGGCAGTCGCGCGCGATCGGTCCGCACATGAAGAACGTCAAGGCAGCCGTGCTGACGGTGGGCGGCTGGTATGACGCCGAGGACTTCCAGGGCCCGTTCACGATCCACGCGGCGATCAGGCGCTACAACCCGGGCACCGTGAACGCGCTGGTGGTGGGCCCGTGGGTGCACGGCGGCTGGATGCGCGGCGACGGCGCGCGCCTGGGCCACGTGCGCTTCGACGCGAACACGAGCGAGTACTTCCGGCGCGAGATCCAGTTCCCGTTCTTCGAGCAGCATTTGAAGGGCGTCAAGCCGGCCAGGCCGCTGGCGGCGGTGACGATGTTCGAGACCGGCACCAATGTCTGGCGCAGCTACGACACCTGGCCCCCGAAGCCGGCGCAGGCGCGCACGCTGTACTTCGGCTCGAACGGCACCCTGACCTGGCAGCAGCCCGCCGCCGCGGCGGGCGGGCAGGGCGGCTTCGACGAATACGTGGCCGACCCGCACCGCCCGGTGCCCTACATCGGCTATGCCGCCACTGGCGTGCCGCGCGAATACATGGTGTCCGACCAGCGTTTCGCCGCCACCCGGCCGGACGTGCTGGTGTACCAGAGCGCCGTGCTGGAACACGATGTGACGGTCGCCGGCAACGTGCTGCCCAAGCTGTTCGTGTCGACCACGGGCTTCGATGCCGACTGGGTGGTGAAACTGATCGACGTGTATCCCGCCGACTATCCGGCTGCCCCGGCTGCCCCGGCCGCCGAGCGGGGCAGGGACGTCGGTCCGCCCACCGTGAAACTGGGCGGCTTCCAGCAACTCGTGCGCGGCAACCCACTGCGCGGCAAGTTCCGCAACGGGTACACGCAACCGCAGCCTTTCGTGCCGGGCAGGGTCGAAGCGCTGGGCGTGGCGCTGGGCGACGTCAACCACACCTTCCGGCGCGGCCACCGCATCATGGTGCAGGTGCAGAGCTCGTGGTTCCCGCTGATCGACCTCAATCCGCAGACCTTCGTGCGGATCCCGGATGCCAAGCCCGAGGATTTCAGGAAGGCGACCCAGCGCGTCTACCGCGCGCCGGGCATGTCATCCGGCCTGCAGTTGATGGTCATGCCCGACTGACCCCGCATCATCATCGGTGGTGGGGTGGACCGGGTTCCCAGTCCAGCCAGCATCAGAATGATCGTGCAATCTGCCTGCACCGGTTGAACGCGTGGACGGCGCAGCCGTCCACCCCACCTGAAACCTGCCAGGACAGGTGCCTGGTCCGTGCTGTGTCAGGCCCCCACCCACGGCAGGCCCGCCTTGCACCAGCCGCCGATGCTCTTGCGGTGCCCCTCGCTATCCCGGTCGCCTTCGAAGCCCTCCAGGATGTCGAACGAATTCGCATAGCCGAGTTCGGTCGCCACGCGCGCGCTGTGGCGCGAGCGCACCCCCGAGCGGCACAGGAACAGCAGGATCTCGTCCTTCTGCGCCACACGCTCGAGCTGGCTGCCGAAATCGGGATTCGGCACGCCGCCCGGGTACGTGGCCCATTGCACCGCCGCATGCTGGGTATCGGGAATCGCCACCCGTCCTACCCAGTCGCGTTCGGCATTGGTGCGCACATCGACGAGCTTCACTTTCGAATCAAGCTGGAGCAGCGCCAGCGCTTCCTGGGGCGTGACCGCACCCGCATAGGGCTGACCCTCACCGCGTTGGCGCGCTACTTCTAAAATATTTTCTTTAATCATGATCGTTGTTCCGTTTTCGGGCATCCGTCAGCCGTGCACCATGTTGGAACAGTGTAAGCTGCCCCGTGATGGTGCAATGCGACAGGATTGCACAGTAATGGTGCGGACGTGTCGGGCTGTAAATCTTTCGACAAGCGGCAGTTCGCGCCGATTTTATGGGTAAACTGACGTGTTCCCCAAGAACGATTTGCGCATGCCCTCATGAGATATCGGTGGCACGGTTCGTGCTACATGATGATGCATGTTGTCAAACCGCATGGTGCGACATCTTTTTTTCAATTAGGAGATTCCGAATGGCAAAGACCGCCGCAGATGTAGTGCAGATGGTTAAGGACAACGAAGTCAAATTCGTTGATTTTCGCTTCGCCGATACCCGCGGCAAGGAACAGCACGTCACGGTGCCGGTATCGCACTTCGACCTCGACAAATTCGAGTCTGGCCACGCCTTCGACGGTTCGTCGATCGCCGGCTGGAAAGGCATCGAAGCCTCGGACATGCTCCTGATGCCGGACCCGAACACCGCGAATCTCGATCCGTTCATGGAAGAGACCACGCTGTTCATGCAGTGCGACGTGGTCGAACCGTCGGACGGCAAGGGCTACGACCGCGATCCGCGCTCGATCGCCAAGCGCGCCGAAGCGTACCTGAAATCGTCGGGCATCGGCGACACCGCCTACTTCGGTCCGGAACCAGAATTCTTCATCTTCGACTCGATCCGCTGGAAGATCGACATGTCGGGCTGCTTCGTCAAGATCGATTCGGATGAATCGTCGTGGGCGACCGACAAGGAAATCGAAGGCGGCAACAGCGGCCACCGTCCGACCGTCAAGGGCGGCTACTTCCCGGTCCCGCCGGTCGACTCGTTCCAGGACATGCGCTCGGAAATGTCGCTGATCCTGGAATCGATGGGCATCCCGGTCGAAGTGCACCACCACGAAGTGGCCGGCGCCGGCCAGAACGAAATCGGCACCAAGTTCTCGACCCTGGTCGAGCGCGCCGACTGGACCCAGAACATGAAGTACGTGATCTGGAACGTGGCCCACAGCTACGGCAAGACCGCGACCTTCATGCCGAAGCCGATCGCCGGCGACAACGGCTCGGGCATGCACGTGCACCAGTCGGTCTGGAAAGACGGCAAGAACCTGTTCGCCGGCGACGGCTATGCCGGCCTGTCGGAAACCGCCCTGTTCTACATCGGCGGCATCATCAAGCACGCACGCGCGCTGAACGCGATCACCAACCCGGGCACCAACTCGTACAAGCGCCTGGTGCCTGGCTTCGAAGCGCCGGTCAAGCTGGCCTATTCGGCCCGCAACCGTTCGGCCTCGATCCGCATCCCGCACGTGGCGAACCCGAAGGGCCGCCGCATCGAGACCCGCTTCCCGGATCCACTGGCCAACGTGTACCTGTGCTTCGCCGCGCTGCTGATGGCCGGCCTGGACGGTATCCAGAACAAGATCCACCCGGGCGAAGCCGCCACCAAGGATCTGTACCACCTGCCGCCTGAAGAAGACAAGCTGATCCCGACCGTGTGCGCCTCGCTGGAAGAAGCGCTGGAAGCCCTGGACAAGGACCGTGAGTTCCTGACCCGTGGCGGCGTGTTCAGCGACAGCATGATCGATGCCTACATCGAGCTGAAGATGAACGAAGTGCAGCGCATGCGCATGACCCCGCACCCGGCCGAATTCGACATGTACTATTCGTCGTAATTACGCCATCCGCACGTTGTTGTGCGGAAACGTCGCCGGTGCCCCCGGCGACCGGTCAAACGCGGGGAAAGCGGTCGCTTTCCCCGCGTTTTTTATTGCTTGCGGTATAGTCGGCGCGACTACAATGCATGCTGCCTACTCCAGAAACCGAAAGTGATAGGAATGACAAATATCGCGTTTCGCCGTCACGGCGCTTTTGTGACCGCCACCCTGGCCCTGCTGCTGAGCGCCAGCGCGCAGGCGCAGATCTACCGCTGCACCGACGCCGCCGGCCGGCCCCTGTACACCGACACCAAGGTCGGCAATTGCCAGCTGATCGATACCGGCCCGTCGCGCCCGAGCGCCTCGGCCCCGATCCCGGCGCCGCGCAGCGGCACGGTGTCAACCGTGCAGACCCCGGCCCCGGCCAACTTCCCGCGTGTCGACAACGCCCAGCAGAAGGCGCGCGACGACGAGCGCCGCGAGATCCTGGGCGACGAGCTGCGCAGCGAAGAGCAGAAGCTGGCCGCCCTCAAGAAGACCTTCAATAACGGCGAGCCCGAGCGCCAGGGCAACGAGCGCAACTACGCCAAATACCAGGAGCGGGTCGCCAATATGCGCGAAGACATCAACCGCGCCGAGCGTAATGTCGAGGCGCTGCGGCGCGAGATCGGCAATATCCGATGAACGTGTCCGCGCCGCCGTCGCCGCCGTTCGACGTGAGCGACCCGGCCCGTTTCGCCGGCCTCGACCTGCTGGCCTCGGCGGTGCTGGTCACCGATGCCGGCGGCCTGGTGCGCTACGCCAATGCGGCGGCCGAGAACCTGGTGGAGCTGTCGCTCAAGTCGCTGCAGCGCCATCGCCTGCAGGACCTGTTCATCAACGGCGCCGAACTGCACGGCCTGGGCGCCCAGGCGCTGGCCCACCAGTACGCCGACGTGCGCCAGGACCTGACCCTGGAGCGCCACAACCGCGAGCCGCTGCACGTGAACAGCATCCTGAGCGCGCTGGCCGACGACTGCCTGCTGATCGAGCTGCGCGAGAACGTGCAGCAACTGAAGCTCGACCGCGAGGAGCGCATCCTCGACCAGAGCCAGGCCAACAAGGAACTGATCCGCAACCTGGCGCACGAGATCAAGAACCCGCTGGGCGGCATCCGCGGCGCAGCCCAGCTGCTCGAGCTCGAGCTGCCGCCGCACCACCTGGCCGACCTGCAGGAATACACGCAGGTCATCATCAAGGAAGCCGACCGCCTGCAGACGCTGGTCGACCGCCTGCTGGCGCCGCACAGGAAACCGCATATCGTCGGCGACGTCAATATCCACGAGGTGTGCGAGCGGGTGCGCAGCCTGATCCTGGCCGAGTTCCCGCAGGGCTTGACCATCCGGCGCGACTACGATGCCTCGATTCCCGAGTTCCGCGGCGACTTCGAGCAGCTGATCCAGGTGGTGCTGAACATCGCCCACAACGCCGCCCAGGCCCTCGCGGGACGCATCAAACAGGGCGACGCCGAGATCGTTTTGCGCACCCGGGTGGCGCGCCAGGTGACGCTGGCGAAGGTCCGCTACGGGCTGGCACTAGATTTGCATATCATTGACAATGGACCGGGCATCGCGCCCGATATCCGCGACCGCATTTTCTATCCGCTCGTATCCGGGCGCGACGGCGGGAGCGGCCTCGGGCTGACGCTGGCGCAAACCTTCGTGCAGCAGCACCTGGGGGTGATCGAGTGCGAAAGCCGGCCTGGACTGACGGATTTCCGGATCCTGCTGCCTTTGCCATAAGCACGGGAGGAGCGGGCCGCCGTTGAAGTACTCGACCAGAAACCAATGTGCGTGTTGGCAGCCAAAAACACATTGATTGACGGGTGAGAACTGTAGTCCCTTATTGAATCCATGTTGCGGGAAACACGAACACATGAAACCAATCTGGATTGTCGACGACGACGCATCGATCCGCTGGGTCCTTGAAAAAGCCCTGGCCCGCGAAAGCCTCGAGACCCGCAGTTTCGCCAACGCGCGCGACGCCATGACCGCGTTCGAAACCGATACCCCGCAGGTACTGGTGTCGGACATCCGCATGCCGGGCGAATCTGGCATCGACCTGCTGCAGGCCGTCAAGGCGCGCCATCCCGGCCTGCCGGTGATCATCATCACGGCCTTCTCCGACCTGGACTCGGCGGTGTCGTCGTTCCAGGGCGGCGCCTTCGACTACCTGGCCAAGCCGTTCGACATCGACAAGGCGGTGTCCCTGATCCGGCGCGCCCTCGAGGAAAGCCTGCGCGAAGCCAGCGTCGAGGCCCCGCCGGCCGAAACCCCCGAGATCCTCGGCCACGCGCCGGCGATGCAGGAAGTCTTCCGCGCGATCGGCCGCCTGTCGCAGTCGAACGTGACGGTGCTGATCACCGGCGAATCGGGCACCGGCAAGGAGCTGGTCGCGCGCGCCCTGCACAAGCACAGCCCGCGCGCGGCGCAGCCGTTCATCGCGCTGAACACGGCGGCGATCCCGAAGGACCTGCTCGAATCCGAACTGTTCGGCCACGAGCGCGGCGCGTTCACCGGCGCGCAGGCCATGCGGCGCGGCCGCTTCGAGCAGGCCGAGGACGGCACGCTGTTCCTCGACGAGATCGGCGACATGCCGTTCGACCTGCAGACCAGATTGCTGCGGGTGCTGTCGGACGGCCACTACTACCGCGTGGGCGGGCACCAGCCGGTCAAGGCCAATGTGCGGGTGATCGCGGCCACCCACCAGAACCTCGAACAGCGTGTGCGCGACGGGCTGTTTCGCGAAGACCTGTATCACCGCCTGAACGTGATCCGCCTGCGCCTGCCGTCCCTGCGCGAGCGCAGCGACGACATCCCGGTCCTGACGCGCCACTTCCTGGTGCAGAGTGCACACCAATTGGGCGTCGAACCGAAGCGCATGAGCGAACAGGCGATGCGCTTCCTGGCCGGCCTCGAGTTGCCGGGCAATGTGCGCCAGCTGGAAAACCTGTGCAACTGGATCACCGTGATGGCGCCCGGCCAGACGGTCGAAGTCAAGGACCTGCCGCGCGACCTGACCCAGGGCCAGCCATCGACGGTGCCGCTGGCCGACGGCATGGTCGGCGCCGGCGCGCTGCCGGTGGCGGGCGCCGGGGGCGTCGTGCTGCAGGCGGCAGCGGCGCCGCTCACGCCGGAAGGCTGGATCGGCCTGCTGGAACTGCAGGCGGCGGGGATGCTCAGCGCCGGCCAGATGGACGTGATGGACATCCTCGGGCGCCAGTTCGAGTCGGCCCTGATCCGCACCGCGCTGAAACACACGCACGGGCGCAAGAACGACGCCGCGATGCGGCTCGGGATCGGGCGCAATACCATCACGCGCAAGATCGTGGAACTGGGAATCGACGGGGCGCGTGACGAGTAGGGGACAGTTGGGTGGGAAGCGGGCGATAGTGTAAGCTCTTGCATCGGCGCGCCGCGCCCGCACCACTGTCATGTCAATGCTGATTAATTGCGTCGCCTACCAGGAAGGCAAGAAGCTGTCGGATATCCCGGTCGAGGATATCAGCGAACACCTGAAGGAACCCGATACCTTCGTCTGGGTCGCGCTGCGCGATCCGTCGCCATCCGACATCGCGCTGATGCAGGAAGAGTTCCACCTGCACGAACTGGCGGTCGAGGACGCGCTGCGCGGCCATCAGCGTCCCAAGATGGAAGAATACGGCGACTCGCTGTTCGTGGTGGCGCAGATCGTCGAACTGGCGGGCGATGAGCTCAATGTCGGCCAGCTGGCGGTATTCGCCGGGTCCAACTACGTCTTGTCGGTGCGGCGCGACGCCAACCAGGGTTTCCTGGGCGTGCGCTCGCGCGCCGAGCGCGAGCCGCACCAGCTCAAGAAGGGCGCCGGCTTCGTGCTGTACGCGCTGGTGGACGCCGTGGTCGACCGCTACTTCCCGGTGGTCGATATGCTCGAATCCGAACTCGAATCGATCGAAGACCACATCTTCGGCCGCCAGGGCAACCAGGGCGCCAACGTCGAGCGGCTGTATGAACTCAAGCGCAAGGCGCAGACCCTGCGTCACGCGGTGGTACCGCTGATGGACGCGGTCGGACGCCTGTACGGCGGCATGGTGCCGGGTGTGGTGGTCGAGACCCAGGATTATTTTCGCGACATCCACGACCACCTGCACCGCATCGCCGGGCGCCTGGACGCGGTGCGCGACACGATCAACACCGCGATCCAGGTGACGCTGTCGATGGTGGCGATCGAAGACAATGAAGTGAGCAAGAAGCTGGCCTCGTACGCGGCGATCTTCGCCGTGTTCACGGCGTTCGCCGGCGTGTGGGGCATGAACTTCGAATTCATGCCCGAGCTCAAATGGAAGTATGGCTATCCGATGGCGCTGTTGACGATGGTGGGGGTGTGCATCTACCTGTACCGGCGCTTCAAGAAGTCGGGCTGGTTGTAGGTTCCGCCGGGCCACCCGGGCCAACCCTGCCGCTGTCGGGTTGGCGGCTCTGCCGCCGACGCGTTCAACCGGCGCGTGCATGACAATGCAGGCGTGCGTTGAGCGCGTTGGCGGGAAACCGCGGGGCCGCCCAGGCCAACGCTACGGTTGGCGATCGTAGGGTTGGCGGCTCTGCCGCCAACGCGTTCAACCGGCGTGTGCATGACAATGCAGGCGTGCGTTGAACGCGTTGGCGGGTAAGCGCGGGGTCGCCCAGGTTAACCCTACCGTTTCCCCGCCGTCGCAGCGGCGCCGGCCGAGGCGAGGATCACCAGTCCGATCGCCAGCCACTGCACCACGGTCAAGCGCTCGTCGAGCAGGAAGAACCCCGCCAGCGCCGCCACTGCCGGCCCGGCGCTCACCAGGATCCCGAACACCCGCTGCGGCAGCCGCTGGAGCGCGCGCATCTCGAGCGTGTAGGGCAGGGCCGACGACAGCAGCGCCACCGCCAGGCCGCCGGCCAGCACGGCGGGCGAGAGCAGCGCGCTGCCCGCATGGATCACGCCGAACGGCACGATCACCACGCTCGCCGCCAAGAGTCCCAGCGACACCGCCTGGCCGCCATGCAGGGTCGACACGCGCTTGCCGAACACGATGTACATCGCCCAGCAGAACGCCGCCGCCAGCGCATACGCCACACCGACGGGGTCGAGCGCGTGCGCGCCCGGCCCGTCCTGCAAGGGCAGCAGCAGCCACAGGCCGATCCCGGCGCACGCCACCCACAGAAAATCGCGGGCATGGCGCGACGACAGGATCACCACCGCCAGCGGCCCGGTGACTTCGATCGCCACCGCGATCCCGAGCGGGATGCGCTCGAACGCGCGGTAGATGCACAGGTTCATCGTGCCCAGCATCACCCCGTAGATGACCAGGTTGGGCACGTCGGCGCGCCGCAGCGCAAAGCGCCACGGCCGCACGATGGCCAGCAGGATCAGGCTCGACAAGCCGACCCGCAGCGCCACCACGCCGGTGCTGCCGACCGCCGGGAACAGGCCCTTGGCCCAGGCCGCGCCGGCATTGACCGACACCAGCGCCGCCAGGATCGCCAGTGCGGGGCCCAGGGCGGACACACCGGCGTTGCTGGCGCTGGTGTGCGGGTTCACTTCGCGGCCATCGCCAGGGCCACCGCTTCGGCCACGCGGATGCCGTCGACCGCGGCCGACATGATGCCGCCCGCGTAGCCCGCGCCTTCGCCGGCCGGGAACAGGCCGCGCGTGTTCTGGCTTTGCAGATTGTCGTTGTTGCGGCGGATGCGGATCGGCGACGAGGTGCGGGTCTCGACGCCGGTGAGCACCGCGTCTTCCTTGTAGTAGCCCTTGATCTGCTTGTCGAAGGCGACGAAGGCTTCGCGCATCGCGACGATGGCGTAGTCCGGCAGCGAGGTGGCCAGGTCGGTCAGGTGCACGGCCGGACGGAACGACGGCGTCACCGAACCGAATTCGGTCGACGGCACGCCGCGCACGAAGTCGCCCATCAGTTGGCCGGGGGCGTCATAGGTACCGCCGCCCAGGACGAAGGCGCGCGACTCCAGCTCGCGCTGGAAGGCGATGCCGGCCAGCGGGTGGCCCGGATAATCGTCGGGCGTGATGCCGACCACGATGGCGCTGTTGGCATTGCGTTCGGCGCGCGAGTACTGGCTCATGCCGTTGGTGACCACGCGGCCTTCTTCCGACGAGGCGGCGACCACGGTGCCGCCCGGGCACATGCAGAAGCTGTATACCGAGCGGCCGTTCGAGGCGTGGTGCACGATCTTGTAGTCGGCCGCGCCGAGCAGCTTGTTGCCGGCGTTGGGGCCGAAGCGGCACACGTCGATCAGCGACTGCGGGTGTTCGACCCGGAAGCCGATCGAGAACGGCTTGGCTTCGATGTACACGCCGCGCTCGTACAGCATCTCGAAGGTGTCGCGCGCGCTGTGGCCGATCGCCATCACCAGGTGGCGCGTGGCGATTTCTTCACCGCCGTTGACCCGCACGCCGGCCACTTCGCGCACGCCGTTCTTCTCTTCGATCAGGACGTCGTCCACACGGGTCTCGAAACGGATCTCGCCGCCCAGCGCCTGGATCTCGGCCCGCATCTGCTCGACCATCTTGACCAGGCGGAAGGTGCCGATGTGCGGCTTGCTGACATACATGATTTCCTCGGGGGCGCCGAACTTGACGAACTCGGTCAGCACCTTGCGGCCGTGGTGGTTGCTGTCCTTGATCTGGCTGTACAGCTTGCCGTCCGAGAACGTACCGGCCCCGCCTTCGCCGAACTGCACGTTCGACTCGGTATTGAGCTTGCGCTTGCGCCAGAAGCCGAAGGTGTCGACGGTACGCTCGCGCACCACCTTGCCGCGCTCGAGCACGATCGGGTTCAGGCCCATCTGCGCCAGGATCAGCGCCACGAACAGGCCGCACGGGCCGGTGCCGACCACGACCGGACGCGGGGTGCCGGGCGCCGGCCTGGCGGCGTCGACGAACTTGTACTCGACGTCGGGGGAGGGCATCACGTGTGGGTCGCGTCCCAGGCGCCCGAGCACGGCGGCCTCGGCGCGCACGTCGGCGTCGATCGAATAGATCAGCACGATCGCGCTTTTCTTGCGCGCGTCGTAGCTGCGCTTGTAGACGGTGAAATCGACCAGGTCGGCGTCCTGGATGCCGAGGCGGGCCAGGATGGCCTCGCGCAGGGCGGATTCGGGGTGGTTCAGCGGGAGCTTGAGTTCGTTAATTCGGAGCATGGGGGTGGTTGCTGGTGAGGCAACAAAAGGTGACGGGCAAACCGCTATTTTACCGGAGCGCGGACGTGCCGGACACGTCATTGCAGAGTCTCGCGGGAACGCGTTTCGTGGCCGGCAACCCCTGTATCAGCGTCATCCCGGCCGTATCGCGTGACCAAGTGTTGTAGATGCCCAACCTTTCTGGTCACGCCAGCGATTTTTTTATTCTGCTTCCGTATGCATACCGCGTGCATATCTTTGTCAACGGTGGGGGCGACCGTGTGGGCTGATTGCTGCGCCGCGCAAGCAGGCACGCCCCGTCAAAGGCGATTTCTGCATTCTCGGCCGCTGGGCGCTATCCATGGCGCATGCGCTGCAGGTGACGCAATGCTGCGTCGCAGCGGACACAGACTTGCTCAATGGCAGGCATAACAATGTCTGGTTCTCCATGCCTGATGGGTAGATGCGGAATTGACATTGTCCGTTTTATCATGCTCTGATGTATTTACTCGACAACATTTTGTTTGAGAACAAGTGTATTCGTAGTGCATATATCCTCCATGAAGTATGCATATGAGAACGCGTGGACGCGACAGGCGGGCGGGATGGCCGGAATGTTCTTCCATCTTACTGTCTGGAAAGCATCCGCCGTACAGCGTGGAATTCATCAATAAGAAATCGAAGGAGAAGCACACATGACGTTGAAACTGAAGTCGATGCCCCTCGCAATCGCCTGTGCGATGGCCAGCGGCGCCCTGGTCACGCCGGCACTGGCCCAGAGCCAGCAGGGCAGTGCCGAGCCTGCCGCACAGCGCGTGGTGGTGACCGGCTCGCTGATCAGCCGCGCGAATACCGAAACGCCGACGCCGATCCAGGTGCTGACCGCCGCCGATATCCAGCGCAGCGGCAAGACCTCGGTCGCCGAACTGCTGACCGACCTGGCCGCCAACGGCGCCGGCACGCTGGGCACCGGCTTCGCTGGCGCGTTCGCCAACGGCGCCTCGGGCATCTCGCTGCGTGGCCTGACCGTGGGCGCGACCCTGGTGCTGATCGACGGTCACCGCATGGCGCCGTACCCGCTGTCGGACGACGCCCAGCGCGCCTTCGTCGACGTCTCGGCGATTCCGTTCGACGCCATCGAGAGCATCGAGGTGCTCAAGAGCGGCGCCTCGTCGCTGTACGGCTCCGACGCGATCGCGGGCGTGATCAACATCAAGCTCAAGAAAAACCTGACCGGCACGCGCCTGTCGGCCGAAGTCGGCGACACCCAGCACGGCGGCGGCAAGACCAAGCGCGCCACCTTCAGCACCGGTATCGGCGACCTCGATGCCGATGGCTACAATGCCTTCATCACCGCCGAGTGGCGCAAGCAGAATCCGATCTATGTCTCCGATCGCGAACAGTTCGGCTACGCCAACCGCGACTGGCGCGCGCGCGGCGGCAACAACCTGACGCTGGGCGTGCCGACCAACCTGAACAGCTTCCTGACCCCGGCCAGCTCGCCGTTCCTGTACAACCCGACCAACCCCAACAATCCGGCCGGGGTGAACAACGTCGACAATCCGGCCAACTATTCGTTCATCGATCCAAGCTGCAACTTCACCCTGTACCGCGCCGGCGGCTGCTCGGTGCGCGACACCGTATCGCTCATCCAGCCACCGACCGAAAACGTCAACCTGCTGATCGGCATGACCAAGAAGCTCAGCGAAAACTGGGAAGTCCAGTTCAAGGGCTCGATGTTCCAGCGCGAGAGCACCAACAACCGCAACGGCGCCAACACCTCGCCGCTGGCGTTCAACCCGATCAGCTTCAACGGCACCACGACCCTGGTCAACGGCTTCCTGACCTCGCGCGTCGGCGCGATTCCAAACACGACCTTCGCACCGGGCGCCCAGGTCGGCGCCGGCGTGACCAACCCGTTCGCCCAGAATGCGCGCCTGTACGGCTACATTCCGGACGTCGGCCCGGCCCTGACCACCCAGAACAAATCGACCGCGACCCGTTTCTCGGCCGACCTGATCGGCTCGGCGGCCGGCTGGGACGTGAACGCGTCGCTCGGCGCCACCCGCGTCAAGAACGACCTGGACTACCGTGGCTACGTGAACCGCAGCGCGCTGTACGACGCGCTGCGTGCCGGCACCTTCAATGTGCTGGGCAATAATGCGCCGGATGTGCTGGGCGCGGTCACGCCGCACTTCAGCAACAAGATCGAATCGACGCTGAACTACGCCGACCTGGTCGGTTCGCGCCAGCTGCTCGAGAACTTCGGCGCCGGCCCGCTGTCGTTTGCCGCCGGCGTGCACTGGCACGAGCGCAAGCAGGACGCGCCGCCGTCCAGCCTGACCCTCAACGGCGCCGTGGCCAACACCTCGGCCTTCACCATCGGCGACGAGACCAACAGCGCGGTGTTCGCCGAGCTGCAGGCAACCCCGATCCGCAACGTCGAAGTGGGCCTGGCCGGCCGCTACGACCACTACGACACCTACGGCAATTCGTTCACGCCGTCGGCCAACTTCAAGTGGACCCCGAGCCAGCAGTTCGCGCTGCGCGGCACGTTCGCGCGCGGCTTCCGTGCACCGAACCCGGCCGAAGTCGGCAACGCCGGTTCGTTCTTCACCTTCAATGCGATCCGCGACCCGATCCTGTGCCCCAACGGCAGCCAGACCACGGCCGGCAACGTGCCGAGCGCCTGCTCGTTCAGCCCGCCGTACGTGCAGACCACCAATCCCGACCTGCAGCCCGAGAAATCCAAGTCGTTCACGCTGGGCGTCATCGTCGAGCCGCTGCGTGGCCTGAACATGAGCCTGGACTACTACAAGATCACGATCGACAACCTGATCGTGACCCAGGCCGGCAACGACCCGAGCTTCGTGCCGACCTGGGTGCGCGGTCCGGCCGGGACGATCGACATCGCGACCGGCGTCGGCAACGGTACCGTGCCGGGCATCCCGGCCGCCGGCCCGATCCTGTATGGCCTGTCGCCGTACATCAATGCCGGCAGCACCGAGACCCATGGCGTCGAAGCGGACATCCGCTACCGCTGGCGCCTGGGCGACCTGGGCACCGTGACGGCCAACCTGAGCGCCGCGCACACCTTCGGCTACGTGACGGAAGTCGCCGGCGAGTCGTACCAGCTGGCCGGCACCCAGGGGCCGTCGTCGGTCGGCGGCGCCACCGGCAATCCGAAGGACCGCGCCCAGTTCACCCTCGGCTATGCCCGCGGCCCGCTGGACGTGACCGCCACCGTGAACTACACGAGCGGCTTCTCGACGATCGACCCGGCGCTGGGCGAGACCGATTGCGCCACCACCGCCGAGCACGTCGGCGGCCGTGCGTACTTCCAGGGCCTGATCCAGCCGGCCTGGTACTGCAATGTGTCGTCGTTCACCACGACCAACCTGAACGTGGCGTACAAGATCAGCGATAACCTGACCATCCGCGGCGCGATCCTGAACCTGTTCGACAAGGAAGCACCGTACGACGTCGCCACCTACGGCAACGCCGGCAACCAGACCTCGTACAACGCCTCGCTGCACCAGCCGGGCGCGGTCGGTCGCTACTTCAGCATCGGCGCGAACTACACGTTCTGACGCTGCCTGCGGCGGGGAGTCCGCTCCCCGCCGTATTTCCTTCGCTTCCTCCGCTTTCCTTCGCTTCCCGCAGTTTCCCGCAGTATTGCCCTTCATCCCACATCGCTTGCGGTTCCCCGACGCAGCGCTTCCCTAGGCACGACACCCAGCCGATCCCTGCTGCCGGGCGCACCAGCGCATCCGTGCGCCGTGCGCGTGCTGCTGATCATGTGCATCGCAACATCCACGGGGCAGGTGGGATTGGTATCCGGTAACGGCGCGCTGCGCACGACATCGCTCGGCCGCTGCTTTTGGCGCCGTCAGATACCCCTGCGCCCCGCTTTCGCGTGCCAATCGCTGTCATGTATTTACAATGCATAAAAACTTCTATTCTATTATTTGCTTATAACTAGGATAGATATCATTAGTTGTCTAATAAAAACTATTTATTAATTATATTGTACGAAAGACCGGGTTTCCCGAACGATCTCCGCCGAACTTGCCATTTGGCTTTCGTATGTACAGCTAAAATCGGAAATTTCATAACATCAGGCAGAAAATTGCGTTCAGGATCGAATTGGTGCATCGCCAGCTCAAAATTGTGCAGTGCCGCACCCTTTTGGGCGCTGATTCTTCGGCGGTCATAGTGAAAATCCGATAAGTGTTGTTTGTATGCATACCCGTGTCGGGTTGCGTTGACACAATTTGTTACCGTGTGGTTTTATATAAATGCTCCCGTTGCGGAATTATCACTTAAATGAATATTCCGTAACTAGGTACAAAAAGAGAGAAATCATCTGTAACCGCGATTCACAGGCGGAATCGCACGGACCGCACGACGGACCGGCATAAACAGGAAATCACAATGTTGAAGAAAACCGTTTTAGTACACGCACTCGGCCTGGCATTCAGCGGCGCGGCACTGACCGTCGCGGTGATGTCGCCAGCCATGGCACAGTCGAACGCCTCCGGTAACGTCTTTGGTACCGTCGCTCCAGGCAGCAATGTCCAGATCCTGATCGAGAATCCGGACATCGGCATCCGCCGTACCCTGACCCCGGACGCGCAAGGCCGCTTCACCGCTAGCTCGCTGCCAAGCGGCGTGTACCGTGTTTCGCAGGTGCGTGATGGCGCTACCGTCGCCACGGTCGAAGTCGAGACCGGCATCGGCCGCAACGGCGAGGCGATCTTCACCGCCGCCCCTGCAGCCGGTGGCACCCAGGTCGTGCAAGTGACCGGCACCCGCGCCACCATCGACGTGAGCAGCGCCGGCAGCAGCGCCACCTTCAGCGCCCGCCAGCTGGCCGCGCTGCCGATCGGCCGCAACGTCGAGTCGATCATCCAGCTGGCCCCGAACACCACCACCGCCGACAGCCGCTTCTCCGGCGGCGCCTCGTTCGGCGGCGGCGCAGCGTCCGAGAACTCGTACTACATCAACGGTTTCCCTGTCACCAACCCGCTGACCGGCCTGGGCGCCGCCCAGTTGCCGTTCGGCGCGATCGCCGAAGCGCAAGTGCTGACCGGCGGCTTCGGCGCCGAGTTCGGCCGTTCGGTCGGCGGCGTGGTCAACATCGTCACCAAGGGCGGTACCAATACCTGGGAAGCCGGCGGCATCGTCACCTGGGAACCGAAATCGCTGCGCGCCACCCCGCACGACATCTACTACGGCAACACCGGCACCCCGAACAACGCCGCTACCGACGGCACCATGCGCCTGAAGCGCGCCCTCAACGAAGTCGACCGCAAGGTGTACGGCGCCTACGTCGGCGGTCCGATCATCAAGGACAAGCTGTTCTTCTTCGCCGCGGCCGAAAAGCACGACACCGAGGAAGGCCTGGTCAATGGCTACCGCACCGCCACCAACAACGATGCGGTGGGCTGGCGCGAGCGCGATACCAAGGTCGAGCGCTACATGGCGAAGATCGACTGGAACATCACCGACAATCACCGCCTGGAGTTCACCACGCTCGGCGATACGCCGGAGAAAACCTACGCGGACAGTGGCTACAACTACATCACCGGCGAGCGTAACGGCATCGTCACCTCGACCCAGCGCCTGGTCAACGTCGACGACAACGGCGCCAAGCTCAACACCCTGCGCTACGTCGGCAACCTGACCGACGACCTGACCGTGACCGCGCTGTTCGGCCGCTCCAAGTCGCCGCACGAAAACTACTTCACCGGCTACAACCCGGACCTGTACCAGATCTCGTCGACCGTCGATGCGCGCGCGCCTGGCCTGAGCTACGCCAACCCGCAGAACATCAGCGGCAACATCCTGGCCCCGGGCTCGGAAGACATCGTCGATTCGGGCCGCCTCGACCTCGAATGGCGTGTCGGCCGCCACACCCTGCGCGGCGGCCTGGACAAGACCAAGGTCGAATCGGTCGCAGCGGGCGAATTCCGCGCCGGCGGCGGCATGTGGACCTACTTCCGCGCCAGCAACCCGGCCGAGCAGATCGAAGGCCCGAACGGCGTGCTGATCCCGTCGCCGGCCAGTACCGGCAGCGCACTGGGCAACCAGGGCTACTACGTGACCCGCGACCTGTTCTCGACCGTGACCAATTCGTTCGGCGAACAGAGCGCCTGGTACTTGGAAGACCGCTTCCAGGCAACCGACAACCTGCAGCTGACCCTGGGCGTGCGTAACGAATCGTTCAAGAACCAGAACGATACCAAGACCACCTTCCTGGAGATGAAGAACCAGTACCAGCCACGCGTGGCGGCGGTCTGGGACGTGAACGGCGACTCCAGCCTGAAGGTCTACGGTACCCTGGGCCGCTACTCGGTCCCGATCCCGACCCACATCTCGGTGCGCGGTGCCGGTCGCTCGACCTATACCGCCCAGTACTACACCTACACCGGTACCGACGCCAACGGCGCCCCGACCGGTCTGGTGCAGCTGAGCGAACCGCTGTCGAGCAACAACGAATACGGCCAGGACAAGGTGGTCGAGACCCTGGCGGCGCGCAATATGGAAGCGCAATACCAGGACGAGCTGACCTTCGGCTTCGAGAAGGCCTTCTCGCCATCGCTGAACTTCGGCGCCAAGGCGATCTACCGCAAGATGAAATCGACCATCGACGACTTCTGCGACGTGCGTCCGTTCGAGCGCTTCGCCGAAGCCAACGGCATCGAGATCACCAACCCGCTGTGGGGCAACACCTGCCAGACCTTCAACCCGGGTGAAGACAACGACTTCCTGGTCGACTTCTCGGGCGACGCGTCGAACCTGACGCCGGTGAGCCTGACCGCGGCGGACCAGGGTTTCGACAAGGTCAAGCGGACCTACAAGTCGATCGAAGCGTTCGTGGAGCATCCGTTCCGCAACGGCTGGTATGCCAAGGCCAGCTACACCTGGTCGAGCAACAAGGGCAATACCGAAGGCCAGGTGCGTTCGGACAATGGCCAGGCTGACGTCGCCGTGACCTCGTCGTGGGACTACCCGGAGCTGATGGAAGGCGCATACGGCTACCTGCCGAACCACCGCAAGCACCAGCTCAAGGCGTTCGGCTTCTATGAGGTCACGCCGGAGATCGTCGTCGGTGGTAACGTACTGATCGCTGCCGGTCGTCCGCGCAGCTGCATCGGCAGCGCCGCCAATCCGGGCGATTCGCCGAACTACGCGAACCAGACCTTCTACTGCGGTGGCCTGACCCGTTCACAGAACGTGCTGACCCCGCGTGGTTCCGTCGGCAACCTGCCATGGACCCACCGCTACGACATGAACGTGGCCTACAAGCCGAACTTCGCCAAGGGCCTGCAGTTCCGCGTCGACGTGTTCAACGTGTTCAACAGCCAGACGGTGTCCAGCGTGACCGAGGCCTACAACAGCAGCGCCAACGTCAGCGGCCTGTACCAGACCCCGCTGTCGCTGACCGCACCGCGTTATGCCCGCTTCTCGGTGATGTACGACAAGAAGTTCTAAGCACGGCGTCGAGGGACGGCAACGTCCCTCGTTTTTCGCCTGCAAAAAGGCCGCTCTTCGGAGCGGCCTTTTTTTGTTGTACCTGATAAGTAGCGCGCAGTCAGATCCCGCCCCAGGCCCCCGCCAGCAGGGCCAGCGCCGCCAGTCCCGCGGTCTCGGTACGCAGCACGCGCGGTCCCATCGACAGGGCGAGGGCGCCAGCGGCCAGCGCCGCCTCCTCTTCTTCCGGCGAGAACCCGCCCTCGGGCCCGATCAGCAGCGTCACCGCCCGGGCCGGCGTGGTGTGCGCCCAGTGCGCCAGCGAGTCGGTGGCGCGCGGGCTGAGCAGGATGCGCAGGCTGTCGTCCGTAGCCGGCTGCGCCAGCCAGGCGCGGCTGTCGGCCAGCGCGTGCAACTGCGCCAGGCGGTTGCGGCCGCACTGTTCCGAGGCTGACACGATCACCCCTTGCCAGTGGGCCTGGCGCTTGTCGGCGCGCTCGCCGGACAGGCGCACCACGCTGCGCTGGGCCGCTAGCGGCTGGATCGCCGCGGCGCCGAGCTCGACCGCCTTCTCGACGATCCAGTCCATCTTCGATCCTTCCGGCAAGCCCTGGGCCAGGGTGACGGGGTAGGGCGCCTCGGCTTCGACGGCGTCGAAACCGTCGACGAGGGCGGTGGCCCGTCGCTTGCCGCTCTCGACCAGGGTCGCGCGGTACTGGCCGCCTTCGCCATTGAACAGGGTCAGGCCGGCTCCCGGCTGCAGGCGCACCACGTGCAGGTGGTGGGCGACCGCCTCCGGCAGGTCGACGGTCAGGCCGGTGGCGAGCGGCTGGGAACAATAGAAACGGGGCATGCTGTGCAGGGCTGCAATGAGCTACTTGCAATGAGTTAAGAAGTCTGCATTTTAAATCGGCATCACCCCGGTCTGGTAAAATAACGGGCTACGGCCCGCAGCAAGCCGACCGCTTTCCAATCCCTGATCCACGATCTCCATGAAATCTACGCAAACCACCACCCTGATGGCCAACGCGATCCGCGCGCTGGCGATGGACGCTGTCCAGAAAGCCAACTCGGGCCACCCGGGCATGCCGATGGGCATGGCCGAGATTGCCGTTGCGCTGTGGGACAAGCACTACCGTCACAATCCGGCCAATCCGGGCTGGATCAACCGCGACCGCTTCCTGCTGTCGAACGGCCACGGTTCGATGCTGCACTATGCGCTGCTGCACCTGGCCGGCTACGACCTGTCGATGGACGACCTGCGCGCCTTCCGCCAGATGCATTCGAAGACCCCGGGCCACCCGGAAGTCGGCATCACCCCGGGCGTGGAAACCACCACCGGCCCGCTGGGCCAGGGCATTGCGAACTCGGTCGGCATGGCGCTGGCCGAATGGCTGCTGGGCAATGAATTCAACCGTCCGGGCTACGACGTGGTGGACCACTACACCTACGCCTTCCTGGGCGACGGCTGCCTGATGGAAGGCATCTCGCACGAAGTGGCGTCGCTGGCCGGCACCTTGCGCCTGAATAAACTGATCTGGCTGTACGACGACAACGGCATCTCGATCGACGGCCGCGTCGAGGGCTGGTTCACCGACGACACCCAGAAGCGCTTTGAAGCGTATGGCTGGAACGTGATCGCCAAGGTCGACGGCCACAGCGTGAACGACATCGACGCCGCCATCGAAAAGGCCAAGCAATCGGACCGTCCGACCCTGATCTGCTGCAAGACCATCATTGGCAAGGGTTCGCCGAACCTGGAAGGCGGCGACAAGGTCCACGGCGCGCCGCTGGGCGACACCGAGATCGCGGCGGTGCGCAAGCACCTGATCTGGGATCCGATCCCGTTCGACATCCCGGCCGACCTGTACGAAGCGTGGGACGCCAAGGAACGCGGCGCGACGGTCGAAGGCGAGTGGAACACCCTGTTCGACGCCTACCGCGGCGCCCATCCCGAACTGGCTGCCGAACTCGAGCGCCGCATGAAGGGCGAACTGCCGGCCAATTTCCAGCAGACCCTGGACGCGGCCATCGCCGCCTGCGTGAGCAAGGCCGAGACCATCGCCACCCGCAAGGCCTCGCAGAACGCGATCCAGGCGCTGGCGCCAAGCCTGCCCGAATTCCTGGGCGGCTCGGCCGACCTGACCGGCTCGAACCTGACCAACTGGAAAGAATCGGTGCCGGTGCGTTCGGGCATCGCCGGCAACCACATCAACTACGGCGTGCGCGAATTCGGCATGTCGGCGATCCAGAACGGCGTGGCCCTGCACGGCGGCTTCATCCCGTTCGGCGCAACCTTCCTGACCTTCTCGGACTACAGCCGCAACGCGCTGCGCATGGCGTCGCTGATGAAGATCCGTTCGATCTCGGTGTTCACCCACGACTCGATCGGCCTGGGCGAAGACGGTCCGACCCACCAGTCGATCGAGCACGTGTCGTCGCTGCGCCTGATCCCGGGCCTGGACAACTGGCGTCCATGCGACACCGTCGAATCCGCGGTGGCATGGGGCGCGGCGGTGCAGCGCAAGGACGGTCCGTCGACCCTGATCTTCTCGCGCCAGAACCTGCCGTTCATGGCCCGTGAAGCGCAGCAGGTCAGCGACATCGCCAAGGGCGGCTATGTGCTGCGCGACAGCGCCGATGCGAAAGTGATTTTGATCGCCACCGGTTCCGAAGTCGAACTGGCGGTGAAGGCGTTCGACGCGCTGGCAGGCGAGGGCATTGCCGCCCGTGTGGTGTCGATGCCGTCGACCGACGTGTTCGACCGCCAGGACGAAAGCTACAAGCGCCAGGTACTGACCAAGGGCACGCCACGCGTGGCCATCGAAGCCGGCGTGACCGCCTTCTGGTACAAGTACGTGGGCCTGGAAGGCGCCGTGGTCGGGATCGACACCTTCGGCGAATCGGCGCCGGCGCCGGTGCTGTTCAAGCACTTCGGCTTCACCGTCGAGAACGTGGTCGCCAAGGCCAAGGAAGTTATCGCAGCATAAGTTTGTGCCGCAAAACGGGCCGCCCTGACAGCGGCCCGTCGACCATCGTTCGTTGCGAAAAAAGTTTTTTTCTAATCAGGAGCCAAGCATGACGATCAAAGTTGCAATCAATGGTTATGGCCGCATCGGCCGCAATATCCTGCGCGCTTTCTACGAAGGCGGCAAGAAACAGGACATCCAGATCGTGGCGATCAACGACCTCGGCAATGCCGAGTCGAACGCCCACCTGACCCGCTACGACACTACCCACGGCCGCTTCCCGGGCACCGTCACGGTCGAAGGCGATACCATGACCGTCAATGGCGATCCGATCCGTGTGTTCGCGCAGCGTAACCCGGCCGAAATCCCATGGGGCGAGCTGGGCGTGGACGTGGTGCTGGAATGCACCGGCTTCTTCACCACCAAAGAGAAAGCCTCGGCCCACCTGAAGGGCGGCGCCAAGAAAGTCATCATCTCGGCGCCAGGCGGCAAGGACGTCGATGCGACCGTCGTGTTCGGGGTGAACCAGGACGTGCTCAAGAGCTCGGACACGGTGATTTCGAACGCATCGTGCACCACCAACTGCCTGGCCCCGCTGGTCAAGCCGCTGCATGACGCGATCGGCCTGGAAACCGGCCTGATGACCACCGTGCACGCCTACACCAACGACCAGGTGCTGACCGACGTGATGCACGAAGACCTGCGCCGCGCCCGTTCGGCGACCCAGTCGATGATCCCGACCAAGACCGGCGCCGCCGCCGCGGTCGGCCTGGTGCTGCCGGAACTGAACGGCAAGCTGGACGGCTTCGCGATCCGCGTCCCGACCATCAATGTCTCGATCGTCGATCTGTCGTTCATCGCCAAGCGCGACACCACGGTCGAAGAGATCAACGAGATCATGAAGAAGGCCGCCTCGGAAGGCGCGCTGAAGGGCATCCTGACCTACAACACCGACCCGCTGGTCTCGGTCGACTTCAACCACAATCCGGCATCGTCGAACTTCGACGCCACGCTCACCAAAGTCTCGGGCCGCCTGGTGAAGGTCACTTCGTGGTATGACAACGAGTGGGGCTTCTCGAACCGCATGCTCGACACCACCGTCGCACTGATGAACGCCAAGTAATCGGACTGCGCATCGCTACAACCCCGGACGCCTCTGGCCTCCGGGGTTTTTTCACGCCTGTGCTCGCGAGCGACGTATCGCTCATTGGCTCCGCGCTCGAATTTGTGATAAGCAAATGCGAAATTATAAGAACAAAATTTAATGTTTGACGTTTACAACAGTATTTATGGTGGCTGAATAAAATCACGCCGAGCAGTTTCCTTCTCGCCAAGTGTCTGCAAGACTCAAATTGCGTATGTACAAGATACGTACGCGGACGTCCCAACGATAACGAAGCCGAGAGGAACACGTGCCTACTCCAGTCCTGAAGTACAGCGTCCTGGCCATCGCCACGGCGCTCAGCGTCCATCCCGCAGCATTCGCACAAGACAGTGGCGCCAGTAACGCCCAAACCGTCTACGTCACCGGTTCCAACCTGAAGCGCACCGACCGCGAAGGCACCCAGCCGATCCAGGTCATCACCGCCAGGGACATCCGCGAGACGGGCGTTGCCACCGTGACCGAGCTGATGCGGCTGGTACCGTCGATGGGCAGCGACGGCAACTTCGACACCAACGACGGCGGTTTTTCGCGCGGGGTGTCGACCGCCTCGCTGCGCGGGCTGTCGTCGACCTCGACCCTGATCCTGCTCAACGGCCGGCGCATGACGCCGGCCGCCTATGCCGACCCGAATGACGGCAATTCGGCGCTGTACGACCTGAACGCGATCCCGCTGGCGGCGCTCGAGCGGGTCGAGATCCTGCGCGACGGCGCTTCGGCCGTGTACGGCTCGGATGCGATCGGCGGCGTCATCAATTTCATCACGCGCTCGAACTACCAAGGGGGCGAAGTGTCGGCGCGCGCCAGCGCCAACGACGATGGCGACTTCAAGCGCCGCGGCCTGAACTTCTTCGCCGGCGCGGGCGACCTCGCGGCCGATGGCTACAATGTGTTCATCACCGGCGACATCGCCGAGCGCGACCGCGTACAGCGCGAAGACGTCCGCGACATCGCCTTCGACCAGTACCGCCTGCTGTCGAACCGCTATGCCACGCCGTATGGCAGCACGATCTCTGGCTACCCGGCCATCTACCGCGAAAGCGCGCCCGGATCGGGTGTGTTCACGGCGACCCAGGCGAATGCCGCCGACCGCCTGGTGCTGCGCAACAATTGCGACCCGTCGCGCCAGCTGACCGGCACGACCGCCATGGGGCTGTCGGCCGCCAGCGTGTTCATCGGCCGCACCTTCTGCAACTACGACACCAACCGCAACCTGGAGGGCATCAGCGACGGCAAGGATGCCAGCCTGATGAGCCGCGGCGTGCTCAGGCTGGGACCGAATCTGCGCGCGTTCGCCGAGGCCGCCTATGCGCGCACCGAGCGCCAGTACACGGCCAACCCGATCACCATCGGCACCACCCCGGTGACCAATTTCACCGCCACCGGGATCGCGCCGAGCTACCAGACTGTCCTGCCGGCCGGCCACCCGGACAACCCGTTCCCGGGAGCGCGCGCCTCGGTTGCCTACCGCTTCGAGAACGCGCCGTCCGGCACCGAGACCATCAACGAGAACGGCCGCCTGCTGGCCGGCCTGCAGGGCACCGCCTTCGAGTGGGACTGGGAAACCGGGGTGCTGTACAACGAATCGCGGCGCGAGGACACCTACCAGGGCCGGCTATACCTGCCGGTGCTGAACACCCTCAACAGCGGCCGGTCGCTGGCCGACCTGTCGAACGATCCGGCGCTGTTTCGCAGCACCAGCAGCGACGACAAGGCCTCGATCCTGCAGCTGGACGTGAAGGCCAGCAGCCAGTTCGGCGCGCTCGGCGGCGGTCCGGTCGGGGTGGCGGTCGGCGCCGAAGCGCGCCGCGAAAAGCTGGTGATGCGGCCCGACGCCATGCTGGCCGCCGGGCAGATCTACGGCCTGGCCAATACCATCATCGACGGCCGGCGCACCGTGAAATCGGCCTTCGTCGAAGTGCGCACGCCGTTCACGGAAAACCTCGAGATGGATTTCGCCGGCCGCTGGGACAAATACCCCGGCATCAAGACCAACTTCGTGCCGAAGGTCGGCGCCAAGTGGACCGCGCTGCCGAGCCTGGCGCTGCGCGGGACCTATTCGGAAGGCTTCCGGGCGCCGGCGCTGTCGCAGGTGACGCCCGGCGGCGCTCAGTTCTTCCTGACCCAACTGTACGACCCCAAGCGCTGCGAAACCGACGAAGAAACGCCGAAACCGAACGCCACCGAAGCCGACTGCAACAAGTCGACGTCGGGCACCGGCGGCGCCAATCCGGACCTGAAACCCGAGGAAGCGAAGAGCTACACTTTCGGCATCCTGTTCTCGCCGACCCCGAACCTCGACGTCGGCCTGGACTTCTACAAGATCCGCAAGGAGGGCGAAGTGGCGCTGGGCAGCGCCTCGGACGCGCTGCGCGACGAGGACAGCAATCCGGCGCTGGTAGTGCGCGACCAGAATCCGGTGAACTTCGTCACCGACGCGGCCGGCAATCCGATTCCCGGCACCGGCCCGCTGCTGATGGTGCGCGAACCGTGGCTGAACCGGGGCTCGGTCGAAGTGCGCGGGGTCGATATCGATGTCGCCTGGCGCAGGCGCCTGGGCGACTGGGGCACCTTCAGCGCCAAGCTGACCTCGGCCTACATGCACTCGTACACGATGCAGTACGGGGAGGGCGACGCCGAACACAACCTGGTGGGCTACAACGCCGGGCTGGTCGACTGGAACCTGTCGAGCATCGACCTGCCGCGCTGGAAGACGGCGGTGTCGGCGTCGCTGACGCGCGGTGCGCATGCCTTCAGCGCCAACCTGAACTACACCGGCCCGGTGTCGCTGCTGCGCCGCTACGACAACCAGACCGTCTATGCGCAGCCGTTCTGCCATTACCAGGCTGCGACCAGCCCGGGCATGCCGAGCGCCAGCATCGCGGTGCCGCGCTACCTCGAGTTCTTCCCGGATTGCAAGGTCAAGGAATGGTGGCGCGTCGGCGTGGGCTACACCTGGACCGGGATCCGCAACCTGGCGCTGACCTTCAACATCCAGAACCTGTTCGACAAGGCGGCGCCGTTCGATCCGCGCTATGGCGCCAACGCCGGCGCGCCGCTGGCGGGCTACAACGAAGGGCTGCATAACCCGTACGGGCGCTACTTCTCGGCCAGCGCACGCTATACGTTCTGATGGCAGTCCTGGCCGCCGCCGGACATCAGGCGTCCGGCCAGGGCGTCAGGATCTCGTAGCCGTTCTTCGTGACCACGAGCATGTGCTCCCACTGGGCCGACAAGGAGCCGTCGCGCGTCAGCACGGTCCAGCCGTCGTCGAGCCCGATCACGTCTTCGGCGCCCAGATTGATCATCGGCTCGACCGTGAAGGTCATGCCTTCCTTGAGCAGCAGGCCGGTGTTGGGACGGCCGTAGTGCAGCACCTGCGGCTCTTCGTGGTAGACGCGGCCGATGCCGTGGCCGCAGTAGTCGCGCACCACCGAGTAGCCGGCGCCTTCGGCCAGCTTCTGGATCGCGTGGCCGACGTCGCCCAGGCGCGCGCCGGGACGCACCGCGCGGATGCCGGCCATCATGGCGTCGTAGGTGGTGTCGACCAGCTTCTTCGCTTCAGGGCTGGGCGTGCCGGCGAAATACATGCGGCTGGTGTCGCCGTGCCAGCCATCCTTGATCACGGTGACGTCGATGTTGACGATGTCGCCGTCCTTGAGCACGTCCTTCTCGCTCGGGATGCCGTGGCACACCACGCCGTTGATCGACGTGCACAGGGTCTTGGGGAAGCCGTGGTAGCCGACGTTGGCCGGGGTGGCCTTCTGCACCTTGCGGATGTAGTCGTGGCAGCGGCGGTCGAGCTCTTCGGTGGAGACGCCGGGCACGACGTATTCCTTGATCATTGCCAGGACGTCGGCGGCCAGGCGGCCGGCGACGCGCATCTTGGCGATGTCCTTGTCGTTCTTGAGTTTGATGGTCATACGGGGCTGGATGGGGCGGCATGCGCCGCGGGCAAACCGCCATGATACCGCCTGCGGCCGGGGAGGGCGACCGCGCCACAAAAAAATGCCCGCCAGGCAGGGCCGGGCGGGCATTCGGTCAGGTCTTCAGGACAGGGCCCTGCGGCCCCGCTCCATTAGAACGACTGGTTGTAGCGGACGTAGAAGAAGCGGTCCAGCGACAGGTCGACGTCGATTGCCGAAGCCGATGCATCGGTACGGTAAGCAACGCGTGGCGCCTTGTCGAAGACGTTGTTGATACCGACCATGAAGCGGCCATCCCACGAAGTCTTGTAGCCGACGTTCAGGTCATGGATGACGTACGAACCGAGCTTGTTGGCGCCGGTACCGTTATCCGCGGTTACGAAGTTCGGCATGCTGCACTCGATCTGTTCCTGCACATCCCAGCAGTTGTCCTTCACCGGGCTGAAGTAACGGACGCCCCAGGTGGCGCTCCAGTTGCCCATTGCCCAGTCCAGGTTGGTGTTCGACTTCACGCGGTTGTAGAAGTACTCGCCCGCGTATTCCTTCCACTCGGTACCTGGGCCGTCGTTGGTGCGGAACGAATCCACATACGAGGTTTCGTTACGAATGGTGAACTGGCCGTAGGCGGTGCGTGGCAGGCGATACGAGATCGACATGTCCAGGCCTTCGGTTTCCATCGAACCCAGGTTGGCGTTGCCGCGCGACAGGGAGTTGATCTGGCCGGTGACCGGGTCACGACGGATCACGCCGCAGTAGTTGGCATTGCCCGAGATGTAGCACTGGTTGGCGACATAGTCGGCGCCGATCGCGGTGATGCGGTTGTCGATCTTGATGTTGTACCAGTCCAGGCCCACGGTCAGGCCAGCCACGAACGACGGGCTGTAGACGATGCCGGCGGTCTTGGTGGTCGCGGTTTCCGGTTCCAGGAAGCTGTTACCGGCGCCCGAGTTGAAGGCCACCAGCGACTGGGTGCCCGAGGTGCTGGTGATCGGGGTACCAGCCTGCAGCTGCTGGCGGTAGGTCGCGTTGGTGCCAGCGGCCACGCAGCGTGCCTGCACGGCGGCGTTCGACGCGGCTTCACCGAAGCGGGTGTCGCATGGGTCCAGGAAGGTGTCGAACGACTGCGAGCCGCCACCGAAGGTGTCGCCGATGGTCGGTGCGCGGAAGCCTTCAGCCCAGGTACCACGGACCAGCACGTCCTTGACCGGCTTGTACATGAAGCTGGCCTTGCTGTTGTTGGTCACGCCGAAGTTGCTGTAGTCCGAGTGGCGGGTCGCCAGGTTGAAGTTCAGCAGCTCAGCGAACGGCTGGTTCTTCAGGACCGGGATCTGCAGCTCTGCGTACGCTTCACGCACGGTGTAGCGGCCGTAGGTTGCCTGGCCCGACAGGTTGGTCGAGTAGCCCGACTGCGAGAACTGGTCAGGAACGTCGTAACCCTTGACTTCGCGGTGTTCGATACCGACCGCCAGGCCCAGCGCGCCGGCTGGCAGCTGGTACAGTTCGCCGGCGATGTCGGCGGTGGCGCTGTTGATGGTCGAACCGTAGGTCTTGGTGCCGTTGGTGTTGACGTAGGCCAGCGCTTCCGGGGTCGATGCCGATGGGCCGCCCAGGATGTCCCATGGGGTGCACGATGCCAGGGCGATCGGGTTGTCCGAGGTGCCGCACTGGACCACGCCCGATGCGTTCATGAACGAAGGGCCGAGGGCTTGCTTCAGGTTCAGCAGGTTGATGTTGCCGGTGTCGGTCGCGGTACCCGAGACCTTGTTGTGGTTGTAGCCGACGCTCCAGTTCCACGCCAGGTCCTTGACCATGAAGTCACCTTCCAGGGTGGCATCGATGTGCAGGGTGCGGTTTTCGTTGTCGGTGACGCGTGGCAGCTCGATGGTGCGGCGTTGGAAGTACAGGTCCTGGCCCAGGCCGGCGCCGGCGACTTGATTGCCGTACGGGTTGTAGTAGCTGTTCGCGTCGATGTAGACCGGGTAGTCACCCTGCGAGGTCGACTGCAGCGGGTAGCCGGCGATCTGGCGGGTCGACTGGCGCTGCGAGTACATCGCGGTGGTCTTCAGGCGCATGTCTTTCGGCAGCGCGATCTCGCCCTTGACGAACAGGGTGTCGAGCTTGTTCGGCGACAGCAGGTCCATGTCTTGCGACGAGTTGTACTTGTCTTCGTTCGCGCCGACGTAGTTGTGGTAGCTGTTCGGGTCGCGCGAGTTCGCGCCGACGCCGGCACCGTCGAACGAACCGGTGTGGTTCAGGTAACGGTTGAAGCCGCCGTTAGCAACGCTCAGGGCGCCGCCGGTGCGTGGGTCGACCGGGGCGATGCGGCCCCATGGACCGGCGCCCAGGCCGTCGAATGGGTGGGCGATACCGTCCGAGTACATGGTGCTGGCACGGGTCTGGGTGCCCACGCGGCCCTGCTCGGTGTGCGACAGGCCGAACATCAGCGACGCTTTTTCGTCACCGGCGCCGTAGCTCAGCGAGAAGTCCTTGTTCTTGCCGTCGTTCTTTTCGTTCTGGCCGCTGTAGATCGACAGCTGACCGCCTTGCATGTTCTTTTTCAGGATGATGTTGATCACGCCTGCGATGGCGTCCGAACCGTAGATCGACGATGCGCCATCCTTCAGGATTTCCATGCGCTCGATCATTGCCGACGGGATGGTCGACAGGTCGGTGTAGCCGTCCACGGACTGGGTCCAGCGCTTGCCGTCAACCAGCACCAGCAGGCGGTTCGAGCCCAGGTTGCGCAGGCTGACGAACTGGCCGCCGGCTTCCGTGTTCGAGGTCAGCGAACCCGAACGGCTGAAGTCAGGCTGGCCAGCCGACGACAGGTTGTTCAGGACGTCACCGACGGTCACCAGACCCGACTTCTGGATCTGTTCCGAGTTCATGATCTGGAGCGGCTGTGCCGTTTCCAGGTCCACCTGGCGAATACGCGAGCCGGTCACTTCGACGCGCTGTGGCGCCGCAGTTTCCTGTGCGATCGCGGCGGTCATGCCGAGCGTCATGCCGCCGACGCAGATTGCGCGGACCGAACGGGACAAGAGTGTTTCCATCATGTTGCAAAACTCCTAGGGAAGTTGCGCGGCGGCGCCGAGGGAGCGGCACTGCCACCAAAAATGTCGTCAAGCGACTGGTTGAAAACCGTTGGATAAACATATTTTCAAGCCAGCAATAAAAACATTTGGTGGGGTCTACTGTCAATGCATACACGCCGCATTTCGACCGCTGTTGCATAAATGTGTATTTATGGCGTCATAATTTTGCAACTAGTTGACCGTCGGGTTACTTCCTGATCTAAATTTGGCAGAAAGAAATAAAGCCCGTCCGGCTTGCGCCGGACGGGCTTTTCGAGCAATTAAATTGCTTGGCTGCGTATTTACTTAGAATGCCTGGTTGTAGCGCACGTAGATGAAGCGGTCGATCGGCAGATCCGGGCTGACCGCCGACGACGACGAATTGCCGCCGAAGCTGGCCATGGCGCTGTAGTTGACGACCGGCTTCTTGTCGAACACGTTGTTTGCACCAATCAGGAGCTTCGCGTTCCATGGCAGTGCATAGGCCACCGACAGGTCGCTGTACCACATTTCCTTCAGGCGGTTGTAGCCGGTGCCCCACGAGGTTTCCGCAGTAGGATCCGAGCATTCGATCGCCGCGGTCGCATCCCAGCAGCGGGTCTTCTGGCTGCTGTAGAAGCGGGTTGCCAGGGTGGCGCTCCACGGACCCATGCTCCAATCCAGTGCGATATTCGACTTCAGGCGGAAGATGTCGTATTCGCCCGCATATTCGGTCCACTCGCCGCCGACTTCGGTCTGGTCCTTGTACGAATCGGTGTAGGTGGTTTCGGTGCGGATACCGAACTGGCCCCATGCCGTGCGCGGCAGGCGGTAGTTCAGGGCGATGTCGACGCCTTCGGTCTCGATCTTGCCGCGGTTGGTGTTGCCGATCTGCAGGTCGCTGATCTGGCCGGTCGCATCACGCTTGATCAGCGAGCAGAAGTTCGACACGTTCTTGACGTAGCACTCTTCCACGGTGTCGGTGGCCGACACGCCGGTGATCAGATTGTCGATCTTGATGTTGAACCAGTCGACCGACAGCGAGAAGCCGGGCACCGCGGCCGGGCTGACCACGAAGCCCAGGGTGCGGGTCTTGGCCGTTTCCGGGGTCAGGAAGGCATTGCCGGCGCCGGTAGTGAACGGGACCGGGGTCTGGCCGCCGCTCGAACCGACGTTGGCGCCGGTCTGGTTCTTCTGGCGGAAACCGGCCGGCACGCCGCCGGCCAGGCAGCGCTGCAGCACGGCCGGGTCGCGCGCGGCTTCGCCGAACTGGGTGTCGCAGGCATCGAGGTAGCTGGCGAAGGTCTGCGAGCCGCCGCCGAAGGTGTCGCCCAGGGTCGGGGCGCGGAAGCCTTCGGCGTAGGTGCCGCGCACCAGCACGTCCTTGACCGGCTTGTACATCACGCTGGCCTTGCTGTTGGTGGTCGAGCCGAAGTTCGAGTAGTCCGAATAGCGGGTCGCCAGGTTCAGGCTGAGCAGGTCGGCGGCAACCACGCCCTTGAGCAGCGGGATGTTCGCTTCCAGGTAGGCTTCGCGCACGGTGTAGCGGCCAAAGGTGGCGTTGCCGGCCAGGGTGGACGAGTAGCCCGATTGCTCGAACTGGCCCGGGATGTCGTTGCCGCGCACTTCCCGGTGTTCGATGCCGGCGGCGACGCCGACCGCACCGGCCGGCAGCGTGAACAGTTCACCGGTAATGTCGGCGGTGGCGCTGTTGACGACCGAGCTGTAGGTCGACAGGCCGGTGGCCATCACGTAGTCGAGCGCTTCCTGGGTCGAGGCCGATGGGCCGCCCAGGATATTGAACGGGGTGCACTCGGCCATGCCGATCGGTGCCGCCGCCGTGCCGCACTGCACCACGCCCGAGGCGTTCATGAACGATGGGCCGAGGGCGCGCTTCAGGTTGACCAGGTTCAGGTCGCCGTAGCCGCGCACGGTGCCGTCGATGCTGCTGTGGTTGTAGCCCACGCTCCAGTTCCACGGCAGGCTGCGCACATTGAATTCGCCTTCGAGGTAGGCGTCGATGTGCAGGGTCTGGTTACTGTTGTCGGTCTCGCGCGGCACGTCGACCGTGCGGCGGTAGAAGAACAGGTCCTGGCCCTGGCCGGCGCCGGCCACCTGGTTGCCGTACGGGTTGTAATAGCTGTCCTTGTCGACATAGACCGGGTATTTCGATTGCGAGGTCGAGCTCAGCGGATAGCCGGCGACCGTGCGCGACGACTTGCGGTCGGCGTACATCGCGGTGGTTTTCAGGCGCAGGTCCCATGGCAGCGCGACTTCGCCCTTGGCGAAGATCGAGGTCAGCTTGGTCGGCGTCAGGAAGTGCATCTGGCTGGTCGAATTGAACAGGTCGTCGAACGCGCCGGTGTTGGCATGGTAGTTGTTCGGGTTGCGCGAATCGGCGCCGACGCCGTCGCCCAGCGGGCCGCCGGTGTGGTTCAGGATGCGGTCGAAGCCGGTCGCGCCGCCGGTGGCACTGACCTGGCGGATGCGGCCCCACGGTCCGGTGCCCAGGCCCGAGGTCTGGTGCAGCGGGCCGTTGCCGTAGGCGGTCACTTCGCGGGTGCGGGCCCAGACGGCTTCCTGCTCGCTGTGGGTCAGGCCGAACAGCAGCGAGGCTTTCTCGTCGCCGGCGCCGTAGGCGATCGAGTAATCCTTGGTCTTGCCGTCGTTCTCTTCGTTCTGGCCATGGTAGACGCTGAGCTGGCCGCCCTGCATCGAGGACTTGAGGATGATGTTGACGACGCCCGAGATCGCATCCGAACCATAGATCGACGACGCGCCATCCTTCAGGATCTCGACGCGCTCGATCAGTGCCGACGGAATGGTCGACATGTCGGTGTAGCCGTTGACGGTCTGGGTCCAGCGCTTGCCGTTGACCAGCACCAGCAGGCGCTGGGCGCCGAGGTTGCGCATGTCGAGGAACTGACCGCCCTGTTCGCGGCCGGCACCCAGTGCGGTGCCCTTGCTGAAGGCCGGTACGCCGGCCGAGGAGAGGGTGTTGATGATGTCGCCGACGGTGACCAGGCCGCTCTTCTGGATCTGTTCCTGGCTCATCACCTGGATCGGCTGGGCGGTTTCCAGGTCGACCTGGCGAATGCGCGAACCGGTCACTTCGACACGCTGCACCGCTTCCTGAGCGATTGCGGACAGCGAAGGCAGCGCAAGCGCCACGGCTAATGCGATCTTGGTACGTTGTTGCATGTGCTCTCCATCGTGCGCCCCACGGGGTGGAACGTCTTTTTATGTTTAAAGAAACCACTCGTTCGCGCATGCAGCCACCGTGGGTAACAGTGGTCCCTTCCGTATGCACGTCTCTATAAAAACATGTCGTGTTGATGAGGGTCAATATGCCCACAGGGCATTTCTGTTCCAAAAACAACAGTTATCAAAAAGAAAATAAATGACCAAAAAGTCAGCAGTACATACGGCACGGAAACAGTGCAAGAACGGCTGTTCTGTTCGGCCCTGATGCAAGAAAAAAAGCCTGCGCACCAGGGCGGTGCACAGGCTTTTTGCGCTGTGAAGGGAGAAAAAAGAGGGGGTCTGTACTTGATCCGGTGTGATCGAATGAACTGATTCCTGTTAGCTGAATCCATTTTCTTCGTTGAACAAAAAACCGTCATTCCCGCGCAGGCGTCGCCAAGGTGCGGGAATGACGGTTTCAACGCTGCTGAAAGAAGGATTCCAGCGTTACCGAACCTTTGTTGGCCCTTAAGCGCGGTCTTCCAGGCAAAACCGCCACAGACGCAGCACCGCATCGCACTGCCGTTCGAGCACGGCCGGATCGACCCGCACCCGCTCCTGGCCCTGCAGCCGTCCCTGGTGCTGCAGCCGGCGCATGGTGCGGTAGGCGTCGCCCACCTCGGCCGCCAGCGCCGCGTCGATCAGTCCCAGTTCACCGCACAGGCGCAGCAGGGCGATGTTGCCGGTATTGCGCACCAGTTGCGGGTGCTCGGCGGCGTGGCGCAGCACCAGGTACTGGACGATGAACTCGATGTCGATCATGCCGCCGGCATCCTGCTTGATGTCGAACTGGCCGCTGCGGTTGGCGCTGGCGCCGCGCATGCGCTCGCGCATATTGACGACCTCGGCTTTCAGTTGGGCCTCCTGGGCGGCGCGGTCGCGCCGCAGCACGGTTTCGCGGATGGCCTCGAAGCGTGCGCCGATGGCGGCGTCGCCGGCGCAGAAGCGGGCCCGGGTGAGCGCCTGGTGCTCCCACAGCCAGGCGGCGCCGTCCTGGTAGCGCTCGAAGGCGTTCACCGACGACACCAGCATGCCGCTGGCGCCGTCCGGGCGCAGCGCGGTGTCGACGTCGAACAGGATGCCGGCGGCGGTATGCGTCGTCATCCAGGTGATGAAGCGCTGCGCCAGGCGGGCATACAGCGGCGGCGCGTCCGCGTCGTCGTCGTCGTACAGGAAGATGACGTCGAGGTCGGACACATAGCCCAGTTCCTTGCCGCCCAGCTTGCCGTAGGCGATGACGGCGAAGCGCGGCACCTCGCGGTGGCGGCCGTTGACGGTGCGCCAGGCATGCTTGACCACGGCGCCGACGATGATGTCGGCCAGCGCCGACAGGTGGTCGGCCAGGCGCTCGACCGACAGTTCGCCGGCCAGGTCCAGCGCCAGCAGGCGGAACATGCCGGCGTGGTGGGCTTCGCGCAGGAGGTCGAGCTGGCGCTCGGTGTCGCCGGCCGCTTCGTCGAGCTGCGCGTCAAGGGTGGCGCCCAGGGCCGGCAGCTCGTCGGCGCCGGCATTGCGGTCGTCCAGCAGTTCGTCCAGCAGCAGCGGGTGCTGGGTCAGGAAGGTGGCGGCCCAGCCGCTGGCGTTGATCATGCGGATCACGCGCTCGAGCGTGTGCGGGTACTCGGTCAGCAGCGACAGGTAGGCCGAGCGCCGTCCGATCGCCTCGAACAGGTCGAGCAGGCGACCGAGCGTGGCGGCGCCGCTGCCGAAGCCGGCTTCCGCCACCACCGAGGCGACCTGGGGCAGGGCGGCTTCGACCAGCGCCAGCAGGCGGGCCCGGCTGATATCGGGCAGGCTGGCCAGGCGCGGCCCCTGCAGGGTGGCGGCCAGGCGCCGGGCAGCGGTGTCGGGCTGGTCGTAGCCGAGCGCGGTGAAGCGGGCCGCCAGCGCCTCTATATTGTCGAGCTCGTCGGCCAGGGGCGGCGCATCGGGGTCGAGGTCGGGCGTCTCCTTGTCGGCAAAGATCGCGTCGAACTGTCCGGCGACGTAGCTGCGCTGCTCCTCGAGCCGGGCCAGCAGGCAGGCTTCGTCGTCCAGGCCCATCATGTGCGCCACCATCAGCCGGTCGGCCGGGCTGGCGGGCAGGGTGTGGGTCTGGGCGTCTTCCAGGTATTGCACCCGGTGCTCCAGGTTGCGCAGGAAGGTATACGCATCCAGCAGCCGGTCGACCGTCTCGGCCGGCAGCAGCTCGCGCTCGGCCAGCAGGCGCAGCGTTTGCCGGGTCGAGCGTTCGCGCAGGGCCGGGTCGCGCCCGCCGCGGATCAGCTGGAACACCTGGGCCAGGAATTCGATCTCGCGGATGCCGCCGCGGCCCAGCTTGACGTCGTGGCTGCGCTCGGGATGCAGGCGTTCCTGGCGCTTCACCTCGGCGCGGATCTGGGCGTGCATGGTGCGGATCGCATCGATCACGCCGAAGTCCAGGTAGCGGCGGAACACGAACGGGCGCACGATTGCGTCCAGCGCCGCGATGTCCTCGGCGTCGCCGGTGACGGCGCGCGCCTTGACCCAGGCGTAGCGTTCCCATTCGCGGCCCTGGACGATCAGATATTCTTCGACCATTCCCAGGCTGGCGGCCAGCGGTCCCGACTTGCCGTTGGGTCGCAGCGCCATGTCGACCCGGAACGTGAACCCGTCCTCGATCACTTCGGACAGGGCCGCGATCAGGCGCCGTCCCAGGCGCACGAAGAATTCGTGGTTGGACAGCTGGCGCTGGCCCGGGCCGGCGGCGGTGTCGCCGTCTTCCGGGTAGACGAAGATCAGGTCGATGTCCGAGGAGACATTGAGTTCGCCGCCGCCCTGCTTGCCCATGGCCAACACGATCAGGTGCTGGGGGCGGCCGGATTCCTCGCCGACCGGCATGCCATGGGCGGCCACGAGCTCGCTCGTCAGTTGATCCAGGTGGGTACGGATCGCGAAGTCGGCGAATGCGGTCATCGCCGTCACCACCTCGTGCAGGTCGGCGCGGCCGGTGAGGTCGCGCTCGATGATCGTGCAGACCAGCAGGTTGCGCACCCGGCGCATGGCGCGCTCGAGCGGCAGGCCGGCGGCGCGCTCGCGCGCCACCAGGGCGGCAAGATCGGCATCCAGCAGGCAGCCTGCGGACAGGTCGGCCAGCTGGGCTGCGCGGTCCGGGGCCGCGTCGCGCCAGCGTTGCAGGAAACGGGAGGCGCTGGCCGGAAGGGCGGTCGATGCGGCTTGGGGCATGGTCAATCCTGGCAAAAAGAAAAGCGGACGCTGCGCGGCGCGGTAGCGCCAGGCCGATGGGGTAGAATGGCCCGCTGTACGACGATGTTGGACATCGGCGCTGTCCGGGTCAGCACCGATGGTAAGGTAGACGCCGCGACTGTTGCAAGCGACCCAGTTTCTGAAGAGATTTAAAAGTTGAACTAACGGCGAGCCTTTGTTATTAGCACCTTGATGGACAACCCGGAACCGCAGGCCGCGCCTGCACATCCGCCATTGGCCCAGCGCTGGCGGCGGATGCGCGCCGCCTATCGGATGGCCAACCTGGCCTCGCACCACGTGCTCGGCTTTACCATCAAGCTGGTGCTGCTGGTGTATTTCGCGCTGGCGGTGCTGTTCCTGGTGCTGCGCTACGCCATTCTCCCCAATATCGACCACTATAAAGGCGACATCGAGCGCGCCGCCGGCAATGCGCTCGGCAGCCGGGTCACGATTGCCGGCCTGGCCGCGTCCTGGCACGGCCTGCGTCCGGCCCTGGCGCTGGACGATGTGCGCGTGTACGACCGCGCCGGCGCCCCGGTGCTGGCGCTGCCGCAGGTCGAGGCCACCCTCGGCTGGTGGAGCGTGGCCGCGCTCGAACCGCGCTTCGCTTCGCTCGAGATCCGCGGTCCGCGGGTGGCGGCGCGGCGCGGCCTGGACGGCGTGATCGAAGTCGCGGGCTTTCGGATCGATCCCAGGCAGCAGCAGGGCGGCGGCGGCGCCGACTGGCTGCTGCGCCAGCGCGAGATCGTGATCCGCGACGGCCGCATCGACTGGACCGACGAACTGCGCGGCTCGCCGTCGCTGGCGCTGGAAGGCGTCACCCTGGCCCTGCTGAACCGCTGGGGCACCCATCACGTCGCGCTACGCGCCACCCCTCCGGCCGCGCTGGGCAGCCCGCTGGACCTGCGCGCGCAGTTTCGCCACCGCTTCGGCGCCAGGCCATCCGACATCGCGCGCTGGAAGGGCGAGCTGTACGCCGACCTGCGCAACGTCGACCTGGCCGCCTGGAAGCGTTTCGTCGATTATCCGATCCAGGTCGAGCGCGGCCGCGGTTCGCTGCGCGCCTGGGCCAGCGTCGACCAGGCGCGCCTGGCCGGCTTTACCGCCGACCTGGCGCTGGCCAATGTCAGCGCGCGCCTCGGCAAAGGCATCGCCCCGCTGGAGCTGAAGCGCGTCAGCGGCCGCCTGTCGGCCAGCGAAGAACTGTTGCCGGGCAAGGACGATGGCCAGCCGACCTTCGGCGCCAACGGCCACACCATCCGCCTCGACCGCTTCGCCGTGGTGGCGCGCGACGGCCGCGCGCTGCCGCCCGCCACGCTCGAACAGACCTGGCATCCGGCCCGCGATGGCCGGCCGGAACGCGCCGAACTGCGCGCCCGCCAGCTCGACCTGGGCGCACTGGCGGCGCTGGCCCAGTACCTGCCGATCACGCCGGTGCAGCGCCAGCTGCTGGCCGACTACGCGCCGCGCGGCCTGCTGCGCGATGTGCGCGGTGGCTGGGAAGGGCGTTATCCGGACGTGCGCAGCTGGCGCATCCGCGGCGACGCCGAGCGGCTGGCGCTCAATGCCCAGGCCGCGCGCGGCCCCCAGAGCGCGCGCGCCGGCATGCCGGCCCTGCCAGCGCGCCCGGCCACGCCCGGCTTCGAGAACCTGAGCGGGCGCATCGAGGCCAACGAGCGCGGCGGCAAGGTGGCGATCGATGCCAAGGGACTGGCGCTGCACCTGCCGGCCTGGTTCAGCGAGCCGACCATGGCCTTCGATGCGTTCGTGCTGGACGCCGGCTGGAGCCTCGAGCCGGGCCGCCAGCTGGAAGTCGTCGTCGACGACCTGGATTTCCGCCAGGGCGAGTTCAAGGCCGCCCTGTCGGGCAAGCACGTGCTGCCGCTCACGCCCGGCCACGGGCCCGGCGTGGCCGACTTCAAGGGCACGCTGGACGGCTTCCAGATCGAACGCATCGGCAACTACCTGCCGACCGTCACGCCGCACGGCCTGCACGACTGGCTGGTCGGGGCGCTGCAGGGCGGGCGCCTGCGCGACGGCACGTTGCGCCTGCGCGGCGACCTGGCCCATTTCCCTTTCCGCGCCAACAATGCGGCCGAGCGCGCGCGCGGCGATTTCAACGTTGCCGGGCGCCTGGAAGGCGCGCAGCTCGAATACGCGCCGGGCCACCGCCATCCGGATGGCACGCCGCTGTGGCCGCTGGCCGAGGCGATCGACGGGCGCATCGAGTTCGACCGCGCGCGCATGGAAATCAACGGCAAGACCCTGCGCACGCTGGGCGTGGCGCTCTCGAACGTCAAGGCGGTGATTCCCGACCTGGTGGCGCACGAACAGATGATGCTCGAGATCGACGGCACCGGCGCCGGGCCGCTGCAGGAATTCCTGCGCTACGTCGAGGTGACGCCGGTGCTGGGCTGGATCGGCCATTTCACCGAGCAGACCAGCGGCAGCGGCAACGCCAGGCTGGGCCTCAGGCTGCGCATGCCGCTGGCGCACCTGGAGCAGACCCGCGTGCAGGGCAACCTGCAGTTGCAGAACAACGACGTGACGCTGTTCCCCGAACTGCCGGCGCTGCAGGGCGCCCAGGGCCGGATCGATTTCCACGACCACGGTTTCGCGCTGCACGGCGTGAACGCCAGCTTCCTGGGCGCGCCGCTGGCGGCCGAGGGCGGCACCCAGCGCGACGGCAGCACGCGGGTGACGCTGGACGGCCTGCTGTCGAGCGACGGCATGCGCCGCACCTCGCCGATCCCGGCGCTGGGCCGGCTGGCCGAGCGCCTGTCGGGCAGCGCCCGCTATACGGGCGAGATCGTGGTACGCGAGGGCCGCCGCAGCGTCGTCGTCGAGTCGAGCCTGGCCGGCATGGGGATGGAATTGCCGCATCCACTCAACAAGCCGCAGGCCGATGCATTGCCGCTGCGCTTCGTGCTGCAGGGCGAGCCGACCGTGGACGGCGTGGCGCGCGACGCGATCGACATTCGCCTGGGCGAGGGCGTGGCGGCGCACTACGAGCGTGAAAAACGTGGCCACGGGCCATGGCGGGTTCAATACGGCGGCATCGGCGTGCATGCGCCGGCGCCGCAGCCGGACGACGGCCTGATGATCCACGTCGACATGAAGACCCTCAACGCCGACGCCTGGATCGCGGCCGGGCGCGCCATTGCCGGCAACGGCGCGGAGGACGGCGCCGAGGCCGGGGCCGGGGCGAGTGCGCCGGCGGACGGCGGCGGATTCACCCAGTACGTGCTGCCCACCGTGGTCGCCGGCAGCGTCGGCGAACTGACCATCGGCGAGCGGCGCGTGGCCGACGTGGTGATCGGTGCCACCCACCTGACGGATACCTGGCAGGCCAACCTGCATTCGCGCCAGGCCAGCGGCTACCTGACCTTCGCCGAAACCCGCAGCGGCCTGGGCAAGGTGACCGCGCGCCTGGCCACGCTGACGATTCCGGAATCGGCCGAAGCCGAGGTCAAGGACCTGCTGGAGTCGAACAAGGGCGCCAGCGCCACCATCCCGTCGCTCGACATCGTGGCCGAACAGTTTGAACTGTTCAATCGCCGGCTCGGCCGCCTCGAGCTGCGCGCCAGCAATGTGCGGGCGCTGGCGGGGCGTGAATGGCGCATCGACCGGGTGGCGCTGAGCAATCCGGACGGCCAGTTGAAAGCCAGTGGGCGCTGGCTGACCAAGGACGGCAAGAGCAACACCAGCCTGAACTTCGCGCTCGACATGGACAACGCCGGCAAGCTGCTCGACCGGGTCGGCTTCCCCGACACCATCGGGCGCGGCAAGGGCAAGTTGTCGGGCGATATTTCCTGGGCCGGCCTGCCGTATTCGATGGATATCCCGAGCCTGTCGGGCCAGATCGAGATGAATGTGGAATCGGGCCAGTTCCTCAAGCAGGACCCGGGCGCCGCCAAGCTGCTGGGCGTACTCAGCCTGCAGGCGCTGCCGCGCCTGCTCAAGCTGGATTTCCACGATGTGTTCTCGGAAGGCCTGGCCTTCGACGGCATCACAGCCAACGCCATGATCGAGCGCGGGGTGGTGCGCACCGATAACCTTAAGATGCATGGGGTGGCGGCCACGGTGCTGATGAAGGGCAGCGCCGACATCGCCAACGAATCGACCAACCTGCACGTGGTGGTGATCCCGGAATTCAACCTCGGCACCGGTCCGCTGGTGTACGGCCTGGCGGTGAACCCGGTGATCGGCCTGGGCGGCTTCCTGGCGCAGCTGTTCCTGCGCGCGCCGGTGATGCGGGCGCTCACTTACCAGATGCAGGTGACCGGGCCATGGAAGTCGCCCACGATTACCAAGATCGACACCCCGGCAGCCCCTGCCGCCGCTGTTTCCACGCCACGAAAGGAATGAGATGACGACCGTAGCCGCAATCCAGATGGTATCGACCCCCAACGTTGCCGAGAACCTGGCCGCGGTGCGGCGCCTGGTGGCGCAGGCCGCCGCCCAGGGTGCGGACTTCGTGGCGCTGCCGGAATACTGGCCGATCATGGGCATGAGCGACACCGACAAGGTGGCGCACGCCGAGCAGCCGGGCCGTGGGCCGATCCAGGAATGCATGATGGAACTGGCGCGCGAGCATAACATCTGGCTGGTGGGCGGCACGCTGCCGACCGTCTCGCCCGACGCCGGCAAGGTGCTCAACACCACGCTGGTGTACGACCCGCAAGGGCAACTGGCCAGCCGCTACGACAAGATCCACCTGTTCGGCTTCAACCGGGGCAGCGAATCGTACGACGAGGCGCGCACCATCGTGCCGGGCGCCGAGATCGGCGTGTTCGACGCTCCGTTTGGCCGGGTCGGCCTGTCGGTATGCTACGACCTGCGCTTTCCGGAGCTGTACCGGGCGATGGGCGAATGCGCGCTGATCGTGGTGCCGGCGGCGTTCACCCACACCACCGGGCGCGCGCACTGGGAAGTGCTGCTGCGTGCGCGCGCCATCGAGAACCAGTGCTACGTGCTGGCGTCGGCCCAGGGCGGCTTGCACGTGAACGGGCGCCGCACCTTCGGGCACAGCATGCTGGTCGACCCGTGGGGCGAGGTGAAATCGCGGGTGGACGAGGGCGAGGGCGTGGCCATCGGGACGCTCGACGGCGCCTTCCTGGCGGGCGTGCGCGAGAGCCTGCCGGCGTTGCGTCACAGGAAGATGTGACCTGCCCCGGCGGCCCCTCTGTGGGAACAGTCCGGATATGGCACAATGGCCGTTCCAATCATTGACCGCAGACCGACCGTAAAAATGACGCCATTCGAACCGAATCTTTCCTCCATCGCCGTCGCGCGCGACGTGCTGCTGACGCCGTTCGGCCTGGACGAGGGCAAGCTGCTGCGTGCGCTGGGGACGATGTTTACGCACAAGGTCGACTACGCCGACCTGTACTTCCAGTTCACCAAGAGCGAAGGCTGGAGCCTCGAAGAAGGCATCGTCAAGACCGGCAGCTTCTCGATCGACCAGGGCGTCGGCGTGCGCGCCATTGCCGGCGACAAGACCGCGTTTGCGTATTCCGACGAGATTTCCGAGCGCGCGCTGCTCGACGCGGCGTCGGCTACCCGCACCATCGGGCGCCAGGGCGCCGGCCGCATCAAGGTGGCCGGTACGGCACTGCCGACCGGCGGGCGCTCGCTGTACCTGCCCAACGATCCGCTGGCCTCGCTCGACGCGACCGCCAAGGTCAAGCTGCTCGAACGCGTCGAAAAAATGGCGCGCGCGAAAGACCCGCGCGTGGTGCAGGTGATGGCCGGCCTGGCCGGCGAATACGACGTGGTGCTGGTGGTGCGTAGCGACGGCGTGCTGGCCGCCGACATCCGCCCGCTGGTGCGTGTGTCGGTTACCGTCATCGCCGAGCAGAACGGGCGCCGCGAAGTCGGCTCCTCGGGCGGCGGCGGACGCTACGACTACGGCTACTTCTCCGACGAGATGCTCGACCGTTACGCCACCGAGGCCGTGAAATCGGCCTGCGTCAACCTGGAGGCGCGGCCGGCGCCGGCCGGCCCGATGACCATCGTGCTGGGACCAGGCTGGCCCGGCGTGCTGCTGCACGAGGCGGTCGGCCACGGCCTCGAAGGCGACTTCAACCGCAAGGGTTCGTCCTCGTACGCCGGCATGATCGGCCAGCGCGTGGCGGCCAAGGGCGTGACCATCGTCGACGACGGCACGCTGCAGGACCGCCGCGGTTCGCTGAACATGGACGACGAAGGCAATCCGACCCAGTGCACCACGCTGATCGAAGACGGCATCCTGAAAGGCTATATCCAGGATACGATGAATGCGCGCCTGATGAAGATGCCGGTAACCGGCAACGCACGCCGCGAATCGTTCGCCCACCTGCCGATGCCGCGCATGACCAACACCTACATGCTGGCCGGCGACAAGGACCCGCAGGAAATTCTGGCCTCGGTCAAGAACGGCCTGTACGCAGTGAACTTCGGCGGCGGCCAGGTCGACATCACCAACGGCAAGTTCGTGTTCTCGGCCAGCGAGGCCTACATGATCGAGGACGGCAAGGTCACCTATCCGGTCAAGGGCGCGACCCTGATCGGCAACGGCCCCGAAGTGATGAACCGCATCTCGATGATCGGCAACGACATGCGCCTGGATTCGGGCGTGGGCGTGTGCGGCAAGGAAGGACAGAGCGTGCCGGTGGGCGTGGGACAGCCGACCCTGCGTATCGATGGGGTGACGGTGGGCGGGACTGCCTGACCGTTCCTCGCGCCCGATCCTCTCGACGCCCGGCTGATGCCGGGCGTTGTCGTTTACCGCTGCCATTTCAGAGCGGAAATCTTATAAAGTTGCTCAGAATGATTCGTTTGGTTGGTCGAGTTGGCTTGTTAGAGTTCGCGTCCCAAGAAAAACAAGTCGATCATGAAACCAACCTACCTGTACGCCGTCCTGTTCGGCGCTCCCTTGCTGGCCCAGGCGCAGGCCGTCACCGTCCCTGAAGCGGCGCCGGTTGCCGCTGCCCTCGATGCCGCGGCCGTCCCGGCAGCTGCGCCGGCCGCGCCCAATGCCGTTGTCGTCACCGGCTCGCGCATCGCGCGCGCCTCGCTCGACGGGCCGTCGGCGGTCACCGTCATCACGGCCGACGAGATCACGCGCCAGGGCTACAAGAACGTGTTCGATGCGCTGAGCAACCAGGTGCAGAACAGCGGCTTCGTCCAGGGCGCCGACTTCGGCAACACCTTCACGCCGTCGGCCAACACCATCAGCCTGCGCGGGCTGGGACCCAACCACACGCTGATCCTGCTCAACGGACGGCGCCTGGCGGATTTTCCGATCGCCTACGAGGGCACGGTCAACTTCACCAACCTGGCGAACATCCCGTCGTCGATCGTCGAGCGGATCGAGATCCTGTCCGGCGGCGCGTCGGCGATCTATGGCTCGGACGCGATCGCGGGCGTGGTCAACATCATTCTCAAGAAGAAGGCCGACGGCTTCGACGTGAATGTGAAGCTGGGCGGCACCAGCCGCGGCGGCGGCGCCGAACGGCGCATGCAATTCACTGGCGGCAAGCAGTTCGACCGCCTGAATACCGTGTTCGCGCTGGAGTTTTCCGAACGCGATCCGATCGGCGCCTATCAGCGCGACTTCATGGCCGAGCGCTCGGGCACGCCGAGCAATGTGCTGTCGCGCCGCGACGCCACCGTCGGCCGCTACATCGATCCGGGCGCGACCTGCGCGCAGCTGGGCGACCTGTTCGGCGGCAGCGTCGCCAATCATGCTTCGCGCACGGGCAACTACTGCGCCAGCAACAAGGTCAGCCCGACCTACTGGTCGGTGCAGACCCAGAACCGCAGCAGGAACGCCTTCGGCAGCGCCACCTACGAGCTGGACGACAACACCACGCTGTTCGCCGATGTCCTGCTGGGCCGCAACGACACCGGCAACAACACGCGGGGCCCGTCGTGGACGTCGAGTTCGACCGCGGGCAGCTATTTCCTGAATCAGCAGACCGGCCACTATGAAGCCTGGACCCGCACCATATCGCCCGAAGAGATGGGTGGCCTGTCGCGCTACAACCGTTTCTGGGAAGACGGGGCGGTGGCTGCGTCGCTCGGCGCGCGCGGCATCGTGCCCGGCAGCAGCTGGAAGTGGGAGGCCGGCTACAGCGCGTCCTGGTACGAGAGCAAGGGCAAGACCCCGCGCGCCTTGTCCGGCATCGACAGCTTCTTCCTGGGGCCGCAGCTGGGCGTGGACGCCAGCGGCGTGGCCATCTACGCACCCGACCCGGCGCGCCTGGCCACGCGCCTCACGCCGGACGAATTCGGCGGCATCACCGGCTACACGGAAAGCGACGACGAATCCTGGACCCACACACTGTCGGCCAGTGCCAATGGCGAGGTACTGCAATTGCCGGCCGGTCCGCTGCAACTGGCGGTGGTGGCCGAAGCCGGCCGCCAGGGCTTCACCAATGCACCGGATGCGCGCATCAACCAGGGCTACTTCAACCTGGCGCCCAACACGGCGGTGACGGCCGGCCAGCGCAACCGCTTCGCGCTCGGCGCCGAAGCGAGCATTCCGCTGCACGCGATGCTGACCGCGACCCTGGCCGGACGCTACGACCGCTACGAGTTCGCCGAGCGCGACAGCGGCAAGTTCACCTACAACGGCGGCCTGGAACTGCGGCCGTCGCGCGAGCTGCTGCTGCGCGCCAACTACGCGACCAGCTTCCGCGCGCCGGACATGAACTACATCTACAAGGCGCGCGGCACCGGCTATTACTCGTCGACCACCGACCATTACCGCTGCGGCGCGACCGGCCAGCCGCTGGCCAGCTGCGAATTCGCCAGCGTCTCGCCGGGCGCCGATTATGTGCAGTACGGCAGCACCGACCTGAAGCCGGAGCAGGGCAAGTCGTACGGCGCCGGCATCGTCTGGTCGCCCAGCACGGCCTTCGACACCTCGGTCGATTACTGGAACATCCGCATCGACGACCTGGTGACCAACCTGTCGGCCGACCGCCTGCTGCGCGACGAAGCCGCCTGCCGCCTGGGCACGCTCGACATCACGTCGCCGACCTGCGTCGATACCGTGTCGCGCATCACGCGCTATGCAGCCAGCTCGCCGGTGCGGCCGGGCGAGATCCGCGAAATCCGCGTCAACCCGATCAATGCAGCCCAGGAATCGACCAGCGGCATCGACGTCAGCGCCCGCTATGCGCTGCGCACGTCCGGCTGGGGCACCGTCACGCTGCGTGGCAACTACTCGAAAACACTGACGCGCCGCTCGAAGCAGTTCGAGGGCGACACCGTGCGCGACGAGCTCAATTCGCTCACCAGCAGCGACTGGCCGGACAAGCTCGCGGCCAGCGTCAACTGGCATGCGGGCGCCTGGTCGTCCACCGTGTTCGCGACCCGCTACGGCAAGATCCCGAACTCGGCGCAGACCGATTACCTGAGCCCGAGCACCCTGGTCAATGCCAGCGTGGTCTACCGGATCAACGACCGCCTGACGCTGTCGGCCATCGTCAACAATGTGTTCGATCGCATCAAGCACGACACCAGCGGCGGCTGGCCGAATTATGCGACCGGCAGCTACAGCCCGGCGGGGCGGACCGGGTATGTCGAGCTGAACTACCATTTCGGGAGTTGAGCTGAGAGGTGCGGGTATCGGCGGGCTGGCAGGTGCCGGATGAGTTCGGATCGTCGCAGTCGGGCGGCGCTGGCTGGACGCGTTGACGGGGGACCCGTCAACCCTACGGTGTCTGGAGTTTCATGGTCGGGCGGCGCCGGTTGGACGCGTTGACGGGGGACCCGTCAACCCTACGGTGTCTGGCGTTTCACGGTCCGGTGGCGCTGGCTGGATGCGGTGACGGGGGCGCCCGTCAACCCCACGGTGTCAGGAGTTTCACGGTCGGGCGGCGCTGGTTGGACGCGTTGACGGGGGACCCGTCAACCCTACGGTGTCTGGCGTTTCACGGTCCGGTGGCGCTGGCTGGATGCGGTGACGGGGGACCCGTCAACCCCACGGTGTCTGGCGTTTCATGACCGGGCATCGTGGGGTGGACGGCTCGCCGTCCACGCGTTCAGGCGGCGCATGCATCGTTCGGCGATGCGCTAGAACGCGTAGCGCGCCCCCAGCGTGAAGTAGCGTCCGATCGCCCCGTAATAGTCGAGCGGGTTGTACGACACCGCGCCGTAGGTCAGCGGATCGAGCGGCGCCTGTCTGTCCAGCACGTTCTGGATCGTGCCGAACACTTCCCAGCGCGGCTGCGGCTTCCAGCGCAGCACCAGGTCGAGCGTGGTAAACGACGCCAGTTCGCAATCGGTAGGAGCGTCGTTGCCGTTGGCGAAGTGGATCGCGCAACCGTCCGGGTCGTCCTTGAACAGCGTGTTGTCGATGCGTCCCCGGTAGTTGAGGTTGGCCGAAACGCGCCAGCCTTCGCGCTCCCAGGTCGCGCGCAGGTTGGCCTTGTGGTCGGGCGTGCCGACGCAGTTGGTGACGTCGCAGTTGCCGTGGGTGCCGGCGAAATCGCGCAGCGTGCCGTCCTGTTCTTCACGTTCCCATTTGTCCAGGAAGGTGTACTTGATGTCGAAGGTCAGATTGCCCCAGCCACCCGGCAGTCCGAAGCCCTGGCGCGCGTCGAGGTCGATCCCGCGCACCTTGGTGCTGGCCGAATTGACGTAGCTGGCCAGCACCGCCGTGATCGCGCCCGGGTCGCCCGGGATGGTCGGCACCGCCGTGCTGGGGTCGCGCGCGACCCGGCCGCCGGCGATGGCGGCGTCGATCTGTTCCTGGTTGATCTCGTTCTTGCGCCGGATCTGCCAGAAGTCGAGCGACACGCTGGTGCGCGGCAGCGGGTCCCAGATCGCGCCCACATTGAAGCTGCGCGAGCGTTCCGGGCTCAGGGCCTGGTTGGGCGAGGTAATGACCGCCACCGAAGCCGGGTTGCAGGCCGAGGCCACGCCCAGCGCGCAGCGCTGTGGATCGTCGGCGCTGGAAAACGCCGCCAGGCCGCCCACCCCGTTCTCGGCCGGGCTGGGCGCGCGGAAGCCCTTGGCGAAGGTGCCGCGCAGCGCGAAGGTGCGGCTCGGCGTCCACTTGACGCCGGCCTTTGGCGTCCACGCATCGCCCACATCGGTGAAATGGTCCCAGCGCAGCGCGCCGGTGACTTCGACGCCGGGCAGCACCGGCGCCAGTATTTCGCTGTAGATCGCGCCGACGTTGCGCTGGCCGTCATAGGCCGAGTAGCCCAGGCCGATGATGTTGCCGCGCTCGGTGCCGGTGGTCGGTTCCAGCTCGGCCGACTCGTGGCGGAATTCCGCGCCCACCGCCACGCCCAGCGCGCCGCCGGGCAGCTTGCCGAATTCGCGCGACGCCTTGAAGTCGACCTGGGCGATCTCGGTGTGGGCGTCGCTCGAGATGGTCGGCGACAGCGCCGCGTACACGCCGGGGGAATTCAGCCCGGCATTTTCGGCGATGCGCCAGAAGGTCCCGGCCGGCAGGGCCCGGTAGCCGGGATTGTTGGCCAGCGCCACCGCCACATTCGCCGCCGACGGGTCGAGCAGCGCGAAGGTGGCGTCGCGCTGCAGGTAGCCGTCGCGGTCGTTGGTGACCTTGCTGCGCGAGTACAGCAGCGACGTGTCCCAGTCCCAGCCGGCGACCGTGCCGCGCGCGCCGACCAGGGCGCGGATGAAGGTCGATTCGATGTCGGACACGCGCGGGCCGACGTCGAAGGGCAGGTAGCGCAGGCGCGCCGCGCGGCCGAAGTACGGATTGTCGGGGTGGTCGGCGCCGAGCTGGACGCCGGCATTGCTGACCGGGCCGCCAGGATAGCCGACCGAGCCGGCGATCGGGTTCGGGGTGGTGGTGGACTGATTGAGGTTGTTGTAGACGTTCAGTTCGGCATAGGCCTCGGTGTCGCCCGCCAGCTTGAGCGTGCCGCGGCTGTACAGCGCCAGGTATTCGCTGTCCGGCTGGATCTGGTTGTACAGGTAGGCCGAGTCGACCACGCAGCCGCCGCCCGGGTCGCCTTGCGGGTGATTGGTGAAGTTGCCGCAGGCGGCGCCGGGGAAGGTGCGCGTGAAGCCCGGTCCGGCCAGGTTGCCGCGGTTGTAGTAGTCGAGCGTATCGGGATTGCGCACATTGCCGTTGATGGCGTTGCCGGCCGCGTTGTTGCCGGTGATGGCGCCGGTGCCGCCCAGGAATTCCTGGGCCGAGAAGCCCCATGGCCGCAGATCGATCTTGCCGATGTAGTCGCGGTTGGCGCGGCTGCGGTTCCAGATCTGCTGGGTATGCTTGTACTCGACATTGACCAGGAAATTGTAGCGGTCGGTATCGAGGTCGCCCGTACCCCAGGCCAGCGCCACATTGTGCTGCTGGCCGTCGCCCGCTTCGCCGCTGCCGGCCAGGACGCGCGCGCTGCTGCCGTTGAAGTCGCGCCGCAAGATAATGTTGACCACCCCGGCGATCGCGTCCGAACCGTAGATGGCCGAGGCGCCGTCCTTGAGGATCTCGATGCGTTCGACGGCGTCGGTCGGAATCACGTTGAGGTCGGCAAAGACCTTCTGGCCGTCGTCGGCCAGGCCGTAGGGCGCCATGCGGCGGCCATTCAGCAGCACCAGCGTCGAGGCTGCACCCAGCCCGCGCAGCGAGATGCCGGACGCGCCCGCCGCGAAACCGCCGCCGAAGCTGACCGGCACCGACCCCTGGTTGTCGACCGCGAGCGTCTGCAGCAGTTCGGCCACCGTGGTCTTGCCGGAGCGCTCGATGTCGGCGCGGTTCACGCTCAGCACGCTGGACGCGGTCTCGGCCTGGGCGCGGCGGATGTTCGAGCCGGTGATCTCGACGCGCGCTACCGGGGCCTGGGCCGCTGGCGCCGTCTGCTGGGCCACGGCAGTGGCGGGGAAGGCCAGCAGGGACGAGCCGAGCAGCGGGCCGGCCAGCGCCAGGCTGGCGGCGCCGCTGCCGGCAAAGAGACGGCGCAGCGTGCGCGAGAGCAGGGTTTCATTCATGGGTCGGACTCCAGTGGGTGAGTGACTTCCGGATGGCGCGCACGGGGGAGGGAGCGAACATCGATCCCTTAACATGGGTCAATTTCCCCGATGCTAATTAATGCTTAAAATCAAACCGCGCGGTCACCGGACCATGGAGCGACTGTTGCATCAGCTCGCGCAGCGCGGTTGATATAGCGCAAGACGTGCCCCAATCCGGCGCATCAGTGTCGGCTTACCGCAACCGATTGTTGTCTGTACAACAGGAAATCCAACGACAAAGAGCTTGCCAATCTTTATGCCTTGTTGTTATAGTCATTTCGACCAAACCCGGACGACCCATGCGCCACGCATTCTTTACCCCGTTTTTTTACTTTAGCGATTCCAGCCCCTGGCGGTGGAAGAGCGGCGGGTACGCGCAGTAACAGTCCCGGCAGCACTCCAGACAAACCGCCAGCGATGGCGGTTTTTTTATTTCCGACGAATAACAGCACAGCACGAAAGGTAGACCCAGCATGCCGCGTACCGACGATTTACGCATCCGCGAAATGAAGGAACTGACGCCGCCGTCCCACCTGATCCGCGAGTTTCCCGTCACGCCGAACGCCGAGCAGACCGCGGCCGGCGCGCGCGTCGCCCTGCACCGCATCCTGCACGGCCAGGACGATCGCCTGATGGTGGTGATCGGACCGTGCTCGATCCACGATCCGAACGCGGCGATGGAATATGCGCGCCGCCTGGTCGCGCAGCGCCAGCGCTTCGCGGGCGAGCTCGAGATCGTCATGCGCGTGTACTTCGAGAAGCCGCGCACCACGGTTGGCTGGAAGGGCCTGATCAACGATCCGTACATGGACAACAGTTTCCGCATCAACGACGGCCTGCGCATGGCGCGCGAGCTGCTGCGCGACATCAATGAACTCGGCCTGCCGGCCGGCACCGAATTCCTCGACGTGATCAGCCCGCAGTACATTGCCGACCTGGTCAGCTGGGGCGCGATCGGCGCCCGCACCACCGAATCGCAGGTGCACCGCGAGCTGGCCTCCGGCCTGTCGTGCCCGGTCGGCTTCAAGAACGGCACCGACGGCAACATCAAGATCGCCACCGAGGCGATCAAGGCCGCCTCGCAGCCGCACCATTTCCTGTCGGTGACCAAGGGCGGCCACTCGGCCATCGTGTCGACCGCCGGCAACGAGGATTGCCACATCATCCTGCGCGGCGGCAAGACCCCGAACTATGACGCCGCCAGTGTCGACGACGCCTGCAAGCAGATCGCCGCGCTGGGCCTGGCCAGCCGCCTGATGATCGACGCCTCGCACGCCAACAGTTCCAAGAAACCCGAGAACCAGGTGCCGGTGTGCGCCGACATCGCGGCCCAGGTCGCGGGGGGCGACGACCGCATCGTCGGCGTGATGGTCGAGTCGCACCTGGTGGCGGGACGCCAGGATCTGGTGCCGGGCAAGGAATTGACCTACGGCCAGTCGGTGACCGACGGCTGCATCGACTGGGACGCCAGCCTGCAGGTGCTGGAGGGACTGGCGGCGGCGGTGCGCCAGCGGCGTGTGCGGCAGGATTGATCCGGCCCAGGGAGGGTAGGGTGGACGGGTTTTCCCGTCCACGCGTTCAGCCGGTGCATGCAGGTTGGACGGCCATTCCGGCGCCGGTTGGACGCGTGGACGGCACAGCCGTCCACCCCACGACGGAAGCTGCATCCACCCCAAGGCGGAAGCTGCATCCACCCCAAGGCGGAAGCTGCATCCACCCCAAGGCGGAAGCTGCATCCACCCCAAGACGGAAGCTGCATCCACCCCAAGACGGAAGCTGCATCCACCCCAAGACGGAAGCTCCGTCCATCCTACGACCGACGCTGCATCCACCCTTGACTGAAGCTGCATTCACCCCGTCACGGAAGCTGCATCCACCCCGTGACGTCACAGCCGTTGACCTTCATGTCATCGATCCGGTTCCAAAGAAAACGGCGCACCGAGGTGCGCCGTTTTTGTTCCGTATCAGCTGATCAGAACTTGGCAGTCAGGTTCAGGAACACGTGACGGCCCAGGGTGTCATACACCTGCGGATAGGTATTGCCGTTGCCGAACACGGCAGCGACGACGCCCGACACCGGTGGATCCTTGTCCAGAGCATTGTTCATGCCGGCACGGAAGGTGAAGTGCTCGTTGAAGCGGTAGTTGGCGACCAGGTCGAGGTAGCTGCGTGCGCCCAGCTTTTCATCGGCTGGCTCGAAGTCGCCGGCCAGCACCGGATTGTCGCTGGTCTGGTCGAGCTTGGTGCCCTTGATGTAGCGCCAGGTTGCGCCCAGTTCCAGGCCGCGCCATGGGGTGCCCCACACGGCGCGCAGCTTGTGGCGCCATTTTGGCATCGGCGTGCCGCAGGTGGTGCCATGCAGGCCGGCGCAGTCGTAGATTCCCGAACCCACGAAGTCTTCCTGCTCGAACTCTTTCAGGTAGGTGCCCATCAGCGACAGATCGAGTCCGCCCCATGCACCCATCCGCATGCGGTAGTTGGCGCCCAGGTCGACGCCCTTGGTCGCACTCATGCCAAGGTTCTGGTTGGTGGCGACCACTTGCGCGGCCGGCAAGGCCCACAGGGTGCCCAGACGGTCACGCGTGATCAGATCGCAGAAGGTCGGGTTGCCGGTGTTCAGGCACTGGGTCAGGGTGGTCGATGCCGGCAAGCCGCCAATCGTGCCCTTGACCTTCATGTCGAAGGCGTCGATGGTGAGCGACAGGTCGCGCACCGGCGTCAGCACCAGGCCCAGGGTGTACGAATCCGATTTCTCGGGCTCCAGGTTCGGGTTGCCGCCGCTGATCTGGTTGTACTGCAATGCAGGGCTGTCCTGGATGGTGCCGTACTGGGCCGCCGTAACGCCGGTCAACTGGCACTGTGCCAGGGTGGCACTCGGGTTGGTGCCCGAGCACGGATCGGACGACATGCCGAACAGGCTCAAGCCGGCTGGGCTGAACAGTTCGACGATGTTGGCGGCGCGGGCGGCGCGCTGGTAGCTGAAGCGGAACTTCGCTTCCTGCACCGGCGCCCATTCGGCACCCACACCGTACGAGCTGGTCTTGTGGCCGGTCGAATAGTCCGACTTGCGGTAGCTGGCCGTCACGGTCAGCTGGTCGGCGAACGGTTGCTTTTGCAGGATCGGGATGCGGGTTTCCGCATAGTAGTCGCGCACGCTGAACTGGCCGGCCACGCTCTGGGTCGGCCCGCCCTGGCCGGCCAGGTCGCCGGTCGAGAAGGCGGCGTCGGCGTTCAGGTCGAGTTTCTCGGTACGGTGTTCCCAGCCGAACGCGACGCCGACGCCTTCGTTGCTGCCCGGGATGCGCAGGCCGTATTCGCCCAGGTCGGACGACAGGTTGATGCCTTGCACGGTCTGCGAGGTGCTGCCGCGCTGGAAGCCGGGCGTCTGCAGGTAGTCCAGGGCGCCCTGGGTCACGCCACCCAGCGACCAGATGTTGTACGGCACGCAGTTCGGATCGGTGCCATTGGCGGCGCTGCGGCAGACCGGATTGCCGTTGGCGTCGGCAATGACATCCAGCGCGCGGGCGCTGCGGGCGATCGAAAAGTCGTTGTAGTAGGTCTCCGAATACAGCACCTTGCCGACCTGGGCGAATGCGTCGTAGCGCCAGTTGCCAATGTCGCCCTTGATGCCGATCACGCCGCGGTACGAGGTGTGCTGCGAGTCGTCCTGGCGGCCACCGCCTTCGACGTTGCGGCGGAAGATCAGCACGTCGGCGGTGTCGCCGGGGCCGGTCATGCCGAGCGCGCTGCGCCAGGCATTCGAGAGCAATGGGTTTTCCCAGCGGATCGCGTTGACGCCCGAGGCATCCTGGCCGAACAGGCCGGACGGGGCGATCTGGGCCACCGTCTTGTCGTCGTGGAAGCTGGCCTCGGTGTACAGGCGCGCCTTGTCGTTGATGTCGTAGTGGCTGAACGCGCTGAAGGTATACCGTTCGGTCGGGCGGCGGTAGTAGTTGAGCGGACCGAAGTTGTACTGGTCGGTCGCGGCCACGTAGGGACGGACATTGCCGTTGGCATCGGCCACGGTGCGGTCACCGTTGGCGGTGATGAAGCGGCCCGGGAAGCTGGTGCCGGAGCCGCCGCAATTGAAGCTGTTGCCCGAACTGAAGCCGTCCAGCGAGCACGACGAGAAGTCGCGCTGCGATTGCAGGACCGGGTCTTCCTTCTTGTAGCCGAAGTAGAGCACGGCATTGCCCTTGCCGTCGGCGAAGTTACCGCCCAACAGCAGGCTGATGTCCTTGATCTTGGCATCGGCGCCGACATCGTCCGGCAGCGGATAGCCGCGCCGCTGGGCGGCTTCGGCAGCGACGCCGCCGTTCTGGTCGTGGTTGTAGAACTGGTAATTGCTGTCGATCTGAACGCCCTGGAAGTTGTCGTTCATGATGAAGTTGACCACGCCGGCCACCGCATCCGAGCCGTAGATTGCGCCAGCGCCGCCGGTCAGCACTTCGACGCGCTTGATCAGCGCGGCCGGGATCTGGTTCAGGTCGGCTGCGGGATTGCGCGGGCTGCCGGCCGGGAGGCGGCGCCCGTTGACCAGCACCAGCGTGCGGTCGGCGCCGAAGTTGCGCAGGTTGACGGTGGCGGTACCGGTGGCGCCGTTCGAGACCGAACCACCCTGGTCAGCGAATACCTGTGGCAGGTTGTTCAGCAGATTCTCGACCGATTTCACGCCTTCCAGCGCAATATCCTTGGCACCAACGACCGTCACCGGGCTGATGCTTTCCAGATTGGCGGTGGCAATGCGCGAGCCTGTCACTTCGACCCGCTGGGCCTGGGGTTCGCCCGCTGCCGCTGACGTGTCCTGGGCCTGGGCGCCCGAGAAGGCGACCACCATGCCGCCTGCGAAGATCATGCGTACCGAACGGGATAAAACGGTTTCAACCATCATGTGGATTCTTCCGAGTAAAGTCTGTCGAGCAGCAACCGCGAATACGGTGCCAATTTTTACTACTTGGCAATAAAAGCATTAGCAGAACAACATTGTCAATGCATACTGTCTTTACGGATAAAAATACAACTTGCTGACAAGACCGCTTTACAATCGTCCGTACCGATGCTATTCACGCGCACGTCATATGTACGTCTTGGAAAAACTTATTCATGAAAAATAGAGTTTGCATTGATATTTAATTCTGCAAAAGAAGAAAAATAGAGTGAAAAACTGCGAAAAATAATGAATGTGCAATTGTGAATTTTTGCAGCCCCGAATGAAGAAGATCGGCTGCCGCGTCAATACATTCCAATAACACCCGTTTATCGCAGCATAAGATTGCGCATCTGTCGGCTAGCCGGGTTTTGCGCTATCGTTGCGCTTCCCGCCGGAGCACCGTTTCGGCATCCTGGTGTGCCAATGTTTGCCATGCGGTTTTTGCTGGAGGGTCATGCTCGCTTATATCCTGCGCAGGTTGTGGCAGATGGTCCCGGCCATGGCCGGCGTCGTGCTGCTGGTCTTCTTCCTGTTCAACTGGGTAGGCGGAGACCCGGCGTATCTGCTGGCCGGCAAGATGGCCGACGCGAATGCGATCGAGAACATCCGGCGCCAGCTCGGCACCGACCAGCCGTATGCAGTGCAGCTGTGGATCTTCGTCAAGCAGATCCTCACGGTCGACTTCGGCAATGCCTGGAGCACCGGCGAGCCGGTGGCGCAGATCATCGCCACCCGCCTGGGGCCATCGCTCACCGTGCTGATCCCGCTGACCGTGCTGGAAACCGTGTTCGGCATCGCGCTGGCGCTGGCGATCGCCTTCGTGCGCGGTTCGCTGACCGACCGCGCCATCATGGTCGCCTGCACGGTCGGGATGTCGGTGTCGATCCTGGTCTACATCATCGCGTTCCAGTATGTGTTTGCCTACCAGCTCGGCCTGTTCCCGGTCCAGGGCTGGGGCAACAGCCTGGGCGAAAACCTCACCCGCTATGCGCTGCTGCCGATCATCATCGGCCTGGCGGTGTCGCTGGCGCCGACCCTGCGCCTGTACCGCAGCTTCGTGCTCGACGAAGCCAGCCAGGACTATGTGCGCACCGCGCGCGCCAAGGGCTTGAGTGAACGCCGCATCGTCTGGGTGCATGTGCTGCGCAACGCGGCGATCCCGATCATCACCCACGTCATGGCCAGCCTGCCGGCGCTGCTGATCGGCGCCTTCCTGCTGGAGCGCTTCTTCGGCATTCCGGGCATCGGGCGCGAAGTGATCCTGGCGGTCGAGCGCAGCGACTTCCCCATCATCAAGGCGATCACCGTGTACGTTGCCGCCGCAACCATGCTGTTCAACCTGCTGGCCGACCTGCTGTACCGGGCGGTCGACCCACGCGTGCAGCTGGCATGACGATGCACGCCGCTTCCCCCGGCCTGTGGACGCTGGCCTGGCGGCGCCTGCGCGCCGACCGCATGGCGATGGTGGCGCTGGCGGTCGTGGCCGGCTTCCTGCTGCTGGTGCTGCTCTCCAGCGCCGGCCTGGTGGCAGCCGATTGGGAAGACGAGGTCGCCGTCAATTACGCGCCACCAGGCTTCGTCGGCGCCGACGCGGGCGCCCGGGCGCTGGCGCGCGCCCAGTTGCCCGTGGCCACCCCGAGCAATGCCTTCGATCCGCTGGCGGACGAGCTGGCCGAGCTGAAGGCGCAGCTGGCGGCGGGCGAGCCGCCGCGCGAGAAACGCACCACGCTGCCGCTCGGCGCCGACAAATGGGGGCACGATATCGTCAAGAAGACCATCAAGGGCGGCGAGACGTCGATCGTCGTCGGCCTGGTGGCGGCATTGCTGGCGGTGGCGCTGGGCACGCTGTTCGGCGCCGTCTCGGGATTTTATGGCGGCTGGGTCGACGACCTGTTCAACTGGTTCTACAGCGTCTTCACCGCGATTCCCGCGATCCTGATGATCCTGGCGGTGGCCGCCGTGCTGCAGCAGCAGGGCGTGGCCACCATCGTGCTGATCCTCGGCCTGACCGGCTGGACCGGGCCGTACCGCCTGATGCGCGCCGAGTACTTGCGGCACAGTGCGCGCGAATACGTGATGGCGGCCGACGCCATCGGCGCGTCCGGCCTGCGCCGCATGTTCGGGCACATCCTGCCGAACGTGTCGCACGTGGCGCTGGTGCAGCTGTCGATCCTGGTGGTCGGCTTCATCAAGGCCGAAGTCATCCTGTCCTTTCTCGGCTTCGGCGTGCCGGTCGGTACCGTATCGTGGGGCAGCATGCTGGGCGAGGCGCAGAATGAACTGATCCTCGGTAAATGGTGGCAACTGGCCGCCGCCGCGGGCGCCATGGCCATTCTGGTCACCGCCTTCTCGCTGTTCACGGACGCACTGCGCGACGCCCTCGACCCGAAAATCCGATGACTGCCGCCACCGATACTACCGATACCACCGGCATCGCCGACACCACCGGCGCGCCGGCGCTGCTGCAGGTGCGCGACCTGCGCATCGCCTTTCGTACAGGCCGGCACGACAGCGTCCAGGCCTTGAAAGGGATTTCCTTCGACGTGCCGGCGCAGGGCACGGTGGCGCTGGTGGGCGAGTCGGGCAGCGGCAAGTCGGTCAGTTCGCTGGCCGTGATGGGCCTGCTGCCGCCCGAGACCACGATCGTCGACAGCGCCTCGAGCATCCGTTTCGAGGGCCGCGAACTGCTCGACCTGCCGCTGGCGGCGCGGCGCGCGCTGTGCGGCAAGGACATCGCGATGATCTTCCAGGAGCCGATGTCCTCGCTCAATCCGGTGTTCACGGTGGGTTTCCAGATCGGCGAAGTCCTGCGCCTGCACATGGGCCTGGGGCGGCGCGCGGCGCGCGCACGCACGCTGGCATTGCTGGCCGAGGTCGGCATTCCCGACCCTGGCGTGAAGATCGACGCCTATCCGGGCCAGATGTCGGGCGGGCAGCAGCAGCGGGTCATGATCGCGATGGCGATTGCCTGTGAACCCAAGTTGCTGATTGCTGACGAGCCGACCACGGCGCTCGACGTGACGATCCAGCAGCAGATCGTCGAGTTGATCGCGCGCCTGCAGCGCCAGCGCCGCATGGCGGTGCTGTTCATTACCCACGACCTGGGCCTGGTGGGCGAGATCGCCGACCGCGTGATCGTGATGCGCCACGGCGAGGTGCGCGAGGAAGGGGACGCGGCGCAAGTATTCAAGGCCCCGCGCGATGCCTACACGCGCGCGCTGCTGCAGTGCCGCCCGCCGCTCGACAGCCGGCCGCTGCGCCTGGCGGTGATCGACGACGTGCTGGAGGGCAGGGTGGCGCCGGGCCAGGCGCTCCCCCAGCGGGTACGCGGCGTGGTCGATGGCGCCGAGCCGCTGTTGGTGGTCAACAATCTGGCGAAAAGCTTCTGGCTGCGCGAAGGCCTGTTCGGCAGGCGCGAATTCAAGGCGCTGCGGGACGTGTCGTTTACGCTCGGGCGCGGCAAGACCCTGGGCGTGGTGGGCGAGTCGGGCTCGGGCAAGACCACGGTGGGCCTGACGCTGCTGCGCCTGCACCGCGCCACCGGGGGCAGCGCGCTGTTCGAGGGCCGCGACCTGCTGGCGCTGTCGAAACGCGACTACCAGCCGTATAAACGGCGCATCCAGATCGTGTTCCAGAATCCGTATGCGTCGCTCAATCCCCGTTTCACGGTCGGGCAGATCCTGCTCGAGCCGATGCGCATCCATGGCATCGGCACCCATGACGCCGAGCGCGTCGCCATGGCGCGCCGGTTGCTGGCGCGGGTCGGCTTGCCGGACGCCGCCTTCGGCCGCTACCCGCACGAATTCTCGGGCGGCCAGCGCCAGCGCATCGCGATCGCGCGCTGCCTGACGATGCGGCCCGACGTCCTGGTGTGCGACGAGTCGGTGTCGGCGCTCGACGTGTCGGTGCAGGCCCAGGTGCTGAACCTGTTGCAGGACCTGCAGGACGAATACGGCATGAGCTACATCTTCATCTCGCACGACCTGGCCGTGGTCCGGTACATGTCGGACCAGGTGATGGTGATGCAGCATGGCGCCGTGGTCGAGATGGCGGATGCCGACAGCCTGTACCGCGCGCCGCAGCATCCGTACACACGGGCGCTGCTGGCGGCGATTCCGAAGGGCGCCTGACGGACTTGCCCGGCGCAGCGAAGACGTTGCTTCCCTGCCAAAAGACAGGGACGTGCGCCCGGTGAGCCGCGCCGATTTGTACTACACTAACGGCATGTCACAGCTAGCCGAACTCCTCCAGCTCTATGGCGTGCTGATCGTGTTCGGCATTGTCCTGGTCGAACAGTTCGGCCTGCCCATCCCCGCTTATCCGATCCTGATCGTGGCCGGCGCGCTGTCGGTCGAATCCAGTCTGAGCTGGCCGCTGGTATGGCTGGCGGCGATCGCGGCCTGCCTCGTATGCGACCTGTTCTGGTTTCGCGCCGGCCGCTTCTACGGCAAGCGCATCCTGCGCCTGCTGTGCAAGATCGCGCTGGCGCCCGATTCCTGCGTCAACCAGACCGAGGACCGCTTCAACCGGTTCGGCGTCAGGTCGCTGCTGGTGTCCAAGTTCGTCCCCGGTTTCAATACCATCGCCGCGCCGCTGTCGGGCGCCATGGGCGTGGGCCAGCGCCAGTTTCTGCTGTATGCGGTGAGCGGGGCGGCGCTATGGAGCGGCACCGGCATCCTGATCGGCGCCTGGTTCCACGACAGCATCGACGACGTGCTGACCACGCTGTCCACCATGGGCAGCACCGCGCTGGTGGCCGTCGCCGCCACGCTGGCGCTGTTCGTCGCCTTCAAGTATGCCGAGCGGCGCCGCCAGCGCGCCCGCAACGCGGTCGAACGGATCGAGGTCAGCGAGCTGCTCGACCTGATCGACAGCGGCGGCGACCCCTTGATCATCGATGCGCGCAGTCTCGGCGCGCAGCAGATGGAGGCGGCGATTCCCGGCGCGCTCGTGTTCAAGGCCTGCCAGCCGCAGCACCTGATGGCATCGCTCGACCGCGACCGCCACATCGTGGTCTACTGCAGCTGTCCCAACGACGTCACCGCTGCGGAAGTGGCGCGTCAGTTCCTGGCGAGCGGGTTTCACCGCACCCGGCCGCTCAAAGGGGGGCTGGATGCCTGGAATGCCCAGCGCAGACCCGATCCCGACTTCGGTCCGGCAACCTGCTGAGCGTGCTGATCGCGCGCAAGTAGCACAACTACGTCATCGTCGGCTTGCCTGTCACCCCATGCGCAGTGAATGTCCTCGCGCATGATGTATCTAAACTACAGATAATGCTTGTCTTCCGGGCAAAATAGCCAGTATGCTTGGGTCTCTTTCGAATGTGACCTGCAATGATCGCTACTGTCTCCAGCCCAACGCGCCCGCATGCCGGCGGCGCCCGCCTGCTTGCCGATATCGGCGGTACCAACGCCCGTTTCGCACTGGAGGTGGCGCCCGGCCGTCTCGACCTGATCGAGGTGCTTGCCTGCAAGGAGTGGCCGACGCTGGGCGACGCCATGCGTGCCTACCTGGCGCGTCCGGCCGTCGTGGCCGCTGCGGCCGCTGCCGGCGGTCCGGTGCGGCATGCGGCGATCGCGATCGCCAATCCGGTGACGGGCGACTATGTGCGCATGACCAATCACCACTGGGAATTTTCAACCGAGGCACTGCGCCTGGAGTGCGGCCTCGAGATCCTGATGGTCGTGAATGATTTTACGGCGCTGGCGCGGTCGCTGCCGCATCTCGGCGAGCACAAGCGCCAGGTCGGCGGCGGCGTGGCGCAGCCGGATACGGCGCTGGGCCTGCTGGGCGCCGGCACCGGCCTCGGTGTCTCGGGCCTGATTCCCTGTGCCGGCAGCTGGACCGCCCTGCGCAGCGAAGGCGGCCACGTCAGCTTTGCCCCGGTCAACGAGCAGGAAGTCGCGATCCTGCAATACGCCTGGCGCGAGTTCGAGCACGTGTCGTTCGAGCGCTTCCTGTCCGGCGCGGGCGTCGAACTGATCTACCGCGCGCTGGCCGACCGCGCAGGCCGTTCCGGCGAGCGGCTCGACGCCGCCGAGATCTCGCGCCGCGCCCTGGCGGGCGAGTGCGCGCTGAGCGATGGGGTGCTGGAAGCGTTCTGCGGCATGCTCGGCACCGTGGCCGGCAACCTGGCCGTCACCCTTGGCGCCCAGGGCGGCGTGTACATTGGCGGCGGCATCGTGCCGCGCTTGGGCGCGCGTTTCGACCGCTCGTCGTTCCGCCGCCGCTTCGAACAGAAGGGCCGTTTCGTCGCGTATCTCGCCAATGTGCCGACCTATGTGATCACCGCCGAGTACCCGGCATTCATCGGCGTGTCGGCGATCCTGGCGGAACAACTGGCGCACTGACGCGCGCCAGCTCCCATTGCACGGACAGGACGCTTGCACAAAGCGCTTGTCCGCTGCGCTGTTTTATCGGTTACAATGGCCGTCAGTTGCATGAAATGACGTCGTCCGCTCGCCGGTCGCGGCCACCCGGCCCACCGTGCCCGAGTCCAGCGCTTCGCACGCCGCGCTTCACCGACGCGTTTCGCAACCTGAATCATCAGCCCCCGGCGGGTTCAACCGCCACGTAATGTCAGCCTGGCGCATCAAGGCCCGGGCTCCACGGATTCCGTTTCAAGCATGTGCAGCGACACCGTCGCAGGCCGTCGACGGCAATCCGGTCCCGTATCCTTTTGAGCCGTTTGAGCACTATTTGACAACATCGCGACATGAATACTGACGAGGCCAAGCGCGTCCTCGAAACCGCCTTGCTGTGTGCCCGGGAGCCGATGTCGATCCATGGCATGAAGAAATTGTTCGCCGAAGTCGATGGCAGCGGTCGCCCGATCGGGGCCGGCGTGGGTGCCGACACGATCAAGATTCTGCTGGAAGAATTGCGCCAGGATTGGGATGGACGCGGCATCGAGATCGTCAGCCTGGCATCGGGATGGCGCTTCCAGAGCCGTCCCGAGATGAAACCCTATCTCGAGCGCCTGTCGCCCGAGAAGCCGCCCAAGTATTCGCGGGCGACGCTGGAAACGCTGGCGATCATCGCCTACCGCCAGCCGGTCACGCGCGGCGACATCGAAGAGATCCGCGGCGTCGCGGTCAATTCGCAGACGGTCAAGATGCTGGAAGACCGCGGCTGGATCGACGTGGTCGGTCACCGCGAAGTCGTGGGACGCCCGGCGCTGCTGGGCACCACGCGCCAGTTCCTGGATGACCTGGGACTGGCGTCGCTGTCCCAGTTGCCGCCGCTGCAGCAGCTGGCGGACGGACCCGACAGCCGCAGCCTGGAAGCGCTGGAAGCGGCATTGCAGGAAAATTTTGAGAAGGCGGACGCCGGCGCGCCCGCTGATGAGTTAGCTACTTCGCCTGTGGAAGTGTCAGTTCCTTCGATGGATGACGGCTTTGATGAGGCGGCGGATCAGCACAATAAAGACACCAATGATGAACCCAACTGAACCAACCGAGACCAAGCCTGTCGAAGCGGGCGAACCCGCCGCCGCGAAACCGAAGCGCACCCGCAAGGCCGCCGCGCCTGCCGCGGACGCCGCGCCAGCGCCAGTAGAGGGCGCGGCCGTCGACGCGCCGGCCAAGCCGAAGCGCACGCGCAAGGCGGCGGTCGCCGCCGATGCTGTGACCGCAACCCCCGCCGCAACCCCGGCTGTAGCGCCTGCCGTCGAGGCAGCCATGGAAGCGCCGGCCGCCAAGCCGCGCAAGCCACGCGCCCCCAAGGCTGCCAAGGAAGAGGCTGCTCCTGCCATGGCAGCCCCGGAAGCACCGGCTGCCGATGCTGCGCCGGCCGAGCCGGCACGCAAGCCGCGCGGCCCGCGCCAGATGCGTGAAAAGCGCGCCGAACGCGAAGCGCTGCAGCAGGCCGCGGCACCGGTCGACGCCGTCGACGCCGCACCAGCGGCCGACGCCGCGCCGGGCGCCGAAGGCGAGGGAGCGAGCGCGGCCGCGGCCGATGCCGCGGCGCCACGCGAAGCCCGTGGCCGCAACCAGAAACCCGGCAAGCGCGGCCAGCCGCAAAGCAGCCGCCCGACCCAGGCCGGTGGCCGTCCGGTCCAGCAGCTGGGCCGCAAGGAAGGCCAGGGTAAACCGCAGGGCGGCAAGGGCCAGAAGCCGGTCGGTGGCAACGAGGCCGACAATGTCTTCTCGTTCGTCACCTCGGACGAGTTCGATGCCCACGACGGCGGCCGCGGCAATGCGCCGGCCAAGGCCGCGCGCCGCGACCTGACCGCCGACGACGATGCGCCGAAGCTGCACAAGGTGCTGGCCGAAGCCGGTCTCGGTTCGCGCCGCGACATGGAAGACCTGATCGTCGCCGGCCGCGTGTCGGTGAATGGCGAGCCGGCCCACATCGGCCAGCGCATCCTGCCGACCGACGCGGTGCGCATCAACGGCAAGCTGATCCAGCGCCGCGTGAGCAGCAAGCCGCCGCGCGTGCTGGTGTACCACAAGCCGGCCGGCGAGATCGTCAGCCATGACGACCCGGAAGGCCGTCCATCGGTGTTCGACCGCCTGCCGACCATGAAAGCCGGCAAGTGGCTGGCCGTCGGCCGCCTCGACTTCAATACCGAGGGCCTGCTGCTGTTTACGACCTCGGGCGACCTGGCCAACCGGCTGATGCACCCGCGCTACAACATCGACCGCGAATACGCGGTGCGCACCCTGGGCGAGCTCGAAGAAGGCATGCGCCAGAAACTGCTGTCCGGTGTCGAGCTGGACGACGGTAAGGCGGCATTCACCAAGATCCAGAACGGTGGCGGCGAAGGCATCAACCGCTGGTACCGCGTGGTGATCGGCGAAGGCCGCAACCGTGAAGTGCGCCGCATGTTCGAGGCGGTCAACCTGACCGTGTCGCGCCTGATCCGCACCCGCTACGGCGCGATGACGCTTCCTAGTGGCCTGAAACGCGGTCGTTGGGAAGAACTGGAAGAAAACGACGTGCGCCGCCTGATGGATGCGTTCGGCGTCGAGAAAAAAGGCGGCGCGGCCGACAAGGCCGGCGCCGGCAAGGGCAAGGCGGCCGGCAAGGCCGGTGGCCACGGCGGCAAGGGGCCGCGTCCGGACGGCGGCCGTGGCAACGAGCGCGGCAATGAGCGCGGCAACGACCGTGCTGACCGTGGCGCCGAGCGCAACAACGACCGCAGCGACGGCAACCGCATCGACCGCGCCGACGCCAACCGCAACGTCGATCCGTTCGGTCCGCCGGTGGCGCGTGTCGGCGCGGCGCGCGGCCAGGGCATCCTGAATGGTCCGGTGCCTGGCGGCAAGCCAGTCGGCGGACGCCAGGGCGGCTTCGGTGGCGGGCAGGGCGGCAAGGGCCGCAATGCCGGCGGCTTCGGCCAGGGTGGCGGCAAAGGCGCCCAGGCCGGCGGCAAGGGCGAAGGCGCCGGGCGTCCACGCCAGCCGGATCCGCTGCAGACCACGTTCGGCTATGCCGGCGCGGGCGGCGGTGGCCGGCGCGGCGGCCAGGGGCCGCGCGGCTCCGAGCATGGCCTGCCGCGGCGCGGCCGGCGCGGCTGATCCGGCTGCAGGTTCGTCTGCAAGCGTGGCATTACGAATGTAAAATAGTTAGCAGGTCATGTACGACTGCTAACTGTTGTTTAGTTGTACATCATCCGTGCGCGCATTGCGGGATGGGTGCAAATGCCGTATAATTTGCAGCCTAATCGAAGTCCTTCCTCCCCACGTGTGTTTTAGCGTGTATTTGGTGCAAGTGCTTTCATCTGGTTGGGTTGTAAGTACAAAAAGATGGGCAGATGCCCATTTTTTTTTTGGTAAATCGTTTTAAAGCCCTGGAGAAGTACCGTGCAGCAGTTTGAATTAATCGCCACGACGGTCAGCGGTCTCGGTTATGAACTCGTCGACGTCGAGCGCGGCGACCGCGGGATCCTGCGTGTATATATCGATTTCCCGGCTGAGCACGCGGACGAAAAGGGCCCGATCACGGTCGAGGACTGCGCCAAGGTGAGTCACCAGTTGTCGCACGTGTTCACGGTGGAAAACGTCGATTACGAACGATTGGAAATTTCCTCGCCGGGCCTCGATCGCCCGGTGCGGACCCTCGCCGATTTTGCGCGCTTCGCCGGCCATGAGTGCACGGTCAAGCTGCGCGTCGCGGTGCCTGGCAGCGATAACCGGAAGACGTTTACCGGCATCCTGCGTGGCGTCGAGAACGACAAGGTTGGCTTGGAATTTGACAGTAAAGATGGCCCGGCGTTGATGGAATTTACGCTGGCCGAATTGGACAAGGCACGTTTGGTGCCGCAGGTGGATTTTAGGAGTCGCAAAGCATGAGTCGCGAAATTTTGTTACTGGTGGATGCGCTCGCGCGCGAAAAGAACGTCGACAAGGAAGTCGTTTTCGGAGCGCTCGAGTTCGCGTTGGCGCAGGCCACGAAGAAGCGCTACGAAGGCGAAGTCGACATTCGCGTGTCGATCGATCGCGACACCGGCGAATTCGAGACTTTCCGCCGCTGGCACGTGGTGCCTGACGAGGCGGGCCTGCAGTTGCCTGACCAGGAAATCCTGCACTTCGAAGCGAAAGAGCAGATCGCCGACATCGAAGTCGACGAATACATCGAAGAGCCGATCGAGTCGGTCGATTTTGGCCGCCGTTTCGCCCAGGACACCAAGCAGGTCGTGCTGCAGCGCGTGCGCGATGCCGAGCGCGAGCAGATCCTGCAAGACTTCCTGGAGCGTGGCGATTCGCTCGTCACCGGCACCATCAAGCGCATGGAACGCGGCGACGCGATCGTCGAGTCGGGCAAGATCGAAGCGCGCCTGCCGCGCGACCAGATGATCCCGAAAGAGAACCTGCGTATCGGCGACCGCGTGCGTGCCTACATCCTGCGCGTGGACCGCAATATGCGTGGCCCGCAGGTGATCCTGTCGCGCACCGCGCCTGAATTCATCATGAAGCTGTTCGAACTCGAAGTACCCGAGATCGAGCAGGAACTGCTGCAGATCAAGTCGGCAGCCCGCGACGCCGGCGTGCGCGCCAAGATCGCCGTGTTCACCTCGGACAAGCGCATCGACCCGATCGGTACCTGCGTCGGCATGCGCGGTTCGCGCGTGCAGGCCGTGACCGGCGAGCTGGGCGGCGAGCGCGTGGACATCGTGCTGTGGTCGGACGATCCGGCCCAGTTCGTGATCGGTGCACTGGCGCCGGCGAACGTGTCGTCGATCATGGTTGACGAAGAAAAGCACGCCATGGATGTGGTCGTGGACGAGGAAAACCTGGCCATCGCGATCGGCCGTTCGGGCCAGAACGTGCGCCTGGCGTCCGAGCTGACCGGCTGGAAAATCAACATCATGACCGCCGAAGAATCGGCGAACAAGGTGGAGCAAGAAACGGCCGCGATCCGCGCGCTGTTCATGCAGAAACTGGACGTCGACCAGGAAGTGGCCGATATCCTGGTGGAAGAAGGCTTCTCGAGCCTGGAAGAGATTGCTTACGTGCCGATTTCCGAAATGCTGGAAATCGATTCGTTCGACGAAGACACCGTCAACGAACTGCGTACCCGTGCCCGCGATGCGCTGGTCACGGAAGCGATCGCCTCCGAAGAAGGTCTCGAAGGCATGGAAGAAGCTCTGGTCAATCTGGAAGGCATGGATCGTACTGTTGCCGGCAAGCTTGGCCTGGCTGGTATCAAGACGGTCGAAGCATTCGCGGCACTGGCCTATGACGAATTCGGCGCCATCCTGGCGTTGTCGTCGGACCGAGCACGCGACCTGATCAAGAGTGAATTTAATGATGTGACCGACGACGAGATGAAACTGGTCGATGGCAAGTATGACGACCGGGCGAAAGCACTGCAGGCGAAAGCCTGGAGCCTGGCAGAAACGGCCAAAGCTTGAACATTTCTTTATCATCTGTCGCGACACGTAGAAAAGAGGACTGAATGGCGAGTAACAACGTAGCCCAATTTGCCACCGAGCTGAAGATGCCTGCAGACCTGCTGCTGACCCAGCTGCGTTCGGCCGGCGTCGAGAAGAGCTCGACGTCAGATCCCTTGTCGAAAGATGATAAGGACAAGCTGCTGAATCACCTGCGCCGTACCCACGGCGCAGCAGACACCGGCGAAAAGAAGAAAATCACGGTGACCCGCAAGGAAACCAGCGAAATCAAGCAAGCCGATTCGTCGGGCAAATCCCGCACCATCCAGGTCGAAGTGCGCAAGAAGCGTACCTTCGTGCAGCGTGACGACCTGGTCACGACCAAGGCGCCTGAAGAACCGGTGATCGACGCCGCCGAACAGGCGCGCCGCGAAGAAGAAGCGGCCCGCCAGACCGAGGCGATCGCCCGTCAGGAAGCCGACCTGCGTGAAAAGCAGGAACGCCTGGCCAAACTCGAAGCGGAAGAAAAGGCGCAAGCCAAGGCCGCTGAAGAAGAAGCCAAGCGCGCCGCCGAAGAGCAGGCCAAGCGCGATGCGGCCGACGCCAAGGCAGCCGCCAGCGCGGCCCAGGCAGCCGCTGCCGGCGCCGCCAAGGTAGCCGCCGGCGAGCAGGCCAACGAAGAAGCCAAGCGCGTCGCCGACGAGCTGAAGGCCCGCAACGAAGCCGCCGCCAAGGAAGCCGCCGAACGCGCCGCCGCCAGCGAGCGTGCCCGCAAGGCCGTGGCCGACGAAGTCGCGCAGATCAAGCTCATGATGAGCCAGCCGCGCCGCGTGATCAAGGCCCCGGAACCGGTCGCCAAGCCAGCCGCGCCGGCCGCTGCCGCCGGTACGCTGCACAAGCCTGCCGACAAGAAGCCGGGCGAAGTCAAGAAAGACGACGCCAAGAAGCCGGGCGACAAGAAGTCGATCAAGTCGGCCAATGTGTCGTCGACCTGGTCGGATGACAAGAAGCGTGGCGGCCAGGGCCTGAAAACCCGCGGCGCACCTGCCGCCGGCGGTGGCCGTGACGGCTGGCGCAGCGGTGGCCGTGGTGGCCGCCGTGGTCATGACGATCGCGAAACGAACTTCCAGGCGCCGACCGAGGCGATCGTGAAGGACGTGCACGTTCCTGAAACCATCACCGTGGCCGAACTGGCGCACAAGATGTCGGTCAAGGCATCCGAGGTCATCAAGCAACTGATGAAGCTGGGCCAGATGTGCACCATCAACCAGGTGCTGGACCAGGAAACCGCGATGATCCTGGTGGAAGAGATGGGCCACAAGGCCTTCGCTGCCGCCGAGGACGATCCCGAGGCACTGCTGGCCGACCAGGGCGAGCACACCGAGTACGAATCGAGCTCGCGTGCGCCGGTCGTGACCGTCATGGGTCACGTCGACCACGGTAAAACCTCGCTGCTGGATTACATCCGTCGTGCGAAAGTTGCTTCCGGCGAAGCCGGCGGCATTACCCAGCACATTGGTGCATACCACGTGGACACCCCGCGCGGCATGATCACCTTCCTGGATACCCCGGGCCACGAAGCGTTCACCGCGATGCGTGCCCGTGGCGCCAAGGCGACCGACATCGTCATCCTGGTGGTGGCGGCGGACGACGGCGTGATGCCGCAAACCAAAGAGGCAATTGCTCACGCAAAAGCCGCTGGCGTGCCGCTGGTCGTGGCGATCAACAAGATCGACAAGCAGGGCGCCAACACCGACCGCGTGACCCAGGAACTGGTCGCCGAAGGCGTGGTGCCTGAAGAATACGGTGGCGATTCGCCATTCGTGCCAGTGTCGGCCAAGGCCGGTACCGGTATCGACGACCTGCTGGAACAGGTGCTGCTGCAGGCCGAAGTGCTGGAACTGAAGGCGCCGACCGAAGCACCGGCGCGTGGCCTGGTGGTCGAGGCGCGCCTCGACAAGGGCCGCGGCCCGGTGGCAACGATCCTGGTGCAGTCGGGTACCCTGAAGCGCGGCGACGTCGTGCTGGCGGGTTCCTCGTTCGGTCGTGTCCGCGCCATGCTGGACGAGAACGGCAAGGCGATCGCCGCTGCCGGTCCGTCGATCCCGGTCGAGATCCAGGGCCTGACCGAAGTGCCGAGTGCCGGTGAAGAAGTCATGGTCATGGCCGACGAGCGCAAGGCGCGTGAAATCGCCCTGTTCCGTCAAGGCAAGTTCCGCGACGTGAAGCTGGCCAAGCAGCAGGCCGCCAAGCTCGAGAACATGTTCGAGCAGATGGCCGAAGGCGAAGTCAAGAACCTGCCGCTCATCGTCAAGACCGATGTGCAGGGTTCGCAGGAAGCGCTGGTCGGTTCGCTGCAGAAGCTGTCGACCTCGGAAGTGCGTGTGCAGATCGTCCATGCGGCGGTCGGCGGCATCACCGAATCGGACGTCAACCTGGCAACCGCCTCGAAGGCAGTCATCATCGGCTTCAACGCCCGTGCCGACGCCCAGGCGCGCAAGCTGGCCGAAGCCAACGGTGTCGACATCCGTTACTACAGCATCATTTACGATGCGATCGACGAGATCAAGACCGCACTGTCGGGCATGCTGGCGCCGGAGAAGCGCGAGACCATCACCGGCCAGGTCGAGATTCGCCAGGTCATCCTGGTCTCGAAGGTCGGCGCAATCGCGGGCTGTCTGGTCACCGATGGCGTGGTCAAGCGTTCCTCGTCGGTTCGCCTGCTGCGCAACAACATCGTGGTCTGGACCGGCGAGATCGATTCGCTCAAGCGCTTCAAGGACGATGCGAAAGAAGTTCGCGCCGGCCTGGAATGCGGCCTGTCGCTGAAGGGCAACAACGAAATCGAAGTCGGCGACGTCCTCGAAGTGTTCGAAGTGCAGGAAGTGGCGCGTACGCTGTAATCCACGCACTTGGGAGTAGCATGGGGCCAGGACGCTTCGCGGCGAATGCCGCGAGGGCCTGGCCCCTTGTTTTTGGCAGGATCCCCGCTTACCTCACCGACACTCGCCAACCTGTGAGCCGTCATTCCCGCGAAGGCGGGAACGACGGAGCAGCGGCTAACAAAAATATCTGGCAACATCATGGCTAAACACAGCAAAAGCATTCCACAGCGCGGCCTGCGCGTGGCCGACCAGATCCAGAAGGATCTGTCGGAACTCATCGCCTTCGAACTGAAGGACCCGCGCGTCGGCATGGTCACCATCAGCGAAGTCCAGCTGACCCCGGACTACGCCCACGCGAAAATCTATTTCACCCTGCTCAAGGACAGTGCCGAAGACGTGCGCCAGACCCTGGAAGGCCTGAACAAGGCGTCCGGCTACCTGCGCAATATGCTCGGCAAGCGCCTGCACATCCACACGCTGCCATCGCTGCATTTCCACCACGACACCTCGACCGTGCGCGGCATGGCGATGTCGGCGTTGATCGACCAGGCCAACGCCACCCGCGCCAAGGACGATCCCGAGAGCACCGGCGCGGAAGGCGCGGACGGCGCCCCGGAGCGCGAGTGAACGCGCGTCCGCCCAAACGGCCGCGCGACCTCGTCGACGGCGTGCTGTTGCTCGACAAGCCGGTCGGCCTGTCGTCGAACGATGCCCTGATCAAGGCCAAGCGCGTGCTCAATGCCAGGAAGGCCGGGCATACCGGCACGCTCGATCCGTTCGCGACCGGCCTGCTGCCGCTGTGTTTTGGCGAAGCCACCAAGTTTTCGCAGGACCTGCTCGAAGCCGACAAGAGTTATGAGGCGACCGTTCACCTGGGCATCATGACGACGACCGGCGACACCGAGGGCGAGGCCATCGAAACGCTGCCGGTCGACGTCACGCTGGAACAGATCGAGGCGGCGCTGGCGCGCTTTCGCGGTCCGATCGCCCAGGTGCCGCCGATGTATTCGGCGCTCAAGCGCGACGGCAAGGCGCTGTACGAATACGCGCGCGAAGGCATCGTGCTCGAGCGCGAGGCGCGTCCGGTCACGATCCATGCGCTGACGCTGGTCGATTACCAGGCGCCATTTCTCAAGATTCGGGTCAGCTGCAGCAAGGGTACCTATGTGCGGGTGCTGGGTGAAGACATCGGCGCCGCGCTCGGCTGCGGCGCGCACCTGAATGCGCTGCGCCGCATCGAGGTCGGTGCACTCGATGTCGACGGCATGATCACGCTCGACGACCTGCTCGCGCATCCCGATCCGCTGTCGCTGCTGCGGCCGGTCGACGCGCTGCTGTCGACGTTTCCGTCGATCGCGCTCACCCCCGAGCTGGGCAAGCGCTTCCTGCAGGGCCAGCGCCTGGCGCTCGGCAAGGAAACGGTGGCCGTGCCGGCGCAGCAGGGCCGGGTGCGCATCTACCAGGACGGCCGCCTGCTCGGCACCGGCGTGCTGGGCGAGTACGCGATCCTGGCGCCGGAGCGCCTGATTTCGACCGCACCGGCTGCCTGAATCCTTGCTGGCCTGCATGTCACGCCGCTGTCACCTGCGCCGGCTAAGCTGGCGCAGGTGAACACCGCTTGAAATTTGTCGTCGTTCCGGCGCAAGATCCGGTTTGGGTCGCAAGCCATGCTATACTAGTCGGTTTCCGAAATGGGCAAGATCGCGGCAGCATCGCGTCAGCATCGGATCGACTGAACGACACGCAGTTCCAGTACATCTTTGTACTTCACGCTACTTTCTAAAAATCATGTCAAACACCAAACGCGCGATTCGTAATATCGCAATCATTGCCCACGTCGACCACGGCAAGACCACCCTCGTGGACCAACTGCTGCGCCAGTCCGGCACCTTCCGTGAGAACCAGGCCGTGGACACCCGCGTGATGGACTCGAATGACCTCGAGAAAGAGCGCGGCATTACCATTCTGTCGAAGAACTGCGCCGTCGAATACGAAGGCACCCACATCAACATCGTCGACACCCCTGGCCACGCCGACTTCGGCGGTGAAGTCGAGCGCGTGCTGTCGATGGTCGACTCGGTGCTGCTGCTGGTCGATGCGCAGGAAGGCCCGATGCCGCAGACCCGCTTCGTGACCCGCAAGGCGCTGGCCCTGGGCCTGAAGCCGATCGTCGTCGTCAACAAGGTCGACCGTCCGGGCGCGCGCGCCGACTGGGCCATCAACCAGACCTTCGAACTGTTCGACAAGCTGGGCGCGAACGACGAACAGCTGGACTTCCCGATCGTCTACGCCTCGGGCCTGAACGGCTACGCCGGCCTGGACGAGAGCGTGCGCGAAGGCGACATGAAGCCGCTGTTCGACGCCATCCTGAAGCACGTGCCAGTGCGTGACGACAATCCTGAAGGCCCGCTGCAGATGCAGATCACCTCGCTCGACTATTCGTCGTACGTGGGCAAGATCGGCATCGGCCGCGTGAACCGCGGCACCGTCAAGACCGGCCAGGACGTCATCATCCTGAACGGCCCGGATTCGACCCCGATCAAGGGCCGCATCAACCAGGTGCTGAACTTCAAGGGCCTCGAGCGCGTGCTGGTCGACTCGGCTGTTGCCGGCGACATTTGCCTGATCAATGGTATCGAAGACATCGGCATCGGTTCGACCGTCTGCGCCGTCGACACGCCTGAAGCGCTGCCGATGCTGACCGTCGACGAGCCGACCCTGACCATGAACTTCATGGTCAACAACTCGCCACTGGCCGGCCGCGAAGGCAAGTTCGTCACCAGCCGCCAGCTGCGCGAGCGTCTCGAGCGCGAACTGAAGGCCAACGTCGCACTGCGCGTGCTGCCGACCGACGACGACACCACCTTCGAAGTGTCGGGCCGCGGCGAGCTGCACCTGACCATCCTGCTGGAAAACATGCGTCGTGAAGGCTTCGAGCTGGCCGTGTCGCGTCCACGCGTCGTGTACAAGATGGTTGATGGCGTGCGTCAAGAGCCGTTTGAAAACCTGACCGTCGACGTCGAAGAAGCCAACCAGGGCGGCGTCATGGAAGAACTGGGCCGTCGTCGTGGCGATCTGCAGAACATGGAATCCGATGGCAAAGGCCGCGTGCGTCTCGAATACCTGATCCCGGCCCGTGGCCTGATCGGTTTCCAGGGCGAATTCATGACCCTGACCCGCGGCACCGGCCTGATGAGCCACGTGTTCCACGAATACGCCGCCGTCGACAACAGCAAGGGCGAACTGGCCGGCCGTCGCAACGGCGTGCTGATCTCGCAGGATGACGGCGCCGCCGTCGCCTACGCGATCTGGAAACTGCAGGACCGCGGCCGCATGTTCGTCGAGCACAACACCCCGGTGTACGAAGGCATGATCATCGGTATCCACTCGCGCGACAACGACCTGGTCGTCAACCCGATCAAGGGCAAGCAGCTGACCAACGTGCGTTCGTCGGGTACCGACGAAGCCGTGCGCCTGGTGCCGCCAATCCAGATGTCGCTGGAATACGCCGTCGAGTTCATCGAGGACGACGAACTGGTCGAGATCACCCCGAAATCGATCCGCCTGCGCAAGCGTCACCTGAAAGAGCACGAGCGCAAGAAGGCCAGCCGCGAAGCGTAAGCTTCCAGCTTGACCAGGCCTGGCCGAATCGGCCAGGCAAAAAAAACCGCTGCATTGCAGCGGTTTTTTTTCGTCTATCGTCCGGGCCTGCTCAGGCCATGAAATCGAACAGCGATGGTGGCCGGCCCAGGCTGCCTGCGCCGCCGAACAGCAGGCTGCCGCCGGCGCCGGCGGTCTGGTATTGCTGCAGCATCAGGGTGGCCTGGCGGTCGATGATCTGGGTCATTTTCTTTTGCTGGGCCAGCAGGGCGTCGCGGGTGTTCATGGCGTCCTCGGCCTCGTTGCCGAGCGAGCCGGTGGCGCCGATCTGGCGGCCGACCTGGGCCGTCATGCGTTCGGCCAGGCCATCCTTGCCGCCGAACAGGCCGGTCGCGGCCTTGGGATCGGCCTCGAGCGCCGCCTTCAGTTTGCCTTCATCGAGCACCAGTGCGCCGTCCTTGCGCGTCATGCCGAGTGCAGCCAGCGCCTTGTTGTCGGCGTGGCCGATCACGGCGCCGATCTGGGACTGCATGCGGGTCACGATCTGACTGGACTCGGCGTCGCCCGAGGTGAGCTGGCCGAGCTTGCCGTTCAGTGTGTTGAAGGCGTCGACGAAACGCTTCACGTCGGCGGCCGGTTCGCGGATCACCTGCGTCTGCATGTCGCCCTCCGCCTTGGCGTCCGGGTTCAGGCCGGCCGCCACCGTGCGAAAGTCGTCCAGCGCCAGGGCCAGCTTGCCGAACACGGACAGGCGCGCATCTTCGCGCGCGACGCGCTCGTCGATCAGCTTGAAGCCGGGGTTTTGTGCCAGCAGCGTTTGGGTGATGGTGGCGCGCAGGCTCGCGAGCGGGTCGAAGGCGCCGACGCTGGTGGTCGTGGCGGCGGTGGTGGCCGAGGTAGCCGTGATCTGGGTCATGTCAGGTTCCGGAAGGAGGGATGACGGGATGGGGCACTTGCCCCACGATCGATCATACGCAGCCCGGCGCCTGAAATCTTTACGAAAAGTACGTGAAAATGGTAATGACTTGTCAGCGCAGGCCGAGCAGCGCCTGCACGCGATCGCGGCTGACGCCGCTCAAGGCGGACGTGATCGCCAGCAGCGACGCATAGTCGTGGCTGGCGGCGCTGGCCGAGAAGTTGTCGGCGACCATGGCCAGCTCGGCGTCGGGAACGGTTGGCTGGGCGGTGCGCGTCATGGCCGTGCTCAGCGCCATCGACGCCGCATCCTGCGAGCGGCGCACGCGGGCCAGCGCCTGCACCACTTCGCGCAGGCTCTGGCGCAGGGCGTCGGGATTGCCCAGTTCCCATTCCTGCGGCGCCAGGTCGCCCGGCACCGGGGCCGTATCGACGCGGCCGCGGCCGGTCACGGCGATGGCGTCCCTGACGCCGCTCCAGGATGATTCCGGGGTAGTGAATACCAGCTGGCGGCGCTCGTCCAGGCCGGCGCGCACCTTGACCGGCGCCAGCGCGCGGTCCAGTCGCGCGGTGATCTCTTCGGCGCTCAGGCCGGGCTCGATGGTGGCCGACAGTTGCGGGCCGCCGGCGCTGCCGACCGAGAAGCCGAGGGTCTGGGGAGCGCTGCGCTGCAGCGTGGCGATGTCGATACCGGCAATGCGAAAACGCTGGGTGGCGCCGCCGGCGCTGAAGTCGAGCTGGGCGTCGACGCCGCCGCCGGCCTGGGTGGTGCGGGCTTCGAGCGCCCCGGCCAGCTGGCGCGCACGCGCTTCGAGTCCACGCATGATGACGCCGCGGCCGGACAGGCGCGCCGACAGGTCGGATTTCAGCGACTCGAGCTGGCCGGCCACGCGTTCCAGATAGTCGATGGCTTGCTGGGCGCGCGCCACCTCGCCCTGCAGGCCGTGCTGCGGGTCGATCCCGCGCCGCAAGGGGCCGGCAGCGGGCGCTGCGCGTGTGACGGCGCGGCTGTCGGTGTCGAGCGGACGCAGCGCCGTGGCGCGCCCGGTCGCGCTCGCGCCCGGTGCCGTCGCGTTCGCGGCGACGCTGGCCGTACCCGAGGCGGGCGCGAGTGTGGCAGAAGGCTTGAGCAGTGCGTCCATGGGCATCAGATGGCGTCGAACAGCGACAGGTTGCCGATCTTGGCGTAGGCCTTGTAGGTGGCCTGCAGCGCCGACGAGTAGCTGTTGAGCTCAGTGGCGGCAACGCCGACGTCGAGCTGGCCGATGTCGGTGATCGCCATCTTGTTCGACAAACTGATGTTGGCGTGGTTGTCGTCCAGCGTCTTGATGATGTTCTGGATGCCGCCCAGGTTGGAGACCTTGCCGGACACCAGGCCCTGGGCGTCGTCGAAACCGTTCAGGTTGGCGGTGAGCGCGGCGCGCACGGCCGGATCGTTGGCCGAGGCGCCCGGGACCGACAGCACGCGGATGGTTTCATCGAGTTGGTTCAGCAATTGCTCCAGGCCGGCCAGGTTCTGGTTGGCCGACTGGGTCAGGCCATTGCCGACCACGACTTCCTGCGTGTTGGTGTTGCCGGCGAAGCTGTAGCGGGCGCCGTCGGCGCCGTCCGGATTGAATACCAGCGGCGCGGTCTTGCTCAGCGTGCCCGAGAACAGATAGTTGCCTTCCTGGTCGATCGTGTTGGCGGTGAAGAACAGGCTGTCGCGCAGCGACTGCAGCGGCGACAGCATGGCCTTCAGGTCGTCCGGCGCGTTGCTGCCGTCCGCGGCCCAGACCAGCAGGTCGCGACCGCTGATCATCTCGGTCACCATATTGCTCAGGTAGCCTTCGGACTTGGACAGGCGGATCTGCAGCGCGCCGATATTGCTGCGGTACTGCTGCACGGTGGACTCTTCGCGCGCCAGGCGCGACAGGCGCACGCTGTCGACCGGATCGTCCGACGGCAGCAGGATGCGCTTGTTGGCGGCGATCTGCTGCATGATGGTGCTGACCCGCTCCTGGTTGGCCTGGAGCGACTGGTTCATGGTCGACTGGTACTGGGATGTCGCGATGCGCATGATCTCTCCTTAACCCATCATCGCCAGCGTGGAATCGAACAGCGAGTTGGCGACCGAGATCACCTTCATGTTCGCCTGGTACATGCGCTGGAATTCGACCAGCTTGACGGCTTCCTCGTCTTCGTTGACGCCGCTGGTGGCGGCCCAGTCGTCGAGCGACTGGTTGCGCACGGTTTCGGTGGTTTTCAAGGCGGCCTTGTTGAGTTTGCTGTCGACGGCCAGCTTGCCCAGCAGCTGGGTGTCGGCGTCGCCCAAGAGCACGCTGCCGATGCCGGGCAGGGTGACCGAACCCGTCTTGAGCGCGGCCAGTTTCTGCAGGTTGCCGGTGTCGCCCGGGGTGCCGTCGCCCGAGAACGCCAGGTCTTCGGCCTGGAAGCCGTTGACCACCTTGAGCATGTCCGCGCCGCTGCCCGGGGTGTAGACGAACAGCGCGGTGCCGGCCACGCCCGGCGCCGTGTAGCCCTGCGCCAGCTGGGTGTTGACGCGGGCGGCGATGCCGGCGGCCAGCGCGTCGACGTCCTTCTGCAGCGGCAGCAGGGTATTGATTTCATACTGGGTCAGGCCGCCAAGCTGGCCGCCCATCCGGCTCGCGTCCAGCGTGAAGGTCGAGTTGGCGAAGCTGATGCTGAACGCCTGCGGCGAGTCTGCGGTCGGGGCCGCATTCAGGACGCCGCGCATGCTGCCGATCACCAGCGCCTGGCCGCTCTTGAGCGACACGTCGCGGGTGCCGTCGGCGTTGTCGGACACTTCCAGCGCCATCTTGCCGGCCAGGCTGTCGATGGCCTGGTCGCGCGCGTCGATCAGGCTCGAGGCCGACACGCCGCCCGACTGGGTTTCGACGATCTGCCGGTTCAGGCGGGCGATGGTGGCGATGTCGGAATTGGCCGAATCCACCAGCGCGCTGCGCTGCTGGCGTACCGAGGTCAGCTGCGAGTTGAAGACATTGTTCAAGCCGTTGAAGCGCTCGTTCATCAGGCTGGCGGCGGTCAGGACCTGCTGGCGCAGCGGGGTCGAGCCCGGATCGCCGGCGACCGCGTTGATGGCCTTGAAGAAGTCGTCGATGCCGGTCGACAGGCTGGCGGAATCGTCGCCCATCACGGATTCGAGCTGGGTCAGGTATTGCTGGGAATGCGAATACAGGCCCTGTTCGGAGGCGGCGCGCCACATCGCCTGGCTCTTGTAATTGTCCGAGAAGCGCAGCAGCGACGTCACTTGCACGCCGTTACCGGCCGACAGGCCGCTGGCGTCCGGGCCGACCGCCGTCAACAGGGCGGACTGGCGGGTGTAGCCCTTGGTGCCGAGGTTGGCGATGTTCTGGCTGGCGGCCGACAGCGCGAGCTGGGCGGCGAGGGCGCCGGAAAGGGCGTTATTGATGATCGTCATGGTGCGCTATGTCCTTGAGACAGGGTTACCTGCTTACCTGAGTAATAGGCGACCGATTCTTGCCGCATATTAAGTTTTGCCGGGAACTTTTGCGCCCGGGACCAGCTGGCGCAGGATCGCGTCGGCAATCCCGAAGGCGCGCTGGCCGGCCATGTTCCCGGCCAGCATGTCGTCGGCCATGTCCTGCATGTCCTGGTTGACCCGGTTGTTGAAGACGCTGTCCTCGGCCGCCATCTCGCGGGTCGACGCGCGCATGGTGCGCAGCATGTGGGCAATGAAGAAGCGCTCGAACTCGACCGCGGCTTTTTCGGCCTTGGCGACGTAGGCGGGATCGGCGGCGGGGGCGACCGGTTCGTCGGTGGTCGAGGGCTGGTGGCGCAAGTCGTCGATGCGCATCAGATCACCACCAGTTCGCCTTCGATCGCGCCGGCCTGGTCGAGCGCCTGCAGGATCGCCATGATGTCGTCGGGCGAGGCGCCCAGGCTGTTGGCGGTGTCGATGATGGTCTGCAGGCGCGCGCCCGGAGGCCAGCGGAACATCTCGGCCGAACCCTGGTCGACCGACAGCTTCGATTCGGGCGTCACCGCGGTCTGGCCGCGCGAGAACAGGCCCGGCTGGCTGACGCGCGAGCTTTCCGAGATGATGACCTTCAGCGAGCCGTGGGTCACGGCGGCCGCCTTCACGCGCAGGCCGTCGGCGATGACCACCGTGCCGGTGCGCGAATTGAACACCACGCGCGGCACCTCGATACCGGCTTCCACGCTCAGGGCGTTGAGCGCGGCGACGAAGGCCACGCGCTCGGTCGGATTTTCCGGGGCGACCACTTCGACGCTGGTGCCGTCGGCGGTGGTGGCCACCGGGCCGTAGCGCTTGTTGATCGCATTGACCACATTGGTCGCGGTCTCGAAGTGCGGCTGGCGCAGGCGCAGCAGCACCTGCGGGCGGGTGGCGAAGTCGGTGGCGATCTCGCGCTCGACCATCGCGCCATTGGGCACGCGGCCGGCGGTCGGGGTGTTCACCGTCACCGACGAACCGCTGCGGCCCGTCGCATTCAGTCCTCCCACCACCACATTGCCCTGGGCCAGCGCATACACTTCGTTGTCGGCCGCGCGCAGCTGGGTCAGCAGCAGGGTGCCGCCGCGCAGGCTCTTGGCGTCGCCCAGCGACGATACCGTCACGTCGATGCTCTGGCCGCGCCGGTAGCCGGGCGGGAAGGTGGCCGACACCATCACGGCGGCGACGTTCTTGTTCTTGGCGTCCTGGCCGTCCGGCAGGCGCACGCCGAACTGCTTGAGCATATTGATCACGGACTGGCTGGCGAAGCGGACCTGGGTCGAGTCGCCGCTGCCGTTCAGGCCGACCACCAGGCCATAGCCGACCAGGGGGTTTTCACGCACGCCTTCGACGCTGACCAGGTTGCGCAGCGCCTGCGCGGCGTGCGCGGGCAAGGCGGCGCAGCCGAGGGCGGCGGCGAGGAAGAGGGGGGCAATCCGGCGCAGGGTCATGATTTTCTCAGAACGGCATCAGGGGGCTGTTGAAGAAGCGCGTCAGCCAGCCGGGCGAGTTGGCGTCGGCCAGTGCGCCGCGCGCCGAATACGCGATGCGGGCGTTGGCCACGCGCAGCGACGAAATGCGGTTGTCGGCGTCGATGTCGGCGGCGCGCACGAAACCCTTCAGGCGCACGAATTCGTCGCCCTGGTTCAGCATCAGGGTCTTTTCGCCGGCCACGCGCAGCAGGCCGTTGGGCAGCACTTCCTGCACGATCACGGTCAGTGCGCCGGACAGGGCGTTTTGCTGGGTGCTGGTGGCGTCGCCTTCGAAGTCGCGCTCGGCGCCGATGTCGAGCGCGGCCTTGTCGTACACCTTGCCCAGAGCGGCCAGCGGCGAGATGCCGATCGACGACCCCTTCGAGATGCCGGTGCTGGCGCGCTTGCTGGCTTGCGTGGTCTCCTGCAGGATCACGGTGACGGCGTCGCCGACGCGATAGGCGCGGCTGTCCGAGGTGAGCGACACGGTGTCGGCGGTGAACACACCGCCCGAGACGCCGCCGCCGCGCACGCTGCGCTGCAGCGGCATCGGGTCGTCCTCGATCATGGCAACCGGTGCGCGCGCGGCGCAGCCGGCCAGGATCAGCGCGCACAGCGCAACGGCGAAGGCTTTCATCAGCGCGCCGCCTGCGCCAGGTATTGCAGCATATTGTCGGCCGCCGACAGCACCTTGGTGTTCATCTCGTAGGTGCGCTGGGCCGCGATCATGTCGACCATCTCTTCGACCACCTGCACGTTCGAGCCTTCCAGCGAGCCCTGTTTCAGCTTGCCGAAGGCGGCGTCGCCCGGACGGCCTTCGTTGGGGGCGCCGCTGGCCGCGGTTTCCTGGAACAGGTTGTCGCCCAGCGCCAGCAGGCCGGTCGGGTTGATGAAGGCGGACAGGTTCAGCTGGCCCACTTCCTGCGGCGCGGCCTGGCCGGCAATCGTCACCGACACCAGGCCGTTCTCGCCGATGGTGACGCCGCTGGCGTTCTGCGGAATCGTAATCTGCGGGACCAGCGGCAAGCCCTGCGCATTGGTCAGCGTGCCGTTGGCGTCGACCTGCAGCTGGCCGGCGCGGGTAAAGGCCGGTTCGCCATTCGGACGGCGCACCTGCAGGAAGCCAGCGCCGGAAATCGCCACATCGAGCGGCTGGCTGGTGGTTTGCAGGCTGCCGTTGGTGAAGGCCTTCTGGGTGCCGACCACGCGCACGCCATTGCCGAGCTGGACGCCGTTGCCGACCGTGTTGTCGGCGTTCTGGGCGCCCGGCTGGGCGTCGACCTGGTAGAACAGGTCTTCGAACACGACGCGGTCGCGCTTGAAGCCGACGGTGTTGACGTTGGCCAGGTTGTTGGCGATCGCCTGCAGCTTGGCATCCTGTGCCTGCACGCCGGTCTTGCTGATCCACATTGCTGGATTCATGGTTGCTCCTGTTGGTTATGGGCGCTTACGCCCCGAGCAGGCGGTTGCCCGACTCGTTCATGCTGTCGCCGGCCTTGAACATCTTCATCTGCATCTCGAACGAGCGGTTCAGGGCCATCACGGCCACCATTTCTTCCACCGCCGAGACGTTACTGCCTTCCAGCGCGCGCGAACGCACCGCCACGTTCGGGTCGAGCGCCAGCGGATCGCCGTTGCGGGTGACGATCAGGCCGGCCTCGTTCTTGGTGAGCTCGGCCCCTTCGGCGCTCACCAGGCGCAGGCGGTCGATCACCTGGCTCAGGGTGCCGCCCTCGGGGATCACCGAGATGGTGCCGTCGTTGGCGATGTCGACCGCGGTATGCGGAGGCAGCACGATGGCCCCGCCTTCGCCCAGCAGCGGACGGCCGTTGACCGACAGCGCGCCATCGGCATCGATCGCGATCGCGCCCGAGCGGGTATAGGCTTCGCCGTCGATGCCTTCCACCGCCAGGTAGCCGTTGCCGGCCAGGGCCACGTCGAGCGGGCGCCCGGTCTCGCGGATCACGCCGGCGCGGGTCGAGATGCTGTCGGCCTCGGTGCGCGACAGGTGCACGTCGTCGTAGCCGTAGCCGCCCATGGCTTGCACGGACGCCAGTTCGATGTTCGCGCGAAAGCCCGGCGTGTCGGCGTTGGCCAGGTTGTTGGCCCGGACCTGCTGGGCGCGCAGCGTGCGTTCGGCGCCGCTGACGGCGGTGAAGATCAGCTTGTCCATGGCGTTACAGGGCCTGCATCAGCGACTGCATCATCTGGTTCTCGGCCGTGATGACTTTCGAGTTGGCCTGGTAGTTGCGCTGCGAGGTCATCAGGCCGACCAGTTCCGACGTGATGTCGACGTTCGAGCCTTCCAGCGTGCCTTTCGCCAGCTTGCCGCCCAGGCCGACGCCCGGGGTGGTGTACAGCGGCGCGCCCGAGCCGGCGTTGGCGACCCAGCTGGTTTCGCTGGCCGGCGCCAGGCTGCCTTCGTCCGGGAAGGTGGCCAGCGCGATGGTGCCGACCACTTGCTGCTGCTCGTTGCTGTACTTGGCGACGATCGCGCCGTCTTCGGCCAGTTCGACGCCGACGAACGTGCCCGAGGCGTAGCCGTTGGCGCGGTTGGTGGTGCTGGTGGCTTCGCCGGCGAACTTGGTGGTGCCGGTGTAGTCGAAGGTGAAGTTCAGCGCCGCCGCGCCGGGCGGGGTGAAGGTCAGCGCCGGGCCGGTCTGGCCGGTGGCGAGCGTGCCGCTCGTATTGAAGTTCAGGGTATGGGTCTGGGCCGCGGTCGGCGCTGCGCCGTTGATGCTGTAACGCACCGTGACCGCGGTCGGGCCGGTCTTGACGAAGTACTGCGACACCGTGTGCTGGGCGCCGAGCGAGTCGTACACCACCGACTGCTTGACCATATTGTAGGTGGCACTGTCGTTCATGTTGAAGCCGGCGGCGGGCAGCGTCGGCCATTCGTCCGACATATTGCCGGTGTAAGTGGTGCGGGTGGTGGCCACCGCCGGGATCTGGCCGGTCGGGATCTCGATATCGCCCATCGTGCCCAGCACGCCGTTCACGGTCGGGCCATACCCCTGCACCATCTTGCCGGTCGCATCGACCAGCAGGCCGTCGGCATTGGTCGAGAAGATGCCGACGCGCGAGTACGAGATCACGCCCTGGGCGTCGCGGCTGGTGAAGAAGCCGCGGCCCTGGATCGCCGCGTCCATGCTGCGGCCGGTGCTCGCGAGGCTGCCGTTCTGGCCGATGTTCTGGGTCAGCGACGAGATCTGCACGCCGTTGGCCTGTTCGCCCGCATACACCGAGGCGAAGTTGGCGCGGCTGCTCTTGAAGCCATAGGTGCCGGCATTGGCGATATTGTTCGACAGGGTGTTCAGCTGCTCGTTGATGGCCTGGATGCCCGACAGGGCGATATTGAAGCTCATGGGGAATCCTTTCAGTGATTCGTGGTGAGGGCCGCCAACGACCCGGCGGTGCTGCTGTTGCTGTTGCCTTTGAAGCCCGTGATCCAGCCCGGTTCGGTCTCGCCGACGCCGGCCACCTGCAGCAGGATGGCGCCGGTCGACGACAGCCGCACGCTGTCGAGGCGGCCGGTGATCTCGACGCTCGGTCTGGTGCCGTCCGAGGCTTCGGCGGCGATGCTGTACTTGCCCGGCGCCAGGCCGAGTGCGGCGGCGTCGATGGTGAAGTCCTGGGCGCCGGCCGCATGCGGCGGCAGCTCGATGCGGGTCTGCTTGCCGGCCACGTCGGTCAGGATCACGTGGCTCAGCGTGCTGGCGCCGCCCAGCTGGATGGCGCCCGAGATCGGTTTGTCGCCCAGTTCCACCCGGCTGGTGCCGACCGTGATCTGGGTGCCGACCTGGCCGCCCATGCCCAGCACCTGCAGGCTTTGCAGGATCGAAGCGCTGGCCACCGTGGTCTGCGTCATGTTTTCCAGCGCCTCGGTCTGCGACAGCATCGACAGCTGGTTGACGAATTCGGACGGGTCCGATGGCGCCAGCGGATCCTGGTTCTGGATCTGGGCCACCAGCAGCTTGGTGAACATGTCCTTGTTCTCGCTGACCGGCGCGGCCGCGACCTGGTCGGTCTTGGTATTGGTGGACGTGAAGCTGAAGGAATTGGTTGGCGTTACCATGGTCAGCCTTCTCCCATCTTGAGCAGCGATTGCTGCATCGACTTGATCCGGCCCATGACTTCGACATTGGTCTCGAAGGCGCGCGAGGCGGACATCATGTCGGCCATCTCGGCCACTTCGTTGACGTTGGCGTAGTACACCATGCCCTCGGCATCGGCCAGTGGATTGTCCGGCTCGTGCATGCGGCGCAGCGGCTCGCTGGACTGCACCACGTCGAGCACCTGGACCCGGGCCGAGCCTTCCTCGCCGACCAGGGCGGCGAACACGGGTTTGCGCGCGCGGTAGCCGTCGGCCTCGGTGGAAGCAACGGCATTCGCGTTGGCCAGGTTGCTGGCGATCGTGTTCATGCGCACGGTCTGCGCCGCCATGGCCGAACCGGCGATCTGGGAAATATCCTTGAAACCCATTCGAAGCCTCTTATTGACCGTTGATGGCTTTGTTCAAGCCACGCAACTTCATGTTGATAAAGGTCAGGCTGGTCTGGAAGTCCGACGCGTTCTGCGAAAACGCGGCCTGTTCGACGCCGATTTCGACGGTGTTGCCGTCGGCGCTCGGTTGATAGGGCACGCGATACAGGGGGCCGTCTTCGGACAGGGTCGGCAAACCCTCCTCGGCATCCAGGCGCTCCTGGAGCACGGCGGCGAAATCGACGTCGCGTGCGGTATAGCCCGGCGTGCTTTCGTTGGCGATATTTGCTGCCAGCACGCGGGTGCGCTCGGCACGCAGGTGGAGCGCGTCGGCGTGGACGCCGAGTGCTTCCTTGAAATCAATCGACATGGGCGATTCTCCAGTGAACAACGGTTGGATTCGTTAGAATGGGCGTTTCGCTCAACCAACAAGTTGGCCCCATGATAGCTTTCCGTACGGCAACTATTGGCATTCTAACCTGTGTTGTGTGTGCTGCGGCAGGTGCTGCGCAAACTCTTGCAGGAAGGGTAGAAGATGCGGCGCGCGAACAACTCGACAAGCAAATGGCGGCCAGCAACCTGACCGATCCTGCATTCGACCTGACCGTGGTGACGGCGCGCGCTGCGCCCGAGTGCAAGTCGGCGGTCGCGATCGACGCCCTCGACACGCGCCAGCCGGCGCGCATGCGCTTCGTGGCACGCTGCCCGGACGGGCGCGGCTGGCGGCATGACTTCGTGGTGCGGGCGCGCATCTCGGCGCTGGTGGCGGTGGCGGCGGCGCCGGTGGCGCCGGGCCGCGCGCTCGACGAGGCCGATATCACGCTCGAGCGGCGCGACGTCACCAATGTGCCGGATCCGATCGGCATCGTCGACGATGCCATCGGCCAGACCAGCCGGCGCAGCCTGCGCGCCGGCGACGTGCTGCGCGCCGGCCAGCTGGCCGCGCCGATCGTCGTCAAGCGCGGTGACCCGGTTGTCATGACGGCGCGCCAGGATGGCATCGAGGTCAGCATGGGCGGCGAGGCGCTCGACGCCGGCGCGCGCGGGGCCGTGGTGCGGGTCAGGAACAGCGCCAGCGGCCAGGTCGTGCGCATGCGCGTGCTGGACGCCGGCACGGTGCAGCCGATCGATTTGCCGCTCGGCAGATAAGACGTCACTGGCCGCCTCCCTGCAGGCGGCTGGCCACCTGGGCCAGCTTGGTCGCATAGGCCGGATCGGTGGCGTAGCCGCCACGCGCCAGCCCCTGAGCGAAGGCCTGGGCATCGTTGCCGGTGTTCAGGGCGCCGCGGTAGCGCGGATTGTCCAGCAGCATGCGGGTGTAGTCCTGGAAGGCGCTGGCCGCATCCGGGTAGGCGCGGAAGCGCTCGCGCGTGTTCAGCGCCGCGCCGTTCACGTATTCGGTGGTGTTCGAGGTGCTGCTGGCGCCTTCCCAGCTGGCGCCGGCCTTGATGCCGAACAGGTTGTGGCTGCTGGCGCCATCAAGAGTGCGCAGCGGGCGCTGGCCCCAGCCCGATTCGAGCGCCGCATGCGCCTGTACCAGTTCCGGCGCCACGCCGAGCTGCGCGGCAGCGCTTCTGGCCCAGGGGGCGATGCTGTCCAGGAAAGCCTGCTGTTCGGCAGGCCGGCCCTGGGCGGCCTCGCTGTCATCCGCGATCATCCCGCCCGTCTTGAGGCGCAGCAGCGCGGCTTCGGCGTTCAGGCGGCTGGCCGCGCCGGTGTCGCTGTCCAGGTCGCCATGCTGGATGTAAGCGGCTACTTCGCCCTGCAGGTCGGTGAACAGGCGCCCGAAGCCGGCACCACCATCCAGTGCCGCAGTGGGCCGGGTGGCGCCGGTCGGCGCCAGCGGCGCAATCGTGGTGGCTGACCAGTCAGCGTGGCGCATAGATCTGTTCCTCGCCATGCAGCACGCGCTGCATCACCGAATGCTGTTCGGCCAGCAGCTTGCCGTTGCGGATCGTGGCGTCCTTGCACAGTCGCACCAGCGCTTCGAGGTCGCGCCAGGCATCGATGAAGGCGCTGCGCGGCGCTGGCGCCAGGGTGGCGATGTAGGCGTCCATGGTGGCGTTCCCGCCCAGCAGGGCGCGCACCAGCGTGACGCGCTGCTGGCGCCGGCCATCCATGGCTTCCAGCAGCGGCGCCAGTTCCTCGGCCAGCTCGGTCAGTTCCGCGCTGCGGTGGCGCACGGCGGCCTCGAACTGGCGCTCGAGCAGGGCTTCGATGGCGCCAGCCTGTTGCAGGTCGCTCTGCACGCCCTCGAACAGGAGCGTGTTGGCTTGCTGGCGGGTCAACGTGGCCATCAGCGGCTCCCGTGGAATTTCTGGATCAGGCCGGCCAGGCGGGCCGGGTCGAACGGCAACTCGCCGCGCGCCAGCGCATCGCGCAGTTCGGCCACGCGGGCGGCGTCGAAGTCGGGCAGGGCGCGCATGGCCTCCTGGGCCGGTTTCAGCACGTCGGACTGCAGCGCGGCGGAGGCTTGCGCCGGGGCGTCGGCCGGCACTGCAGGGGCGGCGGCGGGCGCGGCGCCGAGCGTGACGGTCGATACGGTCGAGCCGGTGATCTTCATACGGTTTCCTCGGGATTTCGATTGGATCGTCATGGCGTGGCCGGCAGTTGGCTGCGCAACGCGCCCAGGGCGGCGTCGGATCCGTTGACAATGGTTTCGCTGCCTGGCGCCACCGGCTTGCCGGGCGCGCCGAACATGGCCGAGACCGCCGCCGACTGCTTGCCGGTCAGGATCAGCAGTTCGATGCGGCGGTTCAGGCCGGCCAGCGGGTCGGCCGCGTCGAGCGGGCCGCGCTCGGCCATGCCGACGATCTGCAGCACGCTGTCGCCGCGCATGCCGCCATCGAGCAGGGCGCGGCGCGCCGACAGCGCGCGGTCGGTCGACAGCGCCCAGTTGCTGTAGCCGCCCTTGTCGGCGCCGGCGTAGCGGCTGGCGTCGGTGTGGCCGACGATCAGGATCTGGTTCTTCATCTGGGCGAACAGCGGCCCCATTTTTTGCAGCAACCGCGTGAAGCTGCCGGTCGGCAGCGCGCTGCCGCGCATGAACATGCCCTGCTTGTCGGTGTCGTGCAGCATCACGCGCAAGCCGTAGGGCGTGACCACGGTGGCCACGTTGGAAGCCAGGCCGGCGTCCGCCGACAGCTCGGCCAGCGCGCGCGACAGCGCCGCCAGCTCGGCCGGGGTTTCGTAGCCGACCCGCGGCGCGCTCGGGTTGCCCGGGCCGCTGTCGCCGGCGCTGCCGGTGCGCGGCACCTCGAAACGCTCGATCAGGCTGCCGCTTGGTTCGGTGGCGATGGCCGGCTTCTGGCCCAGCTGGTCCATCAGGCCGCTCTCGGTGGCGTCGCGCACGATGTTCTTGAGGTTCTGCTGCTCGCGCGCGGCGATCAGCCACAACACCAGGAACAGCGCCATCAGCGCCAGGCAGAAGTCGGCGAACGCGACTTTCCAGGCGCCGCCGTGGTCCTCGTGCTTGTGCTTGCCGCCACCGCGCTTGACGATGGTCGACTCGTGCTTGTCGTTCGGTTTCGACACGTGTTATCCCGTCATGCGGTCGCTCGTGCGGCGCCGCTTGTTCTGCGATTCGTCTTCGCCACCCATGGCATTGATCCATTGTTCGAGCTGGGCGAAGCTGGGCTTGGTATTCAGCTGGATCAGGCGGCGCCCGGCGTCGATCGCCAGCAGCGCCGGCTTGCCGGCCACGTGGGTGCACAGCACCACCTTCACGGTTTCCATGGTCGACGCGTCGGCGTTGACGGTCTGCTTCATCAGGTTGGCCAGCGGCTCGAGCACGCCGTAGCAGAAGAAGATGCCGATGAAGGTGCCGACCATGGCCGCGCCGACTTTTTCGGCGATCTCGCCCGAATCGGCGCCGCCCGAGACCGAGAACATCGCCATCACGATGCCCAGCACCGCGGCCAGGATGCCGAAGCCCGGCATCGCCTCGGCGATCTTCTGGAGCGAGCGCGCCGGCTGGGTGAGCTCTTCGTGGATCGCTTCCAGCTCCTGCTCCAGCACGCCTTCGAGTTCGTGGGCGTTGATCTTGCCCATCGCCATCAGGCGGAAGTTATCGACGATGAAGGCCAGCAGTTTCGGTTCTTCCAGGATGCGCGGGTAGCGCTGGAACAGCGGGCTTTCGGCGGGCGCCTCGACGTGGGCGTCGAGCGCCTTCAGGCCCCCGGCGGCGGTCTGCAGCAGTTCGTACATCAGCAGCAGCAGCTGGCGCTGGAATTCCGAGTCGTGCTTCTTGCGCTTGGCGACCTTGCGCAGCTGGTGGCCCAGTTCGGCCAGCACGTGGCCGGGATTGCCCAGCACCAGCGCGCCGAAGGCGGCGCCGCCGATGATGACCAGCTCGACCGGGTGGAAGATCGAGGCGAAGGTGCCGCCCATCAGGCTGAAGCCGCCGAAGACGGCGCCGAGCACGATGGCGATTCCGATTAATTGCTGCATGACGTGGGCCTTTCTGGCGAATTGTCTGGCGAATGATGCATGTGAACCGTCAGTCGCGCTCGAGCGCGGCCTTCATCTTGGCCAGCGCGCTTTTATTGAGCTGGCAGACGCGCGCGTCGGACAGGTCGAGCACGGCGGCGATTTCCCTGTAGCTGAGTTCGAACTCGTAGATCATCTGGATCACGCGCTGCTCCTTTTCATTGAGGCTGCCCAGCACCTGCTCGAGGCTGCGCCGCACCATATACTGTTCTTCCGGGCCGGCCGCATGCTGCGCCTCGGCCACCGTTTCCTGCAGCACCTCGTCGAAGCTGAGCATCTCTTCGGCGCTGTCGTCCAGCAGATACTGGCCGTACTGCTCCAGGCTCAGGCCAAGGGCCTCGGCCGCTTCCTTCTCGTTCGGCTCGCGGCCCAGGCTGCGGGTGAGGGCGCGCAGGGCGTCGCGCTGGCGGTGGCTGTCCTGGCGCACCGCGCGCGGACGCCAGTCCTGGCGGCGCAGTTCGTCGAGGATGGCGCCGCGCACGCGCAGCGCGGCGTAGCTCGAAAATCCGGTATCCGGCTCACCGTAGCGGCGCAGTGCTTCCAGCAAACCCATCAGGCCGATCTGTTCCAGGTCCTCGCGCCCCAGCGCGCCCGACGCCTGGCTGGCCAGCTGGCGCGCGATGCGCTTGACCAGCGGCGCGTAGGCCAGCAGGTGACGACTTTCGTCGCGCGGCGACAGCGCGGCGCCGGCTGCCGCCTCGCCGTATTCGCTGGCGACGGCGTCACCGGAAAAGTCGTTCATGTAGGCCATCTGGATCGCTCGCCGCTTACTCGATGATCAGCTTGCCGACCATGACTTCGGAAAACGGCTTCAGGTGGTTTTCCCTGGCATAGCTGGCGTCGAACACCTTGTTCAGCTCCGCCGCGTAGGCGTCCACCGTCATCGCCGAGGCGTCGGCCATCGAGCGTGCCGACAGCGCCGACACGGCGATGCTGCGCAGCAGCGGCAGGTGTTCCTTGGTTTCCTTTTCCTGTTCGGGCGTGGTGGCCAGCACCAGGTCGACCGCCAGGTAGTGGGCCGCGGCCTCGTTCGGCGCGCGGCGCAGCATCACGATCACCTTGTCCAGCGTGACGTATTTGGTGAGCTTCTTTTCGGCCGGCGGCCTGGCCGCCACCGCGCCCGCGACGGGCGCCGGATTCAGGTACCACATGGCGCCGCCCGCGGCGGCGGCGGCCACCACGGCGACACCGGCAAAGGCGATGATCAGTTTTGCTTTCATGCTTTATTCGCGTCCATAGTCGCGCCCGTTCAGGGAAAAGAGGGAACCGGCGGCGCCGGCGTCGTTCAGGGCCAGGCCGGGTGTGCGCTGCTGCTCCTGCTGCTGTTGCTGCTCGCCGCCGGAGCGCCGGCCCTGGGCATCCGGCTGGCCCGACATCGGCTGGCCGCCGGCCTGCGCGCTGGCCTGGGTGCGCGGGATCTCGCTCACGTTCACCGAGACGCTGGCGTACTGGCGCCCGGCCAGGTCGCCGCGCAGGCTGTCGCTGACGGTATTCAGCTGGCGCAGCACGTCGACGTTGCTGGCGGCGATGTGCACTTCGAGGTTGCCGCCGCTGTGGCGGATCGCGATGTCGATCCGGCCCAGCATCGGCGGCTCGAGGCGGATCGTGGCCTGTTCGCTGCCGCGGCCCAGCTGGAGCTGCAGGCGTTCGCCCAGGGCCTCGTGCAGGGTCTGGCGCCATGCGGCCGGCGGGCCGGCCAGCTGCAGCTTGTCGGCGGCGCGCGCGGCGCCCGGCTGGGCGGCGCCGGCGGCAATGCCGGTGGCTGCCTGTTCGGGGGCGGCGTCCGCTGCGGCGGTATCGAGAGGTGCGGCGTCGACCGCGATCGTGGCCTTCGGGCTGCCGCTGTCGGCGCGGGCCGGCAGCGGGGCCGCGCCGACCGGTGCCGACTCGCGCAGCGCGCGCAGCGCCGGCGCGGTGACCGGCGCGGTGCCCGGCGTCAGGCCTGGCGTCAGGCCTGACGTAACCCCTGGCGTAGCGTCGGTCGCCGTGTCGGTCGCCGGCGGCGTGGCTGCGCCAGCCGTCTTCGGCACCGGCATCGCCAGCATCATGGCCGGCAGCGCGGCCGCCGTGATCGGCAGCGCCATCGCGGCCAGCAGCGCATCCGGCGCGGCGTCGGCACTGGTCTCGTAATCAGTTTCAGAATCGGTTCCAGAATCGGTCCCGAGCGCCGGCGGCGCCCCGGCCAGGTCCTGCGGCGTCGCCGCCGCTTCAAGCAGGGCGGCGCCGGCGGCGATCACCCGGGGAAACGGCAGCAGCAGGGACGGCAGGCCGCTTGGCGCGGCGCCATCCTGGGTCGCCACGGCATCCGGGCCGGCAGGCGTGCGCGCCACACCCGGTGCGGCGTTCATGGTCAGGTTCATGCTCGGGTATCTCCGCTGTCGAAGTCGCCCGCGAGGGCATAGGCCATCCAGCCTTCCTTGTTGTCGCGCATATCGTCGATGCGCGCCTGCAGGCCGCCGGCGGCGTCGCGGCAGGCCGCGGCAGCGCCGTCGTGGGCAGCGCGCAGGCGCGCCAGCGCGCCGCGCTCCTGCGCGTTCCAGGCGCCGTGCGCCGCCAGCGCCTGCAGCCGCGGACCGAGTTCGCGCACCGCGCGTCCCAGCACGTCCCAGTCGGCGCGCCCGGTCGCATCGACCAGGCGGGCGCTGAGCTGCTCGATGCTGCGCGTCCTATCCATTGCGGGCCTGGACGCCGTGCCAGCCCTGGCGGATCGTGGCCATCACGCGCATCACTTCGTCGACCATGGCGGGATCGAGCTTGATGCCGGCGCCGTGCAGGTGGCGGGCGCAGAAGTCGTAGATGCGCGCCAGGTTGGCGACCGTCTCGCCCCCTTGCTCCATGTCGAGGGAACTGGACAGGCCGTTGATGATCTCGACGCACTTGTCGATGCTGGCCGCCTTGGCTTCGAAGCGGCGCGCCACGATATGGGCGCGGGCGCGCGCCAGTTCGTCGAGCAGGCCATCGGTGAGCAGCAGCACCAGTTCGACCGGCGAAGCACGCGAGGTCTGGGCGTCGAGGTTGACGGCGTGGTAGCTGCCGTAGGCTTCCTGGTAGGACATGATGGTCTGGCTCTCTTTATTCTTTGTCGCTGCCGAACAGGGCGTCGAACAGCGAAACGTTGTGGTTCATGACGCCCTGCATGGTCTGCAGTTCGGTGAACTGGCGCAGGTAGCGGCTGTAGGCCGAGTCGTATTGCTGGTCGAGCTTGACCTGGCGGTCGGCCAGTTGCGCCTGCTGCGTGGTGGTCGCTTCGCGGCGCACCTTGATCTGGCCGTCGACCGAGTTGCTCCAGGTCTTGAGGTAGGTATCGATGCCGCCGGCCACGCCGCCGGCGCTGCTGCCGGCGGTCGCGCCGATCAGCGTATCCAGGCCGCCCGGGTTGAGCGCCAGCTGCGACAGCAGGCGGGTGGCGTCGACTTCGAGCGTACCGGTGCGGGTCGCGATGATGCCGTAGCTGGCCAGCGAATCGCCGGCGCCCGGCCTCAGCAGGGCGGTCAGGCGCTCGTTCAGCGCGCGCACGCCGCTGTCGTGGGCAAACGCGCCGCCGGCCACGCCGTTGGCCAGGTCGCCCGCGTCGGTCAGCTTGTTCAGGGTGGTCTTGAGCTTGTTGAAGGCGTCGGCGAAGGCCTGCACATTGGCGGTGGTGGCGTCCTTGTCCTGCGCCACGGTCAGCGTCACCGGCGCCGCGCCGCTGGCCTGCGCCTTGGTGAAGGTCATGCTGACGCCGTCGATGACGGTGAAGGTGTTGCTGGCCTGGGTGATCGCGGTGCCGTTCTCGGCGCCAACGCGGATCTCGGCATCCAGGGCCTTCACCAGGGTGCGGGCGCGGTCCGGATCCTGGTTCGCCGCGGCCAGGCTCGATGTGCCGGTGACACCGCGTGTATCGAGCGTGATGGCGCCGGCGGCGCCGGTGTCCCTGGCTGTCAGCACCAGTTCGGCGGTGCCGCCGGTGGTGACGATCGAGGCGGTCACCTTGCCGCCGTTGCCTTCGGCGGCATTGATCGCGGCCGCCAGTTCGCGCGGGGTCAAGCTGCCGCCGGCGGCAGCGGCGCCCAGGTCGATCTCGAACGCCGGGTCGCCGCCCATGGCAACTTTCAGGGTGCCGCCGACGCCGCTGTCCTCGCGCAGGCCGGAAAACGACACCTGGCTGGCCGTGGCCAGCTGCTTGACGAAGAAGGAGTAGCTGCCGGCGGCCGCCTTGGCGGTGGCGGTGGCCGTGCCGGCCGTGGCATCGCCAAAGCTGGCCGCCTGCGCAAACACCGCCTTGCCGGTCCCGGTCAGCGTGCCCAGGCTGGACTGGAACGCCAGCAGCGCCGCATTGAGTTCGGTCAGCGCTTTCGCGGTCGCCGTGGCGGCCGTGTTCTGGGCGGTCAGCGCCTGCTGGCGTGCGGCGATGTACTTCTCGGCCAGCGAGGTCGCGGTCGGGATCGGGTCGTAGGTCGGTGCGGTGATTGCCGTTGCCATGCTGGGCTCCTTGTTGTTCCGGATTGCGTGTCGGTTACTGCATCAGGCCGCGGCCAGGCCGCCGCGATTGGCCAGCCACGACTGGGTGGCGACGTCGTCTTCGCGCTTGCGCGTCCTGCGTTCGTGCTCGGCGGCCAGCGCGGTCTGTTCACGCGCCAGCACCTTGCCCAGCAGCTCGCGCTTGATCCAGGCATCGGTCAGCCGCTGCTGCGAGACCGCCATGTTCGCTTCGTGCAGGACCAGGTCCTGGCGGTGGCTGTCGGCCATCTGCAGCACGTCCTGCTTGTAGGCTCCGCAGTTCAGTGCCAGCGCCGGGTCCACCTTCAGGGTGGCGCCGGATGCGCCGCTGCCGGCGGCCAGCGCGTCCAGGCGCTGCAGGTTGGCCTGGTAGCGTGCGCGCACGGTTTCCTGGCTGGCCAGGTCGGCCTGCAGGCGCTCGACCCTGGTCGTACGCAGCTGCACCAGCGTATCGATGCTGCGGATGGTTTGCTCCCGCTTCATGCCATCATCTCCATCAGCCTGTCGAGGCAGCCGTCCATGGGCGCCGCTTCGCGCGTGCCCTGGCTCAGGAATTCTTCGATGTGCGGCTGCAGCTGCACCGCGCGGTCGGTCTCGGGGTCCGCCCCCGGCACGTAGGCGCCGAGCGGGATCAGGTCGCGCACGCGCGCATGGCGCGCCATCGACGCCTTCAGCCTGCGCGCCGCCAGCGTGTGCTCGGGCGAGGCCACCTGCGCCATGCAGCGCGAGATCGACTGGGCCACGTCGATCGCCGGATAGTGGCCGCGCTCGGCCAGTTCGCGGCTCAGGACGATGTGGCCGTCCAGGATCGCGCGCGCCGAGTCGACCACCGGGTCCTGCTGGTCGTCGCCTTCGGCCAGCACGGTATAGATCGCGCTCATGCTGCCCTGCGGGTGTTCGCCATTGCCGGCCGATTCGACCATCTGCGGCAGGTTGGAAAACACCGACGGCGGATAGCCGCGCGTGGCCGGCGGCTCGCCCAGCGACAGCGCCACTTCGCGCAGCGCCATCGCATAGCGGGTCAGCGAATCGCACAGCAGCAGCACGTGCTGGCCGCGGTCGCGAAAGTGCGCCGCGATCGCGTGGCACAGGCCGGTCGCCATCACCCGCATCATGGGCGACTCGTCGGCCGGCGCGACCACCAGGACAGCGCGTTTCAGGCCTTCAGGGCCGAGCGAGCGCTCGACGAATTCGCGCACCTCGCGATTGCGCTCGCCGATCAGGCCGACCACGATCACGTCGGCCACGGTCTGGCGCGTGATGAGGCCCAGCAGCACCGACTTGCCGACGCCGGAACCGGCCATCAGGCCCACCCGCTGGCCCTTGCCGATGGTGAGCATGGCGTTGATCGCACGCACGCCGACGTCGAGCGGCTCGTCGACCGGGGTCTTGCGCAGCGGGTTCACGCGCGGCGGCGTGGCGGCCAGCGGCTGGTCGCCGCCAAGGCGTCCCAGGCCGTCGATCGGTTCGCCCAGGCCGTTGACCATGCGTCCCAGCCAGCTCGGGCCGACCATCAGGTCGGTCTTGTCGGGGCAGGGCAGCACGCGCGCGCCGAGGGCGACGCCGTCGGCCTTCTTGAACGGCATCAGGTACGACACCTTGTCGCGAAACCCGACCACCTGGGCGTCGAGCCACTGGCCGTCGACGGTTTCGACGCGGCAGCGCTGGCCGGTATGCAGGCGGCAGCCGCTCGACTCGAGCAGCAGGCCCTGGGCGCCGACCAGGCGGCCGGTGGGCGTGGCCACCGGCACCGCGCCGATGTCGACCGCACGCAGGCTGTCGGCCAGCGCGCTCATGCGCGTTCCCCGACCGAGGTGCTGGCGACGGCGACGGCGTCGTCGACGCCGAGCTGCGCGCTGACCTGTTCCATCACGGCGGCCAGGCGGCCCTGGCAGCCGGCATCGGCTTCATGGTCGCCGGCGCGCACGCGGCATTCGCCCGGTTCGAGCGCCGGATCGGGCAGCAGCGTCCATTTGCCGGCGCGCTTCGGATCGAGTTCGAGCACGCGGCGCAGTTCTTCCGGATTCAGGAAAACTTCCACCTGGTCGCGCGAGGGCGGCATCACGGCCAGCGCTTCCTCGACCAGGGTCAGGAGCTGCACCGGCTGCAGCGCCAGTTCGGCGCGGATCACCTGGCGGGCGATCTTGCCGACCAGGTCGACCACTTCGCTGCGCTGGGCCGCGCGCAGTTCTTCCTTGAGTCCCTTCAGGCTGTCGAGCATCGCATCGACCGGCGCGGCGATGTGCCTGAACTCTTCCAGGGCCTGGGCGCGGCCTTCCTCGATCCCGCGCTGCAGTCCCTCGGCATGGCCCTGGGCGGCGCCGTCGGCGCGGCCCTGGTCGAGTCCGAGTTCGAAGCCTTCGCGCTGGCCCTGGCGAAAGCCGTCGGCCAGTGCGCTCTGCCATTCCTCGGGCGACTGGCCGCCCGGCGCGCCCTGGGGACGCGCCGCGCTGACCTGGTGCAGCGGCGGGAACTGGAAGGGGCGGAACGGTGTCATTCGGCGGTCGCCTCGGCGAACAGCTGGACGTCGATCTCGCCGGCGTCGGCCAGCTGCTTGACCGTGGCCATGATCTCGCGCCGAGTCTGTTCGATGCGCGACATCGGCACCGGGCCGGAACGGCGCATCAGGTCCTCGAAGCTCTGGGCCTGGCGGCGCGGCATGGCGGTCAGGATGGCGTCGCGCACCGCCGGCTCGGCGCCCTTGAGCGCGATCGTCCACTGCTCCAGCGGCACTTCGTCGAGCAGGCGCGTGATGACCTGCTCGGTCTGGCGCGACAGGATGAAGAAGTCGTACATCGACAGCTCGATCTTCGTGACCACCTCGGGATCGTGGGCGCGCAGCAGTTCGACCATGCCAGCGCGGTTGTCCTGCAGGCGGTTCAGGATCTCGGCGACCTGGCGCACGCCTTCCACGCTGGCGCTTTGCGTGTCGAGCGCAGCCAGGCAGCGGTTCACCAGCTCTTCCAGTTCGTGCAGCACGTCGCGGTCGATCTCGTCCAGGCGCGCCATATTGAGCAACACCAGTTCACGGCCTTCTTCGGGCAGCGCTTCGAGGATCTGCGACGCCAGCGCGGGCGGCAGGAACGCCAGGAACACGGCCTGCATCTGCACGTGCTCACTCGAGACGAATTCGGCCAGCCACTTGGGCGAGGCATACTGCAGGCGCGCCATCATCGGGCGGATCGCGTCGCCATAGATCGTGTTGAGCACACTGTTGGCGATGTCGCTGCCCAGCGCCAGGTCGAGCGAGCGCTTCAAATAGCTGCGCGAGGCGCCATGCAGGCCGCTTTGCTGGCGGTAGTCGTCGAAAAAGCTCTGCAGCGCCGATTTGACGGTGTCGACCTTGATGCCGCTCATGCGCGACATGACCTGGGTCAGCTCCATCAATTCGTCGCGTTCCAGGCAGCGCAGCACCGCCGCGGCCTGTTCCTCGCCGATCGACAGCAGCACGATCGCTGCCTGTTCGACCGGGCTCAGGCCACCCTCGAGGTCGTCCATATTATTCTGCTCGGCCATGTTTTTTCTGTACCCATTGTTTGACGACTTCGGCAACGCGCTCGGGCTCCTTGCCGGCCAGGACTCTCAAATGGTCGACCAGCACGTCCACCGGCGAACCGGACGGCGGCAGGTCGTAGTTCTCGAGCAGCGGCGCCACGCCCGGACGGGCCGCCGCGGCGGCGGGCGCTTCCAGGGCCACGACACCGGCCGGCAGCGCGGTGGCGGCGGCGGCGTCGAGCGGATTCGCGGCGCCCGAACCATTCGGCAGCGCCGGCATGGCGGGCACCAGCGGCGGCTGCGGGGCCAGGCGGCCGGTGAGCGCGCGCAGCAGGGGCCGCAGCAGCAGGAAGTAGGCCAGCACCGCGCCCAGCGCCCACATTGCATACGCGGTCATGTCGACCACGTTGTCGCGCTGCTGCCACCATTCCTGGGCCACCGGCGCGGCCGGGAAGGCCAGGCTCGATACCGCCAGCACGTCGCCGCGCGTGGCATCGATGCCCAGGCCGCCGGCCAGGATTTTTTCGATATTCGCCAGTTCGGCCGGCGTCCAGGCCTTGGCGTCGGCCGCGCTGGCGTTGTTCAGCACCACTGCCACCGACAGCTTTTTCAGGCGGCCGCGCTCGCGCTTGATCTGGGTGATGGCGCGGTCGTAGGCGTACTGGCGGGTGGTGGCGTTCTTGCGCGCGCTGCCGTCGTCCTGGTCGCCGGCCGCGCCGTCTTGCTGGCCGGCGTTGGCCGCGGCTGCGGCAGGTGCGGGCGGGCGGTTCGACAGCGTGCCCGGCACGCCCAGCGCCATGCGGTTGCGCTCCATCTCTTCGCGCATCGCCTCGCTGGTGACCTTCGGCGCTTCGCCGTATTTTTCCTGGGTTTCCTCGATGCGGTCGTTGTCGACCGCGGCGGTCACGCTGACCTTGTAGTTGTCGACGCCGAGGATCGGCGCCAGCAGGTCGTTGACATTGGCGCGCACTTCGTCGCTGTAGCGCTTGGCCGCGCCCTCGGCCTGGGTAGCGCCGTCGTAGCCGTCGGCCAGGTCGATGCGCGAGGACAGGTAGTTGCCGGCGCCGTCGACCAGCGACACGCGCTGCGGCTTGAGGCCGGCGACGCTGCCCGAGACCAGGTTGACGATCGCGGCGATCTGTTCGTGGCCAAGCTGGCGACCCGGCTTGACGGTGACCACCACCGACGCCGAATTGCCGTCGTCGCGGGCGGTGACGAAGGAGCTGGTTTTTGCGATCGCCAGGTGCACGCGCGCGCTGGCGATGGCGTCCATGCTCAGGATGCTCTGCGCCAGTTCGCCTTCCAGGCCGCGGCGAAAACGCACGTCCTGCACGAATTGCGACACGCCGAGCGGGTCGTTGCGGTCCATCAGTTCGAGGCCGGCCGGCAGCGCGGCGGTCACGCCCTTGGCGGCCAGCAGCATGCGCACCCGGCCCAGGTCGCTCGCGGGCACCATCACCTGGCCACTGTCAGGATGCACGCGGTAGGCGATCTGCTCGGCTTCGAGCACGCTCATCATGTCGCTGGCCGCGACTTTTTCGCGTGCGCCGAACACCGGCTTGTAGCTCGACTGGTCCTGCCACAGGTACATCATGACGGCGGCGGTGAGCGCCACGGCCAGGCCCAGCAGCAGCGGCAGGTTGCTGCGCAGGGCCGCGGGCAGGGCGGGAAGCGCCAGCTTGCCGCCGAAGGCGGACTTGAGGGATGAGATCACGGGCGTGTTCTTGTGGTGGGGTGGGTCAGACCGGCAGCTTGATCAGTTCGTCGACTGCGCCCATGACCTTGTTGCGGACCTGGAGCAGCATCGAGAACGACAGGCTGGCCTGCTGGCTGGCCAGCATCGCGCCGACCAGGTCGTCGCTCTTGCCGGCATCGACGGCGGCCACGCGGGCGCCGGCCGCGCGGTCTTCGGCATCGACGCCGGCGATCGCGTTCTTCATCACCTGGGTGAACGAGAAGGCGCCATCGGCGCCATTGGCGCCGCTTGCCGCTGCGGCGGCCGGCGCGATGGCCAGCCGGTTCGCTTCGTTCGTCAGTTGGGCCAGGTCGGCCCGGATCAAGCCTGCGAGTTCGGTTGCCATCGTGATTCCCCTGTCTTAAACGTGTTGTTCGATAGCGACAGCAAATTACAACATTGTGACGTAAAGCGGAGTTTCTCTAGGGAAATGTAAGGAATCTGTCATGACAATATGGCGCTTGATTGATCCATATCGAGTTTACATTTGCCTAGCCTCAGTACGACTTCGTGCTATGAGAAGCGTGAAATTCAAAAAGCTTTGCTGCGGTGCGATATCGAGATATTACCGTAGGGCAAGTTGAAAATCAAAGAAGAATGTCAAACTTCCGCCGAGTAATCTGCCTGTATAATTGTTGCTGTAGAGAATTAAGGTCAACCAGCGAAGGTTAAATTTCGGTCAACAAAGATGCCAATCATTCAACCCGACCGGTCGCATGCGTTCCAGGTGCTCGACCCATGCCTGCTGGGCCGTCCGGTGCATCTGTTGCCGGCTTTTGCGGCGCGCCTGGCCGACGCGCTGGGCTCGGCGATCGCCTCGCCGGGCGGACGCCGCTACTGGGGCGCCTACCGGCTCGACAGCCTGCGCTTCGAACATGCCCCGCACGATGCGTCCCTGCGCTGGCTCGGGGTCAGCGGCGCCTATGGCCAGGCCACCGTCGCCTTCGAGCGCAGCCTGTTGCTGGGCCTGCTCGAGGGGCGCTATGCGCGGCGCAGTGCGCCGACCGGCGCGCCGGTCCAGCGCGACCCGGCGGGCGAGCGCGTCACCGCCACCGAAGAACGCCTGGCCGCCACCCTGGCCCAGCAACTGGCCAACCTGGTGGGTGAACTGGTCAGCAGCGGCCTGGCCGCGGCCGGCGGCGCCTTGCCGTCCGCCACGTCGGCTGGCGCTGCGACGCCTGGCGAACGGCGCGGCACGGGCATCGTGCCGGCTGCCGCGCCGGGCAAGGCCGGCTGGGTGCTGCGCGCCGTGCTGCGTCCCCAGTACGGCCGGCGCGAGACCGACGACCCGGCGCTGTGCGCGCCCGACGGCCAACTGTGGATCGGGCTCGATCACGCGTTCATGGCGCATGTGCTGCAAGGCCTGGCCGCCGAGCGTGGCGGCGCGCGCGGTACCCATGGCAGCCGGGGCGCCCGCGAGCCGCTGGCCGCGAGCCTGCAGGTGCGGCTCGAGGGCCGCCTGGTGACCAAGGAAGTCATGCTGGCCACGCTGTTCGACCTGAAGGTCGGTGACGTGATCCCGGTCTCGGTCGGCCGCGCCGACGTGCTGCTGGACGAATCGCGCCTGTTCACCGCCACCGTGGCCGAGAGCCGCGGCAAGCTGTGTTTAACCTCTTTTGAAGACGCCGAATAATGGACATGAACCTCAACGAGCAACTGGCAGGCGACGTGATCATCGACGACCTCGCCGACGGCGCGGCGGCAGCCGCCGGCGCCGCCCACAACCCGGCGCGCGCGCTGCCGCAGATGATGCGCCGCATCCCCGTGACGCTGACGCTCGAAGTCGGCTCGGCGCGGGTGTCGCTGCAGGAACTGATGGAAATCGGGCCGGCGTCGGTGCTGCCGCTCGATTCGCTGGCCGGCGAGCCGCTGGTCATCAAGGTCAACGGCACCCCGATCGGGCGCGCCGAAGTGGTGGTCGCGGGCGAGCAGTACGGCCTCAAGGTGATCGACCTGGATGGCCTGAACCTGGACCTGCTCGCACCATGATGCAAGCTGCCGGCGGCGCGCTGTCCGCGCTGCTGCGTCCTGCGCTTCACACCGTGCTGCGTCCTGCACTGCTGCTGTCCGCGCTGCTGCTGGCGGCCACGCCGGCGCTGGCCCAGAACCAGGACCTGCTGGCCGGCGTCATCCCGGGCGCCAACGCGTCCAGTTCGGGGATGAGCGTCAAGTCGCAGATCCTGGTCATCATGACCCTGCTCGGGCTGCTGCCCGTGATGGTCATGATGATGACCTGCTTCACCCGTTTCGTGATCGTGCTGTCGCTGCTGCGCCAGGCCCTCGGCCTGCAGCAGGGCCTGCCGACGCGCATCATCACCGGCATCGCCCTGATCCTGACCATCCTGGTGATGCGCCCGGTGGGCGAGCAGGTGTGGAAGGAAGCCTTCCTGCCGTATGACCGTGACCAGATCGGCCTCGAGACCGCGCTCCTGATCGCCGAAAAACCGCTGTCGCGCTTCATGCTGGCCCAGACCAGCAAGGCCTCGCTGGCCCAGGTCGCGCGCCTGGCGGGCGAACCCGACCTGGCCGACCCGCAGCAGCACAGCTTCCCGGTCAAGCTGGCCGCCTTCGTGCTGTCCGAGCTGAAGACCGCGTTCCAGATCGGCGCCATGCTGTTCATCCCGTTCCTGATCATCGACCTGGTGGTGTCGTCGGTGCTGATGGCGATGGGGATGATGATGCTGTCGCCGCTGGTGATCTCGCTGCCGTTCAAGCTGCTGCTGTTCGTGCTGGTCGACGGCTGGACGCTCACCGTGAGCACGCTGGTCGGCAGCATCCATGGCTATTAGCGCGCCTGGCAGACGACATGAGGCCTGCGAATGAGTCCTGATATTGCGGTCGACCTGGTGGTCGAAGCCCTGCAGATCGTGATGCTGCTGGTGATGGTGCTGGTGGTGCCCGGCCTGGTGGTGGGCCTGGTGGTGGCGCTGGTGCAGGCCGCGACCCAGATCAACGAGCAGACCCTGAGCTTTTTGCCGCGCCTGCTGGTGACGCTGCTGGCGGTGATCCTGGCCGGCCACTGGATGACGGGCAAGCTGATGGATTACTGCGTGTCGGTGTTCCAGCGCGCCGCCACGCTGGTCGGCTAGCGATGGAACTGTTCGGCATGCTGCTGCCCCTGCTCGGCGCCCTGTGGTGGCCGTTCTGCCGCATCATGGCGATGATGGCGACCGCGCCGGTGCTGGGCGACGGCGCCATCCCGATGCCGGTGCGCGCGCTGCTGGCGGTGGTGCTGTCGTTCCTGATGCTGCCACTCACGACCAAGGGCATCATGCCCGACCCGTTCTCGCTGGCCGGGGTGGTCGCCATGTTCGAGCAGGCCGTGATCGGCGGGGTGCTGGGCCTGGCGCTGCAGTTCGCGATGGCGGCGGTCACGCTGCTCGGCTTTCTGGCCTCGAGCCAGATCGGCTTTTCGATGGCCCAGATGAACGATCCGGTCAACGGCCAGGCGTCCGACGTGGTGTCCGGCCTGATGTCGCTGGTGGCGATGCTGGTGTTCTTTTCGATCGACGGCCACCTGGTGCTGACCGCGGTGCTGGGCCAGAGTTTTCGCGCCTGGCCGGTCGGTTCCGGCTTCCAGCCGCTGCTGCTCGAGGCGGTGGCGTTCAATGTCGGCTGGGTGTTCTCGGCCGCGATCCTGCTGGCGCTGCCGATCGTGTTCTCGACCATCGTGGTGCAGATCGGCTTTGGTTTCCTGAACCGGGTCGCGCCCAGCCTCAACCTGTTCTCGCTCGGCTTTTCGATGGTGACGATCTTTGGCCTGCTGATGCTGATCCAGCTGGTGCGCTTCATCCCCGACCACTACGTCGCGATGACCAACCAGGTGCTCGAGATGCTGCAGGACCAGATGGGGAGGGCGCATGGCCGATAACGGCACCGGTGGCGACAAGACCGAAAAGCCCTCAAGCCAGAAGCTCAAGAAGGCGCGTACGGAAGGGCAGGTGGTGCGCTCGCGCGACCTGGCCACCGCGGTCGGCATCCTGGCCAGCCTGAAGCTGTTCGCGCTGATGCTGCCGACCTACGTGGAAGACCTGCGCCATCTGTTCCGCCTCGTGTACGCGCCGCTGGGCGCGGCCGGCGACATCGAGAATGCGCTGTCGACCGTGTTCGGCGCGGCGCTGTGGCTGTTCGTGCAGATGGTGCTGCCGCTGCTGGCAGTGCCCGCGGCGATCATCGTGGCCGGCCTGGTGCCGGGCGGCTGGATCGCCAGCGGCAAGAACCTGCAGCCGAAGTTCAACCGCCTCAGCCCCATGACCAACCTGGGCAACCTGTTCACGCAAAAGCACTGGGTGGGCTTTGCCACGTCGAGCGCCAAGGCGGTGGTACTGGGCGTGGTGCTGTGGTTCGCCGCGACCGGCGGGACCAAGGCCTACCTGGAGCTGCAGCGCATGGCGCTGGGCGAAGCGCTGCTGCATGGCGGGGCGCTGGTGTTCGACGCCCTGATGGCGATGGTGGCGGTGTTCGTGGTGTTCGCGCTGATCGACGTGCCGATCCAGCACTTCCTGTTCATGCGCAACCAGCGCATGAGCAAGCAGGAGATCAAGGAAGAACACAAGAGCAACGAGGGCCGCCCCGAAGTGAAGCAGCGCATCCGCCAGCTGCAGCAGCAGATGGCCCGGCGCAGCGTGCGCAAGTCGGTGCCGACCGCCGACGTGGTGATCGTCAATCCGCAGCACTATGCGGTAGCGCTCAAGTACGACACCGCGCGTGCCGAGGCGCCCTTCGTGGTAGCGAAAGGCGTCGACGAGATGGCGCTGACGATCCGCCAGGTCGCGCGCGAGCACGGCATCGAGACGCTCGAGCTGCCGCCGCTGGCGCGCGCCATCTACAACACCAGCCAGGTGCAGCAGCAGATCCCGGCGCAGCTGTACGGCGCGGTGTCGCAGGTCCTGAATTACGTTCTACAACTGAATGCGTTCCGCAGCGGCCGGCGCCAGGCGCCCCCGCGGTTCCCCAACGAGATGGTCGTTCCATCGCACCTGAGTGAGGCACAAGCATGAATCCCATGAACATTTTCAACGGCTTTGTCAGGGAGTTGCGGCGTCACCAGTTCGCCGCGCCCGTCTTCCTGATCGCGCTGCTGGGCATGATCATCCTGCCGCTGCCGCCGATCCTGCTCGACGTCCTGTTTACCTTCAACATCGTGCTGGCGCTGATCGTGATCCTGGTGGCGGTGACGGCCAAGCGGCCGCTCGACTTCTCGGTATTCCCGACCGTGATCCTCGGCACCACGCTGATGCGCCTGGCGCTCAACGTCGCCTCGACCCGCGTGGTGCTGCTGCACGGCCACGAAGGCACGCATGCAGCGGGCCAGGTGATCGAAGCGTTCGGTAACGTGGTCATCGGCGGCAATTTCGTGGTCGGTCTGGTGGTGTTCGTGATCCTGATGATCATCAACTTCATCGTGGTGACCAAGGGCGCCGAGCGCATCTCGGAAGTCTCGGCGCGCTTCACGCTGGACGCGCTGCCAGGCAAGCAGATGGCGATCGACGCCGACCTGAATGCGGGCCTGATCAACCAGGAACAGGCCACCACGCGCCGCAAGGACGTCGCTTCGGAAGCCGACTTTTATGGCGCCATGGACGGCGCCTCGAAGTTCGTGCGCGGCGACGCCATTGCTTCCATCCTCATCCTGATCATCAACCTGGTCGGCGGCGTCGCCATCGGCGCGCTGATGCACGATCTGCCGATGGTCGAGGCGTTCCGCGTGTACGCGCTGCTCACCATCGGCGACGGCCTGGTGGGCCAGATCCCGGCGCTGCTGCTATCGGCGGCGGCGGCGATCCTGGTGACCCGCATCGGCGAATCGGGCGACCTCGAGAAGCAGGTCAGCCAGCAGATGCTGGCCCAGCCAGCGGTACTGTACTCGGCGGCCGGCGTCATGCTGATCCTGGCCGTGGTGCCGGGCATGCCGTGGTGGTTCTTCACGGTGGCCGCCGGCGTGCTGGCCTATGTCGGCTGGGTCATGGCGGGCCGGGTGGCGGCGCCGGACAACGCCGGCGTGGCGAAGATCGAGGCGGCGCTGCGCGACGAGCGCGCGCCCGAGCTGGACTGGCAGGCGCTGCCCGTGGTGCAGCCGGTGACGGTGGCGGTGGGCTACAAACTGGTCGGCATGCTCGACCGCGCCCACGGCGAGCCGCTCGCCAAACGCGTCAAGGGCGTGCGCCAGAGCCTGTCCGAGCAGATGGGCATGCTGCTGCCGGCGATTGGCGTGCGCGACGACCTGGCGCTGCGCCCGACCCAGTACGCGATCAGCCTGTCGGGCATCGTGGTGGCCGAGGCCGAGGTCATGCCCGAGCACCTGCTGGCGATTCCGTCGCCGAACGTGTACGGCGAACTCGATGGCATCCCCGGCATCGAGCCGGCCTACGGCATGGCGATCACCTGGATCGCGCCCGACCAGAAGGCGCATGCGCTGGGCCTGGGCTACCAGGTGATCGAGGTGCCGAGCGCGATCGCGACCCACGTGTCGAAAGTGGTGCGCGAATACCTGCACGAACTGTTCCGCCACGAAGACGTGCCGGCGATCCTCGAGCGCCTGACGGCGCTGTCGCCCAAGCTGGCCGGCGCGCTCGAGAAGGCGCTGACCCACACCCAGCTGCTGCGCGTGTTCCGCGTGTTGCTGGCCGAAGGCGTGTCGCTGAAGGACATCGTGGTGATCGCCACCACGCTGCTGGACAGTTCCGAAACCACCAAGGATCCGATCCTGCTGGCGGCAGAAGTGCGCTGCGCGCTGCGGCGCCAGATCGTGTCGACGCTGTTCGGCAAGAAGAAGGACATGCCGGCCTTTAATCTGTCGGCCGAACTGGAAAACATGCTGCTCGGTTCCCTCAACCAGGCGCGCCAGAATGGCGGCGGCAAGGTGGCGCTGGATAACTACCCGATCGACCCGCAACTGCTGTCGCAACTGCAGATCAACATGCCAGTGGCGCGCGAACAGATGAAGCAGCAGCACACGCCGCCGCTGCTGCTGGTACTGCCCCAGGTGCGCCCGCTGCTGGCGCGTTACGCGCGCCTGTTCGCACCGGGCCTGCACGTGCTGTCGTATAACGAGATTCCCGAAAACCGCGATGTGTCGATCGTGGGCACGGTGGGCTAATCCGTACGATGGCAACACCGTAGGGTTGACGGCTGCGCCGTCAACGCGTTCAACCAGCTCCCGCCAATCGCGCGGCTACGCCAGCCCCGTTTGAACGCGTGGACGGCACAGCCGTCCACCCCACACTGTTCAAGTGTCCCGCGAATCCGGCAGCAGCATGCTTCCCATAACCCGGGACGTATCGATCGTGAGCAAGAAGGAATAATCCGTACGATAACAGCGTAGGGTTGACGGCTGCGCCGTCAACGCGTTCAACCAGCTCCCGCCAATCGCGCGGCCACGCCAGCCCTGTTTGAACGCGTGGACGGCACAGCCGTCCACCCCACACCGTTCAAGTGTCCCGTGAATCCAGCAGCAGCATGCCAGGTGTCCCGCGAATCCAGCAGCATGCTTCCCAAACCCGGGACGTATCGATCGTGCGCAAGAAGGAATAATCCGTACGATAACACCGTAGGGTTGACGGCTGCGCCGTCAACGCGTTCAACCAGCTCCCGCCAATCGCGCGGCTACGCCAGCCCTGTTTGAACGCGTGGACGGCACAGCCATCCACCCACACCGTTCAGGTGTCCCGCGAATCCGGCAGCAGCAGCGCCAGTTCCGCCACCGCCCGAAACACGGCCGGCGTCAGCGCCTGCGCGGCCGCTTCGGCGTTGGCCGCCGATGCATGCGTTCGTCCGGCCGGCATCCGGTCGCGGTACTGCCAGCGCAGCACGGTCACGCCGGCGCGTTCCAGTGCGTGTTCGAGCTGCGGTTGCAGCTGGCGCAGTCGCGCCAGCGTGCGCGCGTCCGGTGCGCACAGGTCAAGTGCGATCCCGGTGGGAAGCGGTTGCGCTTCCAGCACCACCACGCTGCCATCGTCGAGTGTCAGCGTCAGGCGCAGCGCCGCGCGCGGACGGCGCCGGCGGCCTGCCGGGCCGTCGGGGTCGTCGGCCAGCACATCGAGGTGCTGGGCTGTCTGTCCGTTCGCGTGCACCGTGAAGCGCCAGGCATCCTGGTGCGCCGCCTGCAGTTCGGCCGGATGCACAACCTGCCCCTGCTGGGCGGCGACCAGCGACGCGGGCGACAGCTGGCCGGTGCTGGCAGCCAGCGCGCGGCTGGTGAGGGCGCTGCCGTGGCTGCGCACCTGGGCGCGCCAGGCGCGCGCCAGCGCGGCGCCGTCCTGCTGCGGGTACATCAATTGACGGGCCAGCACCGCCTGGTCGGGCCGCATGGCCGCGCCATCCGTACCGGCATCGGATGCCGGCTGGCCGGGCGCGCCGCTGCCGCCGGCCAGCGCCTGTGAAAAGGGCAGCGGCGTGGAGCCGGCGCCGTTCGACAGCGCGACGGCGACCGCCGGCGCGATTGCGCCGACCTGCAGCGGCGTGGCCGGCGGGACGGGCAGGGCAGGGAAGGAAATACTCGACATGGGCGCTCCGGCGCGTGTCTGCAAAAGAAAAAGGCCAACCGCGCGGCTGGCCTTTCAGAGCGAGCTGGCCGGGAGTGAGGTCCCGGCCTGCGGCCAGGATTACTGCAGCAGCGACATGACCAGCGACGACTGGCTGTTCGACTGCTTCAGCATCGCGGTCGACGCTTGCAGCAGCATCTGGTTCGAGGTCATGTTGGCGCTTTCGCTGGCGAAGTCGACGTCCATGATCTGGCCGGTGGCGGCCTTGGTGTTCGAGCTGATGTTGGCCAGGTTGTTGTACACGTGTTCGAGGCGGTTGGCGGCAGCGCCCAGGCCCGAGCGGACGGTACCGACTTTATCCAGGGCGGTAGCAAGGAGGGTGATCGTGGCATTGGCCGTCGGGGTATTGACACCATCACCATCGGTGGTGCCGACAAGTTCCGTACCAGCAACCGGCGCGTCGCCTTCTGCTGGAGCTGCCTCGTCGTACTTTCCGGTTGCCAGAGCGAGCGCGTCGGTCAGTCCCTTCAGATCCGTGCTCAGGTCGATTTCCATGGTTTCAGAGGCGGAAGCGCCGATCTGGAACGTCATCTTGGAGGACAGGGTACCTGGCTTTGCGGCGATTGCATCATCACCCTCGCCGATGGCCTCGCTGCCAGCCAGCAGGTTCTTGCCACCGAACGTGGTGTTTTTCATGACGTTGGCCAGTTCCTTGCCCAGCGCGTCGAATTCCGACTGCATCGCCGTCTTGTCGTCGGCGGTCGACGAGGCGTCGGCTGCCTGGGTTGCCAAGTCCTTCATGCGGATCAGCATGTTCGATACTTCATCCAGCGCGCCTTCGGCGGTCTGCAGCATCGAGGTCGAATTCTGGGTGTTGCGCATGGCGACGGTCATGCCCGAGGTCTGGGCTTTCAGGCGCGAAGCGATCTGCAGGCCAGCGGCGTCGTCCATTGCCGAGTTGATGCGGTAGCCGGTCGACAGGCGGGTCATCGAGGTCGACAGGTTGCTCTGGGTTTTCGAAATCGAGTTCTGTGCGGACAGGGCGGCGTTGTTGGTGTGCAGGCTCAGCATGGTAAGGCTCCTGGTGTGGGTGACTGGGTCAATCGAGCGTTCTACTCGATCTCAACAGTACAGGGCGACCATTGCGACGCACTCATTAAGTTCCATGTGGAAATATTTTTGAGATCTTTCCATGCCGTCGGTCTCAGGCCCGGCATCTCCCCAGAGGAAAATATTATTTCAATATAAATTGATATCCTTGTCCACCGACCAGGTCGCTAACGCGTTAGACGAAAAAGCAATCTTTTAGAAGTATTTACTTGGTGTTTGCAACATAACGTGCGTCACGGCAAAAGAGAAGTAGACATAATGCCAACCTTTGCCTGGCTTGCACGCCGGCGGTGGAGCAGGTGCTCTGTGCCAGAGACCGTTTCACCCGACACCTAGACGACCTGGAGAAGTAGTAAATGACCCGATTGAAAGTCAAGCCGATCTGCGCCGCCATCATGCTGATGTCGGCATACGGCGCCCCAGCGCTGGCGCAAAGCGTCACCGAGACCGGCACCACCAGCGCCGCTGCCCAGCAAACCGTGCCTGCCGCGCCTGCCGCGCCTGCCGCATCTGACGCCGCAACAGCACCCGCTGCAGCCCCGGCGCAAGCAGCGCCAGCAGCAATCGCAGCCCCGTCAGCGGATCCAGCACCTGCGCCAGCGGCTTCAGCCCCAGCCCCTGCTGCCGTCCCCGCCACCGCCGTGATCCAGGTCACCGGTCTGCGTTCGAGCCTGCAATCGGCAGAAAAGATCAAGCGCGACGCCGCCCAGGTCGTCGACTCCATCAACGCCGACGACATCGGCAAGTTCCCTGACCGCCAGACCGGCGACGCCCTGCAGCGCATCGCCGGCGTCCAGGTCGGCCGCGACCGCGGCGAAACCAGCAGCGTGATCGTGCGCGGCCTGCCGGATGTGTCGACCACGCTCGACGGCAACGAGATCTTTACCGCGGCCGGGCGCCGCCTGTCGTACCAGGACTTGCCGGTGCAGTCGATCGGCGGCATGGACGTGTATAAATCGGTGACCGCCAACCAGCTCGAAGGCGGCATCGCCGGCGGCGTCGACATCCGCCTGCGCGCGCCGTTCGACAACAAGGGCTTCACCGCCACCGGCTACGTCGAGGACCGCGTCAACAAGACGCACGGCAGCGACGCCACCGGCGACAAGCACAGCCCGGGCGGCGGCTTCCTGGTCAGCAACCGCTGGGATACCGACTTCGGCGAAATGGGCGCGCTGTTCGACGTCGCCGTCAACCGCGACAACTGGGCCTACCCGGTGCAGTACAACGACCGTCCCTCGAACATCTTCTCGGTGGCCCCTGACGGCAGCGCCACCCGCCTTGGCGACGCCGGTCCGTACACCGCGCGTCCCGGCGAGGTGCTGGGCCAGCTGCCGCACATCGGCGGCATCTACAACGCCGGTTCGCGCGAGCGCCAGAGCATGCACGGCGCCTTCCAGTGGAAGATCAACCCGAAGATGACCGCTACCGCCCAGTACCTGGGCATGGGTTACCAGGGCCGCACCGGCGTCAATTACGCGTTCAGCAATGTCGGCACCGCGCCGCGCCTGACCGGCGTGACACTGGCCCCGCAAGGCGCCTGCGCCATGCCGACCGGCGCCACCATCTGCCCGATCACGTCGGCGGTCGCGCCGGCCGCGCAGTACGGCAGCGGCGCCACCGACTGGGACCCGTACACCGCCACCAGTACCTGGGGCCAGAACGAGCGCACCACCACGCACTACCTGAACCTGGGCCTGAAATACATCGACGGCCCGCTCAGCATCGACACCCAGCTGGGCTACACCAAGTCGAAGTTCACCAACGACACCCTGATCGTCGACCAGCAGGTGCCGGGCGTGAGCGCCAACGTCTACAGCTATGGCGCCGACGGCCATGGCGGCTTCAATGCGATCACGTCGCCAGCCAGCGCCAACGCGCTGCGTGACGGCGACAGCTACCGCCTGCGCGGCATGGTCCAGAATTGGAACGTGCAGACCGGCAGCCAGCTCCAATGGCGCAACGACGCCATCTATCGCCTGAAAGGAGATGGTCCGTTCAAGGCGGTGCTGGGCGGCCTGCGCCTGTCGCAGCGCAAGGCCGGCTACCATGGCGCCGAGGGCCATGCCGACTTCACCGGCGAGCGTCCGAGCCCGAGCGGCGCCTTCGGTCCGTCGTTCGGCACGCTGGTGCCGGGCCTGGACCGCCTGGGCGGCCAGTGGTACGGCCCGTCGAGCGACTACCTGATCGACAACGCCGACGCCGTGCGAAACGGGTACGGGCTCGCGAGCGGGCGCATTCCGGACGATCCGGGCCGCCTGTTCGACCAGAAGGAACGCAACGCGACCCTGTACCTGGCGGGCCGCTGGGAAGCCGACATCGCCGGCATCCAGGTCGACGGTGAAGTCGGTGCACGCGCCATCCGCATCAACCGCGAACTGCGCGGCCAGAGCCGCATCGGCGACGTGGTCACCGATGTCGACCAGAAGACGTCCGAAACCAACTTCCTGCCGAGCGCCTCGGCGATCGTGCGCTGGCAGGACAACCTGCAGTCGCACCTGTCGGTCGGCAAGACCATCACCCGTCCCGACTTCGGCTCGCTGAACCCGGCCCTGACCCTGGTGCCACCGACCGTCAACGTGGCCGGCAGCGGCGGCGCCGGCAATCCGGACCTGGCGCCGACCAAGTCGACCAATATCGACGCCACGCTCGAGTACTACTTCCAGAAGAGCGGCTACGCGCAGATCGCCCTGTTCCACCGCGATATCGACGGCTACCAGCAAAGCTTCACCCGCGACGAGATCATCAACGGCGAGACCTACCGCGTGACGCGTCCGCAGAATTCGGGCAAGGGCACGCTGCGCGGCGTCGAGATCGGCGGCCAGAAGTTCTTCGACTTCCTGCCTGGCTTCTGGCAGGACTTCGGCCTGCAGGCCAACGCCACCTGGATCGACGGCGAAAACGAGTCGCCGATCGCCTACGGCAGCACGATCTTCAAGAAGACGCCAATGACGAACGTGGCCAAAAAGAGCTACAACCTGGCGCTGCTGTACGAGGGCAACGGCATCACCGGCCGCCTGGCCGCAACGCGCCGCGGCACCTACGTCGAGCAGATCGCCGAAGCGCCGTTCGACCAGGACCGCATGGTCAAGGGCGCGACCTTCGTCGACCTGAGCATCGGCTACGAGATCAACGACAACGTTTCGCTGCAGTTCGACGCGATCAACCTGACCAAGACCAGGTTCGAAAGCCAGCTGGGTCCGTATATGCCGCGCGATATCCGCTACAACCCGACCACGTATGGCGTGAGCCTGCGCTTCCGGATGTAAGCGTCGCCGCGAGGTAGATCAAGAAACGGCCGTCCGCATCGTGCGGGCGGCCGTTTTTTTTTGCGCGCCGGGCCGGTCACCCGGCGATGCAGGCCGCCAGCTCTTCGGGCGTCCCCATCGGAAACGCCTCCTTCAGGTAATCGAGGAATGCCGAGACCCGCGCGCTGAGCAGGCGCCGCGACGGATACAGCGCCCACAGCGCGATCCCGGGCGCATCCAGTTCTCCCCAGCTGACCAGGGAGCCGGTCGCCAGGTCATGGCTGGCCAGCGACAGGGGCAGTTGCGCGGCCCCGACGCCGGCGCGCACCGCGTCGCGCACCATGAACAGCGATGTCAGGCTCAGTACCGGCGCGACGTCGATCGTGGCCTTGCCGTCCGGCGTCACCACATTCCACGTCATGCCCTCATGGCCCGCACCACGCACCACGGCCGGCACGGCAGTCGCGCCGCCCGCCGCCAGGCCGGGTGGGGCGACGACCACCAGCCGGTCGCGCAGGAAGATGCGGCCGATCAGGTTGGCGTCCGGTGCGGGATTGACGCGGATTACCAGGTCGATCCCTTCCTCGACCATATCGACGGGCCGGTCCTCGGCGACGACCTCGAGCCGCACCTCGGGATGCTTCAGCACGAATCCGGCAGCCAGCTTGCCCATGGCCGCTTGAGAGAACAGCAGCGGGGCGCTGATGCGCAGGCGGCCGCGCACGCTGGCGCCGCCCCGGGCGATTGCGCCGGCCGTTTCGTCGATCTCGTGCAGCAGCATGCTGGTGCGCTCGTGCAGCGCCTTGCCTTCCTCGGTCAGTTTCAGGGACCGTGCGCCGCGCTCGAACAGCCGCATCTGCAGGCTGCTCTCCAGCGCCACCACATGGCGCGACAGCGTCGCCTTGGGCCGGCCGGTGGCGCGCGCAGCGCGGCCCACGCCACCGTGGCGGGCCACATGATTGAAATCGACCAGGGCAAGCAAGTCCATATGTTCCACCAGTGAGACAGTATGTCCAATATTACCGGCTTTCGGACCGGGATTGGAATGCCTATGATGAATTCACCGTCAACCCAACCAGGAGTTCCATCATGACCATTCTCGTTACCGGTGCCAGCGGCACCATCGGCCGCCAGGTCGTCGGCCAGCTCGTTGCCCGCGGCGCCAGCGTCCGCGCCCTCGTGCGCAATCCGGACAAAGCCGACTTCCCAGCCGGCGTCAGTGTCGTCAAGGGCGACCTGATGGATCCGGATTCGCTGCGCGGCGCATTCGCGGATGTCGACGCCTTCTTCCTGCTCAACGCCGTCACGCCGGATGAATTCACCCAGGCGCTGATCGCGCTGAATGTCGCCCGCGAGGCCGGCGTCGATCGGGTCGTCTACCTGTCCGTGATCCACAGCGACCGGTTCGTGAACGTGCCGCACTTCGCCGGCAAGTTTGGCGTGGAACGCATGATCGAGCAGATGGGCTTTTCCGCCACCATCCTGCGTCCGGCCTATTTCATGAACAATGAACTGACGATCAAGGATGCCGTGCTCGCCTACGGCGCCTACCCGATGCCGATCGGCGCCAAGGGCCTGGCGATGGTCGATCCGCGCGACATCGGCGAAATCGCCGCGCTCGAACTGATCCACCGCGCGCATGCCGACCGGCCGATGCCGATGGAACGCATCAACCTTGTCGGCCCCGATACCTTGACCGGCGCGGACGTCGCTGCGATCTGGTCGAGCGTGCTGGGACGCCCGATCGCCTACGCAGGCGACGACACCGCCGGCTTCGAGCAGAACCTGCGCAACTTCATGCCCGCCTGGACGGCCTACGACATGCGCCTGATGGCCGATCGCTTCATCAGCGACGGCATGCTGCCGGCCGCCGGCGACGTGGCGCGCCTGACGTCGATGCTGGGCCGGCCGCTGCGCAACTACCGCGACTACGTCGCGTCGATCGTGCCGGCATCGTGATGCGTCGCCTCTGACGCAGAAGCACGCGCCTGACGCCGAAACCCTTTTGCTCTATCATGTCGGGCTTCGCCCGCGCGGCGCGTCTTTCTCAAGCACCCAATGACTTCTGTTCCTGCGAAGCCGGTCCCTGGCCGCCGCCTGTCGGTGGCCCCCATGATGGACTGGACCGACCGCCACTGCCGCGTGTTCCACCGCCAGATCACCAAACATACCTGGCTGTACACCGAGATGGTCACCACCGGCGCCCTGGTCTATGGCGACGTCGAGCGCCACCTGCGCTACGACGACGTCGAGCACCCGGTCGCCCTGCAACTGGGTGGCAGCGACCCGCTTGATCTCGCCAAGAGCGCCAAACTCGGCCAGGAATGGGGTTACAAGGAAATCAACCTCAACTGCGGCTGCCCGTCGGAGCGGGTGCAGAAGGGCGCGTTCGGCGCCTGCCTGATGAACGAGCCGCAACTGGTGGCCGACTGCGTCAAGGCGATGCGCGACGCGGTCTCGATCGACGTCACCGTCAAGCACCGCATCGGCATCGACTACAACGAAGACTACGGTTATGTGCGCGATTTCGTCGGCACCATTGCCGCCGCTGGTTGCAACACGTTTATCGTGCATGCCCGCAACGCCGTACTGAAAGGCCTGTCGCCGAAGGAAAACCGCGAGATCCCGCCGCTGCGCTACGCCGTGGCGTACCAGCTCAAGAAGGAATTCCCGGACCTGGAAATCATCATCAACGGCGGTATCAAGACCGACGACGAGATCGCCCTGCACCTGGAGCACGTCGATGGCGTGATGCTGGGCCGCGAGGCGTACCACAATCCCTGGACCATGGCCAACTGGGATGCACGCTTCTACGGCGACGCCGGCCGTCTGCAGTCGCGGGCCGAAGTGCTCGAAGCGATGATCCCTTATATAGAAGAGCAGTTGCGCCGCTACGGTCCGCTTGGATTGAAGCTGAACAGCATCACCCGCCACATGCTGGGGCTGATGACGGGCCTGCCGGGCGCGCGTGCCTTCCGTCAAACGCTGTCGGACTCGAAAAAGCTGGCGCTGGGCGATCCGCGCCTGTTGCTGGAAGCGGCGGCACGGATGCCAAAAGCCGCCTGATTCTCTCCATTTGTCACAACAATAGGCGCGCTTCGGCACGCCTTTTTTATTGCTGTCGACAAATCGATACATTTCCTTGTCAAAACGGCCAGAGGACTTGCAAAGATGCTTGCCCCTCGGCAACTGCGCTCGCATAATGCATTTCTGTTCCAGCATTGCCGTGGATCAAGCTGTTGTTATGTCGAAACAGGGTGGTGAGCTGAGAAATTTTCTGCCAAACAGAGGATTTCTTGATTTATCCTGTGGGAAATAAGTGAAATCGTGGAGCAACGAATTTCACGAGTCCTCCGAGAGAGTTTCGATCAAATAAGTCACAGGAAAACACGAATGAATTTGAACAACATGAAGGTTGGTACCCGTCTGGCCCTCGGCTTTGCACTGGTGCTGGTGCTGCTGGTCGCGGTCGCCGTCGTGGGTATTCAGCGTATGGCGACGATCCAGGATCGCCTCGAGCGCGTGGTCAGCGTCAGCAATGTGTCGACCAATCTTGTGATCGAAATGCGCAACAATGTCAGCGATCGCCTGTCGTCGCTGCGCGTCCTGACCCTGATGAGCGATCCGGCCGACATGGAGCCGGAAGTCACCAAGTTCAAGGAACAGACCGCCAAGTACACCGAAGCCCAAGGCAAGCTGTCGACCCTGTTCGCGGCCCATGCGAACGACCAGGAAAAAGCCCTGCTGGCGCAGATCAAGGAACACGAAGCCGCCGCCATGCCGGTGATCGCCCGTGCCACCGAACTGTATCTGGCCGCGAACGCCATGGATGCGACCCGCGTGATGGTGCGCGAAGTGCGTCCGGTGCAGCGCAAGTGGACCGAAGCGCTGGACCAGCTGGCCACGCTCGAAGACCAGCAGAACGCCCAGACCAAAGTCGACGCCGAGTCGGCCTTCTCGAATGCCCGTAACTTCATGCTGATGCTGCTGGCCCTGGCCGTCGTGATGGGCGTGGCTGCTGCCATCGTCATTACCCGCAGCCTGCTCAAGCAGCTCGGCGGCGAGCCTGGCTACACCGCGAAGATCGCCGGCAGCATCGCCCATGGCGACCTGTCGATCGTCATCGATACCAAGGAATCCGACCGCGGCAGCCTGCTGGTCGAAATGAAGCAGATGCGCAACAGCCTGGTCGACATCGTCCAGCAGGTGCGCCGCGGCACCGAGACCATCGGCACCGCCTCGCGTGAAATCGCCGCCGGCAATATCGACCTGTCCTCGCGTACCGAACTGCAGGCCAGCTCGCTGGAAAAGACCGCCTCGGCGATGGAGCAGCTGACCTCGACCGTGAAACAGAACGCCGACAATGCCCGTGAAGCCAACGCACTGGCCGCGACCGCATCGGACGTGGCCGGCAAGGGCGGCAAGGTCGTGTCGCAAGTGGTCGGCACCATGGGCGAGATCAACAGCTCGGCCAGCAAGATCGCCGACATCATCGGCGTGATCGACGGCATCGCCTTCCAGACCAACATCCTGGCGCTGAACGCCGCCGTCGAAGCAGCCCGTGCCGGCGAGCAGGGCCGTGGCTTTGCGGTGGTCGCATCGGAAGTGCGCAACCTGGCCCAGCGTTCGGCTGCGGCAGCGAAAGAAATCAAGACGCTGATCGGCGACTCGGTCGAGAAGATCGAGCGCGGCAGCAAGCTGGTCGGCCAGGCCGGCGTGACGATGGACGAAGTGGTCTCGAGCGTCAAGCGCGTGACCGACATCATGAGCGACATCGCCGCCGCCAGCGCCGAGCAGAGCGCCGGCATCGCCCAGGTCAACACCTCGATCATCGAGATGGACGCCATGACCCAGCAGAACGCCGCGCTGGTCGAAGAAGCCGCCGCCGCCGCCCAGAGCCTGCAGGACCAGGCCGGCGAACTGGCCCGCGTGGTCAGCATCTTCAAGCTCGACGAGGGTGAGCAGTTCCAGTTCGACGCGCAGGCGCCGGCAGCGGCGCCGGTCGTGACCAGCACCGCGCTGGTAGTGGCGCCGGCCGCGAAACGCGCCGCGCCGCAGGCCCTGAAGAAGCCGGCCGCCACCAAGGCACAGGCGAAGGCGCAGGCCAAGGCGGCAAAGCAGGCGCCGACCGAGGCGCCGAAAGCAAGGAAAGCAGCAGCCACCGCCGGCAACGACGAGTGGGAAGAATTCTAAGAAGTCACGCGCGCCGGCCGGGAGAGCGGCGCAACCATCACGAGTTCAGTTTTAACTTAAAAAACCTATTGGGGAAACCATGAAAAACCTGTCCGCAAAGCTGTTCGTCGCACTGACCCTGACCACCGCCGCCGCTTCGAGCTTCGCTGCCGAAACCCCGGCATCGTTCGATCCGAAGAAGTGCTCGATCGAATATCCGAAGTCGTCGCTGATGAACGAAGAGCAGGGCACGACCACCGCGTCGTTCCTGGTCAATGCGGACGGCACCGTGGCTGAATCGAAGATCGACAAGTCGAGCGGTTCGAAAAACCTGGACCGCGCGCTGGTCAAGGGCCTGACGTCGTGCAAGTTCAAGCCGGGCACCAAGGACGGCGCACCAGCCCAGACCTGGACCAAGGTCGACTACGCGTTCAAGCTGGACTGATCGCTCCTGCTTCACCGCCCCCTTGCAAAACCGGCTCATCGAGCCGGTTTTTCTTTGGGCGCTACAGGTTGATCCGTGCCGGCTGTTACAAGTTTGTTGCGCTTTGTATCGGCTGTAATGACTTCCTTCAATCGCCGTTTTCAAGGCGCGCGCTCGCTATAGTGGTGTCACACGAACCGATAAGGAGCACACCATGAAAACCATTCTCGCTACCGCAGCAGCCATCCTGATCGGCACCGCCTTCGTGCCGGTTGCAGAGGCCCAGGCCGCGCATCCGCGCGCTGACGTGATTGTCGTGCACAAGGCGCCGCCGGCGCCGCGCCATGAGCGCATCCCGGCCGCGCGCAAGGGCTTTGCCTGGGCGCCCGGCTACTGGAACTGGAATGGCCGCCGTCATGAGTGGGTCGCCGGCCACTGGGAGAAGGTGCGTCCGGGCCACGCCTACCAGCGCGCGCAATGGGTTCATGAACGCAATGGCTGGCGCCTCGACCGCGGCGGCTGGCACCAGGGGCGCCACCAGGTGGCCGCACGCCGCGACCGCGATGGCGACGGCGTCCCGAACCGCTATGACGCGCGTCCCGGCAATCCGCACCGCTATTGATGCGTGATGGGAATCAGGTGTTCAGGTCGCCACCGCACACCTGGTTGCGGCCTGACTGCTTGGCCTGGTAGAGCAGGGCGTCGGCCCGCTCCACCAGCTGGGTGGATGCGTCCGGGCCGGCGCCGCCATCGGTCAGCGTGTAGACGCCGGCGCTGATGGTGACGATGCCCGTGCCATTGCCGGCATGCGCGATCTCGAGCGCCATGATGGCGGCGCGGATGCGCTCGGCCACCAGGCGTGCGCCGGATGCCTTGGTGTCCGGCAGCAGCGCCACGAATTCCTCGCCGCCATAGCGCGCGGCCAGGTCGGACGGCCGTCCCAGGCTGTCGCGCAACGCCCGCGCCACCTTGCGCAGGCATTCGTCGCCCGCCACGTGGCCGTAGGTGTCGTTGTAGCGCTTGAAGAAATCGACGTCGAACATCACCAGCGACAGCGGCGCGCCGCTGCGGCTGGCGCGGGCCGTTTCCAGCGCCAGCGCTTCCTCGAAGCGGCGGCGGTTGGCGATGCCGGTCAAGCCGTCATGGTCGGCCAGCACCGTCAGTTCGCGGTTGTGTTCCTGCAGGCTCTCGCGCGCCTGCACCAGCTCGTGCTCGAGGTGGTCGCGGATCCTGATCTGGCGCACCAGGCGCGAGCCGAACACGCTCAGCAGCAGGATGGCGATCACGGTCACGACCGCCTGGACCAGCGTGGACTGCCACCACTTCGCCATGATCTCTTCCTTCGACTGGGCGGTGGAGACGATCAGCGGGTAGGTTTCCAGGTGCCGGTAGCTGTACATGCGTTCGATCCCGTCGATGTTCGAGCGCAGCATGGCGGTGCCGGACGGCCCCTGCTTGCGGAACATCTGCATCACGGGGCCGTTGCTGATGTCGGTGCCGATCAGCTGCTCGCTGTGCGGCAGGCGGTACACCAGGGTGCCGTCGTCGAGCGTCAGGAAGATCACGCCGTCGCGGCCCACGTCGAAGCTCTGGTACAGGGTCGAGAAATAATCGATGCGGATGGTGCCAAGCGCCACGCCGGCGAAGCTGCCGTCCGGATTGTCCAGGCGGCGCGACACCGGCAGGATCCAGTCGCCGGTGGAGCGGCTGCGCACCGGCTTGCCGAGGTGGACGCCCCGATTGGCGTGGCGCAGGTGATATTGAAAATATTCGCGGTCGAGATTGTTGTGCAGGGGGGTGCGGTCGAGCGACGTCACCAGCCAGCGGCCGTCGGCGCCATACACGAACAGGCCGTGCAGTTCATCGACCCGGGCGACCATGTTCTTGAGATGCACGTGCAGGCGCTGGGCGGCGGCGCCGTTGATGCCGTCGGTCTCGATCCGCTCGACCACGCCGGCCAGCACCGTGTCGACCACCCGTACCGCGCTCTCGCCCTGGGCCGCCAGCGCATGCGACATATTGGTAGTGGCCACGGCCACTTCCGCCAGCCGTTCCTTGCGCGCCCGCCATGCGTCGGAGATCTGGATCGTCAGTAATAGCAGTGCCAGCGCTGCCATGAACAGCACGGCGTTGCGCACGGCGGGACGCTTCGCAGCGGTCAGGCGGACGATGTGAGGGTTGGCGCTCTTGTCTGGCATGGATCTGGACTGGCAGTCGCCTGGCGTGAGCCTGGCATCGGTTACCCGTGCCGGCGGCTTTGTTTCTAATAATAAACTTGTCGATTGTCGCACAAGCGCGGCCGGCCAGCGGGGCAATTGCGGGAGTAATTTTAGTCGTGCCGCGCCGGCCCGGATAGCGGCCTCATGCCACCCGCAGGCCCAGCTCGCTCACCAGCTCGGCTGCCTGGCGCGCCGTGATCCAGGCGCCCTGGAACTGCTTCGCGTCGGCCAGCTTGATGCCGCCCAGGTCGGCTTCGCGCAGGTCGGCATTCTCGAAGCGCGCCCCCTTGAAATTGGCGTTGCGCAGGCTGCCGCCCTCGAACACGGTGTCGCGGAAATCGCAGGCGGCCAGGTCGGCGTCGCTGAAGTCCAGCTGGATCAGCGTGGTCTTCCTGAACGACATGCGGCGCAGGTCGGCGCCGATCAGCAGGCACTCTTCGAATGTCAGGCCGAGGTGGGCGGTGTCCTCGAAGCTGGCGCCGGTGAGCTTGCAGCCCTTGAGGGTGCACGACGCCAGCCTGGCGCGGCGCCATTTGCTGTTGTTCAGGTCGCAGCTCTGGAAGCGGGCGTCGGTCAGGTCGGCCGATTCGAAATCGGCCTGGCCGCCACGGCAGCGCTGCCAGGCCGTCTGGGACAGGTTGGCGGCATAGAACGAGGCGTCGGCGATGCTGCAACCGGCGAACCCGCAGCCGCGCAAGTCGAGGCGCGACAGGTCGGCGTCGTTCAGGTCGCATTCCTGGAAGGTGACGGGGCCGTGCGCCAGGGCCGCTTCGATCGCGGCGCGGCTGGGGCGGTGTTCGATGGTCTGCATGCATGTGCTCCGGAAAACAAAAAAGGCCACGTGCCGAAGCAGGTGACCTTTCTTGCTGAATACTTTGGGGTGGCTGATGGGGCTCGAACCCACGACAACAGGAATCACAATCCTGGACTCTACCAACTGAGCTACAGCCACCACTGAACTACGTTACTGCTTTTTTGTCTCAGCATTGCTGCGACAGGCCACGATTATAGTGCCTCGCCAGAAAAGTGGCAAGATTAAATCTTTCAGGCGCTCGGCCAGCCCGGCGGCACGGCAATCGCCGCCTCGTGCACCGGTGGGTCGGCGCCCAGCAGGCTGCGAAACGCCGCACGCAAGGCGGTGGCGCTGGCGCTGGTGAAGCCGGTCAGGCGCGCCGGGACTTCGTCGGCCGTGCGCAGCAAGCCGCCCGTCGCCAGCAGGCGCGCCAGCTGGCGCGCCACCGCGTCGCCGGTATCGACCAGCGCCACGTCGGTGCGGCCGGCGTCGCGCAGCAACTGCTCGATCGAGGCGCGCACCAGCGGATAGTGGGTGCAGCCCAGCACCAGGGTATCGGCGCCGGCCTCGAGCAGGGGATGGATGAAGCGCTCCAGCATGGCGCGGGTCGCGCTGGAATCGAGTTCGCCGAACTCGATCTGGTCGGCCAGGCCGACGCAGGGCTGCAGCAGAAATTGCGCATGGCTGACGGCCTGGATCGCGTCGCGCAGGGCCAGGAACTTGGCGCCGTGCAGGGTGCGTTCGGTGGCCAGCACGCCGATCTTGCCGTTGCGGGTGAGGCTGGCCGCCGGCTTCAGGCCCGGCTCGACGCCGACGATCGGCATGCCCGGATGGCGTTCGCGCAGTTCGCGCACGGCGGCCACGGTGGCGGTATTGCAGGCCACCACCAGGGCTTTCGCACCCTGGTCGAGCAGGAAACCGGCCACCGACAGGACGCGCGCAATCACGACTGCTTCGGGTTTGTCGCCGTAGGGGGCGAAGCCGGTGTCGGCGAAATACAGCAGGTGTTCGTGCCCAAGCTGCGCCTGGATATGGCGCAGCACCGAGAGGCCGCCGACACCCGAGTCGAAGATGCCGACCGGGGCGTCGTGGAGGAGCGTGGCGGGGACCATGCAGTGGCTGGGCGCAGGGATGTTGGACGCGTGGACGGCAGAGCCGTCCACGCCACAGGATTGGTTGCCGCGGGCCGTCGTCAGGCCACCGTCACCGGCACGCCGCGCAGCGATTCGATCTTGGCCGACCATTCCTTCGGGCCGGTGTTGTGGACCGAGGTGCCGGTGGAATCGACGGCGACGGTGACCGGCATGTCGGTCACGTCGAACTCGTAGATCGCTTCCATGCCCAAGTCCGCGAAGCCGACCACCGTGGCCGACTTGATCGCCTTCGACACCAGGTAGGCCGAGCCGCCCACCGCCATCAGGTAGGCCGACTTGTGCTTCTGGATCGATTCGATCGCCGCCGGACCGCGCTCGGCCTTGCCGATCATCGAGATCAGGCCGGTCTTTTCCAGCATCATGTCGGTGAACTTGTCCATGCGGGTGGCGGTGGTCGGACCGGCCGGGCCCACCACTTCGCTGCCCACCGGGTCGACCGGGCCGACGTAGTAGATCACGCGGTTGGTGAAGTCCACCGGCAGCGATTCGCCCTTGGCCAGCATGTCCTGGATGCGCTTGTGGGCGGCGTCGCGGCCGGTCAGCATCTTGCCGTTCAGGAGCAGGGTCTGGCCCGGCTTCCACGACGCGACTTCTTCCTTCGTCAGCGTGTTCAGGTCGACGCGCTTCGATTTCTCGGTGTCCGGCGTCCAGTTCACGTCCGGCCAGGTCGACAGCGCCGGCGGTTCGATGTACGCCGGGCCCGAGCCGTCCAGCACGAAGTGGGCGTGGCGGGTGGCGGCGCAGTTCGGGATCATCGCCACCGGCTTCGAGGCCGCGTGGGTCGGGTACATATTGATCTTCACGTCGAGCACGGTGGTCAGGCCGCCCAGGCCCTGCGCGCCGATGCCGAGCGCGTTGATCTTGTCGCACAGCTCGATGCGCAGCTCTTCGAGTTTGTTGTTCGGGCCGCGCTGGCGCAGCTCGTACATGTCGATGTCGTCCATCAGCGACTCTTTCGCCATCAGCATCGCCTTTTCGGCGGTGCCGCCGATACCGATGCCGAGCATGCCCGGCGGGCACCAGCCGGCGCCCATCAGCGGCACCGTCTTCAGCACCCAGTCGACCAGCGAGTCGGACGGGTTGAGCATCACGAACTTGGTCTTGTTCTCGGAGCCGCCACCCTTGGCGGCGACCTTGACGTCGACCGTCTCGCCTTCGACCAGTTCCATGTGGACCACGGCCGGGGTGTTGTCCTTGGTGTTCTTGCGCTCGAAGTGCGGGTCGGCCACGATCGAGGCGCGCAGCTTGTTGTCGCTGAAGTTGTACGCACGGCGCACGCCTTCGTTGACGGCGTCGGTCACGCTGCCGGTGAAGCCTTCGAAACGCACGCCCATGCCGACCTTCAGGAACACATTGACGATGCCGGTATCCTGGCAGATCGGGCGCTTGCCTTCGGCGCACATGCGCGAGTTGGTCAGGATCTGGGCGATCGCGTCCTTCGCCGCCGGGCTTTGCTCGGTTTCATAGGCGCGGGCCAGGTGCTGGATATAGTCGGCCGGATGGTAGTAGCTGATGTACTGCAGCGAGGCTGCGACGGATTCGATCAGGTCTTCCTGGGTGATGACGGTTGCCATGGCTTGTCTCTGGTAATGGAGTGACGGAGTAGCGTTTTATAGGTTTGGGTATTGCGTACTGCGGGAACAAACTGCAGTCAGTGCTTTATCAGTGCTTTTCGTTGTGCGTCATGGTGGTGATGCGGTCGGTCCACGAGATCGCCAGCGCCGACAGCAGGAAGGCGATGTGGATCAGCGTCTGCCACATGATCGTCTGTTCGGTGTAGTTGGCGGCGTTGATGAAGGTCTTGAGCAGGTGGATCGACGAAATGCCGATGATCGCCATCGCCAGCTTGGTCTTGAGCACCGAGGCGTTCACATGCGACAGCCATTCCGGCTGGTCCGGGTGGTTATCCAGGTGCATGCGCGACACAAAGGTTTCATAACCGCCAACGATCACCATGATCAGGAGGTTCGAGATCATCACCACGTCGATCAGGCCGAGCACGACCAGCATGATGACGGTCTCGGTGAGGCGGGTCGGGCGGGTGCCGGCAATGCCGACGGCGTCCAGGATGTGCTTGAGAGAATCGGCATTGCCCATGGCGGCGCCGATCAGGTCGACGAGCTCGACCCAGAAATGGAATACGTACACGCACTGCGCCAGGATCAGGCCGAGATACAGCGGCAATTGCAGCCAGCGACTGGCGAAGATCAGGTTGTTCAGCGGGGTGAGCTTGCGGACTTGCTTGCTTGGTTCGAGGGCGGACACGGGAGGAAACTCCAAAGGGATGCGGAAATTCAGCTCAGCATTTTACACCGCTGTCCCGCGCCGCGGTGGCGCGGCCGGCGTCCTTGCACGCTTTGCAACGGCTGGCGTTAGAATGAACCTGGGATGCGGGCCTGCCGGCAGGCCCGGTGTAAGGGGGAAGTAAGCGAGTCCCCCTAAGGTATCTGGCATAACTTACATCACAATATGGAGACTAGCATGGCCGACAACGACACCCAGACCCAGGGATTGCAAGAGCATCGCGTGTTTCAGCCGCCCAAGGCGTTTGCCGATCAGGCCGCCATCAGCGGCATGGCCGCCTACGACACGTTGTGCGCCGAAGCCGCCAGCGACTACGAAGGTTTCTGGGCGCGCCTGGCGCGCGAGAACCTCGACTGGCACAAGCCGTTCACGCAAACCCTCGACGAATCGGACGCACCCTTCTACAAGTGGTTTGCCGATGGCCAGCTCAACGCCTCGTACAATTGCCTCGACCGCAACCTCGAGAACGGCAACGCCGACAAGACCGCCATCATCTTCGAGGCGGATGACGGCACGGTCACCAAAGCGACCTACCGCGAACTGCACGCACGGGTCGGCAAGTTCGCCAACGCCCTGAAATCACGCGGCATCAAGAAGGGCGACCGCGTCATCATCTATATGTCGATGTCGATCGAAGGCGTGAGCGCGATGCAGGCCTGCGCCCGCATCGGCGCCACCCACTCGGTGGTGTTTGGCGGCTTCTCGGCCAAGTCGCTGCAGGAGCGCATCATCGACGCCGGCGCCGTGGCCGTCATTACGGCCGACGAACAACAGCGCGGCGGCAAGTCGCTGCCATTGAAGGCGATCGTCGACGAAGCCCTGGCCCTGGGCGGTTGCGATTCGGTGAAGGACGTGATCGTCTACAAGCGCACCGGCGGCAACATCAACTTCCAGGAAGGGCGCGATCTGTGGCTGCACGAACTGGTCGAAGGCCAGAGCGCGCAGTGCGAACCTGAATGGGTTGACGCCGAACACCCGCTGTTCATCCTCTACACGTCGGGCTCGACCGGCACCCCGAAAGGCGTGCAGCACTCGACCGGCGGCTACCTGCTGTGGGCCGCGCTGACCATGAAGTGGACCTTCGACATCAAGCCCGAAGACGTCTACTGGTGCACCGCCGACATCGGCTGGATCACCGGCCACACGTATATCGCCTACGGTCCGCTGGCGGTGGGCGCCACCCAGGTGGTGTTCGAGGGCGTGCCGACCTTCCCGAACGCGGGCCGCTTCTGGCAAACGGTCGAGAAGCACAAGGTCAGCATCTTCTACACCGCGCCGACCGCGATCCGCTCGCTGATCAAGGCGTCCGACCTGGACGACAACGTGCATCCGAAGAATTCCGACCTGTCGAGCCTGCGCCTGCTGGGCTCGGTCGGCGAGCCGATCAACCCTGAAGCCTGGATGTGGTACTACAAGAATGTTGGCCAGGAACGCTGCCCGATCGTCGACACCTTCTGGCAGACCGAGACGGGCGGCCACATGATCACCCCGCTGCCGGGCGCGACCCCGATGGTGCCGGGCTCGTGCACGCTGCCGCTGCCGGGCATCATGGCCGCCATCGTCGACGAAGCCGGCGCCGACGTGCCGAACGGGCAGGGCGGCATCCTGGTGGTCAAGCGTCCGTGGCCGTCGATGATCCGCACCATCTGGAACAACCCGGACCGTTTCCGCACCAGCTACTTCCCGGACGAATTCGGCGGTAAATACTACCTGGCCGGCGACGGCGCGATCCGCAACAAGGACACCGGCAACTTCACCATCACCGGCCGCATCGACGACGTGCTGAACGTGTCGGGCCACCGCATGGGCACGATGGAAATCGAATCGGCGCTGGTGGCCAATTCGCTGGTGGCCGAAGCCGCCGTGGTCGGCCGGCCGGACGACACCACCGGCGAATCGATCTGCGCCTTCGTGGTGCTGAAGGGCCCGCGCCCGACGGGCGACGAGGCGAAGAAGCTGGCCAACGAATTGCGCGCCTGGGTCGGCAAGGAGATCGGCCCGATCGCCAAGCCGAAGGAAATCCGCTTCGGCGACAACCTGCCGAAAACCCGTTCCGGCAAGATCATGCGCCGCCTGCTGCGCGTGCTGGCCAAGGGCGAGAACATCACCCAGGACGTGTCGACGCTGGAGAATCCGGCGATTCTGGAGCAGTTGAAAGAATCGGCATAATCTGTGAGGCATCCGTGCTGGCCAGTCCAGCACGTAAAAAACGCCCGCCACCTCGCAAGAGGCGCGGGCGTTTTGATTGGTGCTGTGCCGGCGTCTGCGATGCCGGAACCTGGTCCGCGGGTTTGCGACGCCGGACTTCGGCACGCGGCTTCAACACCGTCATTTCCGCGCAGGCGCACTGGTGTCCGGGATAATATTGCACAAGCTTGCGTCGTCATCCCCGCTAAGGCGGGGATCCAGGTTCATTCACCGAATTCCGTTCGTTAACTGGACCACGGCGGTCTTCTTGAGCGACTTCGGTACTTGAACTTGGATTCCCGCCTGCGCGGGAATGACGGTATTCGGGCCGCAGGTCATGTCGCGCGATCGCGTCACAAGCGCTGCAATTGCTCCTTCGCATATTCAGCCGCCGCCCCGGTCGGCGCCAGCTCCAGATACGTTTTGAACGCCGCCCGGGCTTTATCGGCCTGCTTCGCCCGCGCATACGCGTCGCCCAGATTACGGTACGCCACCGCCCGCGACGGATCGATCTTGACCGTATTCTCGAACCAGCGCGCCGCCTCGGCAAACCGGTCCTGTTTGTAAAACACGAACCCCAGGTTATTGGCCGCCAGCGCAAAGTCAGGCCGCAGCTTGAGCGCCTCGGTAAACTGCGCCTCGGCCTGCGCATACTGTTTCTCGCGATACAGCTGCAGCCCCAGGTCGTTGGCCCGCTGCGCCTGCTGGCGGGCGGACACCGGTACCGCGGCCGGCGCGGTGATCCTGGTTTCGCCGCCCTGCAAATCCTTGACCACGACGGTGCCGGAGGCCGTCGACGTCTTCGCATCCAGCCGGGTATTGAGCGCAATCGCCTCGTTCGACAACTGCTGCGTCGCCGGGTTCAGGAACTCAGCGTCTTCCGGCAGCTCGAACACGAAATCGCCACCCTCCGACCCCGGCAGGCTGCCGAAGGCAGGCGTCTGCCGCGACACGCTCGACACGGCCGGCGCCACATACGCCGCCAGCTCGGTGGCCGTGATCAGGCCATCGCCGTTCAGGTCGGCCTTGCCGCCCAGCGCCTGCATCAGCGTCCAGGTGAATACCGAGTGCCCGTTCGGCCCGCCGTCGGCCACCAGCTGGTCGGCGCCGCCGGCGGTCAGCATCTGCCGGCCCAGCCGGCGCGCGTTGTCGCGCAGGAACGAGGCGTTGGCGACGCCGCGCGTCAGGCCCAGGCCGCTGTAGCAGGCGTCCATCACGAACAGGGCGTGTTTGGCCGGCAGGCTCTCGGCGATGTTCTGGATCTCGGTCATCGGAATCGCATCGGTGGCCAGCTTGTCCGGATCGGCATCGAACGGCACGATGTAGCCCAGGTCGCGTCCCGAGCTGAGTTTTTTCGTGGCGCCATGGCCGGCGAAGAACATGAAGACGCGGTCATTCGGCTGCAGGCCGCCATGCGCGAGGCGGTCATGGAAGGCGGCCAGGATGCCCTGGCGGGTCGCCTGCTCGTTCTTGAGCGTGATCACGCGCTCTTTCGCGAAGCCGAACTTCTGCGTCAAGAGCTGCTCTACACCTTCGGCATCGTTGACTGCGTACTGCAGGCGCGGCCATTTCGGGTAGTTGTCGATGCCGACCAGGATCGCCCATGAATTGGCATAGCCGGTGGCGGCTGCGCGCGGCACCGGTGCGGGCGCGGTCTTGGCCTCGACCTTGAAGGCATCGCCGTCCCAGCCGGCGAACGCGTAGCCCTCGGCCGCCAGGCGCTCGAGGATCAGCGGCAGCGCCTTGACGGTGCGCTCGTGGATGTCATGGAACAGGATGATGCCGCGGCCTTCCTTGTCGACACTGCGCAGCACGCGGTCGGCGATCGAGGTGGGTACGGGATCGGCCCAGTCGAGCGAGTCGATATTCCACATCATCGACTTCAGGTCGGCATCGGCCAGCAGCTGCATGCCCTCGCGGTTGCGGGCGCCATAGGGGAAACGAAACAGCGCCGAGCGCTCGGGCGCGACCGCCTTGAGCAGCTTGTCGGTATTGAAGATCTCGTCCTTGAGCTTGTCGCCGGTCTGCTTCGACAGCTGCGCATGCGAATAGCTGTGGTTGGCCAGGACATAGCCATCCTGCTGCAGCTTGCGGCTGACCGTGGCGCCGGCATTGAGCTTGGCCTGCCCCTGTGCATCGAGCGAGCCCAGGTTGCGGCCGACATTGAAGAAGATCGCGGGAGCATTGTATTGCTTGAGGATGGCGGCGATCTCCGCGCTGTAGCGGCGGTGCGGGCCATCGTCGAAGGTCAGCAGGACGGTCTTCTTCGGCAATGATTTGCCGAAGATTTCCTTGCCTTCGCGGCCGGCCTGCTCGGGCGTGGATGCCGGCGCTGCCGGTTCCTCCGGCTCGGGCCGTGCCGGGTAGGGCAGCACCACGCCGTAATCCTTGAGGATTTTTTCGCGCGTGGTCAGTGTTTGCAGGTAGGCGATGTAACTGTCCCATTTCTCGCGCTTGAGCTCGATCGAACGGGTCTCGAAGCGACCGAAGACGGCGCGGATTTCCTTTTCATAATTGCGCTCGATCTCGGCCAGCGCGTCGAGGTCTTCCGAGATGCGCTTGTGCAGCTTGATTGCCGCCAATGAGGAATCGCTCGCGACCTGGGACTGCAGGCTGTGCATGGTTTCGCGGAAGGCCAGGCGGTCGGCATCGTACAGGCCTTCGCCCGACTCGATATAGTCGAGCAAGGTGCCAATCGCATCGTAGCGGCGAGGATTGGGCGACGCGACCAGGGCGGCGAGGGCGGCATCGACCTTGCCGATGCGCTCCTGGTTTTCGTGGAACAATTGCTGGCCGATACGGTTGGCCTGCTCGCGGTCGGCAGCCGGGAGCTTGCTCTCGTCGACGGTCAGCACGATGACCTTGCGGTAGGCGTCGAGCATGGCGCGCAGATCGGTCGAGATGGCACTGACGTCCACGGCGGGCGTGCTGGCCGTCGCGGGGACTGATGGCGGCGCAGCGGATTCGGACGACGGGCGGTTCACGAGCCAGGTGCCGGCGCCAGCGCCGGCAGCGGCGACGGTAAAGATGACGAGATAGCGTGCTTTGCGTTTCACGGGCGTTGTTGCGGGAGGGGATCCGGAAAGTTTGTCTAAACAACACCTTACCATTGTGTTCAGGGCGAAAGGTCGCAAATGGGCAACATTGGACTGGCACCATTTCTTGGTCTGGGAATGTGCCGCTGATGCCAGCCTTGTACTGCTGGAAATCCTTGCTATAATAGGCGGCTTCGTGGGTTACCCATGAGGACCATCAGGAGAGGTGGATGAGTGGTTGAAGTCGCACGCCTGGAAAGCGTGTATAGGTTCATAGCCTATCGGGGGTTCGAATCCCCCTCTCTCCGCCAGGAAATCAAAAAGAAGGCCACCCTCGGGTGGCCTTCTTCTTTATCCAGCGATCGTTTTACCGATCACGTGCGGCGCCTTGCCCATATCAGTCCGACCCCGCCCAGGCCGAGGAGCCCCAGGCTTGCCGGCTCTGGCACTTCCGCAGGGGCCGGCTCTGCCTGAAGCACACCGCTCGCGCCGACACATGGCTGCGCATCGAAGCATCCGGCGTGTTCCATTCCTGCCTCGTTATTAGCGGCAATAAAGGTAAACAGCGCGCCATCCGAGGCAATCTCGAAGTTCTGGAACAGGTCGCCAGCTGCGAGACGGCCGGTCAGGAAGCCATCTGCCGTGAATTGCAGTTGCATCGACACATACCCGGTGTCATACGAAAAGCCCCCGTCAGCCGCTGAATACCGCATGGCCTCCGAAGGATTGTTCAACGTCGTGTACTGCAGGCTGAGCAGGCCGTCGGCTGGTGTGATGTTTGGACCGGGACTTTGCGAGAAATCGAACGAGAAGCTTCCGCTATCGACGCTTGCCTGGTCGAATTCCAGCAGCAGGCTGACGCCCCATGGCGTTGCGGTATTCACGGCGCGCCACTCATAAATGACGCCCGCTTGAGCGACCAGAGAAAACAATCCGAACACAACTGCTGCAATCATTGACTTGATCTTCATAAGCCCTCCCTGTTGGTGGTATCGAGTTCGTTAGCAAAGATCAAGCCATCGCGCCAAGTGATTGATTCAGAACGCTATTTCACCTGCATTGCGGCGCTGGGGAGCGCTTCGTAAAGATTATCGACATGGGTTATGAGGTATGGGTTGCATCCGGTTGCATTGCGCTTGATTATCCGGCTCAAACATGAGTTGTTTCCCCCTAAATATTGCTGTGACACAAAATGTTGCTGCCCCGCCACTGACCCGAATTTAATTACGGAAAGCAAATCGAAGTTTCCAGTCTGACATCAGTAGGATTGTGGGATTCTGATAGTATGTTTTTAGTGCAATTATTTCCATTCTTTAAGTTGGCAATTGCACTTGAAACTGCTCGGCCGGAAGTGCCCCGCCGAGCGAACACCGGCCCCGAACCCGCCGGCAGGCACCCAACCATTTACCTTCCGGAGTTCGCGCCATGCGCATCAAGTCTGTCCTGCTGTCCCTGACCGTCATCCTGTCCCTCAACGCGGGCGCCGCCCATGCGTCCCTGATCACCAACGGTAACTTCGAGCAGACCTCGGCAGGCACCAACAAGAAGATCAATGGCAAGAACGTCGAAAGCGATCGTACGACGCTCAACGGTTGGACCAGCGCGGAAAAGTACACGAACCCGAAGACCGGCGAGGTGAAGTACCTGAACAACGGCGGCTATAACTTTGTACTTGATGGCAACATTGCGAATACCAACAAGTCGGCGCTGTGGCTGGAAGGCAATGGTAACGGCTATACGGCATCGCCAACCGGTGGCAACTTCTTCGCCTCCGATTCGCAGTACTATCCAGGCCGCCTGTCGCAGCTCGTGAATAACCTGATCGCCGGCACCGAATACGTGCTGACCTTCGACTACGCCCTGGCCCAGCAGGTCGGTTTCGTGGGCGCCAACCTGGACAACTTCTGGAGTGTCGGCTTCGGCGGCGCCACGCTGGAAACGACCAAACTGTCGATCCTGGACAATGGCTTCAGCGGCTGGCAAAAAGCAACGATGACCTTCACTGCCAACGGCACCAGCGAACTGCTGAGCTTCCTGGCCATGGGTACGGCGCCAGGCGCGCCACCGTTCATGCTGCTGGATAATATTTATCTGGAATCCGCCGTGCCTGAGCCTGCAACCTGGACCCTGCTGCTGGCTGGCTTCGGCCTGCTGGGCTTTGCAGCGCACCGTCGTCGCAATAGCCAGGCGTAATCGCCACGGTTCACCGGCTGCAGCCTTGTCTGTAGCCGGTTACCTCAGGTAAGCTGCTCCGCTGCACTTGCCTCAACAGTGCTGGTACAAGTCAATCCGCCACTGATCACCACCCCCATGAATGCCTCCCTCATCGAGTTTGCCGCCACCGTCCTGCGCCTGTTCGTCTGGCTGGCGCTGCTGAGTGCGATCTTCATTCCGCTCGAGCGCTGGTTTGGCCTGCGTCATGACGGACGCAATCCCGAGGTGCGCCATAACCTGGCCTATTACTTCATCAGCAGCTTCACCCCGATCCTGCTCCTGACCATCCCGATGGCGCTCCTGGCGGCGGCCGCCCAGCTGGTGGTGCCGGCCGCGCTGACGGACTTCGTCACGGGCCTGCCACTGGCCGCGCGTGTCGTGCTGGCCTTCGTGGTCGCAGAAACGGGCTTTTACTGGGGCCACCGGCTCAGCCATGAAATCCCCTGGCTGTGGCGCTTCCACGCGCTGCACCACAGCACCGAGCGCATGCAGTTCCTGGCCAATACCCGCAGCCATCCGGTCGACATGGTCATCACCCGCCTGTTCGGCCTGGTGCCTCTGTATTTGCTCGGCCTGGCCAGCCCGACCGTGGCGGGCAGCGGCACGCCGGCCGTCCTGCTGGTGCTGGGCACCATGTGGGGCTTCTTCATCCATGCCAACCTGCGCTGGCGCCTGGGACCGCTGGAGTGGATCGTCACGACCCCGGCCTTCCACCACTGGCACCACAGCCGCCACGACCATATCAACCGCAACTACGCGTCCACGCTGCCGTTTCTGGACCGCCTGTTCGGCAGCCACTACCTGCCGCGTGAATGGCCGGCCGAGGTGGGCACCGACACGCCCAATCCGCCAACGCTGGCCGGCCAGCTGATCGAACCGCTGTTGCCGGCCAGGAAGCCGGCGCCGCTGCCTGCGCAGTCGTCGCCACCTCCGTAAGCACCGCGACGCGGCCGCCGTTTCTGGGAGATGACGGCGCAATCGCGTACAATGCCTCCTCCTTCACTACCAATCACTTCTAATGGAATGGCTATTTGACCCAAATATATGGGTCGGCTTGCTCACTCTTGTCGTTCTCGAGATCGTCCTCGGCATCGACAACCTCATCTTCATCGCCATCCTGGCGGACAAACTCCCCCCGCACCAGCGCGACAAGGCCCGCGTCCTTGGGCTGTCGCTCGCCATGATCATGCGTCTCGGCCTGCTGTCGGTCATTTCGTGGATGGTCACCCTCACCACGCCGCTGTTCTCGGTGGCCGCGCTATCGTTCTCGGGGCGCGACCTGATCCTGCTGTTGGGCGGTATCTTCCTGCTGTTCAAGGCGACCGTCGAGCTGCACGAGCGGGTCGAGGGCAAGAGCCACGTCCAGACCGGCAAGCGCGCCTACGCCAGCTTCGCCGCCGTGGTGGCGCAGATCATCGTGCTCGACGCCGTGTTCTCGCTCGACGCCGTGATCACCGCGGTCGGCATGGTCGATGAGCTGGGTGTCATGATGGCCGCCGTCGTGATCTCGATGGCCGTGATGCTGTTCGCGTCCAAGCCCCTGACGCGCTTCGTCAACAACCACCCGACCGTGGTCGTGCTGTGCCTCTCGTTCCTCCTGATGATCGGCCTGAGCCTGATCGCCGAGGGCCTGGGCTTCCACATCCCGAAGGGTTACCTGTACGCCGCGATCGGTTTCTCGATCGTGATCGAGATGCTCAACCAGCTGGCGCGCCGCAACTTCGTCAAGAAGGAAGCGCACATCCCGCTGCGCGACCGCACCGCCGACGCCGTGCTGCGCCTGCTGGGCAGCAAGCGTGGCAACGAGCAGCATGACGAACCCGAGGCCGAAGCCCATCCGGCCGAAGAGCCGGCCTTCGAAGCCGAAGAACGCAATATGGTCAGCGGCGTCCTGAGCCTGTCGCAGCGCTCGGTGCGCTCGATCATGACCAACCGCTCGGACATCTCGTGGATCAATATCGAGGACGACGCCGAAGCGATCCGCGCCCAGTTGCTGGCCACCCCGCACGGCTTCTTCCCGGTCTGCCGAGGGCAGCTCGACGAAGTGATCGGCATCGCGCGCGCCAAGGACCTGATCGCCGACCTGACCCAGTCCGGCGCGATCGACCCGGCCCACATCCGCCCGCCGATCATCCTGCCCGACGCCAGCGGCGTGCTGAAAGTGATGGAGCGCCTCAAGCGCTCGCACGGCCAGCTGGTGCTGATCGCCGACGAATACGGCACCCTGCAGGGCATCGTCACGCCGATCGACATCCTCGAAGCGATCGCCGGCGAATTCCCCGACGAGGACGAGCAGCCGGTGGTGCAGCAGCTCGGCCCCGGCCAGTGGAGCGTGGACGGCACCGCCGACCTGCACTACCTGGAGCAGGTGCTGGAAACGAATGCGCTGGTGGGCGACACCGACGATTACACGTCGCTGGCCGGCCTGATGCTCGAGCGTTTCGGCACGCTGCCGCAAGTGGGCGATATGCTGGAGATCGCGGGCTTTCGCTTCGAGGTGGCGGCAGTGCTGGAGCGCCGGATCGCCACCGTGCTGGTGAGCCGTATCGAGGACGATGCCGCCGGCTATCCCGAGCAGGCGTAATGTTTACAACTGGAGAATCGCATGAAGCAGCTCGAGCGCGGTGAACGTTTGCCGCTGGCCACGTCGGCCCCGGACGGCGTGGTGCAGGTAGGTTTGTCGGCCCAGGGCCTGGCGCTGGATTTCGCCAGCTTCGGACTGGACGCCGGCGGCAAGCTCGCCGACGAGCGCTACATGACGTTCTTCAACCAGCCAGCGACGCCGTGCGGCGGCGTGGTGCTGGCGTCGGCCGGGCCTGAACGCGACGGTCTCGCCCTGCGCCTGCAGCAGCTGCCCGGTTGGGTCGAGCGGGTGACGATCGTCGCCAGTGTCGACGGTGCAGCCGGCATGGCGCAGCTGGGCCCCAGCTATCTTCGCCTCGCCGGCGCGCAGGGCGAGATCGCCCGCTTCGATTTCAGCGGGCGCGATTTCGCGCAGGAGAAGGCGGTCATGCTGGGCGAGTTCTATCGCAAGGATGGCGGCTGGCGCTTCATGGCGGTCGGGCAGGGATTCAACGGCGGGCTCGATGCGCTGGTGCGGCATTTCGGCGGCGACGTCGAGGCCGAACCCGCAGCCAAACCTGCAGCCGAACCTGCGCCCGCGGCGCCAGCCGCCCCCAGGCCGCCGTCGATCGACCTCGAAAAACGCGTGGCGCAGGCCGCGCCGCAACTCGTCAACCTGGTCAAGTCGGCCGGCGTGTCGCTGGCCAAGGCCGGCCTGTCGGGGCACCGCGCCAAGGTCTGCCTGGTGCTGGATATCTCCGGCTCGATGGGAACGCTGTACCGCAAGGGCCTGGTGCAGCAGTTCGCCGAGCGTATCCTGGCGCTGGGCTGCCGCTTCGACGACGACGGCGAGATCGACGTCTTCCTGTTCGGGAAGCACGTCCATCAAGGCGCGCCGATGGGACTGTCCAACTGGGCCGATTACATCGCGCGCAGCATCGCCCGCCATCCGCTCGAAGGCGACACGCGCTACGGCGCCGCGATCGAAGCCGTGCGCCGCCATTACTTCCCGGACGGCGGGGCAGGCGAGCGCAAGACGCCGGTCAAGGCCGAGGTGCCGGTGTACGTGATGTTCGTGACCGACGGCTCGACTTCCGACAAGCCGCTGACCGAACGCCAGCTGCGCTGGGCCAGCCGCGAGCCGATCTTCTGGCAGTTCATGGGCATCGGCAAGGGCCGCAAGTCGAAGAGCCGCGCGCTGATCAACTTCGCCGATTCGGACTTCCCGTTCCTGGAAAAGCTCGACGAACTCGATGGCCGCCTGGTCGACAACGCCGACTTCTTCTCGGTGGCGTCGCCCGACGAGCACTCGGATGCGCAGCTGTACGACCTGTTGATGACCGAGTATCCGCAGTGGGTCACGCTGGCGAAGCAGCACGGGATGATCGGCTGATTGCGCGTCTGGTCGTGCGACATGATGCACGTCCCTCGCATGTCAGCCGCATGCCTCTCGCACGCGGGACCGGCGCCCATGCACGTCATTCCCGCGCCCTCTGCACGACCTTCCCGCGCCCTCTGCACGTCCTTCCCACGGCCTCTGCACGTCATTCCCGCGAAGGCGGGAATCCAGGTCCGATGCGTACCGGCAGATTGAAACGCCAGTGGCGACGCACGCACCCATGGATTTCCGCCTTCGCCTGAATGGCATGCCTCAAATCGTCATCGCAGCGAGCTTCTTGTGCAGACGGCGCCCAATAATCACCGCTCGGATTTCAGGCCCCACGTACCAGCAATGGAAAACAAACATGATGGCGATCGCCAGCATGGCGAGCGCGCTTTCCATCGTCGGAACACTCAACAAGGCGGTGAAGAGCACGGCGATATAGATCGCGAGCAGGATCGTCACCATCGAGAAGAACCAGAACACGATCCACGCGCCTGTGCCGAGCGTGACCGTGACGCGGCCGTTCTCCACGCGCATGTACGTGTGGGCTGCTTTCAAATCCGCGATCGCAAACTGCCGCGTCCTGAGCAGAGCCAGCATGGCGTCGATCGACGCAGGCGTAGCGTGCCAGCCGAATAGCGCCCGGTAGACATCCTCGCTGCGTGCGAGGGCCAGCATCTCGAGAATGGCAGGATTGTTCCCTGACTCGCGCTCGAGCATTTCCAGTCGCTTGAAATTTCTTTGCTTGAACGGCCTGTCCTGAAAGCTGTCAAGCCCGGTCACGAACTTGTGAAGGGCGACCAGCAGGCCGGTAATGGCGACGACGATCGGAGCGGTGGTCTTGAGGATATCGATCAGTTCAGACATATTCTTTCTTGCTTCGGTAGATAAGGTAAAGGCGCCGTGCCGGTCGCACAGGGGTAGTGCGCATTTAATCACTTTACGTGCTTGTGGGAAACTGGAGTATCTGCCAGCAGTTTCTCCTGCTTCCCGATTGCTATAATCGCGGGTTACGAACCCTGCTACCCAAGACCACCATGCTGCGCACCCTCGTGATTTCCCCGAACTGGATCGGCGACGCCGTCATGGCCCAGCCCCTGCTGCGCCGCCTCAGAGAGCGCCATCCCGAGCGGCCGATCGACGTGCTGGCCCCGACCTGGGTGGCGCCGGTGTGGCGCGCGATGGCCGAAGTCGACACCGTGATCGAGTCGCCGTTCAAGCACGGCGCACTGCAGTGGAAGGAGCGCAAGGCGTTCGCCAGGATGCTCAAGGCGCGTGGCTATGCCGATTCCTACGTCCTGCCCAATACCCTGAAGTTCGCCCTGATCCCGTGGCTGGCCGGCATCCCCAGGCGGGTCGGCTACAAGGGCGAGATGCGCTATGGCCTGGTCAACGTCATGCACCACGACGACAAGGCCGCGCCGCGTCCGATGGCGCAGTTCTACCAGGCGCTGGCCGACGAACCGGTGCGCCATCTGGCGCGGCCTGAGCGCCTGCCTGAGCCGGTCATGACGGTGAAGGAAGAAGAAACACAAGCCGCGATCGCCCGCCTGCAACTGCCGCAGGGGGTGTACGTCGCCTTCGCCCCGGGCGCCGAATTCGGCCCGGCCAAGCGCTGGCCGTCCACGTATTTTGCCGAGCTGGCGCGGACCATCCTGGCCAATCGCCCGGACGCGCAGATCCTGCTGCTCGGTTCCCCGAAAGACCGCGCGGTGTGCGACGAGATCACCGCCATCGTGCCGCAGGCGCACAACCTGGCCGGTTCCACATCGCTGTCGGAGGCCATCGCGCTGATCGCACGCGCGGCGGCCGTGGTCACCAACGATTCGGGCCTGATGCACATCGGCGCCGCGCTGGGCCGCCCCGTGGTGGCCATCTACGGCCCCACCGACCCGCGCCATACCCCGCCATTGTCGCAACTGGCGCAGATCCTGTGGCTGCACATCGCGTGCTCGCCCTGCCAGCAGCGTGAATGCCCGCTGGGCCACCAGAACTGCATGAAGCAGATCCTGCCCGAGGCAGTCTGGCAACCGCTGCAACCCATGCTCGCCGCCGCTTGAGCGGCGGCATTTTTCAAAGGACTATCATGATTCTGGTTACCGGCGCAGCAGGCTTCATCGGCGCGAACCTGGTGCATGCGCTGAGCGCGCGCCAGCCTTTCAGCGTATTCGCGGTCGACAATATGTCGCGCCCCGAAAAATTCCACAACATCGTCGACGCCGAGATCGCGGACTATCTCGACAAGGAAGACTTCCTGGAACGACTCAAGGCCGGCGAATTCGACAACAAGTTCAGCGCCGTGCTGCACCAGGGCGCCTGCTCCAACACGATGGAGATGGATGGCCGCTACATGATGAAGAATAACTACGACTACACGGTCGCGTTGTTCGAATTCTGCCAGCGCCAGGGCATCCCGTTCATCTACGCCTCGTCGGCCGCGGTGTACGGCGCCGGCACCACCTTCGTCGAGCAGCGCCAGCACGAGCGCCCGCTGAACGTCTATGGCTATTCGAAATTCCTGTTCGACCAGTACCTGCGCCGCCACTGGCAGGCGCGCGGCAAGGAGTCCGGCAGCCAGGTGGTCGGCCTGCGTTACTTCAATGTGTATGGCCCGCTGGAAGGGCACAAGGGCTCGATGGCGTCGGTGCCGTTCCACCAGTACCACCAGTTCCAGAAAGAGGGCAAGGTCAAGCTGTTCGGCGCCAACGACGGTTATGAGGCCGGCGCCCAGATGCGCGACTTCATCTATGTCGAGGACGTGGTCAAGGTCAACCTGTTCTTCCTCGACCATCCCGAGCAGCGCGGCATCTTCAACCTGGGCACCGGCCGCGCCCAGCCGTTCAACGACCTGGCCGTCGCCACCGCCAATGCGCTGGCCAACGAAGGCAAGCCGGCGCTGACGCTCGCGCAGATCGTCGAGCAGGGCCTGCTGGAATACCTGCCGTTCCCGGACAAGCTCAAAGGCAAGTACCAGAGCTTCACCCAGGCCGACGTGGCGGCTTTGCGCGCGGCCGGCTACACCGAGCCGTTCACCGACGTCGCCACCGGCGTGGCGAAATACATGGGCTGGCTGCGCGCCCAGCCGGCGCGCTGACCGTCCATGCCGCCCGCTATTGACGCGGGTAGGCGATGCCCGATGCGATTTCGGCAGCCACCCGCTCCCGGTTTTCGGGACTTTCGCTGAATTCGACCAGCAGGCGTTCGAGCGGCGTGCCGGCCTCCAGCCGCGCCAGCCAGTAGGCAGCGCCGGCCGCGTCGGGCGCGCGCTGCAGCACGTTGCGGTAGATCGCCTGGATGATCTGCCCGTGGCTCGGCGCCGCGCCGTACAAGCGCACGAATTCGTCCGAGCGCGCAAAGTCGCGCGCCAGACCATCGAGCGTCAAGCCACCATCCATCGATCGGATCCAGAATCCGAGCCCGGGGCCGTCCGGCTGGCGGTTGAAGGCGGCGCGGTACAGGCGGTAGGTCTGGCCGGCATTGCCGTCGATATCGAAGGCGAGCGTCTGGTCGGTGAAGTCCAGGCGCAGCGGATCGCGCACGGTTTGCGTGCCATCGCGCCCGCTGTTGTCGACGATGGTCAGCACGCCGCCGCTGCGGCTGATCGTGTATGACGCGCGCGGACCGGTCAGCAGGGCGCCATCCACCACGACCGTGGCCGGCGCGCCCGGGTCGGAATCGTACAGGCCGTGCAGTTCGACGCGCGGGAACAGCAGGTAGCTGCCCGGCGTCGAGTGGCTGAGGGTGAAGTCGCCGCTCGCCGCGCGGTATTCGCGCCGGTCGGCGAGTTCCAGCACATTGTCGAAGCCGATGCCGTTGACGGTCCATCCGGTATCCGCGCCAATGTAGGCCGAACCCGTGTTGTCGATCAGGAGACGCAGGCGGATATGCTGCCCGGCATGGGCCGCCAGCGACACCGGTACCACGCCGCTCAGCACCTGCTGGGTCTCACGGCCGGTCTCGCTGTACACGTCGTCCCAGGTGCTGCCGTCGTCGCGCGAGGCCTGCACGCGCAAGGCTTGCCGGGCGGTGGCGATGCGCATCGAACGGTCGATGCGGACCTTGCCGGCGGCATTGGCGACGTACAGCTGCCGGTTCAGTGTCGCGCTCTGCAGCGGCGGCGACGTCACGGTCGCATAGAAGCGCAGCCTGCCGCCGTCGACGATCGCATGGTCGCCGCCGTTGTCGGCGCTCCAGGTACCGCTGTCGAACGGGATGGCGCCCACTGGCGTGGCCCGGAAGGCCGTCACGCTGTAGCCGGTGGCGCCGGGCAGGGCGGCGATATGCGCCGGATAGGGCTGCGTGGGCAGCACCAGGGCCGGCGCGACGAGTTGCGGCAGCTGGGCGCCCGGCGTGGCGACGGCCGGATCGAATACCGTCACGTCGTAGTCGAAGCTGCGCGCCTGCCGGCCCACCGTCACACCGGTAATGCTGACGTGGTAGCGCGTGTCCGCGGCCGGCCTGGCGTGGCTGCCCGTTTCCGGGATGTCCGGCATCTTCCATACCAGCGTGTTCTCGCCGACGCCGTTCGTGACCGGTTCGAGGCGCGTCGTGACGGCAGCGCCGTTGCGCGTGACGGTCAGCGTCGCCCCGCTGAAGTCGGCGCCCGGATAGGACAGCGACCAGCGCTGGTAGACCGTGGCGTAGGGGACGAAGCCGCGTGTCGGCCAGGCCACGAAATCGTCGCGCACCTGCGGGCGCGGCGCCGCGAAGTCGACATCGAACACCCACAGCGCGTTGGCCGACCACAGGGACGCGCCGTCGAGCGCGCCAGCGGCGACGTCGCCGGTGCCGATGGTGCGGGTGTTGGGGTAGAACAGCCAGCGCCGGTGGCCCACCGCGGCATTATTCTCGCCCCAGTCGCGCATGTACTGGTCGATGGCCTCGGGGCCGGTGGAGCCGAGCGCCAGGTTCGATGAACCGGCCGCCTCGGCGCCTTCCGGCGTGTAGTAGCGCCAGCTGGGCGACGGCGAGTGCGACAGCTGGCCGGCGACACTCATCATCAACGCCGCCTGCTGGGCCTTGGCGCTGTTCGCTTCCGACAGCCGCACCGCCGCCGGCAGGCCCGCCATGGCGCGGAACCAGTTCACGCGCTGGAGCGTCGCGGCCTTGAAGTCCGGGTTCGTCGCGCCAGGTTCGCCACGCGCGTGGCTCCCGGTCCATCCGATCGGCACCGGCGGCGCGTTGTAGATGCGGTTGAAGAACAGGCGTACCGCCTCGCGGTCGGTCGTGTCGACCGCCAGCGGCGTGCCTTCCACCACGCGCGCCGACTCCTGCTGCTGGAAGCCGACGCCCGCCGCACGGGCGCGCGCCTGCGCCGCGAGTGCATCCTGGTTGGTGAGCGGCGCACCCAGTTGCACCTGCGGGCGACTCACCGCGATCGTGGCGGTGGCGGTGGCGGTGGCAGTAGCGGCTGGCGCCGCGGGGTCGGATTGCCCGCCGCAGCCGGCCAGGAGGAGAAGGGCGAACAACGCCGGAGAGGTCGAACGACGGATCATGGAAGGGGGCTGGTCACGGTAACCCGAGGATTATGCCGTTGCCATGCAAAGTTTCATAGCATCAATAATCGGTGTGTCGCATTTCATGCGCGCCGCGTAGGGCGGAGTGGCGCGGAGCGGGGTGGGGCCGAGCGGGGCAGGGCGCAAAGCGTCTGCCGTTTACACGGCGCTTACATCCGGCGCCGGTCTTTATACCCGGTTTTTACGCGCGCATCGCTAACCTGCTGGTGCTCCATGCGGCGCCCCAGGCCTGCATGGCTTCGATAACCACCAAGAGCAGGAACCATGACAGCATCGATCCAGGCACTCGCCGCCACGCTGGCGCTGAGCAGCATCGTGGGCGCAAGCGCCCACGCCCAAACCGTCGCCGCAGCACCCGAGACGGCAGCCACCTCTGCCTCCACCTCCACCATCAGCTGGAACGCGGCGCTCACGTCCGACTACCGTTACCGCGGCATCTCGCAAACCCGCCTGCAGCCAGCACTGCAGGGCGGCGTCGACTACCTGCATGCGGACGGCTGGTATGCCGGCGCCTGGGCTTCGAGCATCAAATGGGTCGACGATGCCGGCGGCGATGGCGACGTCGAGATCGACGTCTACGGCGGCAAGCGCGGTGAGTTCAATGCTGGCCTGACCTACGACCTGGGTGTGCTGCGTTACTTTTATCCGGATAACGGCCTGGGGCAGCTGCCGGGCTGGGTCAACGCCCATACAACCGAGGTGTACGCCCAGCTGGGTGCTGGCCCGGCCTACGTCAAGTATTCGCACGCCACCACCAACCTGTTCGGCTTTGTCGACAGCGAGAACAGCGGTTACCTGGACATCGGCGCCAACCTCGATGTCGGCCACGGCTTCACGCTGAACCTGCACGCCGGCCGCCAGAAGGTGAAGAACAACCCGGCATCAAGCTACACCGACTGGAAGATCGGCGTGACCCGTTCGTTCGAACTGGCCACCGTGGCCGTCGCCTACGTGGGCACCAACGCCAGCAAGACCGCTTATGCCAATCCGCACAACGGCAAGTTCACCGGCCGCGACGCGCTGCAACTGACCGTCAGCCGCGGCTTCTGATCTGCATGGCCCTCTGTTTACACGTCGTTTACACCGCGGCGCCGCCTTTTTACCCTGTTTTTAGGGCAGCGCCGCTACGCTCGATACCAACAACAACTCTTTGAATGCCCATGGACCTCATCTATCTCGGCGCACTCCTGGTATTCGTCCGTCTCACCTGGCTGCTGGTAGCCGGCTGCGGACTCCTGGGAGGCAAGCCATGAATCTCTCCTATGCAATCGGCGCCCTGGCGGCGGCCGCGCTGCTCGTCTACCTGCTGATAGCCCTGTTCAAGCCGGAGGATATGTGATCACCCCTGAATTCATCCTGCTGCTGGCGGTCTTCCTGGCCGTGCTGGTGGCGCTGGCCTGGCCGCTCGGCAAACTGATGGCGCATGTGGCTGCGCGTCCCATGGCCGGTCCGGCCAGGGCCGGCCTGTTCACCCGCATCGAGCAGGTCCTGTACCGCGCCGCCGGCCCGGCCGCGACCCGCGACCAGGACTGGAAAGCCTATGCGCTGGCCCTCATCGCCTTCAACGCAGTGGGCGCGTTCTTCCTCTACGCCATCCAGCGCCTGCAGGCCTGGCTGCCGCTCAACCCGGAAGGCATGGCCAATGTCAGCCCCGACTCGAGCTTCAACACCGCCATCAGCTTTACCGCCAACACCAACTGGCAGGGCTACAGCGGCGAGCAGACCATGAGCACCCTGACCCAGATGCTGGCGCTGGCCGGCCAGAACTTCTTTTCGGCGGCCACCGGTATCGCGGTGGCGTTCGCGCTGATGCGCGGTTTCGCCGCGCGCTCGAGCGCCTCGATCGGCAACTTCTGGGTCGACATGACCCGCTCGACGCTATGCGTGCTGCTGCCGCTCTCGGTCGTGCTGGCGCTGTTCCTGGCCGGGCAGGGCGTAGTGCAGAACCTGTCGGCCCACGTCGATGCGCGCCTGCTCGAACCGGTCACGTACGCGATGCCGGCGACCGACGACGCTCCCGCCGCCGAGGCACGCGCCGAGACCCAGGTCATCCCGATGGGACCGGTCGCGTCGCAGGAAGCCATCAAGATGCTGGGCACGAATGGCGGCGGCTACTTCAACGCCAACTCGGCGCACCCGTTTGAAAATCCGAACGCCCTCACCAACTTCGCGCAGATGATCGCGATCCTCCTGATCCCGGCCGCGCTGTGCTTCACCTTCGGGCGCGTGGTGGGCGATATCCGCCAGGGCTGGGCGATCCTGGCCACCATGACGATCCTGTTCACGATCGCGGCCCTGGCGACCTTCGCCGCCGAACAGCAGGCCAACCCGCAGCTGGTGGCGCTGGGCGTCGATGCGGCCGCCGGCAATATGGAAGGCAAGGAGACCCGCTTCGGCATCGCCGCCAGTTCGCTGTTCGCGGTGGTGACGACGGCCGCCTCGTGCGGCGCCGTCAATGCCATGCACGATTCGTTCATGCCGCTGGGCGGGATGGTGCCGATGGTGCTGATGCAGTTCGGCGAAGTCGTGTTCGGCGGCGTCGGTTCGGGCCTGTACGGCATGCTGGTGTTCGCGATCCTGGCGGTGTTCATCGCCGGCCTGATGATCGGCCGCACGCCGGAATACCTGGGCAAGAAGATCCAGGCCTTCGAGATGAAGATGGCGGCGCTGGTCATCCTGGTGACGCCGTGCCTGGTGCTGCTCGGGACCGCGCTGGCGGTGACGTCGGGCGCCGGTACGGCCGGCGTGGCCAATCCCGGTGCGCACGGCTTCTCGGAAATCCTGTACGCCGTGACCTCGGCCGCCAACAACAACGGCAGTGCCTTCGCCGGCCTGTCGGCCAATACGCCGTTCTACAACGCGTTGCTGGGCCTGGCCATGTGGTTCGGCCGCTTCGCCGTGATCGTCCCGGTGCTGGCGATCGCCGGCGCGCTGGCCAGCCGCCAGCGCCTGCCCGTGACTTCCGGCACGCTGCCGACCCATGGCGTCATGTTCGTCGGCCTGCTCGGCGCGATCGTGGTGCTGGTCGGCGTGCTCAATTACGTTCCGGCCCTGGCCCTCGGTCCGGTGGTCGAACACTTGCAGCTGTTTGGAAAATAATATGGACCATTCGATTTCCCCATCCAGGCCCGCGCAGCCCGCGCGCTCCCTGTCGCTGTTCGACGCGTCGCTGGTGTGGCCGGCCGTGGTCGACGCTTTGCGCAAACTGAATCCGCGCACCCAGTTGCGTAGCCCCGTGATGTTCGTCGTCTACATCGCCAGCATCCTGACCACGCTGCTGTGGCTCCAGGCGCTGTTCGCCAAGGCAGAGGCGCCGGCCGGATTCATCCTGGCCACCGCCGTCTGGTTGTGGTTCACGGTGCTGTTCGCGAATTTCGCCGAAGCCCTGGCCGAAGGCCGCAGCAAGGCGCAGGCGGCCTCGCTGCGCAGCCTGCGCCAGAGCGTGATGGCGAAGAAGCTGACGACGCCGCGCCATGGCGCCGTGTGGCAGGCGACGCCATCGACCGACCTGCGCCGGGATATGCACTTCCTGGTCGAGGCGGGCGACGTGATTCCCGTGGACGGTGAAGTCATCGACGGCGTCGCCTCGGTCGACGAAAGCGCCATCACGGGCGAATCGGCGCCGGTGATCCGCGAGTCGGGCGGCGACTTCTGCGCCGTGACCGGCGGCACCCGCGTGCTGTCCGACTGGCTGGTGGTGCGCGTGAGCGCCAATCCGGGCGAGACCTTCCTCGACCGCATGATCGGCATGGTCGAGGGTGCATCGCGCAAGAAGACGCCGAACGAGATCGCGCTGACCATCCTGCTGGTGGCCTTGACGATCGTGTTCCTGGTGGTGACCGTGACGCTGCTGCCGTTCTCGCTGTTTTCCGTACAGGCGGCGGGCAGCGGCCTGCCGGTGACCGTCACCGCGCTGGTGGCGCTGCTGGTGTGCCTGATCCCGACCACGATCGGCGGCCTGCTGTCGGCCATCGGCGTGGCCGGCATGAGCCGCATGATGGCGGCCAACGTGATCGCCACCTCGGGCCGCGCGGTGGAAGCGGCCGGTGACGTCGACGTCCTGCTGCTGGACAAGACCGGCACCATCACCTTCGGCAACCGCCAGGCTGCTGCCTTCCTGCCGGCGCCGGGCGTGACCGAGGCGGAACTGGCCGACGTGGCGCAACTGGCGTCGCTGGCCGACGAAACCCCCGAAGGGCGCAGCATCGTGGTGCTGGCCAAGAGCCGGTTCAATATCCGCGAACGCGCGATGGAATCGATGGGCATCGTGTTCGTGCCGTTCACCGCCCAGACGCGCATGAGCGGCGTGGATATCGAAGGAGGGGCAAATGAAGGAGGGGCAAACCCGCGCCATGTGCGCAAGGGCGCCGCCTCGGCCCTGCGCAAGCATGTCGAAGCGCTCGGCCAGCCCTGGCCGGCGCAGGTCGAGCGCAGCGTCGACGAAGCGTCGCGCCGCGGCAGCACGCCGCTGGTGGTGGCCGATGGCAGCCGCGTGATGGGCGTGGTCGAACTCAAGGACGTCGTCAAGGGCGGCATCCGCGAGCGCTTCGCCGAACTGCGCCGCATGGGCGTGAAGACCGTGATGGTCACCGGCGACAACAAGCTGACCGCGGCGGCGATTGCCGCCGAAGCGGGCGTCGACGACTTCGTGGCCGAGGCCACGCCGGAAGACAAGCTGGCCCTGATCCGCAGACTCCAGGGTGAAGGCAAGCTGGTGGCGATGACCGGCGATGGCACCAACGACGCGCCGGCGCTGGCCCAGGCCGACGTGGCGGTGGCGATGAACTCGGGCACACAGGCCGCGAAAGAGGCCGGCAACATGGTCGACCTGGATTCGAATCCCACCAAGCTGCTCGAGATCGTCGAAATCGGCAAGCAGATGCTCATGACGCGCGGCGCGCTGACCACGTTCTCGATCTCGAACGATATCGCCAAGTACTTCGCGATCGTGCCGGCCATGTTCGTGGCCACCTATCCGGCGCTCGACGCGCTCAATGTGATGCGGCTGGCCAGTCCGGCCTCGGCGATCATGTCGGCCGTGATCTTCAATGCCCTGATCATCGTGTTCCTGATCCCGCTGGCCCTGAAGGGCGTGCGCTATCGCGCCATCGGCGCGGCCGCGCTGCTGCGGCGGAACATGCTGGTGTACGGCCTGGGCGGCCTGCTGCTGCCGTTCGCCGGCATCAAGCTGATCGACATGGCGCTGGTCGCCCTCAATCTCACTTAGGAGTTCGCAATGCATTCGATTCTTCGCGAAGCGTTTCGCCCCGCGCTGGTGCTGTTCGCGGCGCTGACCCTGGTCTGCGGCGTGCTGTATCCGCTGACTGTCACGGGCGTGGCCCAGCTGGCGTTTCCGGCGCAAGCCAACGGCAGCCTGGTCGAACGCGATGGCCAGGTGATCGGCTCGCGCCTGATCGGCCAGCAGTTCACCGCACCCGGCTATTTCTGGGGCCGTCCATCGGCCACCGGCCCGATGCCGAACAACGGCGGCGGCTCGGGTGGCTCGAACCAGGGGCCGCTCAATCCGGCGCTGCACGATGCCGTCAAGGCGCGCATCGCCGCATTGCGCGATAGCGATCCGGACAACACCGCTCCGGTGCCGGCCGACCTGGTGAGCGCGTCGGGCAGCGGCCTCGATCCCGAGATCAGCCTGGCGGGCGCACGGTATCAGGCGGCGCGGGTGGCGCGCGCGCGCGACCTGCCGCTGGCGCAGGTCGACGCCCTGGTCGAGCAGCATGCGCAATTCAAGGTGTTCGGCCTGTTCGGCGAGCCGCGTGTGAACGTGCTGGCGTTGAACCTGGCGCTCGACATGGAAAAGGCGGCGCAAACCGGGCATACTCGCTGAACCATGCCGCACGACCATCAGCGACCCGACCCCGACGCATTATTGGCGCAGATGCGTGCGCACGAACGGCGCGCCGCGCGCGGACGCCTGCGCATCTACTTCGGCGCCTCGGCCGGCGTCGGCAAGACCTTCGCCATGCTGCAGGAGGCCCGCAAGCTGCAGGCGGAGGGAACGGCGCCGCTGGTGGGCGTGATCGAGACCCATGGGCGGGCCGAGACGGCGCGCCTGCTCGACGGGCTCGAGGTGCTGCCGCGCCGCCGGGTCGCGCATCGCGGCCGCCAGCTCGACGAGTTCGATCTCGACGCCGCGCTGGCGCGCGCGCCCGGTGTGATCCTGGTCGACGAGCTGGCGCATTCGAATGCGCCCGGCTCGCGCCATCCCAAGCGCTGGCAGGATGTCGAGGAACTGCTCGACGCCGGCATCGACGTGCTCACCACGGTCAATGTCCAGCACCTGGAAAGCCTGAACGACGTCGTCGGCGGCATCGCCGGTATCCGCGTGTTCGAGACGGTGCCCGACCGGGTGTTCGACGCGGCCGACGAAGTGGTGATGGTCGACCTGCCGGCGGACGCGCTGCTGGCGCGCCTGAAGGAGGGCAAGGTGTACCAGCCGCTGCAGGCCGAACGGGCAGCCGGCAACTTCTTCAGGAAGGGCAACCTGATCGCGCTGCGCGAATTGGCGCTGCGCCGCACCGCCGACCGCGTGGAAGGCGACGTGCGCGCCTGGCGCGAAGAACAATCGATCGATGCGATCTGGAAGACCGGCGCCAATCTGCTGGTGTGCGTGGGGCCGGGCGCGGGCGGCGAACATGTGGTGCGCAGCAGCGCGCGCATCGCCTCGCAGCTCGGTACCGGCTGGCACGCGATCTACGTCGAGACGCCGCGCCTGGCGCGCCTGCGTGACGCGGCGCGCGCGCAGGTGATGGATACATTGAAGCTGGCGGCCAGCCTGGGCGCCGACACCGCCGTGCTGGCGGGAGAGGACGTGGCCACCGCCACGCTCGACTATGCGCGCGACCACAACCTGTCGCGCATCGCGCTGGGGCGCACCCATCCCGGGCTGGCATCGGCCTGGCGCCGCCGCTTCACGCCGAACGTGGCGCGGCGCCTGGCGCGCCGCTCGCCCGGACTGGACCTGATCGAGATCGGCCTGCCGGCGCTGGCCGGCGCCGTGCGCGGCGCGCCGGCGGCGCTGCAGCCTGCACCACGTGCACCGCTGGCGCCGCACGCCTGGGCCTTGGGCGCCAGCCTCGCCACCGCCTTGCTGGCCACGCCGCTGCGACCGTGGCTCGACCCGGTGAACATCGTGATGCTGTTCCTGCTGGTGGTGCTGCTGGTCGCGATGCGCTTCGGCCGCGCGCCATCGGTCACCGCCACCTGCGCCGGCGTGGCCTGTTTCGACTTCTTCTTCGTCGCGCCGCGCTTCGACTTCGCGGTGACCGACGTGCAGTACCTGGTGACCTTCGGCGTGATGCTGGCGGTGGGCCTGATCACCGGCCATCTCACCGCCGGCCTGCGCTTCCAGGCGCGCGCGGCCGGCCTGCGCGAGCAGCGTGTACGCGCGCTGTACGAATTCGCGCGCGAGCTGTCCGGCGTGCTGGCCGCGTCGCAGGTGTTCGAATCGAGCCGCGCCGTGATCCAGAACGCGTTCGGGGCGCGCGCCACGCTGCTGGTACCCGATGGCGCAGGCCGGCTCGGCATGCCGCCGCGCGACGACGGCAGCCCGGGCGCGGCGCTGCCGCCCGGCATCGACACCGGCATCGCCCAGTGGGCCTACGATCACGCAATTCCGGCCGGCCTGGGCACCGACACGCTGCCGGCCAGTCCCTTGTTCTACCTGCCGCTGGTGGCGCCGATGGGCACGCGCGGGGTGCTGGCGATCGCGCCGTCGGATGGCCGCTGGGTGCTGGCGCCCGAGCAGCGGCGCCAGCTCGATGCGCTCGGCGCGCTGGCCGCGATCGCGCTCGAGCGCGTGCATTACGTCGAGGTGGCGCAGGGCGCGCTGCTGAACATGGAATCCGAGCGCCTGCGCAATTCGCTGCTGGCGGCGCTGTCGCACGATCTGCGCACGCCGTTGACGGCGCTGGTGGGCCTGTCCGAGTCGCTGCTGCGCGTCGACCCCGCGCTGCCGGCGCAGCCCCGGGCGCTTGCCCAGTCGCTGCACGACGAGGCGGTGCGCATGGGCGCGCTGGTGGCGAACCTGCTCGACATGGCGCGCATCGAGAGCGGGGAAGTGCGCTTCAACCTCGAGTGGCAGGCGCTCGAGGAAACGGTCGGCAGTGCGCTACGCGCCAGCGGCGCCGCGCTGCGCCGGCATCGCGTGACGACGCAGCTGTCGCCTGACTTGCCGCTGCTGCGCTTCGATGCGGTGCTGATCGAACGGGTGCTGTGCAACCTGGTCGAGAATGCCGCAAAATACACGCCGGCCGGTTCGCTGATCGCCATCTCCGCGGCCGCGCGCGGGGCCTGGGTCGATGTCACCGTGGCCGACGACGGCCCCGGCCTGCGTCCCGGCAGCGAAGAAACGGTGTTCGACAAATTCACCCGCGGCGAGCGCGAATCGGCGCTGCCGGGCGTGGGCCTGGGCCTGGCGATCTGCCGCGCGATCGTCGAAGCGCACGGCGGCACGATCCGCGCCGGCGCGTCGAACCTGGGTGGAGCGGCCTTCGACTTCTCGCTGCCGGCCGACCCGCCGCCCGAGCTGGACCTGCTGTCGATGGACGCCAACGATGAAGATGAACGATGAACGATGACCGGAACGATGACTGACACGCCGAGCGCACTGCTGATCGAAGACGAACCGCACATCCGCCGCTTCGTGCGCGCGGCGCTGGAGCAGGAGGGCTGGCAGGTGCACGAATCGGGCGGCATGGCGCGCGGCCTGATCGACGCCGGCACGCGCCGTCCCGACCTGGTGATCCTCGACCTGGGCCTGCCCGACGGCGACGGCATCGACTTCATCCACGACATGCGCAAGTGGTCGGCGATCCCGATCATCGTGCTGTCGGCGCGCGTGGCCGAAGCCGAAAAGATCCGCGCGTTGGACGCCGGCGCCGACGACTACCTGACCAAACCGTTCGGCACCGGCGAACTGCTGGCGAGGGTGCGCGCAACCCTACGCCGCCAGCGCCCCCAATTCGCCGCCAGCGACGGCGTGATCCACTTCGGCGACATCGCCCTCGATCTGCAGGCCCGCTCGGTCACCCGCGCCGGCGCCCACATCCACCTGACCCCCTTGGAATTTCGCCTGCTGTCGGTCCTGGCCACCAACGCTGGCCGGGTGATGACCACCCCGCAACTGCTGCGCGCCGTCTGGGGCCCCGGCCACGCCGACGACAGCCACTACCTGCGCATCTACATGGGCCACCTGCGCCACAAACTCGAACACGACCCCGCCCAACCCCGCCACCTCCTGACCGAAACCGGCGTCGGCTACCGCCTCTGGCCCACCCCCTGACCCCAAAATTTCCCCGCCCCCTTACCCAATAATTAGGGTCAGAGTCGATTTAATTGGCAATTCTTGACCCATCGAAAAATCCCAATGAGGGTCAGCGTCGAATTAATTTGCAACAGCCATAAAAACCTGGCTCTTACGAATTAAAAAACGGCGAATATCGGGCGAACGGGAAACAATGATTTCGATAGGAATCAATAATCCTTCTGAACATGGGCCTGGATGCATTATTTGGCCTGCACGCCACTTTATTAGACGACGTCAATGTCCTCGAATACAAGAAATCAAAAACTTTCCCAACAATTCGACTCTGACCCTCTTTAATTTATTTGCCGGCCAAAAAGATTACCAATTAAATCGACACTGACCCCAATTTTTGGGCAATGGGGGAGTGGCATGAAACATGGTTTTGCGGTTAGCGGGGGAGGCCGTGGCCGCCGACGGGCTCGGTTTCGAAGCGTTCGCCGAAGCCGGCGATCAGGGGGCGGCCCTTGGCGATGGCGGCGCGCACCGACGGGAGCGTCAGCGAGGCCTGGTGGCTTTCCTGGGTGTCCCAGGTTTCGGTGATCCACAGGGCGTCGGCGTCGGCCTTGTCCTTGGCGATGACGTAGCCCAGGCAGCCGGGCATGGCGGCGGTGCCTTCCAGGAGGATGGCGATGAGGGCGTCGCGCTGGCCCGGCTGGGCGCGCATTTTTCCGATCAGTCCGTACATGCGGGATGACTCCTTGGGGATAGGTAAAGGGGTGGCGGGCGCCAGGCTGGCCAGCGGCAGGGCGGCCAGTGCGGCGATCGTGGTGCGGCGGGATGCGGGCATGGCGGATTCCTTCATTGGCTGCGGGAAGTATAGGCGCGCGGGCGGGCGAAGCCAAGCGCGGGGTGGCAGGCCACGGCATTCCACGCGCCCTGCATGCTGCGGTAAGATGAACGTTTCACATCACAGACCAAGAGATCCGATGCGACTTCATCCCCTTGCCCTGGCCACCGCCATCTTCACCTTGTGCGCGACCGCCCACGCGCAGCAGCCGTCCGCCATTTCCGAGACCGCCCTGCGCGCCCACCTGTCCTTCCTCGCCGACGACCTGCTCGAAGGCCGTGGCACCGGCCAGCGTGGCGGCGACCTGGCGGTACGCTATCTCGAGACCCAGGCGGCGCTGATCGGGTTGCAGCCGATTCCCGGCACCAAGGGCAGCTACCGGCAGAAAGTCGACATCGAAGGCAGCAAGCTGCTCGGCGGCAGCGTCACCTTCACGGCCGGCGGCAAGACCTTCAAGCCGGAATTCGGCAAGGGCATCGTGTTCGGCACCAAGAGCGGCAACGAGAACCTGGCCTTCGACGCGCCGCTGGTGTTCGTCGGCTACGGCGCCAGCGCGCCGGAAGAGAAGTGGGACGATTACAAGGGCCTCGACGCCAAGGGCAAGATCCTGGTCATGATGGTGGACGACCCGCAGCCCACCGCCGAAGAACCGGACCGCTTCGCCGGCAAGGCCTATACCTGGTACGGCCGCTGGGTCTACAAGTTCGAAGAAGCCGCGCGCCGCGGCGCCGCCGGCGTCCTGCTGATCCATACCACGCCGTCGGCCTCGTACCCATGGTCGGTGCCGGCCAACGGCTTCGCCAACGAGCGCTTCGGCCTGAAAGGTCCGGGCAATCCGATGGAAGGCTGGCTGAGCGAGGACACAGCGCGCGAGCTGTTCGCCGCCGGCGGGCATGACCTCGATGCGCTGCGCGCCCAGGCCGAGCGGCGCGATTTTCGTCCGGTCGACCTGAAGGTCGCGGCGCGCGCCGAACTGCGCTCGAAGATCCGCCCGGTCGAACAGTTCAACGTGATCGGCATCGTGCCTGGCAGCGACCCGAAACTCAAGCAGCAAGCGGTCATCTACTCGTCGCACTGGGACCACATGGGCATGATCGAGGGCGATGCCAAGGATGGCGCCGACCGCATCTATAACGGCGCGATCGACAACGCGTCCGGCACCGCCGCGCTGCTGGCGATGGCCGCCGAAGCGGTCAGGAAGCCGGCGCGCCGCACCCAGGTGTTCCTGTGGCCGGCCGCCGAAGAGCAGGGCCTGCTGGGCGCCGCCGCCTACGTCGCCAACCCGGTCGTGCCGCTGGCGCAGACCGCCGCCGACCTGAATCTCGACAGCCTCAATTTCGCCGGCCGCACTAAAGACATCGGCGTCGCCGGCGCCGAGCGCAGCTCGCTGTACGAGACGTCGGCCAAGGTGGCGAAAGGGATGGGGCTGACGCTGGCCCCGCACGTGCCGGACATGTCGGGCGCCTACTTCCGTGCCGACCACTTCGCCTTCGCCAAGGCCGGCGTGCCGGCCTTCAACGTCGGCTCGGCCGTGTTCTCGGGCGATGGCCACTTCGAGTTCGAGCATCACCAGGAGGCATCGAGCACGACCATCAAGGGCTTCACGCAGCACTACCACCAGGTCAGCGACGAGTACAAGCCGGAATGGGATTTGTCGGGCATGGTGCAGCAGGCCCAGTTCACGCTGAACCTCGGCTACGCGGTTGCCAACGATCCCGGGATGCCGACCTGGAAGAAGGGTGAAGCCTTCGGCAGCGTCAAGCGCTAGACCGGCAACCCGGGCGCGGGTTCAGGCCCCGGCCTGCATCACGCGCCCGCTCACGCCAGCCGCCAGGATCCGTTCCAGTTCGCCCATGTCGACCGGCTTGACCAGGTGGTGGTCGAAACCGGCCTCGATGCTGGTCTCGCGGTCCTGGGCCTGGCCGTAGCCGGTCACCGCCACCAGCAGCGCGCGCGCGGTCTCGGGCTGGGCGCGCAGGCGGCGCGCCAGTTCATGGCCGTCCATGCCGGGCAGGCCGATGTCGAGCAGGCAGGCGTCCGGCGCGAACTGCTGGGCGCGCGCCAGCGCCGCAAACGGATCGTGCTCCACCATCACCTCATGACCGGCGGCGCTGACATACATCGCCAGCACTTCGGCCGCGTCGATATTGTCGTCGACCACCATCACCTTCAGCTGGCGCGTCGGGACGCCCGCCGTGTCACCCGCGTCCGGACCGGCGCTCGAGCGCGCGGCGCAGCGCGGCAGCGTCACCGTGAACGTGCTGCCCAGGCCCTGGCCCGGGCTCTCCACCCGCACGCTGCCGCCATGCAGCTGCACCAGGCTGCGCACCAGCGCCAGTCCGATCCCGAGTCCACCCTGGGTGCGGTCCGGGGTGCGTTCGCCCTGCACGAACATGTCGAAGGCGCGCTCGAGTTCCTCCGGTTCCATGCCGATGCCGCTGTCGTTCACGGCGATGCACAGCGCGGTGTCGGTGGTCGACAGCGTGACCGCGACGCGTCCGCCGGCGCCGGTGAACTTGACCGCGTTGTGCAGCAGGTTGCCGACCACCTGCACCAGGCGCTTGCGGTCGCCCATCACGTAGCAGGGTGCGTCGAGCAGGGTGGCGACCAGCGCATGGCCTTTCTGGCGCAGCGGATCCTGGATCTGCTCGAGCGCCTCGGCCACCACTTCGTTGATGTCGATGCGGGTCTTCGACAGCGCTACCAGGCCGCGCGTCACGCGCGACACATCCAGCAGGTCGTCGACCAGGCCGGCCATGTGGCGCGCCTGGCGCGCGATGATGGCGCTGATCTGGCGCGTGCGCGCCGGATCCAGGCTGGCCTGGCCCAGCAGCTGGGCGCCCGAGGCGATCGGCGCCAGCGGATTGCGCAGCTCGTGCGCCAGCATCGCCAGGAATTCGTTCTTGCGCTGGTCGGCATGGCGCAGCGCTTCTTCGGCGTTGACGCGGTCGGTGACGTCCTGGATGGTGCCGCGCAAGGCGGTCACGCGGCCATCGGCGTCGTGCACCGCCTCGCAATGCAGGTCGATCCAGATGCGGTGGCCTTCGGCATGCACCACGTGCAGCTGCAGCCTGCCGCTGCCGCCGTCGCGCGCCAGCTCGCGCGCCAGCTGGCTGGCGCGCTCCCACGATTCCTCGACCAGCATGGCGTCACGCTGCTGGCCGAACGGCGGCAGCGCGCGTCCGTAGATGTACTGGACCGACTCCGACGCGTCGACCACGCCGGACCGCAGATCCAGGTGCCAGGTGCCGAAGCGCGCCATGCGGTGGGCGTCGCGCAGCTCGGCATCCTTGGTCGCCAGCGCCTGGGCGCGTTCGCCCAGCAGGTTCGATGCGGCGTTGATCGCCTCGGCCACATCGGCCGCTTCCTTCACATACACCTGGGTGAAGCGCGGCGCCGGCTCGCCGCGGCCCAGCGCTACGGCCGGTGCGGTCAGCGCCTGCACCGAGCGCGCCAGCCGGCCGCCGATCAGCCAGGCCAGCGCCAGTCCGATCGCGAACAGCAGCGTGACGCCGCCCACCAGCAGCATCAATGGCTCGAACAGCGCCTGGTTCAGCGTCGAGCGCGGCACGCCGAAGGCCACGTTCCAGCCGGTCAGCGCCGAGCGCGAATGGAAGGTGAAGGTCTTCAGTCCTTCCTGGGTGACCGATTCGGCGATGCCTTCGCGCGCGCGCGCCATGGAATCGAACAGCGGATCGGTGACGCGCCGGCCGACGAAGCGTTCGGGACTCATGTTGCGCGCGAAGATGATGCCGTTCGGGTCGATCACCGACGCCCGTACGCCGTCGGGCACCGATTTCGGGGTGAGCATGTCGTCGAAATAATCGGGCCGCACTCCAATGCTCAGCACATACCGGATGCGGCCATCGATCACCACCGGCACGTCGACGCTGACGGTGGGCAGGCGCACCACGGCGCCGTTGAACACATTCGACACCGCCGGCTGGCCGCTCTCGAACACCCGTTCGACCTGTGCCGACGGGTCGAGCGGCAGCCGGGCGCCATAGGGCGCCGCGGTATTCAGGATCTGCTGGCCGCTGCGGTCGCGCAGCACGGCATTCATGCCGGCACCGGCCAGCCGCAGCGCTTCACGCGCCTGGCGATGCGCGCGCGCATGGTCGTCGGACTGCAGCGCGTCGAACGTGGACAGCGTCTGGGCGATGGCCTGGGCCTGCAGCAGCTTGCTGTCGACCGTATGCACCAGGGCGCGCACGGTCTGCATGGTGTTGCGCTCGAACTGGGCGCGGCTTTTCTGGTACTGGTGGATGAACAGCAGTGATGCGCCGACGACGCCGGGCAGCACGGTTGCCAGGACGAGCCAGATCAGATAGGCCCGTATGGGCCGGCGGGGTATGGTGGTGGAAGTACCTGTCACATTGACATCCAGAATGCGTTTCGCCCCGATTCTACGTCCAATCAGGCGGCTTCACACGGTTCTTTCATTCCGGTGTGCAAATAGCGTGTCAGTCGTGCTGCATCGCCATGCAGGATGCCTAAGGTCGTGTGCGCGCGAACAGGGTCTTGTAATAAATGGCGGTGGCATGCCAGCGGCCATTCGGCGTGCACGCATATTCGGGCAGCTCGCCGACGCGCACGTAGCCGCATTGCCGGTACAGCCGCTCGGCGTCCGAGCCGACCGAGGTATCGAGGAACAGCAGCCCGCGGCGCAGCGCCAGCGCCTCGATTTCGAGCGCCTGCATCAGGGCGGTGCCGACGCCCACCCGGCGCGCGGTGCAGTGCACCAGCAGTTTCTGCACCTCGGCGCGGTTGGCGCCATTGGGCTTCTGGCACAGCTCGAGCTGGGCGGCGCCGACCAGGACGCCGTCGCGCTCGGCCGCCACCAGGATCCGCCGGCCGGCCCCCACCTCGTCGGCCACGGCGCGCCAGTAGGCGTCCAGCTCGTCCTGGTCGAGCCCGTTGAGGAAGCCGAGCGAATGGCCATCGGCGACCGCGTCCAGCAGCAGCGTGGCCAGCGCTTCGCGGGTGGCGGCGATGGCGCGTGGATCGAGGCGGCGGATGATCATGACAGGCTCCCGGAAGGTGGTGAAAGTATGTCAGAGTTTCAAGCAGGATATATGCCAGAAGAGATAGAAATGATGTTAACAACAAAAGAACATTGTCGTTTTTGTGACATTTGACCGTTGCGTACAAGCCATAGTTTGCATTCCAGGGCGAGATTTTTAACGTTTCTTGCTACTCGTCCATCGAAACCGGCACCGCATCCGCGTAATGTTCTTGCGACGCGGCAATCGCCGTGGACGGCTGGTCATCAGACCGCGCCTGCAAACCCATGGAGATGAACAAATGGAATCCGTCATCCCGGACGACAGCGAAGTGCTGTCCTTCCGCCTCGGCAAGGAGGAGTACGCGATCAGCATCCTGGCAGTGCAGGAGATTCGCGGCTACGACCAGCCGACCCGCCTGGCCAGCGCGCCCGCCTACCTGAAGGGCATCATCAACCTGCGCGGCCACATCGTGCCGGTGGTCGACATGCGCATCAGGTTCGGTATCGGCGAGGCGGTCTACGACGCCTTCACCGTGGTCATCATCCTCAACATCGCGCACCACGTGATCGGGATGGTGGTCGACAGCGTGTCCGACGTGGTCACGCTCACGCCGGACCAGATCCGGCCGGCGCCGGACATGGGCAGCACGCTCGACGGCGACTGCCTGCGCGGCCTCGGCACGGTCGGCGAGCGCATGCTGATCCTGCTCGACATCGACCGCCTGATGCAATCCGATGAACTGGGCCTGGTAGCGGCGCTGCCGCGCGCGGCCTGACCTTTTATTCACCACCACGCGGCATGTTCGCCGCCAACGAAGACTGACATGAAACTGGCAAACCTGAATATCGGCAAGCGCCTGGCCCTGGGCTATGGCGTGATTTGCGCCATGCTCGTCCTGATGATCGTGATGAGCAACGCCATGCTGGGGCGGATCAACGCCGGCACCGACGAAATCGTCAACAACCGCATGCCGCGGATCGAACTGACCAACCGGATGCAGGCCGAGATCAACGATATCGCGATCGCCCTGCGCAACATGATGCTGACCGACGAAGAAGGCGACCGCCGCCGCCAGGTCAACGACATCATGGCCTCGCGCCAGTCGATGGACGACATCCTGGGCCAGCTCAAGGGCATGCTGAGCAATCCCAGGGCGGCCGCGCTGCTGGCCGAGATGGAAAAGCAAACCGCCCTGTACAAGGCCGGCCAGGACGGCATGATCAAGCACATCAACGCCGGCGAGATGGCCGAGGCGCGCGCCATGCTGGGCGAAGACCTGCGCCCGCTGCTGGCGCGCCTCAAGAAGGCCACCGCCGACCAGACTGCGCTGCAGAAGGAGATCGCCGGCCAGGCCGCGCTGGAGGCCGAAGCGACCTACCGTTCCACCTCGCTGCTGATGTGGGGCCTGGGCGCGGCGGCGCTGGCGCTGGCGGCCCTGGTCGCGTGGCGCATCACGCGCTCGATCACGCTGCCGCTGGGGCGCGCGCTGGACGTGGCCAACACGGTCGCCGCGGGCGACCTGACCAGCCACATCGACGCCACCAGCCGCGATGAAACCGGCCAGTTGCTGCAGGCGCTCAAGACCATGAACGCCAGCCTGGCGCGCACCGTCGGCACCGTGCGCGTCGGTACCGACACCATCGCGGTGGCGGCCAGCCAGGTGGCGGTAGGCAGCCAGGACCTGTCGAACCGCACCGAGCAGCAGGCGTCGGCGCTCGAGGAAGCGGCGTCCTCGATGGAAGAACTGACGTCGACCGTGCGCCAGAACGCCGACAATGCGCGCCAGGCGAACGTGATGGCCGAAGTCGCGTCGACGGTCGCCGCGCGCGGCGGCAGCGTGATCCACGAGGTGGTGGGCACGATGGACGAGATCAACGCCTCGTCGACCAAGATCAACGACATCATCGGCGTCATCGACGGCATCGCGTTCCAGACCAATATCCTGGCGCTGAACGCGGCGGTCGAAGCGGCCCGTGCGGGCGAGCAGGGCCGCGGCTTCGCCGTGGTGGCCAGCGAAGTGCGCAACCTGGCCCAGCGTTCGGCAGCGGCGGCCAAGGAAATCAAGTCGCTGATCCACGACTCGAGCGGCAAGGTCGCCACCGGCAGCAAGCTGGTGGCCGAAGCCGGCGCCACGATGCAGGAAATCGTCGACAGCGTGCGCCGCGTGACCGACATCATGTCCGAGATCAGCGCCGCCAGCGTGGAGCAGACCGCCGGCATCGAGCAGATCAACGCCGCCGTGGCGCAGATGGACGAAGGCACGCAGCAGAACGCCGCGCTGGTCGAGGAAGCCGCCGCCGCAGCAGCGTCGATGCGCGAGCAGTCGGCCACGCTGGCGGCCGCGGTCGCGGTGTTCCGCATCGATGGCGCGCAGGCGCTGGCCGCTTCACAGCCATCCTCGCAGGCTGCAGCGTCGCCGGCATCGCTGGCAATGACGATGGCCACCGCGACGCCACCGAAGGCGCCATCGAAGGCACCAATGCGCACCCCAGCCGCGGCGCCGCAGCGTGCGCGCCCGGCACTGTCAGCCACGCCGCAGCGGGCCACGCCCAAGGCCAAGGGGGGAGTGGACGCAGGGGAGTGGGAAGAGTTCTGATCGTCCCCGGGACGAACAGCAGGACGAACAGCAGGACGAAAAAAAACGGCAAGCCGAAGCTTGCCGTTTTTTTTTCGTCGCCGTAGCCGGGCGGCGCGAAGCTGCCCGATTACGCTAAGCGTTCACGCCCGTATTAGAACGAGTGACGCACGCCGATGTTGTACACCTGTGGATCGGCACCGAAGGCGCCGGCCACGCCGACTGGCTGCGATGGCGACGACAGCTGGAAGGCTGCGTTGTCGTTGTTACGCAGTTTGGCATACGAAGCGTACACGTTGGTGCGCTTCGACAGGGCGTAGGTGTAAGCCAGGGTCACTGCGCGGCCTTTTGCATCGCCCACTTCCAGCTCTTGCTGCTGGTAGTTGACGTACACGCGGCTTGCGCCGAAGCCGTACGACACACCGGCGTTCATCTGCTCGTACTTGTTCTCTGGAGCGACGCCGACTGGCTCTGGATCAGCAGCCATGTAGCCGCCGCGCAGTTCGAAGTCGCCGAACTTGTAGCCGATACCGAAGTTGTACTCTTTGCTGTCGCCCGAAGCGCGATCTTCCTTGGTCTGGTAGCCAGCGCCGACGTAGAAGCCTGCGTTTGCGTATTCAACCGCCACACCGGCGATGTCGTTCGACTTCAGGTCCGGGGTTGCGTCGGTTTCGAAACGCTCACCAGCACCGTAGGCTGCGCGCAGGGTGAAGCCGTTCAGCGAGTTGCTCTGGTAGTTGACCGAGTTGTCCAGGCGACGGGTCAGCTTGTTGGTGCCGAAGGCAGCCAGGTTCGAGCCGTAGAAGCCCTGGCCCAGGATGTCCGATGCGCCAGCGACGGCAGCGATCGGGCCGTATTCGCGGCCGACGGTCACGGTGCCGAAGGCGCCTTGCAGGCCGACGACAGCGCGGCGGTCGAACAGGCGGTCATTGGTTGCGCCGGTGTCGACGTTGACAGCGGCTTCCAGGTTGAACAGTGCTTTCAGGCCATTGCCCAGATCTTCGGTACCGCGGAAGCCGAGGCGGCTTGCCGACTGGGTGCCCGACTGGACGACGGTGCGGCTGCTGTAGCCAGGTGCACCGGTGTTTTCAACGCCGATCGATGCATCGACCATGCCGTACATGGTGACGCTGGATTGTGCGTTTGCAACCAGCGGCAGAGCCGAAACCAGTGCGATGGCGAGGAATTTTTGCTTCATTTGGATGTCTCTCCAGTGTTTGTTGGTGAAATAGCATACCCATCATGACATGCCATTCGAACATTTGTCACCGGGTTTGCCCAAGCGGGACGGGGTCGATTACCCTGTCTACCACCCCCTCAGGCACCCCCGCAGGACCCGCTTCTTCATAGGGAAACCCTGTCGCAGCAGGCTTTGTTCCGAATTCCGAAGCACCCCCGCACGGTAATCAAAAAATTGCCGAATATCAACTTATTGCGTTGCAATAACGCCACAGATTCGGCCTTGACACTGCTGCGCTGCGCAAAAACAGTGCGTTGATCTGCATTGCCGGCCACTTCCTCACAAGCCGCATGAAGACTGCCGTCAATTGCCGAACGCAACACTTTATCAGTCTGTAAAGTTCGCTGGCAATAAGGGATTGCACTATGTATATGCACATTTTTGCACCGCAATAGTGCGTAGACAGCCTGCCAAGCCGGCGGCATGATGGACACAGTTGTCGATACATAAATTGGTATCGGAAGAGGTGAAAAATTGATTGGATCGTTCTCAATCCACCGCCTACCATTACTAATAAGTAATAAAACAATACGTCGCAAAAGCGACACATAACGACAACGAGGAGACATATGAAACGCACCGCTACGGGCCGTGCCGCGCCCGCGTCACGTCTTTGCAAAAGGTTCACCCTGCACGCCACCGCCGCCGCACTGCTCGGCGCCGGCCTGATGAGCGCCGCCACCGTCGGCGCCCAGGAATTGGCCCCGGCTCCGGTCGACGAGCCCGCCGTCACCGCACCGTCGAACGCCGAAACCAATACCGCCCGCGCCGATGAGGACCGCGACGCCGCCGTCGTTACCGTGACCGGTACCCGCCAGGCCGCCCAGAGCGCCCAGAGCATCAAGCGCAACGCCGAACAGGTGCTCGATTCGATCGTGGCCGACGACATCGGCAAGTTCCCCGACAAGAACGTGGCCGAGATCCTGGGCCGGGTACCGGGCGTGCAGGTGATCCGCCAGAACGGCGAAGCGGGCAACGTCGTGATCCGCGGCCTGGGCGGCATCGTCACCCTGTATAACGGCCGCGAGATGTTCACCGCGGCCGGCCGCAGCCTGTTCCTGGCCGACGTGCCGGTGGCGATGCTCCAGCGTGTCGACGTCTATAAATCGCAGGGCGCCGACATGGTCGAAGGCGGCACCTCGGGCGTGATCGATGTGCGCACCAACCGCCCGTTCGACTTCAAGGGCGCGCAGGCGGCCTTCAATGTGCGCGCCGAGCACCGCGACAAGGCCGACAAGATCGACCCGAACGTCTCGGGCCTGCTGTCGAACCGCTGGAAGAGTGCGATCGGCGAGATCGGCGTGCTGGGCGGCCTGTCGTACCAGCGCGGCCGCTACCATGACGAGACCGCGTTCGTGGGCGAGCCGCGCACGCTCGACAACGGCGTGATCGGTGCGCCGTCGATGGGCCGCGTGATGACCGGCGGCGACCGTGAGCGCCTGGCCGGCAACCTGTCGGTGCAATGGCGGCCGTCGAAGGACCTCGAAGTCTACGCCGAGAGCTTCTCGACCAGGATCGAGCACGACTCGCAAAGCATCTTCTTCGTGGGCGACCTGCCGATCAACCAGCCCGGTTCGACGGTCGGCACGATCCCGGGCACCAGTTACCTCGGTTCGATCAGCAACCCGAACGTGGACACCTTCACCCTCAGCTCGACCCAGGGACGGCGCGAGGATTCCGAAACCCACCAGGGCGCGGTCGGTGCGATCTGGAAGATGACCCCGGGTGTGCGTGTGAGTTCGGAACTGGTGCGCACCGTCAGCAAGTACACGATGAAGAACCCGATCCTGGACACCATCCGGCCGGGCGCCAAGGCGATCAGCGCCGAAGTGCGCGACGGCGGCGGCTACCTGGAATATCCGGGCACCGACATGACCGACCCGGCTGCCTGGACCATGTTCGCCATGTTCGACAACCACAACCGTTCGCGGGGCGCCGCCACCGACTGGCGCGGCGACGTCGCCTGGACCCCGGAAAACGACGGCTTCTTCAAGGAGATCAGCGTCGGCGCCCGATACGCCCAGCGCGAAGCGTCGTTCGTCCATGAACTCGACGGTTACGCACCAGCGCCGGCCGGCCTGCGGGTTGCCGACTTCCCGGGCCTGAACTGCACCAGCCCGAAAACCGGCGGCAACTACGGCATGAACCAGTTCTACGCGCCGTGCCTGGACTATTTGCTGGACAACACGGGCGACCTGCGCCAGGCAATCCGGGGCAACCGCGATCCCCGTCCGGACAATCCGCTGTCGTTCTACGAAGACCGCGAAAAGAACACCGCCGTCTACCTCAAGGCCAATTTCGGCTTCGATGCCTGGTCGCTCCCGATCGACGGCACCGCCGGCCTGCGCTACGTGAAGACGAAGCAGCGCGTCAGCGGCTTCTCGTCGAACAATGGCGTGGTGTCGCCAACCACGGTGTCGTCGACCACCAACGATGTGCTGCCAAGCCTGTCGATGCGCGCCCACTTCCGCCAGGACCTGATGGGCCGCCTGACCGCCAGCAAGGCGATCGAGCGCGCGCCGTTCGCCGACTTCAATCCGGGCCTGACGCTGTTCCCGTCGACGACCACCACGCTGGCCACCGGCACCGCCGGCAACCCGAACCTCAAGCCCCAGGAAGCGACCAACGTCGACGTGGCGCTGGAATGGTACTTCGCGCCGGCCGGTTCGATCACGGGCACGCTGTTCCACCACGACTACCAGAACTACCTGCGCCGCAGCGCGCGGCCGGAGACCTACGACGGCATGACCTACAACGTCAGCCGTCCGTACAACGCGGTCGAGGGCAAGCTGAAAGGCGCCGAGCTGGCCTACCAGCAGTTCTTTACCAGGCTGCCGGGCTGGCTGGGCGGCTTCGGCATGCAGGCCAACGTCACCTGGATGGACGGCGGCCTGGCCGAGCAGGACGGCACCATCAACACCTTCGCCGGCATGTCGAAACTGTCGGCCAACCTGGTCGGGCTGTACGAGTACGGCAAATGGTCGGGCCGACTGGCCTACAGCTGGCGCGACAAGTTCACCGCCGAGTACAACTACCGCGCGCTGCCGTACAACATCGTGGTCGACCCGCTCAAGACGCTAGACGCCTCGATCTCGTACAAGCTGAGCGACAACCTGACCCTGACGCTCGACGGCAGCAACCTGCTGGACCAGTCCTACCACGACTACCACAGCGTGCCGGAGCTGCCGCGCGACGTGCGCCGCTACGACCGCGTGGTAGGCCTGGCCCTGCGCTGGCGTAACTGAGGTTCTTGATTCGACGAAGTAAACGAGGGGCGCTGCGCGGGTTTTCCGCCAGTGCCCCGGGTTGTTTGAACCGGATGGTGAACATGCACAGTCAAAAACTCTCGACCCTCGAAAAGACGGGTTTCGGCGCCGGCGACATGGCGCTCAATGTGGTGATCTCGTCGATGATGCTGATCATCACCTTCTTCTATACCGACATCTACGGCCTGCGCACGACCGACCTGGCGGCGCTGTTCGTCGTCGTCAAGATCGTCGGTGCGATCGCCGACCTGGTGATGGGCCAGATCACCGATTCCGTGCTGACGCGCTGGGGGCGCTACCGCCCATGGCTGCTGCTGCTCGCGGTGCCGTATGGCGTGAGCGTGTTCCTGGTGTTTTCCACGCCGGACTGGGACTACGACGCCAAGCTGCTGTGGGCGTATTCGACCTACATCCTGATGACGCTGATGACGGCCGGCGTCGGCATTCCCTACATCTCGCTGATCAGCGGCCTGACCTCCGACCCGCAGGACCGCCTGTCGGCCAACGGCTACCGCCTGTTCTTCGCCAAGGTCGGCGCCTTCATGGTGACCATCGTGGTGCCGATCCTCGCGGCCAAATGGGGCGGCGCCAGTCCGGCGGCCGGCTACCAGGCGGCAATGGCGGTGATGGCGGCGGTGGGCGTGCTGCTGTTTGCGTTCTGCTTCTTCACCACCACCGAGCGCGTGGTGCACAAGGTCGAGAAGCAGCCGCTGATGGAGCAGGTGCGGGTGCTGATGCAGAACGACCAGTGGCTGATCCTGTGCGCCGTGTGCATGACCGGCACCATCGGCTACGTGATCCGCGGCTCGGTGGCGATCTACTATGCCAAGTACTACCTGAAAGGCGACACCGCCACGGTGTCGGCGTTCCTGTCGACCGGGGTGGCGGCGGCGATCCTGGCGATGGTCGTGTCGACCTGGACCACCAAGTTCTATTGCAAGGTCAAGCTGTTCCGCCATTCGCAGATCGCGGTGGCGGGGCTGAGCCTGATGATGTACTTCCTGGTGCAGCCGGGCGACATGGTGACCGCCTTCGTGCTGTACTTCCTGCTATCACTGGTGGTCGACCTGCATGCGCCGGTGTTCTGGTCGGCGATCGCCGAGACCATCGACTACGGCCAGGTCAAGACCGGCAAGCGCGTGTCGGGCTTCGCCTTCGGCGGCATCTCGGTCTGCCAGAAGGCCGGCATGGCGGTGGCCGGCGGCGTGGTCGGCATCCTGCTCGATGTGTTCAAGTATGTGCCGAACCAGGAGCAGTCGGCGCTGGCGCTGCAGGGCATCGCACTGATGCTGTCGGTGATCCCGGGCTTCTTCCACTTCCTGATGGGGGTGCTGATGTTCAAGTACCGGATCAGCGACGATTACTACAGCACGGTAAAGGCAGACATGCGGGCCCAGGGCTATGCGGCGACGTGATGCGGTGCCCGTTGAGTATGCCGCGACACGGGTGCCCGTTGAATGCGGCGCGATGCGGGTGCCAGTTGGACGCGGTGATCGACACACGTCGAACAGCGGCGACAGACAGACTTTAACCCGCCGTGACAGACGAACTTTGAACAGAGAAGAACGATGCAAGAAACCATCATCCAGCCCCTGATCGAGCAACGCGCCGATCCGTATATCGTCAAGCACACCGACGGCTATTACTACTTCACCGCCTCGGTGCCGCAATACGACCGCATCGAACTGCGCCGCGCCACCACGATCGACGGCCTGGCCAGCGCGCCGACCGTCGACGCCTGGACCAAGCCCGACAACGGCCCGTATTCCGAACTGGTCTGGGCCCCCGAACTGCATTTCAACCAGGGCGCCTGGTACGTGTACTTCGCCGCCGCCCCGAGCCGCGAGATCAAGCACAAGCTGTTCCAGCACCGTATGTACGCGATCCGCAACACCAATGCCAACCCGCTCGAGGGCGCGTGGGAATTCATGGGCCAGGTCGACACCGGCATCGACAGCTTCTGCCTGGACGCCACCACCTTCACCCACAAGGACACGCTGTACTACCTGTGGGCCCAGAAGGACTACGCCATCGAAGGCAATTCGAACCTGTACATCGCGAAGATGAAGACGCCGTGGCAGATCGAGGGTGAGCCGGTCCTGCTCAGCAAACCCGAACACGACTGGGAAACCATCGGCTTCTGGGTCAACGAAGGCCCGTCGGTGGTGCGCCGCAACGGCCGGATCTTCATCAGCTACTCGGCCAGCGCCACCGACCACAACTACGCCATGGGCCTGCTGTGGGCCGATGAAGAGGCCGACCTGCTCGACCCGTCGTCCTGGACCAAGTCGGCGCAGCCGGTTTTGCGTACATGCTACGATCACGGCATCTACGGCCCCGGGCACAACAGCTTCACCTATGCCGAAGACAACGACACCGTCATGCTGGTCTACCATGCGCGCACCTACACCGAGATCGTCGGCGATCCGCTCTGGAACCCCGACCGCCATACCTTCGTGAAGCCGCTGCGCTGGGACGACGCCGGCATGCCGGTGTTCGGCAAGCCGTCCATTTACTGAGAATCCAAGCGAGGGCACATGCACGTGCAAACCGGTATCACGCAAGCGCCGTTCGGCCAGCTGCCAGACGGCGCGGACATCACCCAGTTCACGCTCGTCAATGCCAACGGCATGATGGCGAAGATCCTTGATTTCGGCGGCGTCATCACCGAGCTGCACGCACCGGATCGCGATGGCCGCTTGGCCGATGTGGTACTCGGCTTCGACAGCCTCGCGCCATACCACGGCGACAGCCCGTATTTCGGCGCGCTGATCGGCCGCTACGGCAACCGCATCCACAAGGGCCGCTTCACGCTCGACGGCAAACAGGTCCAGCTGCCGGTCAACAACGGCAACAACCACCTGCACGGCGGGCCGGGCGGCTTCGACCGCGTCAAGTGGGATGCAACCGTCGAAGGGAGGGCGCTGCAGCTGCGCTACCGCAGTCCCGATGGCGACATGGGCTATCCGGGCAATCTCGATGCGCTGGTCACCTACGAACTTACCGACGATAACGCGCTGGCGGTGACGTTTCGCGCTACCACCGACCAGCCCACGCCGGTCAACCTCACCCAGCACAGCTACTTCAACCTGGCCGGCGAGGGCGACATCCTCGGGCATGTCCTGACGATCGACGCCGACAGTTTCGTGGCGATCGACGGCGAATCGATCCCGACCGGCGAACTGACCCCGGTCACCGGCACGCCGTTCGATTTCCGCCGTCCGCGCACGATCGGCGAGCGGATCGAACAGCCCGACAAGCAGCTGCGCCACGGCAGCGGCTACGATCATAACTTCGCGCTCAACAAGCCGGATGGCACGGCGCTGAGCCGCGCCGCGCGCGTGTGCGAGCCGGTATCGGGCCGTGTGCTCGAACTGTGGACCGAGGAGCCGGGCGTGCAGTTCTACAGCGGTAACTTCCTCGATGGTACGCTGTCGGGCAAGGGCCGCAGCCATGCGCACCGCAGCGGCTTTTGTCTCGAGCCGCAGCATTTCCCCGATTCGCCGAACCAGCCGCAGTTTCCGAACGTGATCCTGCGCCCCGGGCAGGTCTACCAGACCACGTCGCAGTTTCGTTTTTTGGTGGAGCCGGGCGCATGATGGAAGCCTTCATCGACGCCGGGCACGAGCTCGGCGAATGCGTGCTGTGGTGCGACCGCACCAGACGGCTGCTATGGACCGACATCCCGGCCGCCACCCTGTGGTCTCATGCGCCGTCGACCGGGCGCACGGTATCGTGGAAGATGCCCGAGCGCCTGTGCTGCTTCGCGCTCACCGGCAGCGACGACCGCCTGCTGCTGGGGCTTGCGTCGGGACTGGCGTTCTTCACCTTCTCGACCGGGAAGGTGACGCGCATCGTCGACGTCGAGGCCGACATTGCGGCGACCCGCCTGAACGACGGACGGTGCGACCGCCAGGGACGCTTCGTGTTCGGCATGTTCAACCAGGATGACAATCCAAAGCACGCGCTGGGTGGCTTCTACCGGCTCAATCTCGACCTGACGCTGGAAAAGCTTCCGCTGCCGCACGCGGCGATCGCCAACAGCATCTGCTTCAGCCCCGATGGACGGCGCATGTATTTCGCCGACTCGGCGCGCAAAGCCATCCTGTACGCCGACTACAACCCCTGCAGCGCCGAAGTCGGCGCCGTGCACACGTTTGTCGCGGCGGATGCGGCGCCGGGCGAGCCGGATGGTTCGACGGTCGATGCGCAGGGTTACCTGTGGTCGACGCGCTGGGGCGCGGGGCAGGTGATCCGGTTCGCGCCCGATGGGCAAATCGATCGGGTGATCGCGCTGCCCGCGCCGCAGCCGAGTTGCCCGGCCTTTGGCGGGCCGGATCTGGCGACGCTGTACGTGACCAGCGCGCACGTGGGAATGACGGAGGGCGACCGCGCGGCGGCGCGCTTGTCCGGCGCGCTGTTCCGCCAGGAGCTCGACGTGCGGGGATTGCCCGAGGCGCGCTTCTTGCACGTGCCGGCAGCGTGATCGGGCAGCCGGGCGCACGCCGTGCAATCGCATCGTCGTCCGGCCGTCCTTGTCGCCACCGGCCCCGAACCGTCATTCCCGCCGTCCTTCTTGCCGCTGGCCCTAGAACCGTCATTCGCACCGTTCTTCTCGTCGCTGGCCCTGGAACCGTCATTCTCACCGTTCTTCTCACCGCTGGTCCTAGAACCGTCCTTCTCACCACCGCCCCTCGAACCGTGTTTGTCACCACCGCCTCTCGAACCGTCCTTCTCACCGCTGGCCCTAGAACCGTCATTCTCACCACCGCCTCTCGAACCGTCATTCTCACCACTGCCCCTCGAACCGTCATTCCCGCGCAGGCGGGAATCCAAGTTTGCGTGCGTCCCCGGACAGTTTGACCTGGCCCTGCTGCTCGACGAACTTGGATTCCCGCCTGCGCGGGAATGACGTGCCAAGGATCCAGGCCGACGTGCCGAGGGTCCGGGCCGACGTGCCGAGGATCCAGGCCGACGTGCCAAGGATCCGGCCCGACGTGCCAGGGGGCCGAGCCGACGTGCCAGTGGGCCGAGCCGACGTGCCAGTGGGCCGAGCCGACGTGCCAGGGGGCCGGACCGCCGTGCCATGGGTATTGGCCGACGTGCCATGGCTACTGGCCGACGTCGCAGGCGTACCAACCGACGTCCCGGGATCCCGGCGGCCTACAGAACGCATCGGCTAACGTGCCCCGGGCATGCTGCGGAAAGTCTTCCTCACCTCATCGACGAACAGGTCGGGCACTTCCCACGCCGCGAAGTGCCCGCCCCGTTCGAGTTCATTGAAGTGCACCAGCTGTGCAAAGCGCTTTTCGGCCCAGCGCAGCGACGCCTTGCGCAATTCGCCGGGGAAGATACTGACCCCGGCCCTGGCCGGCTGCGGGCGCTCGGGCGTCAGGCCGGCGCCCATCGACTGGTTCGCTTCCCAGTAGAGCCGTGCAGCGCTGGCGCCGGCGTTCGGCACCCAGTACATCATGATGTTGTCGATCAGCTCGTCGAGTTCGAACACGTCCTCGACGTTGCCGTCATTCTCGGACGCATCCTGGATCAGGGTGTAGATCCATGCCGCCAGCCCGGTGGGGGAATCGGCCAGCCCGAATCCGGACTGCTGCGGCCGGGTACTCTGCAGCTTCATGTAGCCCGAATAGCACGCGTCATAGCGCCGGGCGTCCTCGATCATCCCGCGTTCGTGCGGCGTCGCCTGGGCTTGCTCTTCCTCGGTCGGCTCGAACATCATCATGTTCAGGTGGATGCCGACCAGTCCGGGCGGCGCCTTGAAGCCGAGCGCCGAGGTGACGGCCGAGCCCCAGTCGCCTCCCTGGGCCGCCCAGCGCGCGTAGCCCAGCCGTTTCATGAGTTCGATCCAGGCGTCGGCAATGCGCTCGACGTTCCAGCCGGGTTCCGTCGGCTGGTCCGAAAAGCCGAAGCCGGGCAGGGTGGGCAGGACCAGGTGGAAGGCGTCGCTGGCCTTGCCGCCGTGGGCGACCGGGTCGGTCAGCGGACCAATCACATGGCGAAACTCCAGCACCGATCCCGGCCAGCCGTGCGTCATCAGCAGCGGCAGCGCATCCGGCTCGGGCGAACGGATATGCAGGAAGTGAACGCCGAGACCGTCGATCTCGGTCTTGTACCCCTCGTAGCCGTTGAGGAGCGCCTCGGTGCGGCGCCAGTCGTAGCCGTCCTGCCAGCGCGCGACCAGCGCCTGCAGTCTGGCCAGGCGCGGACCCTGGCTGTTGTCGTCGACGGTTTCCGGGTCGGGCCAGCGCACGCGCGCCAGGCGCTGCTGCAGGTCGTCCAGCTCGGACTGGGGAATCGACAGGTGGAAGGTGGTGATTTCTCGGGACATGGGCGGGCAAGGGAGAGGTTGAACGTCGGTCGAGCCTAGCATTGGCGGCAAAAGCCGGTCGTTCGTTTCCCCACCAGCCCGGCAGTATGGATACAGAAATCGATATCGATCTTTGCTAAAAATTGATTGGAAAGTTATCTAAGCGCCCCGTAGACTTGCCTGTAGTAACGGGAGACACGAGAGGAGGCAGCAAGCTTCCCTCCGGCAGAAAAATACAGGAGATATGCATGTCCGAAGCAAAGAAAAAGGTGCCACTGCGCTCCGCGGCGTGGTTCGGGACCCAGGATAAGAACGGGTTCATGTACCGCAGCTGGATGAAGAACCAGGGTATCCCCGACCACGAATTCCAGGGCAAACCGATCATCGGCATCTGCAATACCTGGTCCGAACTGACCCCCTGCAACGCCCATTTCCGCAAGCTGGCCGAACACGTCAAGCGCGGCATCCTGGAAGCTGGCGGCTTCCCGGTCGAATTCCCGGTGTTTTCGAACGGCGAATCGAACCTGCGCCCCACCGCCATGCTGACCCGTAACCTGGCCTCGATGGACGTCGAGGAGTCCATCCGCGGCAATCCGATGGATGCGGTGGTGCTGCTGGTCGGCTGCGACAAGACCACGCCGGCGCTCCTGATGGGCGCGGCCAGCGTCGACCTGCCGACCATCGTCGTCACCGGCGGCCCGATGCTCAACGGTAAACTGAATGGCAAGGACATCGGTTCGGGCACCGCCGTCTGGCAGCTGCACGAGCAGGCCAAGGCCGGCGCCATCACGATGCACGAATTCCTGTCGGCCGAAGCGGGCCACTCGCGCTCGGCCGGCACCTGCAATACCATGGGTACGGCGTCGACGATGGCCTGCATGGCCGAAGCGCTGGGCACCTCGCTGCCGCACAACGCCGCCATCCCCGCGGTGGACGCGCGCCGCTACGTGCTGGCCCACATGTCCGGCATCCGCATCGTCGAGATGGTGCACGAAGACCTGCGCCTGTCGAAAATCCTGACGCGCCAGAACTTCGAGAACGCGATCCGCGTGAACGCGGCGATCGGCGGCTCGACCAATGCCGTGATCCACCTGAAGGCGATCGCCGGCCGCGTCGGCGTGCCGCTCGAGCTGGAAGACTGGACCCGCATCGGCAAGGGCACCCCGACCGTGGTCGATCTGCTGCCGTCGGGCCGCTACTTGATGGAAGAGTTTTATTATGCCGGCGGCCTGCCCGCGGTGATCCGCCGCCTGGGCGAGGGCGACCTGATTCCCAACAAGGACGCGCTCACCGTCAACGGCAAGTCGCTGTGGGAAAACTGCGTCGATGCGCCGATCTACAACGACGAAGTCGTGCGCCAGCTCGATAACCCCCTGATCGCCGATGGCGGCATCTGCATCCTGCGCGGCAACCTGGCGCCGCGCGGCGCCGTGCTCAAGCCCTCGGCCGCCTCGCCGCACCTGATGCAGCACCGCGGCCGCGCCGTGGTGTTCGAAGACTTCGACCACTACAAGCAGCGCATCCTCGACCCGGACCTGGATGTCGACGAAAACTGCGTGCTGCTGATGAAGAACTGCGGCCCGAAAGGCTACCCGGGCATGGCCGAAGTGGGCAATATGGGCCTGCCGCCCAAGCTCCTGGCCAAGGGCATCACCGACATGGTGCGCATTTCGGACGCGCGCATGAGCGGCACGGCGTACGGCACCGTGGTGCTGCACGTGGCGCCCGAAGCGATGGCCGGCGGCCCGCTGGGCATCGTGCAGGATGGCGACATGATCCAGCTCGACTGCCACGCCGGACTGCTGAACGTCGAACTGCCGGACGAGGAAATCCAGCGCCGCCTGATCGTGCGCGCCGAGAACAACAAGGTCGAGCAGCACAGCGGCTACCAGCGCCTGTACCTGGACCACGTGCTGCAGGCCGACGATGGCTGCGATTTCGATTTCCTGGTGGGCTGCCGGGGTTCGGCCGTGCCCAAGCATTCGCACTGAGCGATGTGCGTTGAACGCGTCGGCGGCGTAGCTGCCGACCCTACGAAGGTGATTCAAGGTTGAACGCGTCGGCGGCGTAGCCGCCAACCCTACGGCATTGGACGCGTCGGCGGCGTACCGCCACGCCTGCGTAGGGTCGGCAGGTGTCCTGCCGACGCGTCCAGCCAGCGCCCGCCCGGCCGCACACGATGCCGGCGCCACGACAAACCATAGGAGACCAGAGCCATGCTGCTCGTCCAATTTCTGACCGAATCGCAGGAACGCCGTATCGGCATCCTGAACGAAGACACCATCCGCATCATCGACGGCTACGCCACCACCTTCGACCTGGCGCGCGCCGCCATCGAGCGCCGCACCCCGCTGGCCGGGCTGGCCGACAGCGCCGCCGGCGCCGCCACCGCCAGCTATGAGGAACTGGCAAGCGCAGGGCACATCCTGGCGCCACTCGACCATCCCGATCCCGCCCACTGCTACGTCACCGGCACCGGCCTGACCCACCTGGGCAGCGCCGACGCGCGCGACGCCATGCACAAGAAGATCGGCGGCGACATCGCCACCCTGAGCGACAGCATGAAGATGTTCCGCATGGGCGTCGAAGGCGGCAAGCCGGAAAGCGGCAGCGCCGGCGTCCAGCCCGAATGGTTCTACAAGGGCGACGGGTCGATCGTGCGCGCCACCGGCCAGGACCTCGAGATGCCCGCGTTCTCGCTCGACGGTGGCGAAGAGCCTGAAATCGCCGGCCTGTACCTGGTCGGCGACGACGGCCAGCCATACCGCCTTGGCTACGCGATCGGCAATGAGTTCTCCGACCACGTCACCGAACGCCAGAACTACCTGTACCTGGCCCACTCGAAGCTGCGTAACTGCGGCCTGGGACCGGCGCTGCTGGTGGGCGAGCTGCCGGCCCACGTGGCGGGCGTGTCGCGCATCGTTGGCAAGAACGGCGCGGTGCGCTGGGAAAAGCCGTTCGTGAGCGGTGAGCAGAACATGTCGCACACGCTGGAAAACCTCGAATACCACCACTTCAAGTACGGGCTGTTCAAGCGCGCGGGCGACGTCCACATCCACTTCTTCGGCACCGCGACGCTGAGCTTCGCCGATGCGGTGCAGGTACAGGCCGGCGAGACCTTCGAAGTCGCAGCGCCGGTCTTCGGCCCGGCGCTGCGCAATACGCTGGCGGTCCACGCAGCCCCTTATGTGAAAGTGACAGCATTATGACCATCACCGGAGAAGCCATCATCGGCGGCGTGCAGGAACGCGGCGGCGCCGGTTCCTTCCAGGCCTGGAATCCGGCCACGCGCGCGCACATGGAACCAGGCTTTCACATGCTCACGCCGGAACAGATCGACCGTGCCTGCGCACTGGCCGGCGCGGCGTTCGACACCTTCCGCGCCACCAGCGACGAACAGCGTGCGCGATTCCTCGACGCGGTGGCCGAGCAGATCCTGGCCATCGGCGACGAGTTGATCGAGCGGGCCATGGCCGAATCGGGCCTGCCGCGCGTGCGTCTCGAGGGGGAGCGCATGCGCACCGTCGGCCAGCTGCGCATGTTCGCCACGCTGCTGCGCGAAGGGTCGTGGACGGATCCGCGCATGGATACCGCGCTGCCCGAGCGCACGCCACCGCGCCCGGACCTGCGCATGCGCCTGATCGGCGTCGGCCCGGTCGCCGTGTTCGCGGCCAGTAACTTCCCGCTGGCGTTCTCGGTCGCCGGTGGCGACACCGCATCGGCGTTCGCCGCCGGCTGCCCGGTCGTGCTCAAGGCTCACTCGGCCCACCCGGGCACGTCGGAGCTGGTCGGCCGCGCCGTCAGCAAGGCAGTTGCCGCGTGCGGCCTGCCGGCCGGCGTGTTCGCGCTGCTGACCGGTACCGGCAACGGCATCGGCCAGCGCCTGGTGGCGAATGACGCGATCCAGGCGGTCGGCTTTACCGGTTCGCGCTCGGGCGGCGTTGCGTTGATGGCAGTGGCCGCGGCGCGCAAGCAGCCGATTCCCGTGTACGCCGAAATGAGCAGCATCAATCCGGTGTTCCTGCTGCCGCAGGCGCTGGCGCATCGCGCCGAGGAAATCGGCAAGGGCTTCGCCGCTTCGCTGACGCTGGGTGTCGGCCAGTTCTGCACCAATCCCGGCCTGGTGCTGGCGATCGAGGGCGAAGGACTGGAGACCTTCGTGAAGGCGGCGTCCGAAGCGCTGTCGGCCAGCCAGTGCGCCGTCATGCTGAACCAGAACATCGCCGACAGCTACCGCAAGGGTGTCGAGGCGCTGGCCGCCAACGAGGCCGTGACCACGCTGGCGCGGCTCGATCATCAGGAAGGCAAGGGCGGCGCCGCGTTCTTCCGCGTGAGCGCCGACGCGTTCCTGGACCGCCACGAACTGCACGACGAAGTATTCGGCCCGGCCTCGGTGCTGGTGGTGTGCAGGGATGCCGATCAGCTGCGCGCGGTCGCCGAAGCACTCGAGGGCCAGCTCACCGCGACCTTGCAGATCGACGCCGGTGACATCGATGCGGCCAGGGCGCTGCTGCCGACGCTCGAGCGCAAGGTCGGCCGCATCCTGGCCAACGGCTACCCGACCGGCGTCGAAGTCTCGACCGCGATGGTGCACGGCGGGCCGTTCCCGTCGACCGCCGATGGACGCAGCACCTCGGTCGGCACCGGTGCGATCGCGCGCTTCCTGCGCCCGGTCTGCTACCAGAATCTGCCGTTCGAGCTGCTGCCGGAAGCGCTGCGCGACGGTAACCCGCTGGGCATCTGGCGGCGTCGTGACGGGGCGCTGACCAAAGACTAGAATACGCAGCGCCAAAATAATAATGACGGAGACAATATGGAACAGATGGCCAACTACCCCAGCCTGAAGGGCAGGCGGGTATTCGTGACGGGCGGCGGCACCGGCATCGGCGAAGCGATCGTGGAAGCGTTCGTGGCACAGGGTGCGGTGGTGGCGTTCGTGGATATCGCGACGCAGGCGAGCGAGGCCCTGTGCCAGCGCCTCGGGCAGCTCGGGCAGCATGCGCCGGTGTTTCGCCATTGCGACATTACCGACATCCCGGCGCTGCAGCGCACGATGGCGGAACTGGCGGCCCAGCTGGGCGACTTCGATGTCCTGGTCAACAATGCGGCGAACGACCAGCGCCACGATATCCAGGATGTCTCGCTCGACTACTGGAACGAGCGCATCGCCATCAACCAGCGCCCGATGTTCTTCACCTGCCAGGCCGTGCTGCCGGGGATGAAGAAGAATGGCGGCGGTTCGATCATCAATTTCAGCTCGATGTCCTGGCATGCCAAGGGCGCCGGCTATCCGGTGTACGCGACCACCAAGGCCGCCGTGATCGGCCTGACCCGCAGCCTGGCACGCGACCTGGGCCCGTTCGGCGTGCGCGTGAACACCGTCACGCCGGGCTGGGTGATGACCCAGCGCCAGATCGATCTGTGGGTGAACGACGAAGCCGAAGTCGAGATCGGGAAGGCCCAGTGCCTGCCGGGCAAGCTGATGCCGGACGATGTCGCGCGCATGGTGCTGTTCCTCGGCGCCGACGACAGCAGGATGTGCACCGCGCAGGATTTCGTCGTCGACGCCGGCTGGACCTGATTCGCAGCCACGCGGGACGCGTGCAAGTCGCGTGACCGCCACCCTAAAACAACGTCATTCCCGACCGAGGGCGGCCCCCTTGGCGGGAATCCAGGTTCGCCGATCAGCCAGCAAACTTGGATACCCGCCTGCGCGGGTATGACGGTCTCGGAGTCTGCCATGAATGCATACTGCCGTACCGCCGCATCGCTCGCGCTCGGATGCATGTGCGCCCACGCGCATGCCGCACCGCTCACCAGCCCTGACCGCACCATCGCGGTCGACGTCGCGGTGTCGCCCGCCGGCGCGCTGACCTATGCGGTCGCCCGCAACGGCCAGCCGGTGATCCTGCCGTCCGCACTCGGCATGGAGGTCAAGGGCGCCGACCTGACCCGGGGCCTCAAGCTCACGAAGACGTCGCCGGTCAAACCGGTCAACGACAGCTACGAACTGGCCACCGCCAAGAAACGCCACATCACCTATGCGGCCAACGAGCAGACCGTCACGGTGCAGGGCGCCGGGGGCCGCATGCTCGACGTGACCTTCCGCGTCTCGAACGACGGCGTGGCCTTCCGCTACCGGGTCGCCGGCACGCAGCTGCAATTCATCCGCGAAACCACGGCCTTCGCCTTCGCCCCATCGAGCAAGGCGTGGCTCCAGCCCATGTCGGTCGCCCAGACCGGCTGGAAGAACACCAACCCGGCCTACGAAGAACACTACCAGCGCGAGATCCCGGTCGGCACGCCGTCGACCCTGGGCGCTGGCTGGGTATTCCCGGCCCTGTTCCGCACGGGCGACACCTGGGTCGCACTGACCGAAGCGAACCTGGACGGCAGCTTCCACGCTTCGCGCCTGCACACCGATTCGCCCGGCGGCGTGTACCGCCTGGCGCCACCAAGCGCTCCCGAGGTGTTCACTGGCGGCGCCTTGCTGGCCGCATCGAAAGGCGACCTGACGAGCCCATGGCGCGTGATCGTCCTCGGCTCGCTCGGCACCGTGGTCGAATCGACCCTGGGCCTCGATCTCGCCGCACCCGCCATCGCCATGGACCGATCGAAGATCCAGCCCGGCCACGCCGCGTGGAGCTGGGCGCTGCTGAAGGACGACGGCACGTTCATGCCGGTCCAGAAGCGGTTCGTCGACTACGCCGCCGACATGGGATGGGATTACACGCTGGTGGACGCCGACTGGGACCGCAAGATCGGCTTCGACAAGATGCGCGAGCTGGTGCAGTACGCGGCCGCGAAGAAGGTCGGCATCCTGGTCTGGTACAACTCGTCCGGCGCCTGGAACCAGACCGAGTACAGCCCCAAGGGCGCCTTGCTGACCCGTGACGCGCGCCGCCGCGAGTTCGCACGCCTGAACGAGATCGGCGTCAGGGGCGTCAAGATCGACTTTTTCGCCGGCGACGGCCAGTCGATGGTCCAGTACTACATCGACATCCTGAACGACGCCGCCCGGGCCGGCCTGCTGGTGAACTTCCATGGCGCCACGCTGCCGCGCGGCTGGTCGCGCACCTGGCCGAACCTGATGACGGTCGAGGCGGTGAAGGGGTTCGAGTTCACCAGCTTCGAGCAGAAGGACCAGGAAGCGATGCCGACCCACGCCGCGATGCTGCCGTTCGCGCGCAACCTGTTCGACCCGATGGACTACACGCCGATGGTGTTCGGCGACATCCCCAACATCAGGCGCACCACGCGCAACGGCTTCGAGCTGGCCGAGTCGGTGCTGCTCCTGTCCGGGATCCAGCATTTCGCCGAGCGCCCCGAAGGCATGGCCACCGTGCCACCCTACGTCAAGGACTTCCTGCGCACGCTGCCGCGCAGCTGGGACGACGTGCGCTTCATCGACGGCTATCCCGGCCGCTATGCCGTCATCGCCAGGAAGAGCGGCAAGCGCTGGTACGTGGCCGGCTTCAATGCCGACGGCGCCGTGCGCAAGCTCGAACTCGACCTGTCCTTCCTGAGTGGCCTCAGGGGCACCTTGATCACCGACGGCGACAAGGAGCGCAGCTTCAGGCAGGCGCCGATCGGGGCCGGCAAGACCAGCATCGAGATCCAGGCGCGTGGCGGCTTCGTCGCCGTGTTCGAGTAAATGCGCAGTAAACAATTCAAACAACACCAAGGAGACAACCAGTGAAAGCATTCAAGCCCATCATCCTCGCGTGCAGCCTCGCCGCGCTGCCGGCCATGGCCTTCGCCCAGGTGAGCGTGTCGGTCGACACCACCAGGCCTGGCCCGGTCATCAACAAGAATGTGTACGGCCAGTTCGCCGAACACCTCGGCACCGGCATCTACGAAGGCATGTGGGTCGGTCCGAACTCGAAGATCCCGAACACGCGCGGCTGGCGCAACGACGTGGTGGGCGCGCTGAAGGAACTGAAGGTGCCGCTGGTACGCTGGCCGGGCGGCTGCTTCGCCGACGAATACCACTGGCGCGACGGCATCGGCGCGCGCAACAAGCGCCCGGTCAAGGTCAATACCCACTGGGGCGGCGTGGCCGAGGACAATGCGGTCGGCACCCATGAATTCTTCGACCTGGTCGAGATCCTCGGCACCGAAGCCTACGTCAACGGCAATCTCGGTTCGGGCACCCCGCAAGAGATGGCCGAATGGCTCGAGTACATGACGTCGGACACCAAGTCGACGCTGGCCGAACTGCGCCGCAAGAACGGCCGCAAGGAGCCGTACAAGGTCGCGTACTTCGGCATCGGCAACGAAGCCTGGGGCTGCGGCGGCAACATGAAGCCGGAATACTATGCGCACCTGTACAACCACTACGCCACGTTCCTGAAAACGCCGCCGGACGCGCGTCCGAAAATGGTCGCCAGCGGCGGCAACGACAACGACACCAGGTGGACCGAGGTGCTGAGCAAGGAAGCCGCGCGCGGCACCGACGGCATCAGCTATCACTACTACACGCTGCCGACCGGCGTGTGGGAGAAGAAGGGCGCCGCCACCGGCTTCCCCGAATCCGAATGGTTCTCGACCATGCAGCAGACCCTGCGCATGGACCAGCACATCAAGCAGAACGTCGCGATCCTCGACAAGAACGACCCGGACAAGAAGATCGGGTTCTATGTCGACGAATGGGGCACCTGGTATGACGTCGAGCCGGGCACCAACCCGGGCTTCCTGTTCCAGCACAACACCCTGCGCGACGCGGTGGTGGCGGCGCTCAACTTCAACATCTTCCACACCTATGCCGATCGGGTGCGCATGACGAACATCGCGCAGATGGTCAACGTGCTGCAGGCGATGATCATCACCGACAAGGACAAGATGCTGCTGACGCCGACCTACCACACGTACAAGATGTACATCCCGTTCCAGGATGCGACCTCGCTGCCGGTGGCGGTCGACAACGACGTCGCCTATTCGGTCAATGGCAAGGCGGTGCCGGGCATCAGCGCCACGGCGGCGCGCGCCAAGGACGGCAAGGTGTACGTCGCCCTGGTCAATACCCACCCGACCCGCGCCAGCGACGTCGTCCTGAACGTGGCCGGCTCGAGCGTTGGCTCCGTTATCGGCCAGGTCCTGACCGCCGACACGATGGACGCCCGCAATACCTTCGACACGCCGCAGGCGATCAAGCCGGCGCCGTTCAGCGCGAAGGCGGCCGACGGCAAGCTGACGATCAAGGTGCCGGCCAAGGCGGTGATGGTGTTCGCGGTCGAGGCGTGACATGAGGGCCGCACTGACATTCGCTACGGCGATGGCGGTGTCGGTCGCACTGGCCGGGGCGGCGCTTGCCGCCCAGGTCGGCGTGCACGACCCGGTCATGGCGAAGGAGAAGGACCGCTACTACCTGTTCAGCACCGGTCCCGGCATCACCTTCTACAGCAGCACCGACATGAAGACCTGGACGCCAGAGGGCAGGGTGTTCAGGGATGGCCCGGCCTGGGCGACCGGTCCCGCGCCCACCTTCAACGACCATATCTGGGCGCCGGACATCTACCACCACGACGGCAAGTACTACCTGTACTACTCGGTATCGGGCTTCGGCAAGAACACCTCGGCCATCGGCGTGACCGTCAACCGCACGCTCGACCCGCGCTCGCCCGACTACAAATGGGAAGACCAGGGCGAAGTGGTGCGTTCGATCCCGGGGCGCGACTTGTGGAACGCGATCGATTCGCACGTGATCGACGACGAGGACGGCACGCCATGGATGTCGTTCGGTTCGTTCTGGGGCGGCCTCAAACTGGTCAGGCTCGACGCCAGCCGCACCAGGCTGGCCGAGCCGCAGGAGTGGAGCACGATCGCCCGGCGCGAACGGCCGGCCTTCACGCCCGACGAGGAAGCCGCGCCGGCGCAGATCGAGGCGCCATTCATCTTCAAAAAGAACGACTGGTACTACCTGTTCGCCTCGTGGGACCTGTGCTGCAAGGGGAAGGACAGTACCTACAAGGTCGTGGTGGGACGCGCGAAGTCGGTCAAGGGCCCCTACCTCGACCGCAACGGCGTCGACATGGCCAAGGGCGGCGGTTCGATCGTGATCCAGGGCGACAAGGACTGGGGTGGCCTGGGCCACAACAGCGCCTATACCTTCGCGGGCAAGGACTGGATGGTGTTGCACGCCTACGAGAGTGCCGACAAGTTCAGGCAAAAACTGAAGGTGCTCGAAATGAAATGGGATGGTGACGGCTGGCCGGTACTGGACCAGAAGGATTTGAACCGCTACCAGAGCGTCGTGCAGAAATGAAGACGCCGCTGACAGCCCTGGTACTGGCCCTGGCCGGCGCCTGGGCGCAGGCGGCCACGCCTTTTCCGCTAGCTGACGTGCGGCTGGGCGCGGGTCCGTTCCTGGATGCCCAGACCACGAACCTCAACTACCTGATGGCGATGGAGCCGGACCGGCTGCTGGCGCCGTTCCTGCGCGAGGCCGGCCTGCAGCCTCGCCAGCCGAGCTACGGCAATTGGGAGTCGACCGGCCTGGATGGCCACATGGGCGGCCACTACCTGTCGGCGCTGGCCTTGATGGTCGCGTCGACCGGCGACGCCGAATCCCTGCGCAGGCTGAACTACTTCGTCGCCGAACTCAGACGCGCGCAGCAGGCCAACGGCGACGGCTATATCGGCGGCATCCCGGGCGGACGCCAGGCGTGGCGCGACGTCGCCGCCGGCAAGCTCGACGCCGACAACTTCTCGGTCAACGGCAAGTGGGTGCCCTGGTATAACCTGCATAAAGTGTATGCCGGGCTGCGCGACGCCTATCGCTACGCCGGCAACCAGGATGCGAAGGTCATGCTGGTCGCGTTGTCCGACTGGGCACTTGCATTGACCTCCAAGCTCACGCCGGCGCAGATGCAGACGATGCTGCGCAGCGAGCATGGCGGCATGAACGAGATTTTTGTCGACGTGGCCGAGATGACGGGCGAGCGCAAGTACCTCGACCTGGCGCTGGCGTTCTCGCACCAGGCGATCCTGCAGCCGCTGGCGAAGGGGCAGGACCAGCTGACCGGCCTGCATGCGAATACCCAGATCCCGAAGGTGATCGGCTTCAAGCGCATTTTCGACGCCACCGGGCGCCAGGACATGAACGAGGCGGCGAAGTTCTTCTGGCAGACCGTGGTCGACAAGCGCTCGGTGGCGATCGGCGGCAACAGCGTCAAGGAGCACTTCCACAGCCACGGCGACTTCGACCCGATGGTCCATGAAGTCGAGGGGCCCGAGACCTGCAATACCTACAATATGCTCAAGCTGACCCAGATGCTGTTCGGGTCGGAGCAGAAGGGCAGCTACGGCGACTATTACGAGCGCGCGCTGTACAACCACATCCTGTCGTCGCAGCGGCCCGGGGGCGGCTTCGTGTACTTCACGCCGATGCGGCCCAATCACTACCGTGTGTATTCGCAGGTGGACCAGGGCATGTGGTGCTGCGTGGGATCGGGGATCGAGAGCCACGCCAAGTATGGTGAATTCATCTACGCCCACGAGAGAAACGCGAACGGCAGGGACACGCTGTTCGTGAACCTGTTCATGGCCTCGACGCTCGACTGGAAAGACAGGGGCATCAAGGTCACGCAGGCGACCAGCTTCCCGGATACCGACACCACGCGCTTGAGAATCGACGGTGCCGGCCGCTTCGCGATGAAGATCCGCTATCCGGGCTGGGTGGCGCCGGGCCGCATGGAAGTGAAGGTCAACGGCAGGGCCGTGAAGCTCGATGGCCAGCCGGGCGACTACGTCACGCTCGAGCGCACCTGGCAGAAGGGCGACCGGGTCGACGTGCGCCTGCCGATGACCACGCACCTGGAGCAGATGCCCGACAAGTCGAACTACTACGCCGTGCTGCATGGCCCGGTGGTGCTGGCGGCGAAGACGCGCATGCTGGGTGACGAAACGCTCTCGTACCTGGCCGACGATTCGCGCATGGGGCATATCGCGTCCGGGCCGGTGTGTCCGCTGGAGGCGGCGCCGATGCTGGTCAGCGATACGACCAACTTCGTCGAGCGCTTCACGCCGGTGAAGGGCAAGCCGCTGACCTTTACCGCGCCGGGGCTGGTGCACGGGGCGGACGGGCCGCGCACGGAGTTCGTGCCGTTCTTCCGGCTGCACGAGTCGCGCTACACGATGTACTGGCAGCATGCGACGCCGTCCGGGCTGGAAGCACTGCAGGCGTCCAACGCGGCGCGCGAAGCCGACCGGCTGGCGCTGGATGCGCGGACGATCGACCGGGTCGCGCCGGGCGAACAGCAACCCGAGTCGGACCACTTCTTCAAGGGCGAGGGGAGCGAGGCCGGGATCAACAACGGGCGGCACTGGCGCCATGCGTCCAGGTGGTTCAGCTACGAGTTGAACGATCCGAAGCGCGAAGCCAGGGCGCTGCGGCTGACGTTCGCGAAAGTGGATGCCGGCCGCCAGTTCGATGTGCTGGTCAATGGCGAGCTGCTGGCCAGCGTGACGTTGAAGGCGGATGCGAAGGAAGACATCTACACGGTCGACTATCCGATTCCCGACGCGCTGCGCCAGCGTGCGCAGGGCAGGCTGAGCGTGCGCTTCGTGGCCCGGCCGGGCTCGATGGCGGGCGGCCTGTACGGGCTGCGCCTGCTGCGCTGAGGCCAGGGCTTCACATCATCCGCACCCAGTTGCCCTTGTAGAGAATCGGCCCGGAGGGTCCGTCGGGATTCGGCGATCCGCCGGCCGGTTCAAGGGACACCGCCAGCGTGGCGATGTCGTCGCCGAGCGCGGCGTCGGACAAGGCCAGTTCGATCACGCCTGGTCCGGCCAGCACGCCGAGCGAGCGCGGATTGCCCTGCTTGGGCACGGCCCACAGTTGCAACACGCGGTCGGCCGCCACCGGCGCAGAGTCGATGCGCCGCACCGCCAGCACCCGGCGCGCGCTGTCGCCGGTCAGCAGCAGGGCGGTGCGCGCCTGTTCATCGGTCAGCGTGGCAACGTAATCGATGCGGGGGCGCGCCGGCGGCGCCAGCACCAGTATTGCGGCCAGCACCACGCTCGCGGCCAGCGAGGCGGCACTGAGCGCACGCCAGAACGCCAGCGATTCGCTGCGCCAGAACTGCCAGGCCGCATGCGCGCGGCGCAGGCCCAGGCGGCGTTCGATGGCGCGCCATACGTGACGCCGCGGCGCCTCGCTGCGTGCGAATTCGGCCATCGGCATCAAGCGGTCCTGCCATGCGGCGACGCTGCCGCGCAGCGCCGCATCGTCGCGCAGATACTGTTCGAAGCGGCGCCGCGCGCCACCCCTGAGCGTGCCCACCACGTATTCGGCGGCCAGCTTGTCGCACAGCAGCGGATTGTCACGGATGTTCATGCCTGCTCACCCTTTGCTCGTTCACCGCGTTCCAGACAGGTCTTGAGCCGCTCCAGGCTGCGTCGAATCCAGGTCTTGACGGTACCGATCGGCATCGCCATCTGCTGCGCCACTTCGCTGTGCGACAGGTCGTGGAAGAACGCCAGCCCCACCACCTGACGGTGCAGACCGTCCAGCCGCGACATGCACCACGCCAGCGCCTTCGCATCGCGGCTGACCAGCAGCGCGTCGATCGGATTGGCGCGCGGATCCTGCAGGGCCGCGATCACGTCGCTGTCGAACACCGCGCCATCGATCTCGACGCCCCCCGCATGGCGGCGCAGTCCGTCCAGCGCCTTGTTGCGCACGATGGTCGTCATCCATGTCATCGGCGCGGACAGCTGTTGCTGATAGCTGCCCGCGCTGTGCCAGATGGCGACGAACGCATCCTGCAGGGCTTCGTCGGCCAGTTCGCGCTTGCCAGTTATACGCAGCGCGAAGCCGAACAGTTTCGGCGACGTGGCGTCGTACAGCGCCCGAAACGCGCGCGCATCGTGCTGTGCTGCTGCGGCCAGCCAGGCACGCAACTGGTCTGGATCGATGTGGGAAGAGTCTGGCACTGACGGCTTTCGCTGCACTGCGTGAATCAAGATTTGCTTGTATTGACGATAACACATCGTCTTGTGCGGTTCGGTTCGATACGGCGAATCTGGCCGGGCAGGGGAATGGACATCTTTTTGTCGTTAGTTGAAACCGAACGCATGCCTGGGCGAGTACAAGCCTTACGCGCTGTCCGGTCGAACCCGTCAGATTTCCTGATCGACATCCTTCGGCAGCGCCCGCCGAAATTCTTGATTGTTGGATCAACGGGAGAATTACCATGACAGACACGCATGTGACACTGGCTCTACTCGAATCACGCAAGCAGAAGTTGGAAAAGCGCCGCTCGTTCTTCAAGAACGTCGGCGGGATCAGCGTCGGTATGGTCGGCGGCACGTTCCTGAGTGCCTGTGGCGGCTCGGTCAGGGATGCGATCGCCCAAGCCGCGCAGCCCAGCGATGCCGACATCCTCAATTTCGCGCTCAACCTGGAATACCTGGAAGCGCAGTTCTATTCCTATGCGGTATTCGGCACCGGCCTGGCCGCCAACCTGCTGGGCGGCGCAGGCGCGCAAGGTGCCGTGACCGGCGGGCGCCAGGTGTCGTTCAAGGATCCACTGGTTGCGCAGTATGCCAAGGAGATCGCCCAGGACGAGATTGCCCACGTCGGCTTCCTGCGCAGCGCCCTCGGGGCCGCCGCGGTTGCACAGCCGGCGATCGATATCGGCGGCACCGATCCGAATGGCGCTTTTTCGAACGCGGCGCGCGCCGCCGGCCTGGTCGGCCCCGGCATGGCGTTCGATCCGTATGCCAGCGACGAGAACTTCCTGCTCGGCGCGTTCATATTCGAGGACGTCGGGGTGACCGCCTATAAAGGCGCGTCGCCGCTCATCCAGAACAAGACCTTCCTCGAAGCGGCGGCCGGCATCCTGGCCGCCGAGGCGTATCACGCGGGGCTGGTGCGCACGGTGCTGTACACGAAAGGACTGAGCGCGCCGACGCTGCGCACGGCCGCGACCGCGATTTCGGACGCCCGCGACACGCTGGATGGCTCGACCGACGTCGACCAGGGGATCGTGAATGCGGCGGACAGCACGGTGTCGAATATCGTCCCGCTGGACAAGGATGGCATCGCCTTCAGCCGCACGCCGGGGGACGTGCTCAATATCGTCTATCTGACCAGGGAATCGGTGACGATGGGCGGGTTCTTCCCGCGTGGGGCGAATGGGGTTCTGAACATGAGTTCGGCTTACGCCTGATGGATTGGTTGCATGGATGGCGTGCTGACACGAGGCATGCCCGCTATCCATGCGTCAAGCAATCCCGGATGCATATAAACAGCATCGCCGCGTGCCAGAACGATGTCAAGAAGTGCCCTCCGATAGCCGAATCGATATCGGACGTGTTAAAAAAATGATTGGATCAGTATCTCACTTTGTCCTAGGATTGCAGAACAACAATACCGGAGACAAGTGATGAGCCTCACCCGCAGGAAGTTCCTGGGCAGCGCCATGGCCGCTCAATTGATCGCGACCGCCGTGTCGATCAATCCCGCCTTCGCCGCCAAGCCCCTCACCATCGGCTTCTCGCAAGTCGGCGCCGAAAGCGAATGGCGCACCGCCAACACCGCATCCATCAAGGACGCCGCCAAAAAGGCCGGCATCAACCTCAAATTCGCCGATGCCCAGCAGCGCCAGGAAAACCAGGTCAAGGCGATCCGCTCGTTCATCGCCCAGCGGGTCGACATCATCGCGTTCTCGCCGGTGGTCGAATCGGGCTGGGATACCGTGCTGCGCGAAGCCAAGCGCGCCAATATCCCGGTGATCCTGACCGACCGCGCGGTGAAAGTCAGCGACGAGTCGCTGTACGTGACCCTGCTCGGATCGGACTTCGTCGAAGAGGGCCGACGCGCCGCGCGCTGGCTGGTCGAGCATGCGGCCAGGAACCCGGGCCGCGCCTACAACATCGTCGAGCTGCAGGGCACCGTGGGCTCGGCCCCGGCGATCGACCGCAAGGCCGGCTTCGCGGAAGTCATCAAGACCAACCCGAAACTCACCATCATCCGCTCGCAGACGGGCGACTTCACCCGCGCCAAGGGGAAAGAGGTGATGGAAGCCTTCCTCAAGTCCGAGGGCAAGAACATCAACGTGCTGTATGCGCACAACGACGACATGGCGATCGGCGCGATCCAGGCGATCGAGGAAGCCGGCATGAAACCGGGCAAGGACATCCTGGTGGTGTCGATCGACGGCGTGCGCGGTGCGTTCGAGGCCATGTTGCAGGGCAAGCTGAACGTGACGGTCGAATGCAATCCGTTGCTCGGGCCGCAGCTGATGCAGGCGGCGCAGGCGGTCAAGGCCGGCAAACCGGTCGCTAAACGCATCGTGGTCAATGAAGGCGTCTTCCCGGCCGAAGTCGCAGCCAAGGAATTCCCGAACCGTAAATATTGAGGCGACCATGCTCGCCTCGACCACCGCAGTGCCGGTGCTCGACGTTACCGGCATTCACAAGCAATTCCCTGGCGTGAAAGCGCTCACGGATGCGGGCCTGCGCCTGTATCCGGGCGAAGTGCACACGCTGATGGGCCAGAACGGCGCGGGCAAGTCCACGCTGATCAAGGTGCTGACCGGCGTGTACCAGCCGGAGCGCGGCGCGATCAGGCTCGCCGGCGAGGCCATCGCCCCGCGCTCGACCCAGCACGCCCAGGAACTCGGCATCAGCACCGTATACCAGGAAGTGAATCTGTGCCCGAACCTGTCGGTCGCCGAAAACATCTTCATCGGCCGCTATCCGCGCCGCTTTGGCATGATCGACTGGCGCCGCATGCGCCGCGACGCCGCCGAACTGCTGACGCGACTGCAGGTCAACATCGACGTCAGCAAACCGCTGGCGAGCTACCCGCTGGCGATCCAGCAGATGGTGGCGATCGCGCGCGCCCTGAGCATCTCGGCCAAGGTGCTGATCCTCGACGAACCGACATCGAGTCTCGACGAGGCCGAGGTGCAGCTGCTGTTCTCGGTGCTGCGTTCGCTGCGCGACGGGGGCATGGCGATCCTGTTCGTCACCCACTTCATCGACCAGACCTATGCGATCTCGGACCGCATCACGGTGATGCGCAACGGCGAGCGCGAAGGCGAATACCTGTGCGGCGACCTGTCGCGCCTGGCGCTGGTGAACAAGATGATCGGCGTGGCCGCCGACACCCAGGAACAGGCGCCGACCTGCATGGCGCAGGGCGCCGCAGCCGGTCCGACCTTCCTGCGTACCCGCGCATTGGCGCGGCGCGGTGTGCTGCAGCCGCTCGACCTGGAAGTGAAGCAGGGCGAGTTGCTGGGCCTTGCAGGCCTGCTGGGATCGGGCCGCACCGAGACCGCGCGCTTGCTGTTCGGCGCCGACAAGGCCGACAGTGGCGCGATCGAGATCGATGGCGCCCGGCGCAGCTTCGCCACCCCGCGCGACGCGATCGCGCACGGCATCGGCTTCTGTTCCGAAGACCGCAAGCACGAAGGTGCGATCCTCGACCTGTCGGTGCGCGAGAACCTGATCCTGGCGCTGCAGGCGCGCCAGGGATTGCTGCGCGCGATTCCGCTGCGCCGCCAGCAGGAACTGGCCACCCACTACGTGAAACAGCTGGGGATCAAGACCGCCAGCATCGAGACGCCGATCGGGACGCTGTCGGGCGGCAACCAGCAAAAGGTGCTGCTGGCGCGCTGGCTGGCCACCAGGCCGAAGCTGATGATCCTCGACGAACCCACGCGCGGCATCGACGTGCGCGCCAAGCAGGAAATCATGGACTACGTCACCAAGCTATGCCGCAAGGGCATGTCGATCCTGTTCATCTCGTCCGAACTGCCCGAGGTGCTGCGCGTGTCCGACCGCATCGTCGTCATGCGCGACCGCAAGGCCTGCGGCGAATACCAGCGCGGTGAGCTGGACGACAGCGCGGTGCTGCACGTAATCGCCGGGGAGGGCAGCCAGTGATCGTCAAGGAAAATCCTCCGCTGGCGATCCAGCCCGCGGCGCACCGGCCCTTGTTGGCGCAGGCGTTCGCGCATCCGCTGTTTCGCCCGGTCGCCGCGCTGGCGGTGCTGCTGCTGATCGACTTCCTCCTGATCCCGGGCTTCTTCCGGCTCGAGATCAAGGACGGCCACCTGTATGGCAGCCTGGTCGACATCGTCAACCGCGCCGCGCCCCTGATGCTGGCGGCGATCGGCATGACCCTGGTGATCGCCACGCGCGGCATCGACATCTCGGTCGGCGCGGTGGTGGCCTTGTCCGGCACGGTCGCCTCGATGCTGATTGGCGGGACCATGGTGATGCAGGATGGCGTGCCGGTGTACGTGGCCGACACGCCGATGCTGGTGGCGCTGGCCGCCGCCATGGGGGCGGCGCTGCTGTGCGGCCTGTGGAACGGCGCACTGGTCGCCGGGCTGGGCCTGCAACCGATCGTCGCGACGCTGATCCTGATGGTGGCCGGGCGCGGCCTGGCCCAGCTGCTCACCGACGGCCAGATCGTCACGGTCTATTATCAACCGTTCTTCTTCCTCGGTAGCGGGTACCTGCTTGGCCTGCCGTTCGCGCTGTTCGTGGTGGCGGCGGTGTTTGTCGTGACCGCGCTGCTGCTGCGCCACACGGCGCTCGGCCTGTTCATCCAGGCTGTCGGGATCAACCCCACTGCGGCGCGCCTGGCCGGCATCCGCACCGCAGCATTGATCGTGTTCGTCTACGTGTTCGCGGCTGCCTGCGCCGGCATGGCGGGATTGATGATCAGTTCCAACGTCAAGAGCGCCGACGCCAACAACGCCGGCCTGATGCTCGAACTCGACGCCATCCTGGCGGTGACGCTGGGCGGCACCTCGCTGGCCGGGGGCAAGTTCAGCCTGGCCGGCAGCATCATCGGGGCGCTGATCATCCAGACGCTCACCTACACCATCTATTCGCTGGGCGTGCCGCCCGAGGTCAATATGGTCGTCAAGGCGGTCGTCGTGTTCCTGGTCTGTATTTCGCAGTCGGACCAGTTCAAGAGTCTGTGGAAGCGGAGGGCGGCATGAGCGCGATGATGACCAGGCTGCAAGCCTTGCCCTCGCGGCCGTCGTTCACGTCGATGGTCACGGTAGTACTGCTGGCGGCGATGCTGCTGGTCGGCGGCGCGCTGTACGAGGGCTTCCTGTCGCTGCAGGTGATGCTCAACCTGTTGATCGACAACGCGTTTCTTCTCGTGATCGCGATCGGCATGGGCTTCGTGATCCTGTCCGGCGGGATCGACCTGTCGGTCGGCGCGGTGCTGGCGCTGGCGACGATGATCTCGGCCTGGCTGCTGCAAGTGGCACACTGGCCGCCGGTCGCGGTGATCGCCACCGTGCTGCTGCTCGGCGCCGCGTTCGGCGGCGGCATGGGCGCGGTGATCCATTACTTCCGCCTGCAGCCGTTCATCGTGACGCTGGCCGGCATGTTCCTGGCGCGCGGCCTGTGCTACCTGATCAGCATCGAGTCGATCACGATCGAGGATCCGCTGTTCGTGGCGATGTCGCAGACCCAGTTGCCGTTCTTCGGCGGCTTCATCTCGCCCGGCGCGCTGATCGCGCTGGCCATGCTGGGTTTCGCGGTCTGGCTGGCGCACTACAGCGGCTTCGGACGCGCCGTGTATGCGGTCGGCGGCAACGAGCAGTCGGCCGCCATGATGGGCCTCGATGTCGGACGCACCCGGATCCTGGTATATGCGCTGAGCGGCTTCTGCGCCGCGCTGGCCGGGGTGCTGTTCGCGTTCTACATGTTGTCCGGCTATGGGCTGCACGCGCAGGGCACCGAGCTCGATGCCATCGCGGCGGTCGTCATCGGCGGCACGCTGCTCAGCGGCGGCTACGGCTACATCCTCGGCGCGCTGTCCGGCGTGCTGGTGCTGGGCACGATCCAGACCCTGATCGCGTTCGACGGCACCCTCAGCTCGTGGTGGACCAGGATCGTGATCGGCGGCCTGCTGTTCGTGTTCTGCGTCGTGCAGCGGGTGATGGCGTTCAGGGTCAAAAGTGGGTGAGGTGCTGGGCGCAGGAACGTGGGTTCCCGCCTTTGCGGGAACGACGTGTATCTGTGAAAGGCCATAACGGGTTCTCTGGCCCGCGCCATCAGCACGTCATTCCCGCGAAGGCGGGAAGCCAAGTCCGCAGCGTGCCACCGGCACCTGCTTCCATCCACAACAAAAAATAACGATTAATCCAAGGAGACACCATGTTCAAGCACACCATCCTGGCCACGCTGCTGGGTTTGACCACCTGCGCCGGTCTGGCCCAGGCCAGCAACCCGATCGTCAAGGACATCTTCACCGCCGATCCGGCCGCGCTGGTCGACAACGGCCGCGTCTACCTGTACGTCGGCCACGACGAAGCCCCGGAAGGCGGCAAGGATTACGTGCTCAACGAGTGGCGCGTCTACTCCAGCTGCGACATGAAGAAGTGGACCGATCACGGTTCTCCGCTGCGCTACTCGACCTTCAAATGGGCAGGCCGCGACGCCTGGGCCTCGGACATCGTCAAGCGCGGCAACAAGTATTATTTCTATTCGACCGTCGACCACGCGACCATTCCTGGCAAGGCGATCGGCGTCGCGGTTGCCGACAGTCCCACCGGTCCCTTCGTCGACGCCCTCGGCAAGGCGCTGGTGTCGAACGACATGACGAAAGAAACCCAGATCCTGTGGGACGACATCGACCCGGCCGTCTTCATCGACGACGATGGCCAGGCCTATCTGTACTGGGGCAACACGGTCATGAAGTACGTCAAGCTCAAGGCCAATATGATCGAGTTCGACGGCCCGATCCACACCGTGGGCCTGGAGAATTTCGTGGAAGCGGCATATATGCACAAGCACAAGGGCAGCTATTACCTGACCTATTCGCGCAACTTCCCGGAAGAGACGGTCTACATGAAGGGGCCGAGCGTCACCGGCCCGTGGACCGCCGGCGGCGTGATCATGGAAAAGAATACCAACGTCAAGACCATCCACCAGGCCATCCTCGACTTCAACGGCAAGTCGTACATCTTCTATCACAACGCCAGGCTGCCAACCGGGGGCGAGTACCGCCGTTCGGTCGCGGTCGAGGAACTGCACTATGGCGCCGACGGCAAGATCCTGCCGATCGCCCAGACCGTTACAGGCCCCGCCGCCAATCCTTCGCCCGGCTGTAAGTGATAACCAGCTATGCGGAAATTACTTCAAGTCGATATCCATACTGATATGATTTTCTGATGGATACGACTAACCCGAACTGGTTCCTGAAGGCGCGCCTCAAGACGCGCCAGCTGCTGCTGCTGATCGCACTGGACGACTACCGCAACATCCACCGCGCGGCCGAAGAACTGCACATGACGCAGCCGGCGGCGTCCAAGCAGATCAAGGATCTCGAAGAGATGCTGGACGTGCGCCTGTTCGAGCGCCTGCCGCGCGGGATGGAGCCGACCATCTACGGCGAGACCATGATCCGCCACGCCCGCATGGCCTTGACCAGCCTGGCGCTGGCGCATGACGACATCGTCGCGCTCAAGGCCGGGCTGGCGGGGCAGGTGGAGGTGGGCGTGATCATGTCGCCGGCGATGGCGCTGCTGCCGCGCGCGATCGCGCGCATCAAGGAGCAGGCGCCGCTGCTGCGCATCGGCGTCCAGCTCGAGCCGAGCAATGTGCTGCTGGATAAACTGCAGCACGGCACACTCGACTTCATGATCGGGCGCATCCTGGAAAAGGAAGATTCCACCGGCCTGATCTACGAGGAACTGACCGAGGAGCCGGCCTGCGCCGTGGTGCGACCGGGCCACCCGCTGCTGGACAACAGGGCGCTGACGCTGCAGGACATCGCCGGGCGGCCCTGGATCCTGCCGCCGCCGGGCAGCATCCTGCGCCACCGTTTCGACATGATGTTCCGCCGCGCCGGCCTGCAGCCGCCGGTGAACGTGGTCGACACCACCGCGCTGCTGCTGGTGACGGCCCTGCTGCAGCAGACCGACGCCCTGCACGTGATGCCGCAGGAAGTGGCGCAGTACTATGCGTCGCTGAACGTGATGCGCATCCTGCCGATCGAGCTGCCATGCAAGATGGATGCGTTCGGGATCATCCGCCAGCAAGGCCATTTGCTCTCGCCCGGCGCCGATCTGCTGCTCAAGGCGGTGCGCGCGGCGGCCGCGGAAATCTACTGATTCCTGACGAAGCGCTGACACCTGCGCAGGTCGTACCACTTGTAGCATTGATACCACGTATGCCGCCCTGCTGTGCCGTATCGGGCGCAGCGAATTTTGTTAGATCGATATAATCGGCGCTAATAAAAATATGTTGGCGGCGGTGCAAGAAGAACGCGTGGGGAAGCGCTCTGACGTAGATAGCCCGGCCAGCCTTGCCAGAACCGAAACCGGGTATTCCTGATGAGCAACCTCAGCAGCTTTCATTCCATGGCTGCCGGCGGTCCGGCCGTGCCGGATCACCCGCGCAGCCATACTGCACCTGAACCAGACCCTGAACCTTCGCTACCCTTGGCGCCGGGCGACCATCGCGGCTGGCCGGAAGGCCTGCGCGCGGTCGCCGACCTGATCCTGGCGTCACGCTTCCCGATGTTCCTGGCCATGGGCCGCGACCTGCGCCTGTTCTACAACGAGGCCTACACCGATCTGCTGGGCGACAAGCATCCGGCCGCCCGCGGCGCGCCGTACGCCAGCGTGCGTCCCGAACTGTGGGACCGGGTCGGCCCGCATTTCCAGCGCGCCCTCGACGGCGAAGCGGTGCAGCTGCAGCACGCGCTGATGGAATTCGAACGCAACGGCAAGCGCGAACGGCGCTTCTTCTGCGTGTCGCTGTCGCCGGTGCGCCATGCCGGGCAGGTGGCCGGCGTATATTGCGTGCTGACAGAGACCACGTCCGACGTGCTGTCCGGCCACCGCCACGCCTTCCACCAGCGCCTGGGCGAAACCCTCGACGGCCACGACGACCCGGCCCACATCATGAAGGCCACCAGCGCCATGACCGGCCAGACGCTGGGGGTGGCGCGGGTCGGCTACGGCGAGATCGATGACGCCTGCCGCACCGTCAGCATCGACCGCGACTGGACCGACGGGCGCATGCACAGCCAGGCCGGCAACACGCATCCGCTCGAGGCCTTCGGCCCCGAGGTGCTGGCCAAGCTGCGCCAGGGCCGCAGCGTGCGCATCGACGACGTCGCCCTCGACCAGCGCAGCGCGCCCTTCGCCGCGGCGTATGCCGGCATCGACGCGCGCGCGGTGGTGATCGTGCCGATCATCGAGGAAGGCCGGCTGAGCGCCGTGTTCCAGCTGCACGAACCGATGGCGCGCCACTGGACCGATCAAGAGGTAGCGATGGCCGAGGACGTGGCGCGCCACACGCGCGAGGTGGTGCGCCGGTCGCGCCTCGAGGCATCGCTGCAGAAATCGGCGCTCGAGCGCGATGGCTTGCTGCAGAGCGAGCGGGCGGCCCGCGTGCAGGCCGAGCGCCTCAGCCACACCAAGGACGAATTCCTGGCGATGCTGGCGCACGAACTGCGCAACCCGCTGGCGCCGATCAGCAGCTCGGCCAGCCTGCTGGGCATGCAGTTCGCGAACGAACCGCGCATTCGCCAGACCACCACCATCATCAGCCGCCAGGTCAAGCACATGAGCCGCCTGATCGACGACCTGCTGGACGTGTCGCGCGTGACGCGCGGCCTGGTCAAGCTCAAGCTGGCCACGGTCGACTTCCGCGACGTGGTCACGGGCGCGCTCGACCAGACCCGTCCGCTGGTGCTCGAGAAGTCGCACCACGTCACGGTGCAGATGCCGGACGAGCCGGTGTACGTGCGCGGCGACCAGACCCGCCTGGTGCAGAGCGTGGCGAATATCCTCAACAACGCCGCCAAGTACACGCAAAAATCCGGCACGCTGGCGCTCGACCTGCGCTGCCACGACGGGCAGATGACGCTGCAGGTGCGCGACAACGGCTCCGGCATGCCGCAGGACCTGCTGCCGAACGTGTTCGACCTGTTCACGCAAGGCGCGCGCACGCTGGCGCGGTCGCAGGGCGGCCTGGGCCTGGGCCTGACGCTGGTCAAGCGCCTGGTCGAGCTGCACGACGGCGACGTCAGCGCCCACAGCGAGGGCGTCGGTTTCGGCAGCACCTTCACCATGACGATTCCGTGCGTGGCCGGGGCCTGCGCCGGGCTGGACGCGCCGGTGGGCGACCTCGAAGCCGCGCGCGCCACGCTGCAGCGCAAGCTGCGCGTGCTGATCGTGGACGACAACAGCGACGCCGCCGACACCCTGGCCACGCTGCTGGAAGTGCAGGGCTATGCCACCTCGGTCGAGTACGACGCCGCGTCGGCGCTGCGCCGCGCCCGGGTCGAGCACCCCGACGTGATGCTGATCGATATTGGCCTGCCCGACGTCGACGGCTACCAGCTGGCCCAGGAACTGCGCGCGCTGCCCGAGATGGCCGGCACGGTGCCGGTGGCCGTCACCGGCTACGGCCAGGCCAAGGACCGCGAGCGGGCTCTGGAAGCCGGCTTCGCCCAGCACCTGGTCAAGCCGGTCGACATGACCGCGCTGGGGCGGATCCTCGAGTCGAGTGCGACGCTGGCGGCGGGGCGTGAGTCGGGACGTGCAGCGGGAGGTGAATCTGGACTTGAATCTGGACCTGAATCGGGACTTGAATCGGGACGTGAATCAGGACGTGATTCGGGACGTGAATCGGGGCAGGCGGTGGCTGCCTGACGATCGCGATCCAACCGCACCTGCCAGGCCAAAGGGCCAGGGCAGGTCAGGGGACATCACGTGGGGTGGACGGGTCTCCCGTCCACGCGTTCGACGCACGCCGGCATGGCCGATGATCCGACAGGCATACGTCGCTTGAACGCGTGGACGGCAGAGCCGTCCACCCCACATGTTTCGAGCCGACCATCCAGGCAGTCGCGACCCCCGGCAGCCACGACCCCGGGCTGCGCGGGTATGATATTGCTTCCGCTAACGAAAGGAAGAACATGCCTGACTACGTCATCACCGCTCCTGTCGCGACATCGGTCGCCGTCAGCGGTTCCGAAGCCCGCTTCCCCGTGCGCCGCGTGTTCTGCGTCGGCCGCAACTACGCCGCCCACGCGCGTGAGATGGGGAGCGATCCGAACCGCGAACCGCCGTTCTTCTTTACCAAGCCGGCCGATGCCGTGGTGCCCGCCAGCGGCGCGGTGCCGTATCCGCCCCTGACCGACGACCTGCACCACGAGATCGAACTGGTGGTGGCGCTGGGCGCCGGCGGCAGCAACGTCGACGCGGACCGGGCGCTCGACATGGTCTGGGGCTATGGCGTGGGGTTGGACCTGACCCGGCGCGACCTGCAGGCGGTGGCGAAGGACGCCGGCCGTCCGTGGGACATGGCCAAGGGCTTCGACGCGTCGGCCCCGTGCAGCGCGCTGCATCCGGTGAGCGCGGTCGGCCATCCGGCCGATGCCCGCATCTGGCTCGAGGTCAACGGCAAGCTGCGCCAGGAGGGCAACCTGAATGAAATGATCTGGCCGATCGCCGACGTCATCGCCTCGCTGTCGCGCTACGTGACGCTGGAGCCTGGCGACCTGATTTATTCGGGTACCCCGTCGGGCGTGGCGGCGCTGCAGCCGGGCGACCGTGTGCGCGGCGGCGTCGATGGCGTCGAGGTGTTCGAGCTGGAGATCGGTTCGCGCTGATCCATCCGGGCTGACCGGATCGCCGCTGCGTCAGCGTGCGGCGATCAATCCCGCCATTTGCTCCAGCAGCGCGGTGCGCGCGGCATCGAGCTGCGCGCCGTTGGTCTTGCCCGACAACGCCGCCCGGTCCTTCCTCCCCAAAAAATACGCTACCCGCTCCGCATTCGCCCCCGACGGATGCGGCAGGCCATGCAGGATGCGATCGGCGCGCAGCACGCCCTGGGCGGCCAGCCAGTCCAGCCCTTCGCTGACGCTCGCTCCCATCGGGATGATCAGCGCATCCGGCAGCAGTGCCGCTTCGTGCGCGAAGTAGCGCATCACCTCGTCGCGCAGGAAGGCCTGGCGCGGCATGGCAGGCGTGCCGCTGTAGTTCTTGCCGTCGACGAAGACCGGATGGCGCAGGATGGCGCCGATGTGCACCAGGTGGGCGTCGCGCCCGAACAGCGTCGCGCAGCTGTCGATCCCGAGCCACCGGTGGACCCCGATGGCGTCGAGCAGGGCCACGAAATTCGGCCGGATCGCGCCGCTGAACGCGCCGCTCAGGCGCGCCGCGCGCAGCACCTCGCCGGTGGGGCTGCCGGCCGCCATCTGGCGCTGCGCCTCGCGCATCGCATTCTTCCACTGCGCAAAACCGGGCGAGATGCCCACCACCACGATCCGCGCTTCCCGGTTGACCGATTCGAACGGGATGTAATGGCTGGTATAGCGCCCGTCACGCGCCAGCAGGAACTGCGCGGGGATGTCGGCGGAGGAAGCGATGGCGTCCAGGTCGAGCCGGCGGATGGTGTCGGCGAAGCGATCGAACAGGATTTCCATGAGGCGGGTCAATCAGGATAAAGTTTGATAGGGTGTGGATATTGACGCATATCGAACCGGATTCGCCAAGAGGAGGTGCCATGAGCCAGGTTGCTTTGATCGCCGTGCACGGCATGGGAGAAACGCCGCCGGATTATGCCGACGGCATGATGGCCGCGCTGCGCACGCGCCTGGGGCCGCTGGCCAGCCAGGCGGTCATGCGCTCGGTCTATTATCACCGCATCCTGTACGACAACCAGCGCAGCGTCTGGGACCGCACCAGCGCCGGCGCCACGGTGCGCTACGACGCGCTGCGCAAGTTCGTCCTGTACGGCCTGGGCGACGCCGCCGGACTCGAGAACCGCAAGGAAGTCCCCGGCTCGGTCTACGAACTGGCGCAGGGCGAAATCGCCAGTGCGCTGCTGTCGGCGCATGCGGCGCGGCCCGGCATGCCGGTCGTGTTCGTGGCCCAGTCGCTCGGCGGGCAAGTGCTGTCGAGCTATATCTATGACGCGCAGAAGGCCGCCAGCGGCAAGCCGGTCGGCGCCGGCATCTGGCGCAACATCGATGCCTGGGCCGGCGCGGCGCTGGGACGCACGCTCACCGCCAGCGAGCTGTCGTTCCTGTCCGCCGGCACCTGCGCCGGGCTTGTCACCACCGGCTGCAACATCCCGATCTTCGTGGCCGCGCACAAGGAGATGCACATCATCCCGATCGCGCCGCCGACCTCGCTGTTCAAGTGGATCAATTACTACGATCCGGACGACGTGCTGGGCTGGCCGCTGCAGCCGCTTTCGCAGGGCTATCGGGCGCTGGTCGAGGACCGGCCGATCAATGCCAGTGGCGGGCTGGGCAGCCTGCTGACGCGCAGCTGGAATCCGCTCTCGCACAACAGCTACTGGGCCGACGCCGCCGTGCTCGACGCGATCGCGGGCATGCTGCGCAGGCTCGCGGCCTGATATTGTTCCTGATCCTGGCGGGTGCCCGAACTTCGCTCATGTCGAGGAGTCTGACTCTGCATGCCGACCACTTCGGGAGCGCCTGTGAAAACCTCGTATATCAGTGCGGTTGCACTCTTTTTCCTGACGCTGCTGGCGCACGCCGCCGAACCGGCGCTGCCGGCGCAATTCAAGACCAGTACCGTGCAGACCGCCGACGGCGCGACCATCCACGTGCGCAGCGGCGGCGCGGGGCCGGCGGTGGTCCTGATCCACGGCTTTGGCGACACCGGTGACATGTGGGGACCGCTCGCGGCGCAGCTGGCGCGGCGCCACACCGTGATCGTGCCCGACCTGCGCGGCATGGGCCTGTCGTCCAGGCCGGCGGCGGGCTACGCCAAGAAATCGCAGGCCGCCGACATTCGTGCCGTGGTCGAAAGCCTGGGCCAGGACCGCACCGCGGTGGTGGGGCACGACATCGGCACCATGGTGGCGTATGCCTACGCAGCGCGCTTTCCCGCCAAGGTGACCAGGCTGGTGGTGATGGATGCGCCGGTGCCGGGCATCGATCCGTGGGACAAGCTGGTGCGCGACCCGCGCCTGTGGCATTTCGATTTCGGCGGGCGGGATGCCGAGCGGCTGGTGGCCGGCCGCGAGCGCATCTATCTCGACCGATTCTGGAACCAGTTCGCGGGCGACCCGGCCCGTGTGGACGAAGCGACCCGCGCACATTACGCGAAGCTGTACGCGCAGCCGGGCGCGATGCGCGCGGCCTTTGCCCAGTTCAACACGATTGGAACGAACGACGTGGCCGACAACCGCGCTGGTGCGCAGGTCAAGCTGGGCATGCCGGTGCTGGCCATCGGCGGAGAAAAATCGTTTGGCCCGACCATGGCGACGGTCATGCGCAATGCGGCGTCGAATGTGCGCGAAGCGGTGGTGCCCGGCGCCGGACACTGGCTGATGGAAGAAAGTCCCGACGCGACCGTCAAGCTGATCGACGACTTCCTGTCCGTCGATGGCGACCCTTGAACGAATCATGCACGCAGCGAGCACGGTTACTGTGGGACCGTGGCCCCCCTGAAGCGCTTCTGGATCGACGCTACAATGGCAGTACGCTACCGATGCGTGGCAATCGATTGCTGTTACCGAAGAACTTCGTCAAAGGTGGCCATGAAGCTGTATTTCTATGAACATTGCCCATTCTGCGCCAGAGCCCGGCTCGCGCTTGGACTGAAACGCATTCCGTACGAAAAAGCGGTGGTGATGGAAGGCGACGCCGAGACACCGGTCCGCCTGATCGGCAAGAAAGCCGTGCCGATCCTGCGCAAGCTCGATGGCGAGCACATGGGCGAGAGCCTCGACATCGTCGCCTACGTGGACAAGATCGGTTATCCGAAGCGCTTCGATGGCGCGCCGGATGCGCGTATCGATGCGTGGATCGACGGCGCCTGGGGGATGGCGCTGAAGCTGTTCGTCCCGCGCTTCACGCTGGGCGACTTTGCCGAGCTGGCCACGCCGCAAGCGCGCGCAGCGTACCGCCTGCGTGAAGAGCGCGCATTTGGCGACCTCGACGCACTGCTACGCAATAGTGCCGAGTACATCGCGGCGCTCGCACCTCGCCTGGCCGAGCTCGACCTGCTGCTGCAGGGCCGCGACGAGATCGGCATCAGCGACATCAAGCTGTGGCCGGTGCTGCGCTCGTTGAGTATCGTGGCCGGGCTGACCTTTCCCCCGGCGGTTCGCGACTACGTGGAACGCCTCAGCCGCGAAGGCGGCGTGCCGCTCCTGTTCGACCAGGCGCGCTGAGGCGGTGTCACCGCGCCTGTCGGGCGTCTTGCCGGTGACTGCGTGAGCAGGCGCTCAGCAGGCAAGGGCGGCTGCTTGTGCGGGGCGGCCTTGCTACCTGCGCACGTTGCCTGGCTGCCTGCGCACGTCACCTGGCTGCCTGCGCGTCATCCCTCTTTTAACCGGCAAACCGGTTGAACACCTCGCGCGCCGCCAGGCCGCCGCCACCGATCAAGATACTGAAATAAATAATCGTCACGACATTGCTGATGTGACCGAGCAGGATGCACAGGCCATCACGCTGCAGCAGCCCGATCGCCAGGAACAGGATCGCCACCGCCGGGAACGTATTGCTGAACGGGATCAGCCCGAACGGCATCATCAGCAGGATGGCGCCCAGGATCAGCGCCGCATTGTTGATGAAGCCGACCGCGCCGTCCGCTACGAGCCACTGGATGCGGTTGGGACGGCTCACGCGCTCGAGCTTCCTGAGCCAGCCAAGCGCCTTGCGCAGCAGCGGACGCAGCTTGCGGGTGCCGATCACGCGGTGCTCGAGTTTCGATGGAATCCACAGCGCGCGCCCGAACAGGCGGCTCACGCTGATCAACAGGATGGCCGCGCCAAACACCGTGCTCACGCCGGGAATCGATACCGGAATCAGGAATACCAGCGTCAGCAGCGTCACCAGGATCAGCAGGCCGTCGTTGCCGACACGTTGGATCAGTTCGCTCAGGGTGATGCCGGTACGCGGCATCGAGCGGACCAGGGAGCGAAGTCGGTGGGATACGGGTGCACTTTCCATTGCGTTCTTTTCTCGTTGTCGTTACATGGATGCCGGCGGCCGGCGAATGATCGACCGACAGTATAGCGGGTGGCAGGCACAGCCCGATACGCTGGACACGCTGGACACGCCTTGGCCGGCGCGGATGCCTCCGCGATCCAGGTCCGGCCGAAGGCCGCGCCCTGTCGGCCATGGGGTGAGGACCGGGACGTTCGGCGGGGAGAGGAAAGTTCAGCCCGCCGGTGTCAGCGTGAACAGGGTGCGGATGTCGCCGGCGACACGGTCACGGGCATTCCTGATGGCCGGCTGCCGATAGCGCGCGAGCTGGTCACGGCGCGCATCGTCCAGCAGGCCAAGTTGATCGAGCACCGCGTACACGACCGGGTGCAGGGCGCGGCTGTTGCCGTCGGCGATCTTGATGGCGATGCCGATCCCGGCCGAGCGGATGCCGATCGCCTGCACCGCATCGGCGCCGATCTTGGCCACCCAGTCGCCGCCACCGGCCGTCATCCAGTGCAGGTCGGTACGCTCGGTGCCCGACACCAGGTCGGGGCGCGCCGTCATGGCGTCGCACAGGTCGCCGAGGGCGCCGCCCAGGTGAGGGTCGCGCGCGCCTTGTCCCAGCCGCGCATACAGATGCGCCAGGCGCGCCAGCGGCATCATGAAGTTCGGGGCCGAGCAGCCATCCAGCCCGATCGGCATGGCGTCGGGCGCCAGTCCGGCCGTCTCGGCCAGCGTGGTGCGGATCGCCTGTTGCAGCGGGTGGCTGCGCTCGACGTAGCCGGCGGTGGGCGCACCGTGCAGGCGGCACCAGGCCAGGAAGCCGCTGTGCTTGCCCGAGCAGTTGTGGTGCAGCGGCGTCCATGTGCGCTCCGGCGCGCGCTGGCCGGTGAACTCGTAAAACAGCGGCGTCGCGCAGCCGCATTCCAGGTGGCCGGGGTCGAGGCCGATCTTGTCGAGGATCGACCCCACGCCCGCGAGATGCTTGTCCTCGCCAGAGTGGCTGGCGCACAGCAGCGCCACTTCGTCGCGGCTCAGGCCAAAGCGCGCGGGACCGTCTGCCAGGATGAACGGCAATGCCTGGAACGGCTTGAGCGCCGAGCGCGTGAAGGTCGGATAGTCCGGGTCGCCGCATGCGTACAGCAGCCGGCCGGCGGCGTCGACCACGGCGATCGCACCGTGGTGGACGTTCTCGGTGACGTAGCCCGAATCGGGATAACCGCGCGTGGTCGCGGCCAGGGCAATTGCATGCATGAGATGGGTTCTCCAGGTGTCGACCTCGCTACTCTACGCCATCCGCACGCAATGCAGACACACAGTTGACACAAGGGTTCCTTGCCTGTCGGGGACGCACCGGCAGGGGCGAAAACACGCATGCAGACAGCGTGCAGACGTCTCCCGCTCGTCCTGCTTTTCGCGCGTTTCGTCGCGCGTTCCGGCGCCTCGTGCCTTTGCCGCTTGAAGCGTTTTCGGGCCTGGCTACACTGACTTCATCGCCTGCTTGCTGCACGACGCGCACGACGCCGGCGCACTGTCTTCCTCAACCGACCTGAAAGGAACACCATCATGCGCCTCGCTCACCTCGTCCTGTTCGCCGCCGCCACCATCGCTTCGCTGTCGGCCGGCGCCGCCCCGCAATCCAATGAAGGCATCGTCGAAGTCCGGCCTGCCAGGGTCAGCAAGGTCTACCTGGAACCGGAAATGAAGGAGCGCATGCAGAGCACCTACCGGCTCGACGACGGCCGGATGCTGCGTGTGACGGGCAATGCCCGCAAGCTGTTTGCCGACCTGGGCGACGGCAAGACCGAGATCGTCCACGTGGGCGGGCACCGCTTCGAAGCGCTCGGCCAGGATTTCCACCTGCGCTTCGCCGACGACAACTATGCCGATACGGTCGTGGTCGGCAGCGCGGCATCGTCCCGGGTGGCCTCAGCCCAGCGTTGAGCCGAAGCGTCCTGCCTGGTAGTCGGCGACCGCCTGCACGATCTCTTCGCGGGTGGTCATGACAAACGGGCCGTGCGCGACGACCGGCTCACGAATCGGCTCGGCATGACCGAACAGCAGCAGCGAATCGGTGTCGGCGCGGATCTCGAGCGTGTCGCCTTCTTCGCTCAGCTCGACCAGATGGTAAGCGTTGACGTGATCGTCGTATTCACCCACGCCGATACGCCCCCGCACCACATACAGCAGCACATTGCGCAGGTGCAGGCCGGACAGGCGCAGCACGCCGCCCGCCCGCATCGCAACCGTGCTCATGAACACGCCGGTGAGCGATGCGACCGGGCCGGCGTGCTCTTCCCATTGTCCCGCGATCAGGTTCAGCGTGACCTTGCCATCTTCCAGCGACAGCGCCGGAATCCGGTCCTGCTGCAGGCCGGTGTAGGCCGGCGCGCTCATCTTCAGGCGCGCCGGCAGGTTGACCCACAATTGCAGGATCTCGAGCGGGCCGCCATGCTCGAGGAAATCGCGCGGCGACACTTCGGCATGAACGATGCCGCGTCCCGCCGTCATCCACTGCACGCCGCCGGCATGGATCACGCTTTCATGCCCCGCGCTGTCGCGGTGGGCCAGCATGCCGTCGACGATGAACGTCACCGTCTCGAAGCCCCGGTGCGGATGCGGACCGAACGGCAGGCCGCGGTTGTGCGGGCCGTACACCTGCGGACCATGGTGGTTCAGGAACAGGAAGGGATCGATCTGGTCCAGGTGCGGCGCCGGCACCGGGCGCTGCGTCATCAGGTCGCCGATGTCGTCGCGCAGGGCAGGGTGGATCCGGCGGAGGTTTTTGTGGCTCATCGAAAGATTCCTCTCTTGTGAAGGTGATACCTTACGCCAAAACATCGTGCAATGTGCGCGCCATGCGCGGGCCAAAAGCTTGTCAATAGCCAACGTCGCCGTGCCGGATCCCTGTGCTAGACTTCTTGCGATTTTGCAATCTGGACCTCGGAGATGGCTGTATGTACAAGAAAACCTTGCTCGCCAGCCTGCTGCTGGCTTCCGCCGCCGCGCTGGCGCAACCTGCGGCCGGCGCCGCCACAGCCATCCCGAGCGAGACCGCGGTCAGCGCCGCCAAGTACGCGGTCGCGACCTACCGCAACGACGTTCTCGACACGCTGGCCCGGCTGGTGACCTTCAATACCGTGGCCGATCCCCGCTATCCGTCCGACCGCAACCCGGTGCACATCGCCTTCAAGGCCGCGCTCAAGGAAGAAGCCGAACGCATGGGACTGGATTATGCCGATCACGGCTGGACGGTCATCATCGGCCTGGGCAAAGGCGAGGAACGCCTCGGCATCGTCACCCATGGCGATGTGCAGCCGGTCGACCCGACCAAATGGAAGAAGTCGCCGTTCGTGCTGGACCGTACGAGCGAACCGGGCAAGCTGATCGCGCGCGGCGCCGAAGACGACAAGGGTCCGATCGCCACCGCGCTGTACGCGATGAAGACGATTCGGGAGCGCCAGATTCCGCTGTCCAAGCGGATCGAGCTGTATGTGTACATGGGCGAGGAATCCGACTGGGGCCCGCTGACCGAGTTCCTCAAGACCCATGTGCCGCCACAAATGAGCATCACCCTCGACGCCGAATATCCGGTGGTGACGGCCGAGAAGGGCGGCGGCACCGTCGCGGTGACGATGCCGCATGCGGGGGCGCAGGCGCCGGCCGCGGGCGAACCGTCCATCGGCGCCTTCCGCGGCGGCTCGTTCAATACCCAGATCCCCGAAGATGCCGAAGCCCTGGTGGCCAACGCGACGCCGGAACTGGAAGCGCAGATCCGCGCGCGCGCTGCGCAACAGGATGGCATGCAGTACACCTTCGCCTGGCAGGGGAAGGACCTGGCGGTACGCGCCAAGGGCGTGTCGGCCCACTCCTCGAAGCCGCAGGAAGGCATCAACGCGATCAGCATGCTGGCCGATGCGCTGGCGGTGCGCCCATGGGCGAATACCACGCCTGGTGCGGTGGTCAATTACCTGAACGACCTGGTCGGCACCGGTTACTACGGCGAGAAGTTCGGCAAGATTGCCTACCGCGACAGCTTCATGGGACCGATGACGTTCAAGCCGACCGTGATCCGCCAGCTGGACGACGGCATCGAAGTGGCGATCAATGTGCGCCGTCCGCGCGGCAAGAGCAACGAGCAGCTGACCGCCGAAATCAATGCGGCACTGGCCGACTGGCAGGCGCGCCGCGTGGCGCTCACCAATATCAAGGTGGGCGTGCGCGATCCGTGGGTGCTCGACAATCCGCCTCAGCTGAAAGCCTTGCTGTCGACCTTCGCGTATTACACCGGCATGCAGGATGCCAAGGCGGTGGCAATCGGCGGCGGCACCAATTCGCGGTTGTTCCCGAACGCCGTCAGCTTCGGCCCGTCGATGCCGGGGGCGAAGTATTCCGGTCATTCGGAACACGAATTCATCACCACCAAGCAATTGCTGCTGAACTTGCAGATGTACACGTCGGCACTGGTGGACCTGGCGCGCTAGGTACGCGAGCGCGTCCAGTCGTATGTGGGGCCGCAGTGCAATGCTGCGGCCCATCAAATGTCGGTGATTTTCTCGCCCACATGTGTCAAATGATCTGATCCTGATGTAGGCTTGTGCCTACAAATCCTGTCGCAACCCGTCGGCGGATCCCTGCTACCCCTTGTGAATCCGCGTGTTAGCACGCGCCCTGTCCCGTCCCTGTGACAGGCCTGTCTTGACGCCTGGAAAATGCTATCGATGGGGCTGGAAAGTGTGGCGAAAACAGCATGATAGGATCGGTTTCCAGAGTTGCGAATGGGTAGTGGCGTCGCTTGCCGACCTGCGCGCCTGCAACTCACCCGTCGACCCAGACCAAAGGCCATGCACAGTCAAGATTTGAACAAGCCGGACGGGCGCAAGCTGACCATCTACAGCAACCAGCCGATTGCTGCGGGCATCGTCGCGCCCAGTCCTTTCCCGGATCCCCAGCATGCCAACCCGCACCTGCGCTGGCATGCGCTGCGTGGCGAGTGGGTGACCTACGCCGCCTTTCGCCAGAACCGCACCTACCAGCCGCCGCCCCGGTACAACCCGCTGGCGCCGATCAGGGATCCCGAGCATCCCACCGAGATGCCGGCCGGCGAGTACGAGATCGCCGTGTTCGACAACCGCTTTCCTTCGCTGGCGCTGGAGTCGCACGATCCGCCCGTGGTGACGGCGCCGACCGCGCCGGCCAACGGCCAGTGCGAAGTGGTGGTGTTCACGCAAGACCCCAACACGGCGCTGGCCCACTTGCCGCTGTCGCGCATCGAACTGCTGCTGCAGGTATGGGGCGACCGCACCACGCGCGCCGGCAGCCTTCCGCACATCCACTACGTGCTGCCGTTCGAGAACCGCGGCGCCGAAGTGGGCGTCACGCTGCACCATCCGCACGGGCAGATCTACAGCTATCCGTTCGTGCCGCCGGTGCCGGCACGCCAGCTGGCGCAGGAGCGCGAATACTATTTGCAGCACGGCGCGAGCCTGTTGTGCGACATGGCGCGCGACGAGATCGCCGACGGCAAGCGGGTGCTGTACCAGGACGACTACGCGGTGGCCTTCGTGCCGGCCTGCGCGCGCTACCCGTACGAGGTATGGGTGATGCCGATTGGCCCGTGCAAGGATTTCGCGGCGCTCACGCCGCCCCAGCGCGCCAGCCTGGCGCGCGCGCTCAAGACGGTGCTGCTCAAGTACGAGAACCTGTGGAACCGGCCATTTCCTTATCTGATGGCCTGGTACCAGGCGCCCACCGATGGCGCCGACCATCCTGAAACCCAGCTGCACGCCCAGTTCTATCCGCCATATCGCACGCGCGACCGCCTGAAGTACCTGGCCGGTACCGAGCTGGCGGCCGGCATGTTCGCGATGGACGTGCTGCCCGAAACCACCGCCTACGAACTGCAGCAGGTCGAGGCGTACCTGGAGGAACCTGCATGACAGGACCTGAACTGAATATGCGCGCGCTGGAAGTCGCCGCCAAGCTGGCGCTGCTGCGCACCACGCTGGCCCACGAGGGCGCCGGCGCGATCCGCCTGCGCGGGGCCGACTGGTTTGCCTGGGTCACCGCCGGCGGCTCGAATACCGTGCTGCAGACCACCGATGCCGGCGTGGCCGAAGTGCTGGTCACGGCGACGGACGCCTGCGTGCTGACCGACGAGATCGAGGCCGAGCGTTTGCGCCTGGAAGAAGTGCCTGATGGTTTTACCTTTCATATCGAACCCTGGGCCGAACCCGAGCTGCGCGAACGGTTCGTGCTGGTCGCAGCCGACGGGCGCGCGGTGTTGTCCGACCGTCCCGCAGCTGGTAACGGCAATCCCGAGCAGGCGCTGCCGCTGTCGCTGCGCCAGCACCGCCTGGTGCTGGGCGATGCCGAGCAGGCGCGCTATCGCCTGCTGGGACGCGAGGCGGCCGAGGCGATGACCGAGGTGCTGCACCGCGCCCGTCCCGACTGGACCGAATGGCAGCTGGCCGGCGCCGGCGCCGAGGCCCTGTGGCGGCGCGGCATCCACCCGGCGCTGGTACTGGCGGCCGGCGCACGGCGCCTGCCGCTGTTTCGCCATGCCACCCCGTCGCACGAGCCGATCGGCGAGCGCGCGATGCTGGTGTTCTGCGCGCGCCGCCACGGGCTGTATGCCAACCTGACCCGCTTCGTCAGCTTTGGCGGGCCGGGCTCGGCGCCGGAAGCGCAGCGCGCGCTGATGGACGTCGAAGCCACCGGCCTGGCGGCGGTCGTGCCGGGCGCCTCGCTGTCGAGCGTGTACCACGCGCTGGCCCAGGCCTATCACCACGCCGACGTCGAGAACGCGATCCGTGAACACCACCAGGGCGGCATCACCGGCTACCAGGCGCGCGAGATCGTCGCCACCGCCAGCACCGCGACCCAGCTCGAGGAGGGCATGGCGTTCGCGTTCAATCCAAGTTTCAATGGCATGAAGATCGAAGACACGTTCTTGCTCGGGGCCAACGGCCTCGAGAACCTGACCTGCGACCCGGGCTGGCCGGCGCTCGACATTCATGGCCGCGCGCGGCCGCTGTGGCTGGAGGTGACCTAGCATGCTGACTCCCGACACCTTCTTTGGCGGCGCGCCCGAGGTCAATGCCTCGGCGCCGGGCCGCGTCAACCTGCTCGGCGAGCATACCGACTACAACGATGGCTTCATGCTGCCGGTGGCGACGCCGCAGCGCACGCTGGTGGCGATGAGCCACAGCGGCGACGACCATTTCCACTTCTATTCGCCGAACCTCGACGCCAGCGTGACGTTCGCCCGCGACGGCAGCGCGCCGCAGGGCTTCGGCAGCTATATCGAGGGCTGCATCCGGCTGGTGCAGGCCGAGGGCATCGAGGTGCCGCCGCTGCGCGTCTATGCCGACACCGACCTGCCGGTGGGTTCCGGCCTGTCGTCGTCGGCCGCGCTCGAGGTGGCCACGCTGCGCGCCATGCGCGCGCTGCTGGGCTTCGAGCTCGACGACGTCAAGCTGGCCCGCATCGCCCAGCGCGCCGAGATCGAATACGCCCGGGTCAACTGCGGGATCATGGACCAGATGGCGTCCAGCCTGGCCGACGAAACCAATATGCTGTTCATCGATGCGCGCACGCTCGAGCACCGCCTGGCGCCGCTGCCGCGCGAGACCGAGCTGATCGTGATCGACTCGGGGGTGGCGCGCAAGCTGGCCGCCAGCAAGTACAACGAACGGCGCGCCGAATGCGAAGAGGGCGCGCGCAAGCTGGGCGTGAAGGCGCTGCGCGATGTGACCGACCCGGCGTCGGTCGAGAGCCTGCCGTCGCCGCTGCGCGAGCGCGCCCGCCACGTGGTGCAGGAAAACCTGCGGGTGCTGGAAGCGGCCGGCGGCGTCAGTGCCGAACGCTTCGGTGAGCTGATGAACGCGTCGCACTTCAGCCTGCGCGACGACTACGAAGTCTCGATCCCCGAGCTCGACGCGCTGTGCGACGCCTTGCGCGCCGCGCCCGGCGTGCTGGGCGCGCGCCTGACGGGTGCCGGTTTCGGCGGCGCCTGCGTGGCGCTGTGCAGGAAGGGCAGCGCGCAGGAAGCGGCGGCGAGCGCGCTGGCGGTCTACAACGGAAAGGGCAATCAAGCCAATGGACATGGCGAACAGGAGCGGCAGGGCCGCATCCTTGTTCCGGTTCCGACTGACAGAAAGGATAACAATGCATCAGTTTGAATATCCGCGTCCACAACTGGTGCGCGACGGCTGGCTGAACCTGAACGGCAAGTGGCGCTTCTGCTTCGACGACGAGGGCAAGTACACGATGCCGGCCGGCGTGCCCGAATGGACCCACGAGATCACGGTGCCATTCGCCGCCGAGACCGAGATGAGCGGCATCGCCGATACGGGCTTTCACCGCTTCGTCTGGTACGAGCGCGACTTCGAGCTGACGCCCAACGAGGGCCGCACGATCCTGCACTTCGGCGCGGTCGACTACAGCGCCCGGGTATGGGTCAATGGCCAGCTGGTAGCCGAGCACGAGGGTGGCCATACGCCGTTCTCGGCCGACATCACGGGCGCCATGAAGGCGGACGGCAAGCAGGTGGTGACGGTGTGGGTCGAGGACGATCCGGCTGACCTGGCCAAGCCGCGCGGCAAGCAGGACTGGCTGCTGGACGCCCACTCGATCTGGTATCCGCGCACCACCGGCATCTGGCAGACGGTGTGGGTCGAGCAGGTGTCCCCTACCTACATCCAGAAACTGCGCTGGACCCCGGTGTTCGAGACCTACGAGATCGGCTGCGAAGTGTTCGCCGCCGGCGACATCCAGGACGACCTGTTTGTCGAAGTCAAGATCTGGCACGGCGACCAGTTGCTGGCCGACGATTACTACAAGCTTGTGGCCGGCGAGGCGAACCGCAAGATCGCGCTGTCCGACCCCGGTATCGACGATTCGCGCAACGAGATCCTGTGGAGCCCCGAGCGCCCGACGCTGCTCGATGCCGAGGTGACGCTGCGCCATGGCGACGTGGTGCTGGACCGGATCCGCTCCTACACGGCGCTGCGCTCGGTATCGATCAACCGTGACCGCTTCATGCTCAATGGCCGTCCTTACCAGCTGCGCCTGGTGCTCGACCAGGGCTACTGGCCCGAATCATTCATGACCGCGCCGTCCGACCAGCACCTGAAACGCGACGTCGAGCTGGTCAAACTGATGGGATTCAATGGCGTGCGCAAGCACCAGAAGATCGAAGACCCGCGCTTTCTCTACTGGGCCGATAAACTCGGCCTGCTGGTCTGGGAAGAAATGCCGTCCGCCTACCGCTTCAGCCCGCGTGCGATCACGCGCATGGTGAAGGAGTGGACCGAGGCGATCGAGCGCGACTACAGCCACCCGTGCATCATCGTGTGGGTGGCCTTCAACGAATCGTGGGGCGTGCCGAACCTGACCCTGACCCAGGCCCATCGCAATGCGGTCGAGGCACTGTACCACCTGACCCGCACGCTCGATTCGACCCGGCCGGTGATCGGCAACGACGGCTGGGAAGCGTCGGCCACCGATATCCTCGGCATCCACGACTATGACGCCGACCCCGAGAAGGTGCTGGCGCGCTACGCGGTCAGCGATCCGGTGCGCACGCTGTTCGACCAGCGGCGTCCTGGCGGGCGCATCCTGACCCTGGATGGCTTCCCGCACCGTGGCCAGCCGATCGTGCTGACCGAGTTCGGCGGCATTGCCTACGATCCGAGGCAGACGCCGAACCCGGACGAAACGACCTGGGGCTACAGCCGCGCCCACACGGCCGAGAGCTACCTGAAGCAATACCGTCGCCTGCTGCAGGTGGTCAACGAAACCTTCATGTTCAGTGGCTTCTGCTACACGCAGTTCACCGACACCTTCCAGGAAGCCAACGGCCTGCTCAATGCCGACCGCACGCCGAAGCTGCCGCTCGAGGTGATCAGCGCCGCGACGCGCAACGTACCGATGCAGCACCGCGATCCGGAGCCGGGCAAGGATCCGGGCCAGCCGTAAGCGCCGGACCGGTGAATGGGGAATCGTCGCGCCGACTGATTCCCCGTCCATTGGCAAGCGGAGGGTCGACGGCTGCGCCGTCGACGCGGCGACCGTTGCTGATACCGATACCGACGCCGCTACCGGAGCCGACACCGACACCGGCGCCGATAGCGCGCCAGGCGATCTTGCCGGTCAGCGCTGAATCGCTCCGCTCGTCACATTGATGCGGTCGCCACTGCGAAAGTCCGGCGTGCCGCTGTGGTTGACTACCTGCGTGCTGCCGTCGTCCATGCGCACCGTCACGCGCCACGACTGGCCGCTGTCCGAACTGCCGGTGGCGCCGGCCGCGCCGCTCGTTCCCATCGCGCTGTCGCCTTCGGTGATGCCGCGCGACTGGGGCAGGGCTTCGATGACCAGCACCGTACTGTTGGCAGGCGTGGCGCTGGCGGCGGCCGTGTTGCCGCGCTCGTCCTGCAGGCCGGACGTGCCTGTGCCTGAGCCCGCGCTGCCCGAGCTGCCCGACGTCCCCGTCTCATCCCGGATCACGGGCTCGGCGCCTGTGCCCGAGCCGGTGCCGGTCCCTGTCGTCCCGGTACTTCCGCTGGTGTCCCCCGGCTTGCTTGTGGGGAGTCCATCGTCCTTGATTACATCCGAACTCGTCGAGCCGCTCGCGCCGCTCGAGCCGCGGGCGCCGCCGTCGCCATGCATCGATTTACACCCGGCAGTGATCAGCGCGAGCGCAAGCAGGCCCGCCAGGGCCATGCTCTGCTGTGTTTGCTTCATGATCTGCTCCTCTATTGGTTGAGAGCCTGTCTCGGCAGGCTCAGGTGGGAATGTGACGATGCAGCGTGCCACGAGGATAAGAGGCGCGAACTGCACGGTCGTTCCACCTGACGCGCTCAGGAACGGGTTGGATCAAGCACAAACGCTTTGGCGGGAACTATAGGAAAGAGGGACTGTCATGAAACCCGGGCGGGCCGCAGTCTGCGAACCTGCCGGAACAGCGGTCAGTCGCGCCGCTTGGCGCGAACCGCCGGCAGCCGTGGCGTCAGCACGGCGAGCACCGCCAGCGCGGTCGCGGCGAAGGTCGCGGCCGTCACGTCGACCATCCAGTCGCGCACGTCGCCCGAACGGTAGGGCAGGAAGCTTTGTACGCCTTCATCGATGGCGCCCATCAGCGCGATCGCCAGCACCGCCTTCAGCGCGCGCTGGACAGGCGTGCCGACCGACGCCAGGAACCACAGCGTCGTCAGGACGGCATATGCCAGGCCATGCAGCACTACCCCGGGCGCATACTGGCCGACTTCGGCGCGCGCGCCCGGAATCGAACCGGCGATCACGATCCCCGCAAAGCCTAGCAGCGCGACAGCGCGCACGGCCTTGCGGATCTGGGGATCGGGCTGCAGCAGGGTCGACAGAACGGACATGGGCGAACGGCAAGCGTAAAACGTTCACCTTAGCATGTGCTGCGGCCCATTGCCCACACGGCAAGAGGCTGCCCGGGACGATTCAGATGGTCAGGGCCGGTGCGCCGTCGGTGTAATGGGCGTCGAAGCAGCTGGTGCAGTCGGCGCAGAACAGGTGCGCCATGCGCACGCTGCCCTGTCGCAAGACCAGCTTCAGATGCGTTTTCTGGCACTTTGGACAGACTTCGCGGACATTGCCGAAAGTCAGGAGATTGAGCGCGGTGTCGGCGCTCTCGGAACCGTCGACCACGCTGCTCGGATTGAGTTCGCTCAGAACCAGGTCGCCGTTCTCGCGCTGACGGCGGCAGGGTTCTTCGGCGGTGGTGGCAGTGTCTGGTACACGTAAACTCATAGGACTGCTCCCGTTGGCGTTTCGTGATACGTGGACCACCCGGACCGCACCGCTGGCGCGGGTGGATCGGGAAGTACGAGCTTCATGATAGCGAAATCGGCGGCGGCTTCAAGCACTGTGACCGATTTATTTGCCGGAAGTTGCAGCAAGCTAAAAAAATGCCCACCGGGGGTGGGCACAACCCAAGAAGGGCCAAGAGAGACGCTGAAATCGGTTGGTGTGTCGCACCCTGGGTGCACCACACCTGCTGCCATCACGCATATCGGTTACGTGTATCGCAGTGAATCCAGTATAAAAACGCTTTGTGACCGCGCTGTGACTTTGCGCAAAGTCTTGACGGCATCTGCCATAAATTTCCAGGCAAAAAAAAAGCCCGCTTTTGCGCGGGCTTAAAACTATTTTCTTGGAGGAGAATAGTGGAGACAGGTGCAATTATCGGCCTCGGCCGCTGGGGCGTCCAATTGCGATTGCAGATACCAGACATGCGATTCGCTAATATCTAAGGGTTTTGTTGCGTCCCAGCCGCATTTCCTCCTGATGCCGGTCAGTCGCGTACCGGCACCGTGTAGTTGAGCGCCATGCGGCCGCCGTCGGCATACAGTGTCTGGCCCGTCATGTACGACGCGTCGTCGCTGGCCAGGAAGGCGGCAATGCCGGCCACTTCTTCCGGTTCTCCGCAGCGGCCCAGCGGGGTACGCGACAGGATGGTGTGGCGCGCATCAAGGCTGCCCAGCACGGCCTGCCTGGCCAGTTCGGTCAGGATCGTGCCGGGACCGATGGCGTTGACCCGGATGCCGTGCTGGGCCAGGGAGATGGCCGCGACCCGGGTCAGCTGGTTGACGCCGCCCTTCGACACCACGTACGGCACCTGGTTCGGAATTGTCAATTCGGCATTGACGCTCGACATATTGATGATGCAGCCCCCAATGCCGCGCTCGACCATGTCGCGCGCCGCCGCCTGGCTGCACAGGAACATCGATTTCAGGTTAATCCGCAGCACCCGGTCGAAATCCTCCTCGGCCAGGTCGAGGAAGTCGGCCGCGTGGGTCACGCCGGCATTGTTGACCAGAATGTCGATGCGGCCGAAGGCGTCCAGCGTGGCCTGCACCATCGCATCGACTTCGGCCTTGACGCTGACGTCGGCGCGGAAGAAGCGTGCGTTCTCGCCAAGCGCGGCGGCAGCCTGCTCGCCCTCGGGCTTGAGGTCGACGAGCATCACGCGCGCGCCTTCGCGCACCAGGCGCTGGGCGCAGGCCAGGCCGATGCCCTGGCTGGCGCCGGTGACGATGGCAATCTTCTGGTGGAGTTTCATGGCAGGCTTTCGAACGGTGAAAAGGCGCTATTGTAGCGGTCGCGCCGGGCCGGCCCGCGAACCGCCCCAGGAGGCGCAAGAAATCATCGACGGCGGGTGTAAGTTTTTCGCCCCGGCCCGTACTACACGTTTCGTCGCCATCACACCGAGAACAGAGATGACCCGCAAGCACCTGGCCCTGGCCTTTGCCCTGACCCTGGCAACCTTGTCGTACGTGACCCTGGCCGCCGCCACGACGCGGGCGCACCCGCCATGCCTGTCCATGCAGCATGCATGCAACCCGATCGCCATCGCGGACGGCCGTGCCGGCCCCGACTCTCCCGGCATGCGGGCCACGGTCGGTCCTGGCGCGTCGGCCCCGGTCCTGTCCGGGCTGTGACGGCGGCAGCGCACGACGCGACATTCAAGCGCGTGCTCGCCGAGCACGGCGCCTTGCTGGCGCGCTTTGCCGCCAGTTTCGAACGCGACCGCGTGGCGCGCCAGGATCTGGTGCAGGACATCCTTCTGGCGGTATGGCAGGCGCTGCCCGCGTTTCGGGGCGAATCGAGCCTCAAGACCTACGTGATCGGCGTCGCGCACCGGCGCTGCGCCAGCCACGTGATGCGGGCGGTGGCGCAGCCGCGCCACGAGCCGCTCGACGAAGACTGGGCCGACGGGCAGCCCGGCCCGGACACGCTGGCGCAACTGGGCCAGCAGCAGGAGCGCCTGCTGGCGGCGGTGCGCGCGCTGCCGCTGGGCCAGCGCCAGCTGGTGCTGCTGGCGCTGGAGGGAATGCGCTACGACGAGATCGCCGAACTGCTGGGGATCTCGGTCAACAATGTCGGCGTGCGCCTGAACCGCGCCAAGGCCGCGCTCAAGGAACGACTGGAGGATGCATGAACGAACAGGATGACTGGGCCGGCCTGCAGGAGGCCTGGCGCGGCGCCGCGCCGGCCGCGCTGCCGGACATGGCCCCGATGATCGCGCGCGCGCGGCGCCAGCGACATGCCATCCTGTGGCTGCTGGCCACCGAATGGGCGATGGCGCTGGCGGCGGTCGCGCTGATGGTGCGCCACTGGGGGGCGCTGCAGGCGAACTGGCTGATGGTGCTGTGGTGTGCCTACGGATTGCTGGCCATGGCCGCGGTGCTGGCCGGCTCCACCCGGACCCGGCTCGCCGCCTTGCACGAACCGGCCGGCGCCAATCTGCGCGACTGGCTGCAGTTGCGGCGGCGCCGGGCGCAGGCCGGGTTGCGGCTGGCGCGGATCACGCGCTGGTCGGCGCTGTCCATGCTGCCGGCGCCGCTGGTCGCGCTGAGCACCGCCCGCACGGTATGGGGAATGGTCTGGGGCGCCACGGCGATGGTGCTGCTGCTGGCCGGCAGCTGGCTGTGGGCCAGGCGCCGCACGGCGGCGATGACGCGCGAACTGGCCGACGTCGATGCGCTGGCGCGCGAGTGGCTGGACGAGGACCCGGCGCCTACAGTATGACTGGCCGGTCCGGCAGTTCGTTGGGCCGCTCGCCGCTGGCCGGGAAGTGCTCGCGCAGCAGCGCATTGACCTGGCCGATCGCGGCCAGGGTCGCGTCGTGGAACTGCCCCTGCCGGAAGCCTTCGGTCATGGTGCGGCACAGCGCCTGCCAGGTGGCGGCGTCGATGCGGCGGTCGATGCCGCGGTCGGCCACGATGTCGACCTTGTGCTCGGCCAGGTTCACGTAGATCAGCACACCGCAATTGTCTTCGGTGTCCCATACACCGTAGTCGGCGAACAGGCATACCGCGCGCTGGCGGTTGCTGACGCCTTCCCAGGCGGCCTCGAAGGGCAGGGCTTTCTCGACGATCAGGCGCACCTCGCCGCGGTGGGTGCGTTCGCCGGCGTCGATCGCGTGGGCGACCGCGTCGAGCGTCGCTTCAGGAAAGGCGCGGCGTGCCTCGGCGGCGCTGCTGCGCAGATGGCGCCAGGCGCGGCGCGCACGTTGTGTGAATGAAGTCATTACCAGTCTCCCGAGGCGCCGCCGCCGTCGAAGCTGCCGCCGCCGCCCGAGAAGCCGCCGCCGCCGAAGCCGCCGCCGCCGCTGCCGAATCCACCGCCGCCGCCGCGGCTCATATTGCCGATGATGTTGCCGAGGATGAAGCCGGTGGTGGCGCCGCCCCAGTTGGATTGCCCGCGGCGGCTGGCCACGGTGCGGCCGCGGCGCGGCCGGAACATCGCGCGCAACAGGAAGGCGCCGACCACGATCGCCAGAATCGCGAACAAAGGGAAGCCTTCGTCGGCCTGGGCCGCCTGGCGCTGCGGCTGCTGGGCCGGCGCCGGGAAGGCTTCCTGGTTGAGCAGGGTGGCGATGGCGCCGACGCCTGCCACCAGGCCTTCATAAAAATGGTTTTGCCGGAAGTGCGGGGCGATCACGTTCTGCAGGATGCGCTTGGACTGGGCGTCGGTCAGCACACCCTGCACGCCGCGCCCGGCCTCGATGCGCAGGCGCCGCAGCGACGCTGGATTGTCGCGCGCGACCAGCAGCAGCACGCCATCGTCGACGCCCTTGCGGCCGAGTTTCCAGGCATCCGTCACGCGGATGCCGTACTGCTCGATCGCTTCCGGTTCGGTCGACTTCACCAGCAGCACGGCGATCTGGCTGCCGGTTCTGGATTCATGATCGGCCAGCACGGCCTCCAGGCGCTGGCGCTGGTTCGCATCCAGCATGCCGGCCTGGTCGGTAACGCGGGTGGTCAGCGCCGGCACCTCCTTCAACTGGGCGAAGGCGGGCGCGCCGGCCAGGACCGCCAGCAGCAGCATGCAGAAGAAGCGGGCGAACACCGTCATCGCCGGCTTACTTGCCAAAATCGACCGCCGGTGCGGTCGAGATCGCTTTTTCGTTTTCGACCGTGAACGAAGGCTTGGTCTCGTAGCCGAACACCATGGCGGTCAGGTTCTTGGGGAACTGGCGCACGCTGACGTTGTAGTCCTGGACCGAGGCGATATAGCGCTGGCGCGCCACCGTGATGCGGTTCTCGGTGCCTTCGAGCTGCGACTGCAGGTCGCGGAAGTTCTCGTTGGCCTTCAGGTCGGGGTATTTTTCGGACACCATCATCAGGCGCGACAGCGCGCCGGACAGTTCGCCCTGCACCTGCTGGAACTTGGCGAATGCCTCGGGGTTGTTCAGCACCTCGGGCGTGATCTGGAAGCTGGTGGCCTGGGCGCGGGCGCGGGTCACGGCTTCGAGCGTGGCGCTTTCGTGCGAGGCGTAGCCCTTGACGGTATTGACCAGGTTGGGAATCAGGTCGGCGCGGCGCTGGTACTGGTTGACGACTTCGCCCCAGGCGGCCTTGGTGGCTTCGTCCTTGGTCTGGAATTCGTTGTAGCCGCAGCCAGAGAGCAGGACGCCGGCGAGGACGGCGCCGCCCAGCAGGCGGGACCAGCGGGAAATGAAGGCAGTGGTCATGGTGTGATGGTCCGTGCGAGTTGTCGAATAATTAAAATATACCCGAAACCCGGCGGCTATGGCGGACGGCCGGGCGGCGGTACAATAGCGGGTTTGCATTTACCGGATACAAGGGGCCTGACGTGAATTTCATCAACAAACTGTCCGCGGCATGGACCCGCAACGATTCCCTGCTGTGCGTGGGGCTGGATCCCGACCTGGAACGCTTCCCGGCGCACCTGCAGGGCCAGCCCGACGCGATCGTGCAGTTCTGCAAGGCGATCATCGACGCCACCGCCGACCTGGCCTGTGCCTTCAAGCCGCAGATCGCGTATTTCGCGGCGCTGGGCGCCGAACACCAGCTCGAGGCCATCTGCCGCTACCTGCGTGACACCTACCCGCACATCCCGCTGGTGCTCGACGCCAAGCGTGGCGACATCGGCGCCACCGCCCACCAGTACGCACGCGAAGCGTTCGACCGCTACGGCGCCGATGCGGTGACGGTCAATCCGTACATGGGGTTCGATTCGGTCGAGCCGTATCTGGCATGGGCCGATCGCGGCGTGATCGTGCTGTGCCGCACCTCGAACGCGGGTGGCTCGGACCTGCAGTTCCTGGACGTGGGTGGACGCCCGCTGTATCAGCACGTGGCCGAACTGGTGGCGAACAAGTGGAACCGCAACGGCCAGTGCGCGCTGGTGGTGGGAGCGACCTTCCCCGACGAGATCGCGCAGGTGCGCCAGCTGGTGGGCGACATGCCGCTGCTGATTCCGGGCGTGGGCGCCCAGGGCGGGGATGTGGAAGCGACCGTCAAGGCCGGCCGTACGGCCAGCGGCGCCGGCATGATGATCAATTCGTCGCGCGCGATCCTGTATGCCAAGCCGCACGATGGCGAGGACTTCGCGCAGGCAGCGCGCCGGGTGGCGCGTGAAACGCGGGACGCGATCAACGCGGCGCGTGCATGACGTCGAGGCGGTCGGTATCGTAGGGTCGGCGGGTTCCCCGCCGACGCGTCCAGGCTAGTAGCGCTCGGGCGCAATCGCCTCGGCGTAATCGTACAACGCTCCCAGGATCTCTTCGCCGCGTTCGTCCGCCGTCTCCGACAGCGTATCGATCTCGGTAAACAACTGGTCCACGGTGCGCGCCCCGGCCGCGCCGTCGAACAGGCGCGCGGCGCGGTGCGCTTCCCACAGCTGGCGTTCTTCCTGGTTCAAGGTGTGCGGGAAGTTGCGGGCGCGGTAGCGCAGCAGCAGTTCGTTCAGGCGCTCGTCTTCGAAACTCGGCCGCTTGGCCGCCAGCGCTTCGGGTTTCTGCATGCGCAGCGATTCGAGCTGGCGGCGGTCGTCGCGGCTGACGAAACCGCCGTACAGGTCTTCGTCGACATCGACCGGGCCTGTGGCCGCCGGCTTGTGCAGTACCTGTGCCCACACCGCCTTCATGTCCGGCCCGTTCGCCGCCAGCGCCGCGTGCGCGCGGCCGCGTTCGAGATCGATGTCCCAGCGCTCGGCCTGGGCCGCGCTGAGTGTCTTGAGATTCCCGACCAGCATCGGCGACTTGTTCAGGTGGACGCTCTTGACCGGCAGGCGCGTCACGCCCTCCGGCAAATCGGCCGTGCGCGTGAACATGCGGGTGCGGATGGTGTCGGCGTCGAGCGCGAATAGTTCGGACGGGTCGTGGCGCAGGTCCCAGACCAGGATTTCGTTCTTGTTGGTCGGGTGCTGGGCCAGCGGCCACACCAGGCCCAGGCAGCCGTATTCGACCGGGAACATGCCGGAGACGTGCAGGAACGGCTGGCGCTGGGCCGGTTCCAGATGCAGGCCCATTTCGCTGGCGACCCGCTCCTTGCGGCGCAGTTCGAGGCAGAACTCGAACAGGCGTGGCTGTTTCTGCTTGATCAGGCGCGCCAGCGCGATGGTGGCGCGCACGTCGGACAGCGCATCGTGCGCCGCTTCGTGGCCGATACCGTTGGCGGCGGTGAGGTGCTCCAGGCGGAAGCTCGGTTTGCCGTCTTCGCGGGTCGGCCAGACAATGCCTTCCGGGCGCAGCGCATGCACCATGCGCACCACGTCGAGCAGGTCCCAGCGTCCGCAGCCGTTCTGCCATTCGCGCGCATACGGGTCGATCAGGTTGCGCCAGAACAGGAAGCGCGTGAATTCGTCGTCGAACCGGATCGTGTTGTAGCCGACCCCGATCGTCCCGGGCTCGCTGAAGACGGCTTCGATCTGCGCCGCGAATGCATGCTCGCGCACGCCATGCTCGAGGCAGTGCTGCGGGGTGATGCCGGTGATCAGGCAGGATTGCGGATCGGGCAGGAAGTCGTTGGCCGGCTGGCAGTACAGCATGACCGGCTCGCCGATCTCGTTGAGGTCGGCGTCGGTGCGGATTGCGGCGAACTGGGCCGGGCGGTCGCGGCGCGCGACCGCGCCGAAGGTTTCATAGTCGTGCCAGAGGAAGGTATGCGTGCTCATGTCTTGTTCTTGTCAGGCTGCGACAGCAGCGTCGGCCGACATGGTGGCACAGATGCGCTGTTCCGTCACGGTCAGCCGTGACGGCCGGCCGCAGGGTGGCAGACCTGGCGCAAGGTCGCGTCAATCACATACCTGGTCGCGGCCCGCTTCCTTGGCCCGGTACAGCGCCGCATCGGCGGCGGCCATCAGGGCCTTCTCGTCGTCGCCCGGCGACAGGCTGGCCACACCGCACGAGGCGGTCAGGTGCGGCAGCGGCGTGCGCATGTCGGTGAAGATGACGGCGCTGCGCAGGCGTTCGCACAGGCGTTCGGCGACCAGGTTGGCCAGTTCGGGGCTGGTGTCGGGCAGGACCGCCATCATTTCTTCGCCGCCGTAGCGCACCGCAAAGTCGGACGGGCGCAGGGCGTCGCGGATCGCGCTCGCGGCAGTTGACAGGGCAATGTCGCCAACGATATGACCGTGGGTATCGTTGAAGCGCTTGAAGTGATCGAGGTCGATCATGACCAGCGACAGCGGGCTGCCATCGCGGGTGGCGCGCGCCAGCAGCTTGGGCAGCATGTCGTCGAGCCAGCCGCGGTTGTAGAGGCCGGTGAGCGGGTCGTTGAGCGACAGCTGGCGGTAGAATTCGCCCAGCTTCTCGCCGCGGCGCAGGCGCGCATTGGCGGCGCGGATGCGGAACGACAGCAGGCGCAGCAGGTTGCGCGCCAGCACGTGCGACCGGTCGATGAGCTCGGCCACCAGCGCCGATTCGATCACCAGCAGCTCGGTGTCCTCGAGCGCCGTCATCGCGGCCAGGTTGACGGCATCGTCCAGCACCGCCTGTTCGCCGACGCTCTCGCCCGGCAGGATGCGGCTGGTGCCGCCTTCGTCGCCGGCGTGGGTGTCGGGGGCGATCTCGAGCTGGCCCGCCAGCACGACATACAGGCGCGCCTGGCCGCCGTCCTCGATGCTCTGGCCCTTGGCCAGGCCCATCACGGCGCAGTCAGCCAGCATGGCGACGATAGCCGGGTCGGCTTCGCCACGGAACAGCTGTACATCGCGCAGGGTGTAGCGGGAAGCTCCGAAGGTGCTGATCTGTTTTAATGGATTCATCGAGCGATAGAGTAGACAGTTGACGGCCTGGCACAGGCGGGTAGCCGGAATGATAGCGTATTGCACCGTTGGCGCGCATCTGGTGTTTCACCAGCGCACAATTGTGTTAAATCGCCTAAACAATGGTTCAATCATGCCATGAAAAATTCACTTCATCACCTGGTCGACGCCGTTGGCCAGCATCACGCGCCGGCGCCGGATGCGCGCATCGTTTCCCTGGTGCCGTCGATCACCGAACTGCTATGCGACCTGGGTCTGGGTCCGCAGCTGGTGGGGCGCACCGGCTTCTGCATTCACCCGAAAGCGGTGGTGGCCGCGATCCCGAAAGTGGGCGGCACCAAGGACGTGAATATCGACAGGATCCGCACGCTGGCGCCCACCCATGTCGTGGTCAACATCGACGAGAACGAAAAACCGACGGTCGATGCGCTGGCGCAGTTCGTGCCGCACGTGGTGGTGACGCATCCGCTGGTCCCGCACGACAACCTGGCGCTGGCGCGCCTGCTGGGCGGGCTGTTCGGGAAGGAAGCGGAGGCGGCCGCCTGGTGCCGCGCTTTCGACACTGAACTGGCGCTGCTGCGCGCCATGCCGGCCGGGCCGCCGCGCACGGTGCTGTATTGCATCTGGCAGGATCCGTGGATGACGGTGTCGGGCGACACGTATATCGCGGCGATGCTGGCCGAACTGGGCTGGAAGGTGCCGTCCCTGGGGACGGAGCGTTATCCGCGTTTCGACTGGTCGGCCGCGCTGGTCGACGGGCTCGATGCGGTATTGCTGTCGACCGAACCCTACCGTTTCACCGAAGCGCATGCGGATGCGCTGGAAAAGCAGATCGGCATTCCGGTGCTGCTGGTCGATGGGGAGATGTTGTCCTGGTATGGCAGCCGGGCGCTGGCCGGGGTGCGCTACCTGCGCGAGGTGCGCGCGATGGTCGAAGGGGGAAGCTGAGCTTGTGGGATGGACGGGCAAGCCGTCCATCCAACGATGGTTCTGTGTGGCGGATCAGGAATCCGTCAGGTGCTTGTCGGCAGTGGCGTCATCGGCCAGCGGCGTGGCCGCATTGCGCTGCTTGTCCTGCAGGCGGCCGAGCGCGCTGTCGAGGGCGCGTGCCAGTTTGCCGCCGGCATTGTTGATGGCTTGATGCAGGTCGTTCGCGTGCTCGTGCACCACGATCGGCGCCACGCCGGCCAGGCGCGCTTCGAGCATGCACGAATTGCCGCCGTCCGCTTTCTTTTCCTTGTTCTCGTTACTCAAGTGCACGTCGACACGGGTGACATGGTCGCCGAAGCGCCCGATGGAGGAGCGCACGACGGTGTCGACGTGCTCGTCCAGGCCTTGATGCTTGGTAATGGTGTTATCGGTATTGACATTGATCTGCATGGATGGCTCCTGTAGTCGTTATGGCTTGATCATACACCGGGGGTGCGCCAGACCGCGTCCCGATACAATTTCTCTTTTGATAAGCTTAAGTTCGGTAAATCTTGCCTCACTGATACACGATTTACTTTACGTTACGTGAACGGCATGACGCTTCATCTAGAATGATTTCCTCGCAGAAACTAACCTATTGTCGCTCTCTATCCTTGAGCCTGGATTTCTGTCACCGATCAAATAAGGCAGCGCGGGCCACGAACCCGCTGTCATGTACCGAGGAGTCAAGAAAATGCAGTTGAAAAACATGAAGATCGCCCAGCGCCTGGCGCTGGGATTCGGGCTGGTGCTGGTGCTGCTGGTGGTCGTGCTGGCCACTGGCATCCAGAAACTGAAAACCATGGACGGCCTGGTCACGCACGTGGTCGACGTCAACAATGGCCGCATGGCGGCCGCGGTCGAGATGCGCGAAGCGCTGCGCCGCCTGTCGATCGTGGTGCGCGACCTGGCGCTGGCCGAGGCGCCGGCGCAGGCCCAGGCGCAATCCGCCGCCCTGGCGCAGGGCAAGCAGGCCTATGCCGCGGCCGAACAGCGCCTGCGCGACATGAGCAGCACCGAACAGGGCATGGCGATCGTGGCCGCGATCGCCGTCGCGCGCGACCGCACGCTGCCGGAACTGGCCCGCACCGAGGCGCTGGCGCTGCAAGGCGACATGGCGGGCGCACGCCGCCAGCTGCGCGACGGCTACACGCCGTCGATGGCGACCTGGAACGCGGCGCTGGAACAGATGGTGGCCCTGCAGACGTCGCGCAACGCGAGCGACCTCGAACTGGCCCACACCACCTATGACAGCGCGCGCGGCATGATGATCGCGGTCGGCGTCGCGGCGCTGCTGGCGGCCAGCGCCATCGCCTGGCTGATCAGCCGCTCGATCACCCGGCCGCTCAAGCGCGCGGTCGCGGTGGCGCGCACCGTGGCCTCGGGTGACCTGAGCAGCATGATCGTGGCCGATGCGCGCGACGAGACCGGCGAACTCCTGGCTGCGCTGGGCGACATGAACGACCGGTTGCGCGCGATCGTGATCCAGGTGCGCGACGGCACCGACACCATCGCCACCGCGTCCGACGAAATCGCCTCGGGCAACCTCGACCTGTCGGCGCGCACCGAGCAGCAGGCCGGCTCGCTCGAAGAGACCGCGTCGTCGATGGAAGAACTGACCTCGACCGTCAAGCAGAACGCCGAGCATGCGCGCCAGGCCAACCTGCTGGCGCGTTCGGCGTCGGGCGTGGCGACCCGCGGCGGCGCCGTGGTGCAGGAAGTGGTGGCCACCATGGACACGATCCAGGCGTCGGCCGGCAAGATCGTCGACATCATCGGCGTCATCGACGGCATCGCCTTCCAGACCAATATCCTGGCGCTGAACGCGGCGGTCGAGGCGGCGCGCGCCGGCGAGCAGGGACGCGGCTTCGCCGTGGTGGCCAGCGAGGTGCGCAGCCTGGCCCAGCGCTGCGCCAGCGCGGCCAAGGAAATCAAGGTCCTGATCGACGATTCGGTGGGCCGGGTCGATGCGGGCACGCGCCTGGTGGGCCAGGCCGGCAGCACCATGAGCGAGATCGTGACGAGCGTCGCGCGCGTCACCGCCATCATGGGCGAGATCACGGTGGCCAGCCAGGAACAGGAAAACGGCATCGAGCAGATCAACCAGGCGGTCAGCGAGATGGATGCGGTGACCCAGCAGAACGCCGCACTGGTCGAGCAGGCCGCGGCCGCCGCGCAGTCGCTGCGCGAGCAGTCGGCGCAGCTGGCGCAGACGGTCAGTGTGTTCCGCACCGGCGAGAGCGAGCGCAGGGCGGCGCAGGCGGCGCAGGGCGCGCAGGCAGCGGCACGCACCCCACGGCGCGTGCTGGCGTCGACCCCGCAGCCGGCATGAGCGCTGGTACTAACACTAGCACTGGCATTGGCACTAGCGCGCGGAGCCGTCCTTCTCGTGATGCGGGAAACGGTCCATCTTCGACAGCACCGGGAACAGCATCGCCCACACCCCGGTGACGGCCAGGGTCGCCACGCCGCCGAGCAGGATCGCGCGTGTCAGGCCCAGCCAGCCGGCGGTGACGCCGGACTCGAATTCGCCGAGTTCGTTCGAGGCGCCGATGAACACCGAGTTCACGGCGCTGACCCGGCCGCGGATCTCGTCCGGCGTCTCGTACTGCACCAGCAGGTGGCGGATGTACACGCTGACCATGTCGCCGATCCCGAGCAGGAACAGGGCGATCAGCGCGATGGGGAAGCTGTCGGTCAGCCCCAGCACGATCACGCACACGCCGAACAGCGCCACGCCGCCGAACATCCATAGGCCCACCCGGCGCGTGATCGGGAACATCGCCAGCGCGATCGAGCACAGGGCCGCGCCGACGCCCGGCGCGGTGCGCAGGAAACCGAGGCCGCCGGGCCCGGCCCCCAGCACATCGTGGGCATAGGCCGGCAGCAGCGCGGTGGCGCCGCCGAACAGCACCGCGAACAGGTCGAGCGAGATCGCGCCCAGCACGATCGGGCGCGAACGCACGAAGCGCAGGCCTTCGAGCAGCGTGTGCCAGCTGACCGGCGCCTTGTTGATGATCTGCGCGATGCTGCGCGTGTTCGACATCAGCAATACCGCCAGCGCCAGCATGCAGGCCGCGCTCATGTGCACGGTCTGGGCCCCCAGCACATACAGCAGGCCGCCGACGATCGGGCCGAGGATCATCGCCACGTGCATGGTCGACGAGCCAAGCGCCACGGCCTGGCTGAATTCGTGGTCGGGCACCAGGTTCTTGAGCACTGCCTGCGAGGCTGGCATCATGAAGGCGCGCGCGCTGCCGAATACCACCAGGATCGCGAACACCGGCCAGACGGTCGTGCTGCCGCTGGCGGTGAAGGCGATCAGCATGGCGCTGCACAGCAGCTGCACCGCCATGCAGGCCATCACGATCTTGCGCCGGTTATGGCGGTCGGCCACATGGCCGGCCCATAAAATGAAGAGTAGAAACGGCGCGAACTGCGCAAGTCCGATCAGGCCCAGGTCGAACAGGCTGCCGGTGATCTGGTACACCTGCCAGCCGATCGCCACGCTCTGCATCTGCACCGCGAACGTGGCCAGGAAGCGCGCCGCCAGGTAGAACGCGAGGTTACGGTTGCGCAGGACGGCAAGTCGTCCCGAAAAGGAGGTGAGTGACATGTCGGATTCGTCGAGCTGGTCGGGTCAGGTGATATGCGGGTCAACTGTGGCGTGGCTGTGCCGTCGTGGGGTGGACGGCTTTGCCGTCCACGCGTCCAGCCAGCGGTGAAATGACCGTACGATCGGCAAGCACCGCTTGAACGCGTGGACGGGAATCCGTCCACCCAACATGTCGCCGCTGCAGTCAGCCATGGTCGCCACGGCGATCAGCCGTTGGCCAGGTCGGCCTCGGTCGTGAACGAATCGGCGAAGAATTCGTCGGCCGGCAGGCCGCACAGGTCGACGTAATCGGCGCGCGCCGAGTCGACCATGACCGGCGCGCCGCAGGCATACACCTGGTGGCCCGATAGGTCGATGATGTCCTGCATGACGGCGGCGTGCACGAAGCCGGTGCGCCCGGCCCAGGCATCCTCGGGCAGCGCATCCGACACCACCGGCACGTAGGTGAAGTCGGGCAGGGTGGTTTCCCAGGCGCGGCACAAATCGTCCATGTACAGGTCCTGCGGGCGGCGGCCGCCCCAGTACAGGGTGACCTTGCGGGTCGACTTCAGGTGCATCAGGTGCTCGACCAGCGCCTTGACCGGCGCGAAGCCGGTGCCGGACGCCAGCAGCACGATGGGCTTGTCCGATTCTTCGCGCAGGAAGAAGGTGCCGAGCGGGCCTTCGAAGCGCAGGATGTCGCGCTCTTTCATGGCGCCGAACACGTGGTCGGTGAACACGCCGCCGGCCAGGTGGCGGATGTGCAGTTCGAGCGGGCCTTCGAACGACGGCGCGTTGGCGATCGAATAGGCGCGCCGCTTGCCGTCCTTGAGCAGGAATTCGATGTACTGGCCGGCGCGGTAGGCCAGCAGTTCGTTGGCCGGCAACTGCAGGTGCACGATCATGACGTCCGGCGCGGCGCGGCGCAGGGCGGTGACCCGGGTCGGCATCTTGCGCAGCGGGTAGTCGGCGCTGCCGCCGACTTCGCGCGCCTCGATCACCAGATCGCCGGTGGGCAGCGCGCAGCAGAACAGCGACATGCCCTGGGTTTTCTCGATGTCGCTCAGGGCGCGCTGCTGGTACGGCTTGTGCGCCACCGCGCCATCGACGACCTTGCCCTTGCACGAGCCGCAGGCGCCATTCTTGCAGCCATAGGGCAGGCCGACGCCGGCCCGGATGGCGGCGGCAAGGACGGTTTCATCGGCTTCGCAGGTGAACTGGCTGCCGCTTGGCTGGACGGTGATCTGGTAGGTCATGATTCGGGGAAGAGGGGGAGATGCGCCGGCAAGTCATTGAACCGGCGGTGTTTTTTATACAATAGGCCGCCATTCTACACCGGCCCCGCCGTGGCCGCCCGGGCCTGTGCTACAGTGCCGCCTTCGATTTCCCACGCCAGCCATTTCGCCATTCCTCCATGATCCATCGCCCCGCTTTTGCCCGTCCGCGACTGCTCATCGTCGGCTGCGGCGACGTGGGCATGCGCCTGCTGCCGCCATTGTGCGGGCGGTTTCGCGTATTCGCCCTGACCAGCCAGCCGGAGCGGCGCGCCGAACTGCGCGCGCTGGGTGCGGTGCCGGTGGTGGCCGACCTCGACCGGCCGGCGACGCTGGCGCGCCTCTCGAACCTGGCGCCGTGGGTGCTGCACCTGGCGCCGCCGCAGCCCGACGGCGCGCATGACCGCCGCACCCGCCACCTGGTCGCGGCGCTCGGCGCGGTGCGGCGCATGGTATATGTGAGTACCAGCGGCGTGTATGGCGACTGCGGCGGCGCGCTGGTCGCGGAAACGCGTCCGCTGGCGCCGCGCAATGCGCGCGCGCGGCGCCGCGTCGACGCCGAACGCATCCTGCGCGCCTGGGCGCTGGCGTCCGGCGCCACGCTGTCGATCCTGCGCGTGCCCGGCATCTATGCCGACGACCGCCTGCCGCTGCGCCGGCTGGAGCAGGGCACGCCGGCGCTGGCGGCGGCCGACGACGTGTATACCAGCCATGTGCACGCCGATGACCTGGCGCGCAGCGCCTGGCTGGCCCTGCTGCGCGGACGGCCGAACCGCGTTTACCATGCGGTAGACGACACGCGCATGAAGATGGCCGATTACTTTGACGCCGTGGCCGACGCGTTCGATCTGCCGCGGGCGCCGCGCCTGCCGCGCGCCGAGCTCGAGCAGGCGGTGTCGCCGACGCTGCTGTCGTTCATGTCCGAGTCGCGCCGGCTCGACAATACACGCCTGAAGCGCGAGCTTCGGATACGCCTGCGCCACCCCGACGTGGCGTCCACACTGGCGCGCCTGACCCTACCCAAGAGGAAGCAACCATGATGACCTATGAAGAGTACCTGGACGAAGTGACCACCCTGATCGTCGAAAAATACGATGTCAGCGATGCGGCGGCAATCAAGATCGTGGTGAAGGCGCAGGACGCCGGCTACTTCGTCGCCCACGACGACAAGGCGTCGATGCGCACGCTCGACCGCGCCCACGAAGATGCCCGCACGCTGTTCAAGGCCGGCACGCCGGTCAAGGGCGCGCCGGTCAAGGGCGCGGCGCCGAAAGGAAAGTAAGCGCGCATCCATCGGGCATGGATCGGTTAGCCTTGGTTATCTACTTTCTGTATAATTTCGCCATCCGCGAAATGGGCCGTATGACGATCGACTGATCGGTTTGATCTGCTAATTTCTTGCGGTATAACGCCAAAAATAGCAAATTAATAACAGTCCTGAACAACCCATGCCCATTCGCCGCCTCCCGCCTGGTGCGGAATACGATCCCAACCGGGTGCTCGATGCCATCATCGGGCGCCTGCGCCTGAAAAACGATGCCGAGCTATCGCGCCTGCTCGAAGTCGCCCCGCCGGTGATCAGCAAGATCCGCCACAGCACGCTGCCGATCGGTGCGACGCTGCTGATCCGCATGCACGAAGAGAGCGACTTCAGTATCGGCGAACTGCGCGCGCTGATGGTCAAGCGCGCTGACGCACTCGAGCCGGTCTGACGCGACAAGGCCGGCATGGCGGACTTGCCGCGATGCCGGCCTGCGTGGGTTGCCGCCGCTCAGGCGGCGCTCACGGCCTTGCCGGGGGCCGCGCAAAACGCGGTCGCGCGTTTGGCGGGAGCGGCGCAAAATGCGCTGGCCTGTTTCGATGGGGCGGCGCAAAACGCGGTGGCCTGCTTTGACGGCGCCGCGCAAAACGCGATAGCTTCTTTCGATGGGGCGGCGCAGAAGGCGGTAGTCTGCTTCGACGGCGCTGCGCAAAATGCCGTGGCCTGCTTCGATGGGGCTGCGCAAAATGCCGTGGCCTGTTTCGATGGGGCCGCGCAGAAGGCGCTAGCCTGCTTTGATGGCGCTGCGCAGAAGGCGCTGGCCTGCTTCGACGGCGCTGCGCAGAAAGCCGCCTGTTTCGATGGCGCCGCGCAGAAGGCGACGTCGCCGCGGATCACGGCGCCGAATTCGGCTTCATACAGTTCCCGCATGCGCTGGCCAGCCTGGTTGCGTTCACCTTCACTGTCGCCTTCACCCATGCCGACATACGGATAGTGATGCAGGAAGTAGCCGAACAGCGTGTCGCAATCGCGTGCGTACTTCATGGTGTCGAGGATGTGGTAGTGCCAGAAGATGTCGGTTTCCACCGTGGGCGAGGCCACGTCTTCCGGATACTTCTTCATCAGGAACAGGAAGCGGCGGTACTCGGCTTCGGCCGCATCGGCGCGTGCTTCGGACCAGCCTTCGCCGGACTCCGCGTGCATCAGTTTCATCTTGACCGGCGCCAGATCGAGTGCCTCGAAAACTGCGAATTCGGTATTGGTCGACATGATATTCACCTCGTTGTGAGTGTTGGAGTGGTCTTGCTATCCCTGGTTCTGGTTTCCGCAAATGCAAGAATACATGCATCCATGCTGCAAATGCGGCTAACTACCGCCATCTATCGTGTTGACCAGTGGCAGTGATAATCATTGTCCTGTGGGCGCTCAGAAACACTGTTGACTTCCGTCAACGAAAGAAAGCTTGAGGATTTTCCGCAACGCATCCTTCTTGCACGGCCGCAATCATGCTGCGGCTGCCACCGCCGGCGCAGCGCCGCCCTGGGCGACAGGGCTGGTATCGCAGGGCCCCGCGCCGACAGGAATCGTTACCACGATGGTCGTGCCGACGTCCGGTCCGCTGCTGACCGAGAACGAGCCGCCCAGGATGCCGACCCGTTCCTCGATCCCCACCAGGCCGAACGAGCCATGCCTGTTGCGGCTGCCTGGCTGCATGCCGACGCCGTTGTCGCGGATCGTCATGGTCAGCATGTCGGCGTGCTGGCGCAGGTCGATTCGGACCCGGGTGGCGCGCGCGTGGCGCGCCACGTTGTTGAGCGATTCCTGCAGGATGCGAAAGAAGGCGGTGGCGCAGCCGTCATCGATGCGGTGCTCGCCGTCGTCATCCACCAGCTCGCACTCGATGCCGGTGCGGCGCGCGAAATCGGCGACCTGCCAGTCGACCGCGGCGGACAGGCCCAGGTCGAGCACGTTCGGCCGCAGATCGTTGATGATCTGGCGCACGCTGCGGATGGTGACGTCGATCTGGCGTACGGTGGCGTCGGCGCGCGCATGCAGGCGGCGCTGCTGGCCGCGGGTGCGGTTGGCCAGCAGCTCGGCCTCGATCTTCAGCGCCAGCAGGTTCTGCGCGAGCTCGTCGTGGATTTCGCGGGCGATGCGTTTGCGCTCGCCTTCCTTGATCTGTTCGGCGTGCGCGGCCAGCAGGCGCAACTTCTCGTGGCTGGTCTGCAGCTTGGTCTGGCTGGCGCGCAGCTCGCGCGTCATCTCTTCGGCCATGCGCAGGGCGCTGCGGCGCGACGAGGCCAGCGTCTGGAACAGCGCATACAGCAGGGCGCTGGTGAGGCCGGCGGCGAAGGCGGCCAGCCACGGATAGTACATGTCGAAGCGGGTCAGCAGCGCGGTGCGCGCAATGCTGAAATCGGCGCGCCACACGCGTTCGTTGAATTCGATCGGCAGGCTGGCCGAGAACACGCTGCCGTCGTCGCGCGGCGGCGCCGGCTGCGGGCGTTCCAGCGTGGCCATGCTGTCGTACAGGATGGCCAGCGGCGGCGCTTCGCCCGGCTCGGGCGCCAGTTCGGTCAGCTCGGTGATCACCAGGCGCACGCCCTGGACCGGAAATTCGTCGAGGGCGCCGGCCACCAGCGGGGTAATGCCGAAGCCGATGCCGGCCGAGCCGACATACGCGATGCGGCGCTGCTCCACGCTGGCGGTGGGCAGGTCGCTGCGGTAGACCGGGATGCGCAGCGCCAGTGCGCTCTGGTTGGGTCCCGGGAGCAGTGCGATGCGGGTGCCCGAGGCGCTGATCCTGCCGCTGTCGCGCGCATCGGCCAGCACGCGCCGGGTCGCGCCGCGCGCTTCCAGGTCCAGGCCCAGCTTGTCGAGCAGCGCCGGCGGCAGCGGCTCCATGTAGACCAGCACCGTGTACGTGTCGCGCGCGGCGTCGGGCAGCAGCGGCGCGAAGTGGCGCACGCCGCGCCGCGCCAGGCGCGCCTGCAGTTCGTCGTTCACCGCCGGCAGCTCGTGGGCGCGCACGGTGCGCGCATGGTTGATCACGATGATGCCGGGGAAGTTGCGCGCGATGTCGAGCTGCGCCACGTACTGGCGAAAGCCGTCCGAGGTGGTGTCCGGATGCGAGCGGAACAGCCCGGCCACGCCGCGCAGCACGTCGCTGTAGCTCTTGATGTGGGTGTCGATGTTGTATTGGGCGGTGCGCGCCATGGCGCGAAAGCGGGTGCGCGCATCGCTCTCGATCGCCTCGGCGGTCGCGAAATAGCTGGCCGCCCCGAGCGCCACCGACAGCAGCACACCCGTGAGCACGGTGGCTGGTGCGGACATCCCGGATGGGCGTTCTGGCATCATCGATCGGCTTTCGCGAAGGCGGCGCCAGGCGGCACCGGACATTGCCAAGCTTAGCAAGGTGAGGGAGGAGGGCAGCTAGCAGCTTTGCTAGGTTGGACAAACGTGCCGGGCGGCAGGTATGAAAAAAATCCCGCCACGGGTATGCGGGGCGGGATCTCTTGCGCTGGCTCAGGCTTTGGCTGCGGTTTGAAATGGTGGTCGGCGATGTTCATGTGCCGGTTGAACGCGTTGGCGGCACAGCCGCCAACCCTACGGCATCCTGGGAAGCGCATTCGCGCATGGCCCGCGCCGCGAGGTAGGGTTGACGGGTCTCCCGTCAACGCGTTCAACCAGGGCGTGCCCTGTCGCGATGCTGTCTGCGGTTTGAAACGGTGGTCGGCGATGTTCATGTGCCGGTTGAACGCATTGGCGGCACAGCCGCCAATCGTACGGGCATCCTGGGAAGCGCATTCGCGCATGGCCCGCGCCGCGAGGTAGGGTTGACGGGTCTCCCGTCAACGCGTTCAACCAGCACGTGCCCTGTCGCGATGCTGGTGGCGATTCGAAACGGTGGTCGGCGATGTTCATGTGCCGGTTGAACGCGTTGGCGGCACAGCCGCCAATCGTACGGGTATCCTGGGAAGCACATTCGCGCATGGCCCGCGCCGCGAGGTAGGGTTGACGGGTCTCCCGTCAACGCGTTCAACCAGGGCGTGCCCGGTCGCGATGCTGTCTGCGATTCGAAACGGTGGTCGGCGATGTTCATGTGCCGGTTGAACGCGTTGGCGGCACAGCCGCCAACCCTACGGCATCCTGGGCAGCACATTCGCGCATGGCCCGCGCCGCGACGTAGGGTTGACGGGTCTCCCGTCAACGCGTTCGACCAGGGCGTGCCCGGTCGCGATGCCTGCACTGGCTGGACGCGTGGACGGGCAAGCCGTCCACCCCACGATCGCATCGCCGCCGCGATGGATCAGTTGAAACTCAGGCCGCTGTTACTGGCGTTGCCCACCTTCTTGCCCTTCAGGTCGATCGTGAAATGGTCGCTCGGCTTGGCCGAGCCGAGACCCTTGAAGATTGCGAACACCTGCTTGAACTGGTGCTGGAACGGCACGTGCACCGGGTTCTGGTCGGATGGCTTGTCGCCCACCTTGAGCATTGCCGCCGGTGCGCCCGGGAAGGCGGCCATCAGCACCTTGTACTGGTTGACGCGCTGTTGCCCCATATCGCGCAGCGCCAGTTCGCCAGCGTACACGGTGCGGTGGAAGTCGCCATAGAAATCGTAGGCCGACAGGGCGGCGAAGTCGTCCAGGCGCAGGCCGGCGGCGGCGGCCAGCCGTTCGGCGCTGGCGGTGGCTGCGGCCCAGTCGGTGGCCAGGGTGGCGGCGGCGACCGAAGCGCCGGCCGGCGTGCCGCTGGCGGCGCAGGCGGCCGTCAATGGCACCACGCCCGGTGCGTCCTTCAGTTGCGCCAGCGTCACGCGCGTCTGCAGCTGCGACAGGATCAGCATCTGCCTGCCGTTCAGGCCCATGGCGGCTTCCTTCATCTCGCACGGCCAGTATTCGTCCATGAAGCGCAGGCGCGACAGCTCGCCGAAGTATTGGTGGGTGTATTCGCCGTAGGAACGGGTGTCGAGGATGTCGCGCTCCCATTGCTTGCTGGCGCTGGTGCCGGCCAGGTAGTCGTTCTCGACCACGTAGTGCGGGAACAGTTCGGCGAAGCGCGGCACGGTGGTCAAGGGCATGGTCTGGACGTCGATCGTGTCCTGGTCCTTGTACGTGATGACCTTGTAGGCCGCGCCGTACACGGCCAGCGATGGCGACTGCACGTTGACCAGGTAGTTGCCGCCCGCATCCTGGTGGTCGTTGGTGCCGTTGAAGTGCATGTGGCCGCCCACGTGCAGGCGCAGGCCGGTCGCGGCGACGGCGTTGGCGACCGTGGCGTCGGGCACACGTGCGGTCTGGAAGGCGCCCGGCTTGAATACCGCCTTCATGGCCTCGGTCTGGTTTGCGTAGAAGTCCATGGTCGGATAGTGCGAGAACGCCATCAGCTGCTTGCCCTGGGCCTTGGCGCGCGCGGACACCGACTTGATGTAGTCCATCAGGTGCATCTTGTGGGTGATGACCTTGTTCCAGCCGGCGTTGCCGGCGCCGTCGTAGCCCTTGAAGTCGTGCGGATTGGCCGGATCGAAGCGGGCGTTCGGCACGAATACATTGGCGTCGATCGACAGCAGCCACAGGCCCGGCACCGGTTCGACCAGGTAGGTGCTGTCGATCATCGACGTGCAACGGGTGTAGGCCTTGCCCAGCTTCGCTTCGCCGGCCGCCCGGTAGGCCCCGCCCGAGCCCTCGGCGCAGATCTCGAATTCGCGGTTCTTGAGCGCGGCCTGGGCGAGTGCTTCCTTGTAGCTGTATTTGCCGCTGGCTGGCTTGCTGAACGGCGTTTCCCACAGCAGGTCGGCCTTGCTCGGCATGAAGCCGAATTCGCCCAGCTTGGTCATCAGCTTTTCGTAGCCTTGTTCCATCAGCTGGTCGGTGCAGATGACGGTCGGATCCTTGGCCACGCAGGCGGCGTTGCTGGTGGCGTAGACCTTCTGTTCCTTGCCGTCCTTGGTGAGGAAGTCGTTCTTGCCCGCTTCCATGTCGTCGTACGGCTCCACCGGATCGTGGTTGCCTGGCGCCAGGAAGAAGCGCATGCCCTTGGCCTGGTAGGCCTTCATGATCTCGGCGATGCCGTCGGTGTTCATCGGTTGCGCGTCGTCGGTGTAGTCACCCGGCAGCGCGACCACGCGGATGCCCTTGGCGTAGGCATCGTCCAGCGCGGCGAAGAAGGCGAAGTAGTTTTCGTTGAACAGGCGCGTCGAGGTCAGCTGCGCGTACATCGTGCGGATGGTGGCGTTGCGGCCGTCCTTGGTCGGGATGCCGGAGAACTGGGCGTTCTTGAAGTCGCCGTAGACATTGTGGAAGTGGACGTCGCTCATGAAGGCCACCGGCGTGCTGACCGGCGCCGGCGCCGGATCGGGCGCCTGTACCGGCGGCGTCGGCGTGGCCTGGATGGGGTCGGAAGGATCGCCCGGGCTGCAGGCGGACAGCAGCAGGGACAGCAGCAGCAGGGACGGCAGCAGGAGGGACGGTGGGGCTGGCGACAACGCGGCGGCGCGGGTCGGGATCATGCGGATCATGCGGGACTCCATCAACAGGGATGGGCGGCATGTTGACAGCGTTGCATGACAGGGTTGTTACAACCGGGCCGGAGCGTTACTTAACGTGCGCGGCAACAGGGTAAATCGCTGGCCTGAAAACGTCGTTCCCGCGCAGGCGGGAACCCAGGTTTGCACGAGCACCACTGCAGTCAATCGCAGTGGCTGCGCAACGAACTTGGGTTCCCGCCTGCGCGGGAACGACGAACTCCAGGTGGCTGGATGGAACGGCGCCAGGCGTTGCTGACGACGTGCGGCTTACTTGCCCCAGCTGTCCTTCAGCGTGGTGACCCGGTTGAACACCGGCTTGCCCGGCTGCGAATCCACGCGGTCAGCCACGAAGTAACCGTGACGCTCGAACTGGAAGCGCTGGTCCGCCACCGCATCCTTCATGCCCGGCTCCAGGTAGGCGGTGATGGTCTCGAGCGCATTCGGATTGAGCACGGCCTTGAAATCCTTGCCGCCGGCGTCCGGCTGCGGGTCGGTGAACAGGCGGTCGTACAGGCGCACTTCGGCTTCGAGCGCGCTGGCCGCACTGACCCAGGTGATGTTGCCCTTGACCTTGTAGTTGTCGGCGCCCGGCGTGCCCGACTTCGAATCCTCGAAGTACTTCACGCGCACGGCCGTGACCTTGCCGTCGGCATCCTTGTCGAACCCGGTGCATTCGACCACGTAGCCGTACTTCAGGCGCACGCGCGCGCCCGGCTGGTCGCCCTGCGGCGGGGTGAAGCGGAAGTAGCCCTTGGTCGGGGTTTCCATGAAGTCTTCCTGCTCGATCCACAATTCGCGGGTGAACGGGAAGGTGCGCTTGCCCATCTCCGGGTGGTGCGGGTGCACTGGGGACGAGCATTCATGGGCTTCGCCCTCGGGGAAGTTCTCGACGATCAGCTTGAGCGGACGCAGCACGGCGATCGCGCGCGGCGCCTTCGGATCGAGGTCGTCGCGCAGCGCGCCTTCCAGCGTGCCCATGTCGATCCAGCCGTCCGCCTTCGACACGCCGATGCGTTCGCAGAACAGCTGGAGCGATTCAGGGGTATAGCCGCGGCGGCGCAGGCCGACGATGGTCGGCATGCGCGGGTCGTCCCAGCCGGTCACGGTGCCGTCGTCGACCAGCGCGCGCAGTTTGCGCTTCGAGGTCACCACGTAGGTGAGATTCAGGCGTGCGAATTCGTACTGGCGCGGCACCGGCTTCTTGAAGAAACCGCCCTCGGCCAGCGTCGCGACCAGCCAGTCGTAGAACGGGCGGTGGTCCTGGAATTCCAGCGTGCACAGCGAATGCGTGATGTTCTCCAGCGCGTCCGAGATCGGGTGCGTGTAGTCGTACATCGGATAGATGCACCAGGCGTCGCCGGTACGGTGGTGGTGCGCATGGCGGATGCGGTACAGGGCCGGATCGCGGTTGGTCATGATCGGCGAGGACATCGCGTCCTCGCTCATCTTGGCGCGCAGGATGTGTTCGCCGTCCTTGTACTTGCCGGCCTTCATGTCGCGCAGCAGCTGCAGCGATTCGGCGGCAGGGCGGTCGCGGAAGGGCGAGTTGGTGCCCGGCGTGCCGAAGTTGCCGCGGTTCTTCGCCATCTCTTCGGCGCTCTGGCTGTCGACATAGGCGTGGCCCTGCTCGATCAGGTACTCGGCCATCGTGTACAGCTGGTCGAAGTAGTCGCTGGCGTAGTACAGGTGTTCCTCGCCGTCGCGTTGCCACGAGAAACCGAGCCACTTCACGCTGTCCATGATGGTGTCGACGTATTCCTGGTCTTCTTTTTCCGGGTTGGTATCGTCGAAACGCAGGTGGCACAGGCCACCGTAATCGCGCGCCAGCCCGAAGTTCAGGCAGATCGACTTGGCGTGGCCGATGTGCAGGTAGCCATTCGGCTCCGGCGGGAAGCGGGTGATCACCGACGGCAGGCCGTCGCGCGCGTGGGTGCCGGCGGCCAGGTCGGATTCGACGATGGCCCGCACAAAGTTCGACGACGGTGCATTGCCCGGCGCCGGGGTATTCTTGTCGTTGCTCATGAAAAATGTTCTGGAAGGGAAGTATCGGGCATTTTACCGTACCCGGAGCGCTCCCGGCATGCCGCTCGCGGGCAGCCGCGCCACGTCCGCCGTTTTCTATAGGATAATCTCGCTTTTATCGTTTTGCGGCCGCGGCCGGGAGAGTTTCTGTTGGAAAATTTATACGCGATCCTCGGTGTTGCCCCGAACGCCGGCGACGACGAGATCAAGAAGGTCTACCGCTCGCTGGCCATGCGCTACCACCCGGACCGCAATGGGGCGCCGGGTGCGGAGGCGCGCTTCAAGGCCGTGACCAAGGCCTATGAAGTGCTGTCGGACCCGGTCAGGCGCGCTGAGTACAACCAGAGCGTCAACCACCGCATCGTGCTCGACGCCGAGGCCGAAGCCTTCGAACTGTGGCGTTCGGTATTCGCGCTCAATGGCGTCAATGTCGCCCACTGAGTAACGCATTGCGCTGCCGGCGCACCGGGTCTCGCCCGATACCACGGCCGCATCACCATCTACAGGATAGAACATGAAACACGTACATCCCGAATTCTCTTTCCAGTCGCGTGAGCTGGAAGGCCAGATCGAGGGCACCCTGGGCGACCCGCCCAACCGCAAGAACTACGACATGATGGTCGGCGCGCTGGTGGCGGAATACGCCGACGGCGGCGGCATCGACGACGTCAACATGATGGCGTTCGCGCTGGTCGACAAGATCCGCTTCCTCGACGCCAAGGGCCTGATGCGCGAAGCGGCCGACTATGCCGACGGCGACCCTGCGCGCGTGTTCGCGATGGCCGAATGCACCGGTGACGACGGCAAGGCCATGTACGAAGGCATGACCGCCAACTTCCCGGAGCTGGCGCGCCAGGCCATCATCACCGCCTTCCTGTTCAAGAACCAGGGTCGCTGGGTCGACGACGACCAGTCGCTCGAGCAGCTCGGCCGCGATGACGACGGCGATGACGACGACATGGAAGACGGCGCCGCGACCGACGATTTCACCCAGCTGTTCGACGAAGGTGACCGCGATGAGCGATGACAACACCCAATACCTGCCGGCGCTGACCAAGCAGGTCGGCGAACTGGTGCTGGCCGGTTCGCTCGACCACGCCGAAGAGGTGTTCTCGAAAACCGCCGACGAGCATGGCGACTACGCCGTGGCCCAGGTGCTGACCGAGCTGCCGCCGCAAGTGACGGCCCTGCACCTGTCGGGCTTCGATGGCGCCAAGACGTCGCTGGCAACCATGCTGGTGCCGCCCAAGGCCTGGGCCGACAGCCTGGCGTATATCGCCGCGACCTGGCCGGACAACATGATCGAGGACGATCCCGAGCGCATCGCCGAGAACCTGTTCAACCACGTGCATGGCGTGGTCTACGCGCAGGACGACGAGGAACGCCGCAACGAGCTGCTCGACGCCGCATCGGCTACCGACCACGGCGCCACCGTGTTCGCGATCCTGTGGTCGCTGGCGCCGAAGGAGATCCTCGAAGTGGCTGGCGAGATCATCGCCAAGGGCCGCTACGTGAGCGGCCAGACCAGCGCCGACAGCGACATCGTGCCGCTGGCGATCGACCTGGCCAAGGCCAGCGAAGATGGCTGGGAGCGTTCGCTGCTCGAGCTGTTCCCGGAATTTCGCCACAGCGCCGAGATGGCCGAGATCGAGCTGCCCGACGATCCGGATGAAGAATCCGAATTCATGCAGCGCTCGACCCGCGATCTGCTGCTGCGTCTGCGCAAGCAGGTGCCGTCGGTACGCAGCCGGCCGGCGCGCGGCCCGCGCCGCAGCATGGGCACGGACATCTTCTCGTGACGGTCGCCGTGAAGTCGAGCTTGCCGGCGCTCGTCATCGAACAGCCGCCGCGCCTGGTGCGCGCGATCCGGCTGCTGCCGAGCGAAGCCACGCCGGACGAAGCGGCGATCCTGGCCGACGAGTTGTCGGGAGTAACCGCGATGGTGGCCGAGAAGTTCACCAACGACCGCACCGCGGAAGGGATCCAGCGCGCGCTGCTGCTGACCGTCGGCGGCGTGTCGCTGGGGCTGGAAGCGCTGATCCAGACCGAGACCGAGGGCGACCTCGATGCGGTCGACATCCTGATCGGCGAGGGTGCCGAGCACGCGTTCCAGGCGGGTTTCCGCCTGATCCGCGAACTGGCCGCGCTGCCCGAGGACAGCCTGGTGAGCGAGTACGACAACGATCCGGTGTATGCGCAGCGGCGCCTGAAGGAGCTGTTCGTCGATATCTGCACTGCCGATCCGGGCGAATCCTGGACCGGCTACGAGCGCTACCTGGGCCAGCTCGAGCAGCGCAAGTCGGTGCAGGAGATCGTGCGCGCGGCCGAATGGCTGCGCGCCAACCACTACGAAGGCCCGGTCAAGGATCCCGACCTGAACGCCGAGGGCGTGATCGCGATGGCGATCATCTTCGCGGTGGAGGGCGGGGCGCGCATCACGGCGCGCACCGGCCAGCGCGAATTCGAGCGCTTCGTCAAGGCGGTGCGCAAGCACCGGCCCGACTTCGAGGCCGGCTGGGCCGAGCTGATGGCGCGCATTCCGGCGGCGCACCAGAAGGTGGTCGCCCAGCGGATCGATAACTACCGCCAGACCTGCACCGTGCTGCAGCAGATCGCCACCCCGGCCAGCATGGCGCAGCTGTTCACCGAGATGGAAAACTACGCCGGATCGGAGCTCGATCCCGAGTACCCGTGAACGGCCTGCCGGACGCGTCGCGCGCGCGGATCGCGTCCGGCAGCCCGGCGTTCCGGCGCATCAACCGTGCGATGGCGTTCGGCGGCTTCTCGACCTTCGCGCTGCTGTACTGCGTGCAGCCGCTGATGCCGCTGCTGGCCCATGACTTCGGCCTGTCGCCGGCGCAGAGCAGCCTGGTGCTCTCGAGCGCCACCGCCATGCTGGCGCTGGCGCTGCTCGGTTCGAGCAGCGTGGCCGACCGCTTCGGGCGCAAGCCGGTGATGGTGGCCTCGATGGTCAGCGGCGCGGTGCTCACGCTGCTGTCGGCATTCACCTTCGACTATGTGCAGCTGGTGGCGGTGCGGGCGCTGATGGGGCTGCTGCTGGGCGGCCTGCCGGCGGTCGCGATGGCCTATCTGAGCGACGAAATCGAACCGGCTTCGCTCGGCCTGTCGATGGGCATGTACATCAGCGGCAGCGCGTTTGGCGGCATGAGCGGGCGCGTGATTTCCGCCGTCATCAGCGACTTCGGGTCGTGGCGCATCGCTTGCGGCCTGCTGGGCGCGGCCGGGCTGTACGCGGCCTGGGAATTCTCGCGCAGCCTGCCGCCGTCGCGCCATGCCGGCCTGGCGCCGGCGCGCGGGCCAGGGTTCATCGACGGCCTGCGCGTCCACTTGCGCGATCCGGGCCTGCCATGGCTGTTCGCGTTGCCCTTTTTGCTGATGGGGGCATTCGTGAGCATCTACAACTACATCGGCTACCGGCTGCTGGCGCCGCCGTTCGGGCTGCGCCAGAGTGCGGTCGGCCTGTTGTCGCTGCTGTACCTGCTCGGCATCTTCAGCGCGATGTGGGCCGGCAAGCTGGCCGACCGCCTGGGCCGGCGCAACGTGCTGTGGCTGGTGATGGGCGTCATGATCGCGGGGCTGCTGGTGACACTGGTGGATTCGGTGATCGCGGTGGTGCTGGGCGTGGGCCTGGCGACCTTCGGCTTCTTTGCCGCGCATTCCGTGGCCAGCAGCTGGGTCGGACGGCGCGCGCAGGCGCCGCAGGCGCTGGCGTCGGGTATCTACCTGTTCTTCTACTACCTGGGATCGAGCGTGGTGGGGTGGTTTGCCGGCTATGTATATGAACACTGGGCCTGGCCCGGCGTGGTGGCGTTGCTGGCCGCGGTCCTGGGCGTGGCGCTGGCGATTGCATTGAAGTTGCGTACGCTGGCGCCGGTGAAGCAGGGCGAGGCCTGAGTACAGGATCAAAAAAAAACGCCACGCGGCAAGCGTGGCGTTTTTGTTTCAGCGCGCTGCGATCAACGGCGTGCGGCGCGGTTGATTGGCGGGCGCGGTGCGCCGGCGCTCTTGCCGAGGTGACGGAAGGTGATCCGGCCCTTGGACAGGTCGTACGGCGACATTTCGAGGCTGACCTGGTCGCCAGCGATGATGCGGATGTGGTTCTTGCGCATCTTGCCCGAGGTGTAGGCGATCAGTTTGTGGCCGTTGTCGCAATCGACGCGATAGCGGGAATCCGGCAGGACTTCAGCAACGACGCCATTCATTTCAATGAGTTCTTCTTTTGCCATGATGGGCTCCGGTAGGGTAAATGTTTAAAATACGGGCCGGTCCGGCACGGCGGGACTGGCACTTGCGGCCTGCGGGCAGGCGGCGAATCAGGGTAGGACTGCGCAGTCGACCGGCACTGCATTAGTACGGAAAAAGCCTGCACGATCGCAGGCTTCGATTCTGGATGAAACGTGCTTCGTTCGGGCCGCGGTGCGTCGTGCGCATGCTGCGCGGCGTTGGTGGTGAGGCGCGGCAGCGGCCAGCGTGAACACCATATGGAGGGTAAGCAAGCGATTTCAAGTGCTGGCGAATCTTCCGACAGCCATGAGTATAGCACATCGCCGGTATGGTCATCCCGAGGGGTATGGCTGAGTGTTGCGTAAGCGCATGCGTGGTCGCGCACGGCACAACAATTTCCGAGCATGACAATTGCATAAGACCCCTATAATCTGAACATTTCCGGATCCGGCGTCCGGCCCATTCACTTGCCCATGGACCCCGTGACCACCGCAACCGACGCGTTCGACTATGAAGCCGCCCTTGGCGCCTGCGCACGGGGCGACCGCCAGGCGCTGCGGCGCCTGTACGACCAGGAGAGTGCGCGGCTGCTGGGCGTCGCCCTGCGCATCGTGCGCGAGCGCCAGACCGCCGAAGACGTGCTGCACGACGCCTTTGTCAGCATCTGGACCCGCGCGGACAGCTTCGACGCCACCCGCGGATCCGGGCGCGGCTGGATGTATACCGTGGTGCGGCACCAGGCGCTGGACGCGGTGCGCACCGGTGCGCGCGATGTGGCGGCGGACGACGAAGACGTCGATGCGCTGGAGGAGGCCGGTACCGGCATCCAGGACGCGTTCGAACTGCGCCAGGATATGGGGCGCTTGCAGGACTGCCTGACCCTTCTGGACCCCGCCAAGCGCAACAGTATCCTGTACGCCTATGTGGACGGCTTTTCGCATAGCGAAATCGCCGAGCGGCTCAAGTCGCCGCTGGGGACGGTAAAGGCCTGGATCAAGCGCGGCATGAGTGCGCTGCGGGAGTGCATGGTATGAGCGCGCCACGCGACCCGTGGGACCTGGCCGGCGAATATGTGCTGGGCACGCTGAGTGCGGCGCAGCGCCGTGACGTCGAGGCTGCGCTGCCGCGCGACGCGACGCTGCGTGCGGCGGTCGGCTACTGGGAAGAGCGCCTGCTGCCTTTGACCACGCTGACGGAACCGGTCACGCCGCCCGCGGCGCTGTGGGCGCGTATCGAGCGCAGCCTGCCTGTACCTATCCCTGTCGCCGGCACGGCCGGGACGGGCTGGTGGGAGCGCCTCGGCCTGTGGCGCAGCCTGGCCGCCGGCGGTTTCGCCGCCGCCGCGATCATGGCGGCCGTGGTCGGCATCCGCCTGCACGACGCCGGCCAGCCGCGCTACATGGTGGTGCTGGCCACGCCGCAGAACGCCTCGCCCGGCTGGGTGCTGAAGATGGTGAACGACGACACGGTCCGCCTCGAACCGCTGGTGCGCACCGACGTCCCGGACCAGCGCGCACTGCAATTGTGGACAAAAGCCGACGACTGGTCCGGCCCGGTCTCGCTGGGCCTGGTCAAACCGGGCGAAACGGTCGAAGTCAAGCTGGCCAACCTGCCGAAGGTGGTACCGAACCAGCTCTTCGAAATCACCCTCGAGCCCGCCGCCGGTTCCCCACTCAACCGCCCAACCGGCCCCATCCTCTACATCGGCCGCGCCATCGCCCTATAGCCATCCTGCAAGCAACCTATTCAGCGTCAAAATTAATGAGGGTCAGAGTCGAATTGTTTGACAACTTCATTAAATCAATTACCCAATAATTCGACTCTGACCCTAATTATTGAGCAATTGATCGAAAATTAATGAGGGTCAGAGTCGAATTGTTTGGCAACACCAGAGAGTTGCTTATTAATTCGACACTGACCCTCATTGTTTTCGGGCCTTTTGGCATGAAATTTGATTCGATCTGGAATTAGATTTAGCTGTGGAATAAAATTGGGGCGTAATCGTCGTTCAAGTACTGAAAACACGCGAGGGTCAGCGTCGAATTGCCGAGCAACTTTGAAAGTTGCCGAATAATTCGACTCTGACCCTCATTAATTTTCAAGAGTGTAATGGAAATGAACTTCGGGTCAGGGTCAAATTGATAAGAGCACGAAGGTTATTTCTCAATAATTCGACGCTGACCCTCATTGTGGGGTTAGCGGAGCCAGATGGCGATGTCGCGCAGGCCGGGGGTGCCGGTGCCGATGATGGACGTGGCCGGGGTGGTGGCGCCGTTGATCGGGGTGGCGGCGCCGGTGGTCAGGTCGATGCGGTACAGCGAACTCGGGCCATTGGCGGCAGTGCGCAGGGTGGCCAGGGACAGGCCGTTGGCGCCGCCGCCGATGTCGAAGCCGTTGTCGCCGGCGATCGTCATGCCGAGCGCGCCGACGTTGACCAGAGTGCCGTCGTTTGGCGGGTTCTGCAGCGCCAGTACGCTGCTCGCGCCGTCGATGTCGAACAGCTGGGTCGCACTCGCGTTCGGGATGCTGTTGGTGTAGGCCGCGGCCGTCACCATCGGCGCCACGCCGGTGCGGTTGAGGGCGCCGTCGGTCGTGGTGGCGCCGGTGTCGACGTTGATGCGCAGGCTCTGGCCGGTGTTGCCGATCACGCGCAGGCGGTCGGCCACCGGGTTGAAGTCGACCGCGAACGCGGTGCCCTGGATGCCGGTGTACGGGGCGGTCGTGTCGGCCGGATCGGCGGCCAGCGTCGCTTTCAGCGTGGTGGCGCCGGTGGCGGCGTCGATCGTCAGGATGCGCCCGGTCGACGTCAGGCCATACAGCAGGTTGTCTTTCGGGCGCACGTCGATGCCGAGCAGGGTTTCGCCACCGTTCAGGCCGGCCAGCGCGACATTGAAATCGATCGTGTTCGGAGTGGCCGGCTTGAAGCCGACCAGGCGGTTATCGTCGCGCAGGCCGAGCACGGTCGGCGTATTGCCGCCGCGCAGTGCGAGGCCGCGCAGGTTTTCGCTCACGCCAATCGCGCCGACCAGCGTCGCCGCATTCGCGCTCGCACCCAGGTTCACGCTGTACAGGTTGCGCGCGCCGCCAACCGTCGCCAGCATGTAGCCCGTATTGGTGCGCGGGTCGATGTCGAAGCCATTCGCGCTGCCGATGCTCACGCCGAGCGGCACCGGCATCGCCAGCGTGCCGTCGTTTGGCGGGTTCTGCGTGTACAGCGTCGAATTGACACTGTCGATGGCGTACAGCGTGGTGGCGCCGGTGCCGGCGAACGCGTTGGTATACGCCGACGCCGTGATCGCGGTCGTCGCCGCGCCGCCATTGATGTTGCCGTCGGTCGTGGTGGCGCCGGTGTCGACATTGATGCGCAGGCTCTGGCCGCTATTGCTGACGATGCGCAGGCGGTCGGCGACCGGGTTGAAGTCGACGCCGAAGTCGGTGCCGGCCAGTGCGGTGAACGGGGCGCTGGTATCGGTCGCATCCGCGCTCAGGGTCGACTTGGCCGTGGCGGCGCCGGTCGTGGCGTCGATCGTGTACAGGCGGCCGCCCGAGCCGACGCCATACAGCATGCCGTCGCGTGGCCGGATGTCGATGCCGATCAGGATTTCGCCGTTCTGCAGGCCGGTCACCGCCACATTGCTGCGGATCGTGCCGGGCGCGGTGCGGTCGAACGAGACCAGGCGGTTGCTGGCGGTCAGTGCAATCACGTCGCCGACCGTAGCCGCTGGCGGCGGCGGGGTGGCGCCAGGGGGCGTCGCGTTGCTGTGGCTGCTGCTACCGCCGCAGGCCGCCAGGGCCAGGGCAATCGAGGAAACCAGAACGAGGTTGGCAAGGCGTGGGTGGGTCATGGCGCGTCTCCGTAGTAAAAAGTGTCCAGGGGACATCGTCGGCGAGGCTCGGCAACGATGTTGGCACTTGTACTACGCGCAGGAATGACGAACGGATGCACCTGTGCGCAAAAATAGTTATACGAACGCTTGCCGGACGCGCGGGCCAAGCGATGCCACCTGGAACGCACTGGATTTGTCCCGTAGCCCGGCCCTAAAAGAAGCTTGATAAACGCCGTGCGCGTCCTAAGCTGAATATCTCCAGCGGAATCCCGCATCATCTTCAAGGAGGAAACCATGCTGCAACGAACCGACATCCAGAAACGCTTCAGCCACGTCCAGCAGGTCGTCAACCAGGCCCAGGAGGCACTGCGCAACGAGGGCAGTGTGCCGAGTGAAATTCGCGATTGCATGCAGAAACTTGCGGACGAGACCGACCGGGCGCAAAGCGTGATGCAATCGAATGACGAGTCAACCATGATTCAATGCATCGACGACCTCGAAGCCATCGGCGACGAAGCCAAGCGCGTGTGCACCAGCACCCGGCCATCGCCGCAAGTCCAGTCGGTCGTGGTGCGCGTGCACGACGAGCTGTCGAACCTGAAGCACCAGCTGCACTGATGTTCTAGAGCACACCCCGGTCGCGCAAGGCCGCGATCTGTTCCTCGCTCCTGCCCAGTACCTCGCGCAATACCGCGTCCGTGTGCTGGCCCAGCAGGGGCGGGGCCATTGCGCTGGTCGCCTGCGTGGACGACATCCGGATCGGGTTGCGCACCAGCGTCACCTGGCCGGCTTCCGGATGCGGCAGGTCGATCGCCATCGCACGGGCTTGCACCTGCGCGTTGGCGAATACTTCGCCAACATCGTTGATCGGTCCGCACGGCACCCCGCACGCTTCCAGCAGCGCAATCCATTCGTCGCGCGGCCGTTCCTTCACCATGTCGGCCAGCAGCGGCACCAGCACGTCGCGGTTCTGCACGCGCAGCGGATTGGTGGCGAAGCGCGCGTCGTGTGCCAGCGCAGGGCGTCCGCCGGCCTCGACGAATTTCTGGTACTGGCCGTCGTTGCCGGTGGCGACGATGATGTGGCCGTCGCTGCAGGCGAAGGTCTGGTACGGCACGATGTTCGCGTGCGCATTGCCCCAGCGTTTCGGCGGCTTGCCGCTGTTCAGGTAATTACTGCCGACATTGGCCAGCATCGCCACCTGGGTGTCGAGCAGCGCCATGTCGATGTGCTGGCCTTCGCCGGTGCGGTCGCGGTGGGTGAGAGCGGCCAGCACCGCGATCGTCGCATACATGCCGGTCATGAGGTCGGTCAGCGCCACGCCGGCCTTTTGCGGTCCGCCGCCCGGCAGGTCGTCGCGCTCGCCCGTGACCGACATCAGTCCGCCCATGCCCTGGATCAGGAAGTCATAGCCGGCGCGGTGCGCGTACGGACCGTCCTGGCCGAAGCCGGTGACCGAGCAGTAGACCAGGTCGGGCTTGATGGCCTTGAGCGTCGCGTAATCGAGGCCATAGCGCTTCAGGTGGCCGACCTTGAAATTCTCGAGCACGACGTCGCAATGCAGCACCAGCTCGCGCAGCAGCTGCTGGCCTTCGCTGCTGGCGATATCCACCGTGACCGAGCGCTTGCCGCGGTTCGCGGCCAGGTAATAGGCGGCTTCGCCGGTGTCGCGTCCTTCACTATCTTTGGCATACGGCGGACCCCAGGCGCGGGTATCGTCGCCGCTGCCGGGACGCTCGATCTTGATCACGTCGGCGCCCAGGTCGGCCAGGTTCTGCGAGCACCACGGACCGGCCAGCACGCGCGACAGGTCGAGCACGCGGAGGTGGCCGAGGGCCTTGGGAAGTGCGGATTGGGTCATGTCGGATCACTCGTTCAGCAGGCAAGGGCCGATTATAGCTGTCTGCTTTCGATGATCCGCCGGCGACGCCGGCCCGGCGTACGGGCCGGCGCGCCTGACTGGATGATGCACTGCGAGCGTGCGCCCGGCGCGACGCTCACCTGCCGGGCCCATGGTGCGGGTAGCAGCAGCCCCGGCGCAATGGCGATCAGCACGCACCGCCTGGATCACTTGCGCGACTTGGCCACTTCCTGGCTGTCGCCGCCGGCCACGTGCTGCCGTCCCGCGGCCTCCTGTTCCAGCGCGCACCGTTCGGCCCGATGTGCACTGCGCAACTCGACGAACCGGCGCAGCGCGTCGTCCAGCTTCGGCATCAGCACGCCACGCTCGCTGTGCAGCGCCGCGAAGGCGGGACGGGCCGCGACAAAACCGCATTCGGCGGCCGGACGCTCGACCAGGCTGGCCGCATCGATCCCGGCCGCGGCGGCGGCGCGGCGCGCCAGTTCGGCCCAGGTCACGGCGCCGCCGTTGGCCAGGTGCCAGATGCCGGCTTCGCGGTCGACCGCGAGGTCGAGGCAGGCGTGCACCAGGTCGGGCACATGGGTCGGCGAGACCGTCAGGTCGCTGGCGGCGACGAACGGTTCGCCGCGTTCGAGCGCGTCGAGCGCGTGGGTCACGAAGTTGTGCGTGTCCCACGGTCCGAAGAACGCGCTGGTGCGCACGACCAGCGCGCCCGGATGGCTTTCCAGCACCGCGCGCTCGGCGTCGCGCTTGCTCGCGCCGTACACGTTGAGCGGCGCCGCGGCATCCGATTCGACATATGGGCGATCCTGGGCGCCATCGAAGACCAGGTCGCTCGAGAAGGTGGTCAGGTGCGTCCCGTGGCGTGCACAGGCCTCGGCCAGCAGCGCCGCGCCCAGGGTGTTTTCACGCCGGCAGCGTTCGGCATCGTGTTCGGCCTCGTCCACCCGCACGTAGCCGCAGGTATTGATCACGGCCCATGGCCGGTAATGGCCCAGTGCGCGCTCGATCGAGGCGGCGTCGGCGATATCGAGGTCGTGGCGCGACAGCAGGCGGTGCGTGAGGTTGCGCTGGGTGCAGACGCGGGCGAATGCCTGGCCCAGCGTGCCGCTGGCCCCCAGGATCAGGATCGGCGCCGCGTCGGTGCCGACCAGCAGGTGGCCGTCGGACGAGATCGACGCCAGGGCGTCCGGCGTCGCCACCGGCGGCGAGCACACGAAGCGGCCCGGGCGGCGCCACCAGCCCTGCGCGCGCAGGACCGGGTGCGACAGCGGCGTGCCGTCCGAAAGTTCGCGCATCATCTTCGCCAGCGCGGTCGGACGCGGCAGCGGCGAGCGCACGTCGAGCGGCCCCGGTTCGTAGTAGCCGCGGTTGGTGGTGACGAGGCTGTTCCAGTCGAACGAACCCAGCAGCGACCACACCGTCACGGCGCGCACGTTGGCGCCATTGTCGCGCGCCTGCTGCGCCGCTTCCCAGATCTCGAGCAGCCAGCGCAGCTGGTCTTCGCGGTTGGCGTCGATGTGGGCCTCGGTGACGGCCAGCGGGATGCCGTAGCGTTCCCAGATTTCGCCCAGCAGGGGCGCGATGCCCGGCGTCGGCGTGGCCAGCACGCGCGAGGCTTCGACGTCGGCGCAGGGGATGCCGTCGGCGACGCCGCGGTGGTGTTCGGGATAGCGCTCCGGGCGGTGGTCGAGCCAGCGCTCGCTGGTAACGTAGTAATTGACGCCGATGATGTCGGGCGGGCAGGGATTGTCGCGGAACCAGAGGAATTCGGCGGCGTCGATGCCGGTGCGCAGCAGGTAATCCCAGAGCGCGTGCTCGGGGCCGACCATCCCGCACAGCAGGTCCCAGGCCAGCCAGCGCCGTTCATTGTAGAACTCGGCGATATGGGCCAGCGGGGACGTGCTGTAGGTCTTGCCGAGGTCGTCGGTCTGCACCAGCTTGGCCTGCGGATTGACGGCGCGGATGGCGCGCATCGACAGCACCACGGCGCGGCACTGGACCAGCAGCGCCTGGATGAAGGTGCGGTCGTCGCGGCCGTGCGGATACCACACGCCGTACAGCCCGGCGAAGCGGGCCGTGGTGCATGGTTCATTGACCGGGGTGTAGTACTCGAGCCATGGATAGCGCGCGGCGACGGCGCCGGCATATGCCGCCAGGTCGTCGGCGAAGCCCGGGTCGACCAGGCTCGTGTGGCGCGGGCCGCTGCCATGGTGGATCAGGCCGGCGATCGGCGTGATGCCGGCGTCGCGCAGGGCGGGCAGGCGCTCGTCGGGCCAGGACCAGTCGGCCTTGTCGAGCCCGTCCGGCGCGGTGCGTTCCCACAATACCGGGTAGCGGATTGCCCGGATGCCGAGTTCGGCGAAACGCCCGATGTCACAGGCGCGGCCATCGTGGCCGTTGCGTTCGAGCTGACTGAAGTACTCGTCGCGCACGCGGTTGACCGTGCACTCAAGTCCTCCCCATAGTTCCATCGAGCCATTCATATTTTTATTCATGCTTTGGAAAACTTATTTTGTTTGCAACATTTATCGGACAAAATTTCGGGCTTGCCCATCAACCGTTGACAGCACGCCTTCAACCTGCAACCATGCACCCCATGATTTTTTCGAAGACACATTTCAACCTGCTTTCCTGGTGGCGCCGCTGACAGCGCGCGGCCATGGAAAATGATGTGTCTTTCACTTTAACGCCGCCTCGATCCAGGTGGCGTCCATTCGTTGACGCAGGACGGTCGGGGCCTACAAGGAAACCCCGATGTCCCAGCAAACACCAGCCACTGCCAACCAGACCATCCTGACCGGCGACCGTCCGACCGGCCCGCTGCACCTCGGCCACTTTGTCGGCAGTCTGCGCGACCGCGTTCGCTACCAGCACGAATACCGCCAGTTCGTGATGCTGGCCGATTCCCAGGCGCTCACCGACAATATGGACGATTTGGGGAAGGTACACCGGAACGTCGTCGAAGTGGCGCTCGATTACCTCGCGGTGGGAATCGATCCCGCCAGGACCACGATCTTCATCCAGTCGCAGATTCCCGAGCTGACCGAGCTGACCTTCTATTACCTGAACCTGGTGACGGTGGCGCGCCTCGAGCGCAACCCGACCGTCAAGCAGGAAATCATCCTGCGCGGCTTCGAGCGCGACATTCCGGCCGGCTTCCTCACTTACCCGGCCAGCCAGGCCGCGGACATCACCGCCTTCAAGGCCAGCGTGGTGCCGGTGGGCGAAGACCAGATCCCGATGATCGAGCAGTGCAACGAGATCGTGCGCCGCTTCAACCGCGTGGTGGGCCGCGAGATCCTGGTCGAAGCCAAGGCGTTCGTGCCGGAAGTCGGCCGCCTGCCGGGCATCGACGGCAAGGCCAAGATGAGCAAGTCGCTGGGCAATACCATCAACCTGGGCGCCAGCCCGGACGAGATCCGCGCCGCGGTGAAAAACGTGTACACCGACCCGCTGCACCTGAAGGTATCGGATCCTGGCCATATCGAAGGCAATGTCGCCTTCACTTACCTCGATGCCTTCGATACCGACAAGGAAGGCCTGGCCGAGATGAAGGCGCACTACCAGCGCGGTGGCCTGGGCGACAGCATCGTCAAGAAGCGCCTGGAAGGCATCCTGCAGGAGATGCTCGAGCCGATCCGTACCCGCCGCGAAGAGTTCGCCAAGGACCCGGCCCAGGTCATGAAGATGCTGCAGGAAGGCACCATGCGTGCGCGCGAAGTGGCGGCCGCGACGACCGACGAAGTCAAGAAGGCATTGGGACTGTCCTACTTTTGACGGTATCGCCACACGATTCCTGAGGTAGCGCAAGCCGGGACACGCTTCGCTCTAGTGGCTTTAGAACTTTATTGGTGGCAAGCTTCGGGCTTGTTCACCGATAGGGGAGTCACCATGAGTCGAGGATTGCGTCTGACCGAGAAATGGATGCAGCGTGCGCTGTGGCTGGTTGCATTGGCGTTTGCCGGGTTTCTTGTCGGCCTGGGCGGCCTGGTCGTGCAGCACATGTCCGACGTCGAAGCGCCGCTGGGTGTCGAGCAGTTCATCGATCCGGCGCAAGCCAGCAAGCTGCGTGCGGCAAGCGAAGCGGCCCAGACGGCGACGGATGCGGCCAGGGAGCGGCGCGACCAGGCCCATCAGCAGCATGCGGTGGCGCAGTCCAACACCCGTTCGGCACGCGCCACGTTTGATAACTGGCTGGCGACGCGCCAGGCGACGGCGCGGCCCGAACGCGATGCCGAGCTGATCGCGCGCACCGAGGCACTCGACGAGCTCGAGCGCGTGGAGCGCGCCGCCCTGGCAGCGCAAGAGGCCGAAGACCAGATCTTGCTCGATGCATCCCAGGCACTTGCCCGGACCGCCCAGCAATGGGAGCAGCTCGAAGCGCCCGCGCGCGCAGCCTTGTATGAAGAAATGTCGGCACGCGAATTGCGCACATTTCTGTATCGGCTGGCCCTGACCCTGCCGCTGCTGCTGGTGGCAGGCTGGCTGTTCAAGCACAAGCGCAAGACGCGCAACTGGCCGTTCGCCTGGGGCTTCATCCTGTTCGCACTGTTCGCGTTCTTTTTCGAGCTGGTCCCGTACCTGCCCAGCTATGGCGGCTATGTGCGCTACATCGTCGGCATTGTCCTCACCGTCATCGCGGGCCGCTACGCGATCAATGCATTGCAAGCTTATCTGGCGCGCCAGAAGCAGGCCGAGGCGCTGCCCGACGCCGACCGGCGCCAGGGCATGCGCTACGACGTCGCCCACGCCCGCCTGGCCAAGGGCCTGTGCCCCGGCTGCGAGCGCCATGTCGACCTGAAGAGCGGCGACAACGATTTTTGCCCGCACTGCGGCATCGGCCTGTTCAACCGATGCGGCAGCTGTTCGGCCCGCAAAAACGCGTTCGCACGCTTCTGCTTCTCTTGCGGGACGGCGGCCAATACGACCCTTGCCGACTGATCAGTCGCGCAAATCGGCCGGCACCTTGCCGCCATTCGCGGCCAGCTTGTTCATGACCTGGCGATGCAGCCAGATGTTCATCCTGGCCGAATCGCTGGTGTCGCCGGTGTAGTTCAGTTCGGCCGCCAGTTCCTTGCGCGACTGCAGGCTGCTGTCCAGGCCGAGCAGCTTGAGCAGGTCGACGATCGAGCTGCGCCAGTTCAGTTGCTGGCCCGACGATTTGAGCATGTCGTTGAGAATCTGTTCCACGTCGACTTGCTGGACCGGTGCGGCAGCGGGTGCGGCGGCTGCTGGTGTTGCCGGTGCAGCGGCAGGGGCGGCCGGGGCCGGTGCGGCCGTTGGCGCCGCTGGTGCGGTGGCGGACGTGGTCGCCGCTGGCGCCGCATCTTTTTTGCCTGGGAAGATTTTGTGGAAGATATTGCTCAGCATGCCCATGGGGCCCTCCTGGTCGGGTGAAGTTTTACGGATGTTGTTGGCCATATAGCCCAGCGCGACGGCCAGCGCGGCGCCGCCGGCCGCCTTGATCAGCGTCGGATGCTCGGCATAGAAGTCGCTCAAACGATCGACAATGCCGGGGTTCTGTTGTTGCGCCTTTTCGGCCAGTTCTTGCACTTGCTCAGGCGTGACCTGCGAGGCTTGTTCGGGCGTCACTTTGGCTGGCGCATTGCCGCCGAAGATCTTGCCGAGCGCACCGCCGGCGACCGAGCCGAGCAGCGACGAATTGGCGCCGCCCAGCAGCCTGTCGAGCAAGCCGGCGCGCTGGTCCGGATTGCTTTGTCCGAACAGCTGGCTGACCATCTGGGGGAAGGGCGGGGTCTGGTCCGAGCGCAGGGCACTGGCGATCCCCTGGGCGAGACTGGCGCGGGGCGCGTTCTGCGCCACCTGCTCGAAATCGTCGGCCGCCTTGCCATTGGTCGCGTGGTTGCCACCACCGATGTATTGCTGGAGCAAATTGCCTAGATCAAATGCCATGTCATCTCCTGTCATGTGGTGCGGGGTAAAGCACCAGCCTAGGGCGTTACCTCGGACCGCTCTGTTCGATGACGAACCCTGCCCACCGATCAGTGGCATTCCTTTGCCCAGTGGACATGTGCAGGGCATCGCCGCTAAGCTGTCGGGCATGCCCTACGCGCCGCTGATCCTGTTCCTGCTCCTGTATGCGTTCGCCAGCCTGGCCTGGCGCATGCCGCAACTGGTCGGCCTGGCCTACCTGGTCACCAGCCTGACCTGTTTCGTCGCCTGTGCCATCGACAAGTCGGCGGCGCGCGCGCAGGGCTGGCGCACCCCGCAAGCCACGCTGCTCGCACTCAGCCTGCTCGGCGGCTGGCCCGGTGCACTGCTGGCCCGGCAGTGGCTGCGCCACCAGACCGGCAAGGCCGCGTTCCGCTGGAAGTTTCATGTGACGGTGGCGCTGAACCTGGGCGCCTTCGCCTGGCTGGCGTGGCAGATCGGACACACCGAGGAGATATGACCATGTGGATCTATCCCCGCATCCTGGCCCACCGCGGCGGCGGCACGCTGGCCCCGGAAAACACCTTGGCCGGCCTGCGCTGCGGCATGGCGGCCGGCTTTCGCGCGATCGAATTCGATGTCATGCTGGCGCGCGACGGCGTGCCGGTGGTCATGCACGATCCGCACCTGGGGCGTACCGTGAAGGGCAGCGGCAGCGTGTTCGAGCACGACGCGGACGCGCTGCAGGCGATGGATGCGGGCGGCTGGTTCGGTCCGGCCTTTACCGGCGAGCCGGTGCCGCTGTTTGCGGAGTTCGCAGCGTTTTGCCGGCAACACGGCATCTGGATGAATATGGAGATCAAGCCGGCGTCGGGTTACGAGGCCGCCACCGGCGCCACCGTCGCGGAAGTCGCCGCCGCCCTGTTCGCTGACGAGATCGCTGCCGGCGCGCTGGCGCAGGCGCCGCTGCTGTCCTCGTTCAGCGACGCGGCGCTGGCCGCGGCCCGGACCGCAGCGCCGCAACTGCCCCGCGCGCTGCTGCTCAGTGCGCTCGGCAGTGACTGGCGGGCCAGGGCGCATGCCGTGGGCGCCGTTGCCATCCACACCAACCACCTGCACCTGGACGCGGCCCATGCGCGGGCGGTGAAGGATGCCGGTTTCGGCCTGTTCTGCTACACCGTCAACGATCCGGGGCGCGCCCGCGAATTGCTCTCCTGGGGCGTGGATGCCTTCTGCACCGACCGCATCGACCTGATTACCCCGGCGTTCCGTTGAACGCCTGAAGCTTCGTCAGGATTTCGTCATTCCCTAGGCTATAATCGTCCCTTTATATGGCACGCTGCCTCATTCCGCCCATCTCCCGAACATGAAATCCTCCGACATCCGCGAAAAGTTCCTGAAATTCTTTGAATCCAAAGGCCATTCCATCGTGCGTTCCAGCTCGCTGGTGCCGGGCAACGATCCGACCATGCTGCTGACCAATAGCGGCATGGTGCAGTTCAAGGATGTGTTCCTGGGCCTGGACAGCCGTCCGTACTCGCGCGCCACCTCGGTGCAGCGCTGCGTGCGCGCCGGCGGCAAGCACAACGACCTGGAAAACGTCGGCTACACCGCACGTCACCACACCTTCTTCGAAATGCTGGGCAACTTCAGCTTCGGCGATTACTTCAAGCGCGATGCGATCAAGTTTGCCTGGGAGCTGCTGACCCAGGTCTACATGCTGCCAGCCGACAAGCTGACCATCACCGTGTATTTCGAGGATGACGAGGCCTACGACATCTGGGCCAACGAGATCGGCGTGCCGACCGAACGCATCATCCGCATCGGCGACAACAAGGGCGCCCGCTACGCGTCCGACAATTTCTGGCAGATGGCCGACACCGGCCCGTGCGGCCCGTGCACCGAGATCTTCTTCGACCACGGTGCCGACATCTGGGGCGGGCCGCCTGGCTCGGCCGAGGAAGACGGCGACCGCTTCATCGAGATCTGGAACCTGGTGTTCATGCAGTTCAACCGCGACGAAGCGGGCAACATGACCCCGCTGCCGAAGCCGTCGATCGACACCGGCATGGGCATGGAACGCCTGGCCGCGGTGCTGCAGCACGTGCACAGCAACTACGAGATCGACCTGTTCCAGAACCTGATCCGCGCTGCCGGCCGCGAAACCGGCGTCGCCGACCTGGGCAACAACTCGCTGAAAGTGATTGCGGACCATATTCGCTCGGCATCGTTCATGATCGTCGACGGCATCATCCCGAGCAGCGAAGGCCATGGCTACGTCCTGCGCCGCATCATCCGCCGCGCGCTGCGCCACGGCCACAAGCTGGGCCAGACCAAGCCGTTCTTCTACAAGCTGGTCGCTGACCTCGACGGCGAGATGGGCGAAGCCTATCCAGAGCTGCGCAACGCCAGCGAGCGCGTGGCGCAAGTACTCAAGGCCGAGGAAGAGCGCTTTGGCGAGACGCTGGAAAACGGCATGAAGATCCTGGAAGCCCAGCTGGCCAAGGATCCGAAGAACCTGGACGGCGGCACCGCCTTCACCCTGTACGACACCTACGGTTTCCCGCTCGACCTGACCGCCGACATCTGCCGCGAGCGTAACGTCACGCTGGACGAGGCTGGCTTCGCCGCCGCCATGGAGCAGCAGAAGAAGACCGCGCGCGCCGCGGGCAAGTTCAAGATGGCTGCCAACGTCGAGTACGCGGGCGAAAAAACCAAGTTCGTCGGCTACGATGCGCTGGCCCACAACACCCACGTGCTGGCGCTGTACGCCGACGGCGTGGCGGTGCAGGAACTGGCGGCCGGCCAGGCCGGCATCGTGGTGCTCGACACCACCCCGTTCTATGCCGAATCGGGTGGCCAGGTCGGCGACCAGGGCGCGCTCAAGGGAGCTGGCGCCCTGTTCGAGGTGGAAGACACGCTCAAGATCCAGGCTGACGTGTTCGGTCACCACGGCGTGCTGCGCGAAGGCAGCCTGAAAGTCGGCGACACCGTCGACGCCCTGGTCGACACCGCCAAGCGCGCGCGCACCATCCGCAATCACTCGGCGACCCACCTGATGCACAAGGCGCTGCGCGAAACGCTGGGCAGCCATGTGCAGCAGAAGGGTTCGCTGGTCGACCCGGACAAGACCCGCTTCGACTTCAGCCACCCGCAGGCGCTGACCCCCGAGGAGATCGCCAAGGTCGAGGCCATCGTCAACCGCGAGATCCTGGAAAACCACGCGACCCAGTCGCATCACATGAGCTTTGACGACGCCGTCAAGCACGGCGCCATGGCGCTGTTCGGCGAAAAGTATGGCGACACCGTGCGCGTGCTGGACATCGGCACCTCGAAAGAGCTGTGCGGCGGCGTCCACGTGACCCGCACCGGCGACATCGGCCTGTTCAAGATCGTCTCGGAAGGCGGCGTCGCGGCCGGCATCCGCCGCATCGAAGCGGTGACGGGCGAGGGCGCGCTGGCGCTGGTGCAGTCGATCAACGCCAAACTGCTGGCCGCTGCCGGCGCCCTGAAAACCAGCCCGGACGAGTTGCCAACGCGCATCGCCCAGGTCCAGGACCAGGTCAAGTCGCTGGAGAAGGAAGTGGCTGCGCTGAAGTCGAAGCTGGCTGCGGGCCAGGGCGACGAGCTGGTCACCCAGGCGGTCGATGTCAATGGCATCAAGGTGCTCGCGGCAACGATGGAAGGCGCCGATGTGGCGACCCTGCGCGAAGCCATGGACAAACTGAAGGACAAGCTGAAATCCGCCGCGATCGTGCTGGCCAGCGTGTCGGACGGCAAAGTCAGCCTGATCGCGGGCGTGACCAAGGACGCGACGGCCAAGGTCAAAGCCGGTGAGCTGGTCAACTTCGTCGCCCAGCAGGTGGGCGGCAAGGGTGGCGGCCGTCCGGACATGGCGCAGGCGGGCGGCACCGATCCGACCGGCCTGCCGGCGGCGCTGGCCGGTGTCGCTGGCTGGGTCGGCGAGCGCGCCTGATCCCGCGGCCCGAGCGGAACGAGACGCCACCTTCGGGTGGCGTTTTTACTGGTCATGGACCCTGAAATAACCCGGTGTTCATGGTCACCATGTCTATTGCATGCGCCATTTCGGCCCGCATCTAGGTTCCGTGATGCACTGCGGCAGTGCTGTTTCGTGAGCATCCAGACCACAGTTGATATACAAGCGTCAAGCTTTTCACATTCCGGTTGCATTCTTGCAACAATCTGTGACTATTTTGGTGCGGTGCGTCATACTGCGTGAATTGGAGTAGTATGCGATTCGGTAGGGTTATTCATGATCCGCTGAGTTGAACCGTTTAGATCAAGGCAGGTAACGCGATGAGCGCCATCACTTTCGACACCGATATCGACACCATGGAATTCCAGAGAGACCTGGATGCACGCGGACTGAATTGTCCGCTGCCCATCCTCAAAGCCAAGAAAGCGCTCGCCGAGATGGAGAGCGGCCAGGTGCTGCGCATCGTCGCCACCGACACCGGCTCGGTGCGTGACTTCCAGGCGTTTGCCAAGCAAACCGGCAATGCCTTGCTGGCCCATTCCCACGAGAACGGTGAATTCACCTTCCTGATGCAGCGCAAGTAAGCTGCCTGTCCCTGCGCCGTGATGCGGCGCGCATCCTGCGGCGGGGCCTGCGCCCCGTCCGGCTTCCCTTGATGAATCCGGCCTGATGAATTTAGGTGTTTTCCTCTACCCAGAAATCGCACGATCGTGCTTTAATTTGGACCGATATCGGGATTTCTCTTATAATCCTCGCTACTTCTGATCCACAACCATTTTCAAAGGCACCCCATGAAAGTTCTGGTACCCGTCAAACGCGTGGTCGACTACAACGTCAAGGTTCGCGTCAAGTCGGACGGCAGCGGCGTCGATATCGCCAACGTCAAGATGTCGATGAACCCGTTCGACGAGATCGCGCTGGAAGAAGCGACCCGCCTCAAGGAGGGCGGCAAGGTCACCGAGGTGGTGGCGGTGTCGGTGGGTGTGGCCCAATGCCAGGAAACCCTGCGTACCGGCATGGCGATCGGCGCCGACCGCGGCATCCTGGTGGAAACCGCCGTCGAGACCGAACCGCTGGCCGTGGCCAAGATCATCAAGGCGCTGGCCGACAAGGAGCAGCCGCAGCTGATCATCCTGGGCAAGCAGGCGATCGATGACGATTCGAACCAGACCGGCCAGATGCTGGCAGCGCTGCTGGGCTGGCCACAGGCGACCTTCGCCTCGAAAGTGGTGCTGGAAGACGGCAAGGTGTCGGTGACGCGCGAAGTCGATGGCGGCCTGGAAACCGTCGCCCTGACCCTGCCGGCCGTGATCACCACCGACCTGCGCCTGAACGAGCCGCGCTACGTGACGCTGCCGAACATCATGAAGGCGAAGAAAAAGCCGCTCGAGACCATCAAGCCGGAAGACCTGGGCGTCGACGTGACCCCGCGCCTGAAGACCATCAAGGTCGCCGAGCCGGCCAAGCGCTCGGCCGGCGTCAAGGTGCCGGACGTGGCCACCCTGGTGCAGAAACTGCGCCTCGAGGCCAAAGTCATCTAAGCCGTCCGTCGCTACTCACTACATAGGAATCAACATGGTCGCATTAGTCATCGCTGAACACGACAACGGCTCCCTGAAGGGCGCTACCCACCACACCGTGACCGCAGCCGCCCAGTGCGGCGGCGACGTGCACATCCTGGTCGCCGGCAGCAACTGCGGCGCCGCCGCCGAAGCCGCCGCTGGCATCGCTGGCGTGGCGAAAGTGCTGGTCGCCGATGCGCCGCACTTCGCCGACGGCCTGGCCGAGAACGTGGCCGAGCAGATCCTCGCCGTCGCCGGCGAGTACTCGCACATCCTGGCCCCGGCCACCGCCTACGGCAAGAACATCCTGCCGCGCGTGGCCGCCAAGCTGGACGTGGCGCAGATCTCCGAAATCACCAAGGTCGATTCGCCCGACACCTTCGAGCGTCCGATCTATGCCGGCAACGCGATCGCCACCGTGCAGTCGGGCGACAAGGTGAAAGTCATCACCGTGCGCGGCACTGGTTTCGACGCCGCCGCCACCGGCGGTTCGGCCACCATCGAGAACGTGACCGCGGTCGCCGACGCCGGCACCTCGACCTTCGTGGGCCGCGAGCTGGCCAAGTCCGACCGTCCGGAGCTGACCGCCGCCAAGGTGATCGTCTCGGGTGGCCGCGGCATCGGCTCGGCCGAGAACTTCAAGATCCTGGAGCCGCTGGCCGACAAACTGGGCGCCGCCATGGGCGCCTCGCGCGCCGCGGTCGACGCCGGTTTCGTGCCGAACGACTGGCAGGTCGGCCAGACCGGCAAGATCGTCGCGCCAACCCTGTACATCGCGGTGGGCATCTCGGGTGCGATCCAGCATCTGGCCGGCATGAAGGATTCGAAGACTATCGTCGCCATCAACAAGGATCCGGAAGCGCCGATCTTCTCGGTGGCCGACTACGGCCTGGTGGGTGACCTGTTCGACGTGGTGCCGGAACTGGTCAAGGAACTGGGCTGAGCCCCGGCGCGGTTGCCAGGCGCCCGCGCATGCATCCCACGACGCCGTTCCCGCCCGTGCAGGAACGGCGTTTTTCATTCAGCACTGACGAGAAGCACAAGAGGAGACCAAGGTGAGCTACAAAGCCCCGCTGAAAGACATGCAGTTCGTCCTCAACGAACTGGCCGGACTGGCCGCAGTCAATGCGCTGCCCGGCTGCGAGGACGCGACCCCCGACACCGTGGAAGCGGTGCTGGAAGAGAACGCGAAATTCTGCGAGGAAGTGATCGCCCCGCTGAACCACGCCGGCGACAAGAACCCGAGCACCTTCAAGGACGGCGCCGTCACCACCACGCCCGGCTTCAAGGAAGCCTTCCGCGCTTATGCCGACGCTGGCTGGCAGGGTGTGCAGCATCCCCCGGAATTCGGCGGCCAGGGCTTGCCCAAGCTGGTCGCCACGCCGTGCATGGAAATGCTGCACGGGGCTAACCTGGCGTTCGCGCTGGTGGCGTTGCTGTCGGACGGCGCCATCGAGGCGCTGCTGACGGCGGGTTCGGACGCGCAGAAGGCGCGCTTCCTCGAGCCGCTGGTATCGGGCCGGTGGACCGGCACCATGAACCTGACCGAGCCGCAGGCCGGCTCCGACCTGGCCGCCGTGCGCACCCGCGCCGAGCCGCAGGGCGACGGCACCTACAAAATCTTCGGCACCAAGATCTACATCACCTACGGTGAGCACGACATGACCGAGAACATCGTGCACCTGGTGCTGGCGCGCACGCCGGATGCGCCGCCGGGCGTGAAGGGCATCTCGCTGTTCATCGTGCCGAAGTTCATGATCGGGGAAGACGGTGCGCTAGGCAGCCGCAACGACGTGCACTGCGTCTCGATCGAGCACAAGCTGGGCATCAAGGCCAGCCCGACCGCCGTGCTGCAGTTCGGCGACAATGGCGGCGCCATCGGCACCCTGGTCGGCGAGGAAAACCGCGGCCTCGAGTACATGTTCATCATGATGAACGCGGCCCGTTTCGGCGTCGGCATGCAGGGCGTCGGCCTGGCCGAACACGCCTACCAGCAGGCGGTGGCGTTCGCGAAGGACCGCATCCAGTCGCGTGAAGTGGCGGGTTCGCCCGGCCCGGTGGCGATCATCCACCATCCGGATGTGCGCCGCATGCTGATGTCGATGCGCGCGCAAACCGAGGCCGCGCGCGCGCTGGCCTATGTCGGCGCCGGCATCTCGGACCTGGCCCACCATCATCCCGAGGAAGCGACGCGCAAGGCCAACCTGGCCGTCTACGAATACCTGGTGCCGATCATCAAGGGCTGGTCGACCGAGCTGAGTGAAAACGTTGCGCGCGATGGCGTGCAGGTGCACGGCGGCATGGGCTTCATCGAAGAAACCGGCGCGGCCCAGCACTACCGCGACGCCAAGATCCTCACCATTTATGAAGGCACCACCGCGATCCAGGCCAACGACCTGGTCGGGCGCAAAACGGTGCGCGACGGCGGCGCGGTGGCCAAGTCGCTGATCGAACAGGTGCGCACGGTCGAGGCCCGCTTGGGCGACCTGCAGGACGACGACCTGAAGGCGATTGCGCGCGGCCTGGGCGAGGGCGCCGCGGCGCTGGAGCAGGTGGTCGACTATGTGGTGGCCAATGCCAGGGCGGACGTGCGCGCCGTGTTTGCCGGCAGCGTGACGTACCTGAAGCTGGCCGGCATCGTACTGGGCGGCTGGCAGATGGGGCGCGCCGCGCTGGTGGCGCACGGGAAGCTCGCGGCAGGGGAGGGCGACGCCGCCTTTTATCGCGCCAAGATCGCGACCGCGCGCTTCTTTGCGGATCACTTCCTGTCGCAGGCGGCGGGGCTGCGTACGGCGATCGTCGACGGCGCGCCGGGCGTGCTGGCGCTGGACATCGCGCAGTTTTAACCTGTTCATGTGGGGTGGGCGGCTGTGCCGTCCACGCGTTCAACTGACGCGCGCATGTGATGGTGCATGCTGTTGCTGGACGCGTGGACGGGAAACCCGTCCACCCCACGGCCAACCCGACCCTACCCGTACGCGCCGCCCGTATACAGCAGGTCGAACAGGCGCGCGATGGTGCCGATCAGCAGGATCGCGCCCACCATCAGGGTCAGCACTAATAGCAGCGGCAACATCCAGTTCGACCGCGATTGCCGGCCGCTGCCGGCGTTGTATTGCGCATCCCACTTCTCGTCCGGCGTCAGGCCGATGATGAGCGCCTCGATGCAGCCCGCGATGACCGACACCAGCAGCGGCAGCACTATATAGAACGGATGCGGCCTGACCGCGCCCCACAGGATCCCGGTGATGGGCAGCGCGCACACATGCAGCAACCCGAGCCGGTCGGTGGCGCCTCGCAGATAGAAGCGGTGCGCACCGACGCCGCCCAGCAGCAGGGCCAGCAGGGTGGCGACGGTCTTGTTCTTGTGGGCGACGGCCATGGCATCTCGTTCATGTGTTCAGGACAGCGAAGTATCGTCGAAGTTTGCACGAATGGCACGGTTTGCGCGATGAACGGCAGATCGAAGGCCTTGGCCGGTGGCGGTGTGGCCAAAAATCGGCGATAATGGTTGATTCTCTGGGACTGCGCGCCCTGTTGTCATTAACGCTTGCTGCTGTTCGGTGTCGCGCGCTATAATCGTCGACTTTCTCCGTCCAGAACAACTTTTTCGGAAATATTATGGTCGTTATTCGTTTGGCTCGTGGTGGCGCTAAAAAGCGTCCGTTCTTCAATATCGTTGCAACCGATTCGCGCAACCGTCGCGATGGCCGTTTCATCGAGCGCATCGGTTTCTACAACCCGATGGCATCGGGCGCCGAAGTCAGCCTGCGTATCGCTGCTGACCGTCTGGCTCACTGGCAAGGCGTTGGCGCACAACTGTCGCCAACCGTCGCTCGTCTGGTCGCCCAGAACAAGCCGGCTGCCTGATTAACCAGGCAAGGTAGTAGAGGTTGAGCGATTCAGCAGACAACATGCCGGTGCCGGACGACCTGGTTCAGGTCGGTCATGTATCCGGTGCGTACGGCATCGTGGGCGGCATTCGTGTCACGCCCTATTCGCAGGACGCCGATGCGCTGCTGAGTATCAAGACCTGGTGGATCGACAAGCCGACGCTGCACGCCGTGTCGGTGCGCAGTGCCAAGCTGCATGGTGGCGACGTGGTCGCTACCCTGGTCGGCATGGGCGGCCGCGATGCTGCCGAGGCGCTCAAGGGCGCAGCGGTGCAGGTGGCGCGCAGTGCGTTCCCCCAGCTCGAGGAAGACGAGTATTACTGGTCCGACCTGATCGGTCTGGATGTGGTCAACCTGCAGGGCGAAGCCCTGGGCAAGGTGGCCGACATGATGCACAACGGCGCGCAATCGATCTTGCGCATTGCTCCAGTTGCCGATCCGTCGGCGCCGGAGACCACGGCGCCCGAGCGCCTCGTGCCGTTCGTGGACCAGTTCGTCATAACCGTCGACCTCGGCAAAAAACTGATTACCCTGGACTGGGGCCTCGATTTTTGAGTCCGTCCATACTGGAGCGGAGTCCCGATGCAGTTTGACGTCGTGAGTCTGTTCCCCGAGATGTTCGCCGCATTGACGCAGTCGGGTGTCACCCGGCGCGCGATCGAGCAGGGACGCTGGGGCTTGACGATCTGGAATCCGCGCGATTTCACGCAAGACCGCCACCGTACCGTGGATGACCGCCCGTACGGCGGCGGCCCCGGCATGGTGATGATGGCGAAACCGCTCGAGGCGACCATCGCCGCCGCGAAGGGGCGGCAGGTCGACCTTGGCCTGCCGCCGCCGCGCGTGGTGTTCATGTCGCCGCAAGGCAAGCCATTGACCCATGAACGCGCGATGGCGTTGAAGAACGAGCCGGGTCTGGTGATCCTGTGCGGCCGCTACGAAGCGGTGGACCAGCGTTTGCTGGACCGCTGTGTTGATGAGGAAATTTCTCTCGGCGACTTCGTGCTGTCCGGCGGTGAATTGCCGGCCATGGCGCTGATGGACGCGGTGGTGCGCCTGATTCCCGGCGTGCTGGGCGACGATGCTTCGGCGGTCGAGGACAGCTTTGTCAACGGCCTGCTGGATTCGCCGCACTATACGCGTCCGGACATGTACGAAGACGTGCCGGTACCTGCCGTCCTGATGGGCGGTAACCATGCCGAGATCGTCAAATGGCGCCGCCAGCGCATGCTGGAAGCGACCGCGAACAAACGGCCGGATCTGCTGGACAAGGCGCGCGCCGCCGGTCAGCTGACGAAGGCCGATGAACAGTTTCTGGCGGGTTTCAAGAAACCTGCCGCGTAAGAATATGCGCCAGCAACAAGGCGCATGCAATCGTGGGCGCGTTGCCCACGGTTCAACCCCATCCTCTACTGGGCGAAGGATGCGCCAGCAAGATGGTTTTTGGAGTCATAAAAAATGAATCTGATTCAGCAACTCGAGCAAGAAGAAATTGCGCGCCTCGGCCGCAGCATCCCTGATTTCGCACCAGGCGACACCGTTGTCGTCAGCGTCAACGTCGTCGAAGGCAACCGCAAGCGCGCCCAGGCATACGAAGGCGTGGTCATCTCGCGTCGTAACCGCGGCCTGAACTCGAACTTCATCGTTCGCAAGATCTCGTCGGGTGAAGGCGTCGAGCGTACGTTCCAGCTGTATTCGCCGCTGATCGCTTCGATCGAAGTCAAGCGTCGTGGCGACGTGCGTCGTGCGAAGCTGTACTACCTGCGCGAACGTTCGGGCAAGTCGGCACGTATCAAAGAAAAACTGCCACAGCGTAAAGTTGTAGCCAAAGCAGCAGCCGCAGAGTAATCGCGACTGTTGTGCTGAAAAAGGCATCCGCAAGGATGCCTTTTTCTTTATGGATCGTTGATATGTGAAGTCGGGCAACACCAGTCGCCGTATGGATGCTTGCATGTCAGGACGGGCAGGGGCAGCCCACCCGTTCAACCCGTTGAATCTGCAGAAAGGTTACCTTGGTCACGCTCGCCTTCGATCCCACGCAGTTGCCGGTTGCCGGCCTGGCCGGTGAAGCCGGCATTCCGGCCGCGCGCCTGTCGCCCGAGGCCTTGCGCGCGCGCTTCATCCAGACGCTGGACTGGCATCCCGAATCCATCGACGAGCCGCGTGCCGACGCTGCGCACAAGCTGCGCCGCGCCGCCGTGCTGGTGGCGCTGGTGGCGCGTCCGGAAGGCGTCACGGTGCTGCTGACGCGCCGCACCGACCATCTCAAGAGCCACGCCGGCCAGATCAGCTTCCCGGGCGGCAGGGCCGAGGAACTCGACTCCTCCCCGATCGAGACCGCCCTGCGCGAGACCGAGGAAGAGGTGGGCCTGCACCGCCGCCATATCGAGATCATCGGCGTGCTGCCCGACCACGCCACCGTCACCGCCTACCGCATCACGCCGGTGGTGGCGCTGGTGCAGCCGCCGTTCGATCTGCGCCCCGACCCGAACGAGGTCGCCGAGATCTTCGAGGTGCCGTTGGCCTTCCTGATGGATGGGCTGCACCACCAGCGCCGCGAACTCGACCTGCCCGAGTCGGGCCGCCGCAGTTTTTATTCGATGCCCTACGAAACGTATTTCATCTGGGGTGCGACCGCGACCATCCTGCGTAACCTGTTCCACTTCCTGCGCGTGTAAGGGCAGTATTTGATTCTGGCCGGCTTTCCCGCTATCGTTACGGGGCTGTCGTATTGCCATAACAAAAAAGGGTCCTGAATGACGTTCTTTTCCATCCTGTGCGCGCTCATCATCGAGCAGCTCAAGCCGCTTCGCGCGGACAACCAGATCTACGCTGGCATCAAGGCCCTGGCCATGCGGATCGAGACCTGGTTCAACGCAGGAGAGCAGAAGAACGGCCAGATCGGCTGGTTCCTGATGATGGGGGCGCTGATGCTGCCCACCTGGCTGATCCATTGGGTATGCATGCATTACAACTGGGTGTTCCTGGCCTTCGCCTGGAACGTGGCGATCGTCTACCTGACCCTGGGTTTCCGCCACTACAGTCACTATTTCACGTCGATCCAGTTCGCCCTGAACGCGGGCGACGATGCCCGCGCCCGCACGCTGCTGGCCGAATGGGCGCGCATCGACACGGTGGGCATGGACAGCACCGAGATCACCCGCATCGCCGTCGAGAAGGCCTTGACTACCACCCACCGCAATGTGTTCGGCGTGTTCTTCTGGTTCCTGATGCCGCTGGGGCCGGCCGGGGCGGTGATGTACCGCCTGTCCGAATACCTGGCGCGCGCCTGGAACGAGCCGGACCACATGCGCCACGAAGCGTTTGGCCGCTTTGCCGCACGCGCCTTCTACTGGATCGACTGGGCGCCGGTGCGCCTGACGGCGGTGGCGTTTGCCGTGGTCGGCAATTTCGAGGACGCGATCTATGCCTGGCGTAATTTCGCCAACCGCTGGACCGACGAGGCGCGCGGCATCATCCTGTCGGCCGGTGGCGGCGCCATGGGTGTGCGGCTTGGCACGCCCAACGAAAATGCGCCACAATTGCTGCCGGCGGATGCCGCCACGGTGGATCTGAGCGAGAGCGAAACGGATGTGCTGCCCGGCGAAGAGCCGACCGTGCGTGCATTGCAGAGCACGGTTGGCCTGGTGTGGCGCGCCCTGATCCTGTGGATGATCCTGCTGCTGTTGACCTCGAGCGTGGTGTGGCTGCGTTGAGCGGGGAACCGCGCGGGATAGGCCGCAAGTCTTCTATAAGATATAATACTGCCTGAAGCGAGCGAACCGCTCTCATCCACGCAGTATTTCCAGTCCGGGCACGCAACGTTTATGACCGATCTACCGCACACCAAGGAAGAGGAACTCTCAGGCGAGTTCTTTGTCCTCGGCATCACGAACAAAGGCAGGCAGTTCCGTCCCAGCGACTGGGCCGAACGGCTGTGCGGCGTCATGGCGGCGTATTGCCCCGGCACCGGTGGCGGCCCGAATGCCCACCTCAAGTTTTCTCCGTACGTGTACCCAACCGTGGTCAACGGCACCAAGGCCGTGGTGGTCAACCGCAAGCTGCAGCAGATCGAGCCCATGGCCTACCACTTCGTGTGCAGCTTCGCCAAGGACAACGACATGCAGGTCGTCGATGCCTGCTTCGTGCCACTGCCGGGCGAAAAGAAACCTGCGGCCTGAGTCGCGCCAACTTGAATTTCGCCACTGGCGCTTTGATGAAAGTCAAAGCGCCAGTGTTGTTTTGGCCTAGCCTGATCCCCATCATATGGGAGGGGTGACTATGCATATCGGCGAGCTCAGTGTTGTCCAGACTGTCAGCTGTACCCGCGACGACACCGTGCAGGCCGCCGCCATGCTGATGCGCCGCCATCACGTGGGCGACCTGGTGGTGGTCGATGCGGATGGCGGCGCCAGCGTGCCGGTCGGCATCCTGACCGACCGCGACATCGTGCTCGCGGTGGTGGCGCCCGGGCTCGACCCGGCCAGCCTGCTGGCCGGCGACGTGATGAGCGACGATTTGCTCACTGCCAACGAATCCGACGACGTCTACGCCACCATCGAACGCATGCGCCTGCGCGGCATTCGCCGCGTGCCGGTGCTCGACGCCAACGGCAACCTGAGCGGCATCGTCAGCGCCGACGATCTGCTGGCGTTCCTGGTCGACGAAATGGGCGAGCTGGCGCGCATCGGATCCTGGCAGCAGGCCCACGAACGGCGCGCCCGGCAATAGCGTGTGAACTGGCAACATTGTCCGCCGTGCTCTGCTACCATCTTGTAGCAGGCGGGACGGCTGGCGTCCCGCCCCAATGATGGGACACCATGGATAGCATGTTGAAAGCGCGCGGCGTGGCCGCGCTGGTCTCGGCCAGTTGCCTGGCCATGCTGGTCGCCGCGCCGCTGGCGCTGGCCGCGCCGGTTGCCGCCAAGGACAATAACAAGAGCAAGAACGAGGACAAGGCCAGGACCACGTCCAGCAACGCCAGCGCCACCGGCGCCGCCGCGCTGCCGAAGGGCGTGACCCTCGGCCCCTCGGTCGAAGGCATCACCGAATATCGCCTGGCGAACGGCCTGACAGTGCTGTTGTTCCCGGATGCCTCGCGTCCCACCGTCACGGTGAACATGACTTACCTGGTCGGCTCGCGCCACGAGAACTATGGCGAGACCGGCATGGCCCACCTGCTCGAACACCTGCTGTTCAAGGGCGCCAGGAACAACCGTGACATCACGCGCCAGTTCTCCGAGCGCGGCATGCGCTTCAACGGCACCACCTCGCTCGACCGGACGAATTATTTCGAATCGTTCCAGGCGTCGCCGGAAAACCTCGATTGGGCGCTGCAGATGGAAGCGGACCGCATGGTCAATTCCTTCATCTCGGCAAAGGACCTGGCGTCCGAAATGACGGTGGTGCGCAACGAGTATGAAAGCGGCGAGAATTCGCCGGCCCAGGTACTGTTCAAGCGCATGCAGAGCGTCGCCTATGACTGGCACGCCTATGGCCGCTCGACCATCGGCAACCGCAGCGACATCGAGAACGTGCGCATCGATAACCTGCAGGATTTCTACCGCACCTATTACCAGCCCGATAACGCCGTGCTGCTGGTGGCCGGCAAGTTCGAGCCGAAGCAGACGCTGGCGAAGATCGGCAGCCTGTTCGGCGCGATTCCGAAGCCGAAACGCACGCTGCCGCCATTCTGGACGGTCGAGCCGACCCAGGACGGCGAGCGCAGCTTCGTGGTGCGGCGCCAGGGCGACATCCAGATCGTCGCGGTCGGCTACAAGATCCCGTCCGACCTGCACCCGGACGCCGAGGCGCTCGGCTTCGCAGCCGAGATCCTGGGCGACGCGCCCAACGGCCGCCTGCACAAGCTGCTGGTCGAGACCGGCAAGGCGAGCCAGGTGTTCAGCTTCGGCCAGACCGGCTACGCGCCCGGCCTGCAGTTCTACGGCGCCGTGGTCAAGAAAGGCGACCCGGTCGAGCCGGTACGCGCCGCGCTGACCCAGGCGGTCGAGGAACTGGCAAGCAAGCCGCCCACCGCAGAAGAGCTGGAGCGCGTGCGCCGTTCGTGGCTGAACTCGATCGAGCGCAGCCTGAACGATCCGCAGCAGGTTGGCGTGGCTCTGTCCGAGCCGGTCGCGCTGGGCGACTGGCGCCTGTACTTCCTGAGCCGCGAGCGCGTCGAGAAATTGACCGCCGAGCAGGTCGCCGCCAGCGCCGGCCGCTACCTGATGAGCAGCAACCGCACGACCGGCACCTTCCTTCCCGACGATGCGCCCAGGCGCGCCGCACTGCCAGCCGCGCCGACCGCCGCCGAGGTGCTCAAGGACTTCAAGCCGGCCGCCTCGAACCTGGTGGCGGAAGACTTCGATCCGAGCCAGGCTAACATCATGGCGCGCACCACCTTGCGCACGGCCGGCGGCGTCAAGCTGGCCCTGCTGCCGAAGAAGAACCGCGGCGAAACCGTCACGGTCGACCTCAACCAGCACTTCGGCGACGAGAAAAGCCTGTTCGGCAAGGGAACGGTGTCCGGGCTGGCCTCGGCCATGCTGATGCGCGGCACCACCCGCTATACCCGCGCCGAGCTGGCCGACGCCTTCGACAAGCTCAAGATCACCGGCGGCCCGACCCACTTCCAGACCACCCGCGCCAACCTGCCCGAGGCCTTGAAGCTGGTGGCCCATGTGCTGAAGGAACCGGCCTTCCCGGAAAGTGAATTCGAGCAGCTGCGCCAGCAGGCGCTGGTCGGCCTGGAAGCGAGCCGCAGCGAACCGCAGGACGTCGCCGTGCGCGCCATGTCCCAGCACTTCGAACAATATCCGCGCGGCGATGTGCGCCATGCGAACACGCTCGAGGAAGACATCGAGGAAATCAAGGCGGCCAGCCTGGCCGACGTCAAGGCCTTCCACCGCGATTTCCACGGCGCGTCGCCTGCCGAGATGGCGATCGTGGGCGACTTCGACCCGCAAGCGATCACGCCGCTGGTAAACGACCTGTTCGGCAACTGGAAAGCGCCGCAGCGGGCCAGCCCGGTGCTGAACCGGTTTGCCGAGGTGGCGCCGGGCGCGCGCACCCTGGACACGCCGGACAAGGAAAACGGTTTCTACATCGCGCGCATGAACCTGGACCTGAACAGCGACGACCCGGATTTCCCGGCACTGATGCTGGCCAACTACATCTTCGGCGAGGGCGGCCTGCAGTCGCGCCTGATGGACCGCATCCGCCAGAAGGATGGCCTGTCGTACGGCGGCGGCTCGAGCCTGTCGGCCGGTTCGCTGGACCGCGCCGGCAGCTTCTCGATCAGCGCCATCGCCGCGCCGCAGAATCTGGCCCGGCTGGACGCGGCGGTGCGCGCCGAGCTGGCGCGCGCGGTCGACGATGGCTTCACGGCCGCCGAGCTGGCTGGCGCCAAGTCGGGCGTGATGCAAAAGCGCGTGCAGAGCCGGTCGAACGACGGTGTGCTGGCGTCGGGTTGGTCGTCGCTGCTGTATCTCGGCAAGACCTACGCCTGGTCCGCCGAGCTGGAGGCGCGCATGAACGCGGTCACACTGGCGCAGTTGAACGCGGCGTTTCGCAAGGCGGTGGACCCTGCCAGGCTGTCGGTATTCATGGCAGGGGACCAGGCCAGGGCGAAATCGGAGCCTCTACAAATGGTTACAAATAGTGGGACGCCGTAAGCACAACAAACCCTGACAAATTCCTTGCGAAATGTGACAAATGCCACAAGCTTGCGATAGAATGTTTCCCTTCGGAAGCATAAGTGTGATGCATGGAGCATGATGAAGGCGAATAACAAGCAACAGCCGGCGATCGGATTGTCATTCAACGGCAAAATTGTTCTTGTCACTGGCGCAGCCAGTGGCATCGGACGCGCGATCGCGCTGGCGTTCGGCCGTGCGGGCGCTAGCGTGGTGGTGGCCGACGTGTCGATCGAGGGCGGTCACGCGACCGCCGCGATGATCGTCGAAAACGGCGGCAAGGCACTGTTCGTCCAGTGCAACGTCACCCGCGCCGCCGAGGTCGAGGCGCTGGTCGAGAAGACCATCAACTATTACGGCCGTCTGGACTACGCGGTCAACAATGCCGCCGTCGAGGAAGAGCGCCAGCCACTGGCCGACGCCGACGACGAGCAGTTCGACCGCATCATGAACGTCAACGTCAAGGGCGTCTGGCTGTGCATGAAGCACCAGTTGCGCCAGATGCTCAAGCAGGGCGGCGGCGCCATCGTCAACATGGCCGATGTGTACGGGTTGGTCGGCTCGCCCAACCACGCGATCTACGGCGCCAGCAAGCATGCCGTGGTCGGCCTGACCAAGAGCGCGGCGATCGAATACGGGCGCGAAGGCATCCGCATCAACGCACTGTGCCCGGCGTCGGTGAAGACCCCGATGCTGGTGCGCGCGCTCGAGCGCGATCCGGCCAGCGAAAAGAAGCTCAAGGCCGCGCACCCGATGGGCCGCATCGCCGAAGCCAACGAGATTGCCCAGGCGGCATTGTGGCTGTGCTCGGACATGGCGTCGTATGTCAATGGCCACGAGATGGTGGTGGACGGCGGATATACCGCGGTCTGATCGGCCTGCGGTCGGATCCCCGGGTGGGTGGACGGGCTCCCGTCCACGCGTTGCGTCTGGCGTCACATCCCCGTGTGGGGTGGACGGGTTCCCCGTCCACGCGTTGCGCCTGGCGTCAGATCCCCGCGTGGGGTGGACGGGTTCCCCGTCCACGCGTTCAGCGGGCGTGGAAATAGTCGATCAGGCGCACGTCGATTGAACGCGTGGACGGCACAGCCGTCCACCCCACGGTATGCCTGCCTGCGTGGCAGAAAGCACCGAACGGATTACTTCGGCCGCGGATTCTTCAGCGGCTGGCTGACCACCGCCACGCGTCCCGCGCGCACTTCGCGCACGGCGGTGGCGACGGCGCGCGCCACATTGCGCGTCTCTTCCTGCACATTGGTGTCGCGGTCGAAGGTCTCGTGGCTGTCGGCATACGATTCGTAGTAGCCGATATAGCGGTCGAGCTGGCCGAAGCTGCCCGAACTGATCATTCCCATCCATTCCAGCCAGTCCGACAGCGCGCGCCGGCTCGGTTCGATGCCGGCCACGTCGCCGTGCACCACCAGGCCGAAGGCGCGGCCGGCCAGGTGCTTCGGATAGTCCCAGCCGTCGCGTTCGATCTGCTTGGCTTCCTCGGCTTTCTTGCCGTGGGTCGAGGAGGGGTCGGGGTTGCCGCCGTCGGCACAGACCAGGCGGTCGATCATCAGTTTCAGCACGCCGGGCGACTGGTACCAGTAGACCGGGGTGATGAAGATGACGCCGTGCGCCAGCACCCAGCGCTCGTAGATCTCGTTCATCCAGTCGTTGACCTGGCGCTCGGCATGGTTCGGATAGCAGCTGCACGGCCAGTGGCACAGCGGCATCGCGGTCGACACGCAGCCCTTGCACGGGTGGATGTGGCGATCGTAGTCGGAGTTGATCAGGCTCAGGTCGAGGATGTCGACCTCGATGCCTTCGGCCTCGAGCACTTCGCGCGCCAGCTGGGTCATGCGCCAGCTTTTCGAGATCTCGCCGGGGCAGGTGCCGTCGTTGCGGGCCGAGCCGTTGATCAGGAGGATGCGGCTGCGCGTCGCCGGGTTCTTCTGGTGCTGTTCCGCTTCCAGCAGGCGGTCGCGCGCTGCTTTCCATTCGGTCGACAGGTCGTAGTCGGGATCCTTGAAGCCGGGGCCGGCCTTGACCGTATGCGGGGCCTTGCGGCCGTCCTGGTAGGCGTCCCAGGCGACGTTCTCGATGGCGGACAACTCCTTGTCCAGGCTGTCGTAACCGGGATCCTGGAAGGCCTGGCGAAAGCGCAGGTGGAATTCGTTGCGCCCCAGCTTGGCGGGCGCCTGCCCCTTGCGTACCGTCGTCATGCCACCTCCATTGCAAATGATGCAATTATCATGCGGCTGTGCACGGGTTTATGTTCGCGCGCGCACGCTGAGGCAATGGCTGGGAAACAAAAGACGTAAAAAAACGGGCCGGGCGCGAAGCCCGGCCCGCTGTCGCGGGAGCTGCCAGTAACAGTTACTTGGCCGCGCCGCCGCGCTGCTGCTGTTGCAGCAGGACGATCCAGTACTTGGCCAGGTCGCCGGCGCCGCCGCCGCCCTTGACCGATTCGAACGTCTTGATTGCGTCGGCGCTCTTGCCGGCGCGCACTTGCGCCATGCCGAGGCGCAGCTTGGCTTCTTCAGGATTCTTCAGGCTGCCCTTGGCGATACCCTGCTGGATGAAGGTCGCGCCCTTGTCGGCCTGGTCCATGGTCGCGTACGCCCAGCCCAGGTTGACCAGGCCGGCGCCGGTCTTGGCCTTGGCGGCCGAGGCTTCGCCGGCGGCGATGTTCTTGGCGTCGTCGGCCGCGCCCTTGGTCGCCTTGTCGCGCAGCGCCGCGTGCGGCTTGGCATCGCTGCCCTTGCCCAGCACGCCGGCCGCGTAGCCCGCTTCCATGACCTTCTTGGCTTCGGTCGGGAAGCCGTCGCGCAGCGACAGCTCGGCCAGGTCGACGTACTCGCCCACGGCCATCTGCTTGACCGCGGCGAACTCGAGGCGGTACACGTTGATCATGTTGGTCTGGGCGTCGAAGCCCGACTTGCGCGCCACGCCGCGGTTCAGGACGTCGGTCCAGTAGTCGTCGTTCGGGTAGTAGGCGACCAGCTTTTCCAGCGCGGCCAGGTAGCCGGCGTCGTCCTTCAGGTTGTTGGCCGACGAGGCCAGCAGGCGCAGGTCTTCATCGCTCGGCGTCTGGCCGGCTTTCTCGAGACCGGCGATGTAGGTGGTCAATGCGTCACGCGAGCCTGCGTAGTCCTTGTTCAGGTACATGGCGCGGATCAGCGGCGAGGCCACTTTTTCGGGCGTCGCGCTTTCTTTCTGGTAGCGCTTCATCCATTCGATCGCCTTTGGATAATCCTTGGCGTTGTAGTGGATGTTGGCCAGTGCCTGGATGAAGTCGGCCTGCTCGTTGCCCTGCAGGCGGCCCGAGTTGATCACCGCTTCCAGCGCCGGGATCGCCAGCGCATTGTTGTTGGTGGTGGTGCCCAGCGACAGCTTCATGCGGTTCAGCACGTAGTCTTCGTACGGCGTACGGTTCGGCACGGCTTCGGCCTGGGTCAGGCGGTTCTGGATCTCGGTGTAGTTCTTCGCATCCATCAGCGGCTTGATCTGGGCCGGGTCGAGCAGCTTGAACAGCTCGGGACGGACGGTGTCCTTCGGCGCTTCGGCCGCGGCGGCAGGCTTGTCCTGGGCGTGGACGCTGGTCATCAGGGCCGGGGTGCTCAGGCCAATGGCGGCCATCATCAGACAAAGACGGGCAAGACGGAATTGGGACATTAGGTATCCTTCAATCAAGACAATAAATGGATGCAGACATGCGCATCTACCAATATAGCAAAAATGCCATCGAGGGCAAACGTCGCATTGTCCCATAGATAGCCATTTTCTGGCTCGGCAATTGTGACGCAGGACGGGCGCGCACGCCCGCGTCGTTACATCGCGTTACCGGCGCGGGGAGACGCGAAGCCCGGCACCGGACAGCATCCGGTGGCTTCGATCTCGCCGGCCAGCCAGGCGACGGCGGCATCGACCGCGGGTGGCGCGAACCCATACGTCAGCAGGGCGGGCGACGGGAAGTCGAGCGCCTGGTAGGGATTCCACAGGGCCAGGTGCAGGTCCGGGCGCCATGTCGCGCGCGCCTGCGGCCCGTAGCGGCGGCGCGCGGTCGAGGCCAGGATCGTGACGCGGCCGTCCTGCGGCAGCGCGTCCCAGTCGAAGCGCTCGGCGTCGGCAAAGGTGACCAGCTCGACGTCGTACAGGCGGCCCAGCGCCGCGGCCACGCTGGCGGCCGGCACGCCCGCTTCGGACACGCCGTCGCTGACCACGTCGGCGCGCGCCACCAGGCGCACGCGGCTGCCTGGCGGCGGCCGCTGCGGGTCGCCCAGCGCGCTCAGGCCGGCGCGCCAGGCGCGCGCCATCAGGGCGCGGTCATCCGCCTCGCGCAGATAGGCGCCCGGTCCGGCCGGATGCAGGTCGGCCAGCCGGCCCAGGCGGTCCAGGCGCGCCTCGACCTCGGACAGCGGCAGCACGCCGTCGCGGATCGCCTGGGCGATCGCGTGCACGGTCTCGACCTGCGTTTCACGCGTGCCGATCGCCATCACCATGTCGGCGCCGGCCACCAGCGCATTCACGGCGGCCTGGCCGGCCCCGTAGCGGTGCGCGATCGCGTGCATGTCCATGCCGTCGGTGATGATCACGCCCTGGTAGCCGAAGTCGTCGCGCAGCACGCCGGTCAGGATCGCATGCGACATGGTGGCGGGATTGCGCGGGTCGAGCGCGGGGTACACGATGTGCGCCGTCATCATCGCCGGTGCTGCGTTTGCACCCTGCGCGGCCAGGCGGAACGGGGCGAATTCGAAGCGTTCCAGTTCGTCGCGCGGTTTGTCGACGGTCGGCAGGTCGCGGTGCGAGTCGACGTGGGTGTCGCCGTGACCGGGGAAATGCTTGACGCAGCAGGCCACGCCTTCGCTCTCGCTGCCCGCCATCCAGGCCAGCGCAATGCGCGTGGCGCGTTCGGGATCGGCGCCGAACGAGCGCTCGGCAATCACCGGGTTGTGCGGATTGTTGTTCAGGTCCAGCACCGGCGCGAAGTTCCAGTTGAAGCCGAGCGCACGCACCGCGCGCGCGACCGCCGCGCCGACCTCCCGCGCCAGTGCGGGATCGTCGGCCGCGCCCAGCGCCATCGCGCTCGGCGGCGCCGGCACCCAGGTCGCGCGCACGACCGCGCCGCCTTCCTGGTCGAGCGCGACCAGGGCCTGGGGCCCGAGCGCGGCGCGCAGGGCACCGGTGAAGCGGGTCAGCTGGGCGGCGTCGACCATGTTCTGGCGGAACAGGCAGGCGCCGCGGATGCGGTGGGTACGCAGGAAAGTGTCGGTCTCGGCATCGAGTTCGGTGCCGGACAGCCGCACCATCATCAATTGGCCGGCCAGGTCCAGGTAGTCGTTCATCGTTCGGTGCTCAATTGGTCCGGGTCACCTTGCTCAGGTGGCGCGGCTGGTCGGGGTTCATGCCGCGCGCCGCGGCCAGCTGCGCCGCCATCACATAGAAGGCCTGCACGGCGACGATCGGGTCGAGGTCGGGGAGCGCGGCGACCGGCAGTGTCAGGTCGCGGCTGGCGACGTCCGCCGGCGCGGCCAGCAGCACGCGCGCGCCGCGCCCGCGCATCTCGTCGGCCAGCGCCACCAGGCCGGCCTGGGCCGGGCCGCGGGTCGCGTAGATCAGGAGCGGGTAGCCTTCCTCGATCAGCGCCATCGGGCCGTGCTTGATCTCGGCGCCCGAGAACGCCTCGGCCTGCAGCGCCGATGTCTCCTTGAACTTGAGCGACGATTCGAGCGCCAGCGGGAAGCCGATGCCGCGCCCGACCACCATGATGTTGCGCGCCGGCGCCAGCACCTCGAGCGCATCCGACCAGTCGGCCATGGCGGCCGTGCGCAGCGCGTCGGGCAGGGCGGCGATGCCGTCCTTCAGCGCGGCGTCGTCCTGCCAGTCGGCCACCAGGCGCGCGCCGGCCACCAGGCTGGCGATGAAGCTCTTGGTCGCGGCCACGCTGCTCTCCTTGCCGGCATGCAGCGGCATGGTCCATTCGGCCGCCCCGGCCAGCGGCGAGGCCGCATCGTTGACCAGGGCCACGGTGGTGGCGCCGCCGGCGCGGAAGTACTGCATCGGCTCGACCACGTCCGGGCTCTGGCCCGATTGCGAGATCGCGATCGCCAGCGTGTCGCGCGCCACGATCGGCGATTTGTACAGGGTGATGAGCGACATCGGCAGCGACGTCACCAGCCGGCCCAGGCGCGCCATGATCAGGTAGGCCAGGTAGCCGGACGCGTGGTCCGAGCTGCCGCGCGCCACCGTCACCGCGTTGTGCAGGGTGGTTGCGCGCAGGCGTTCGCCCAGCGCCGCATAGCGCTGCACGTCCTGGGTCAGCTGGTGGGCGATGCAGTCGCCGGCGGACAGCGCTTCCTGCAGCATCAGCGAGGTGCTCAAGGTGCTCACGGTGCTTCTCCTTCGATGGGTTGTCCTTCGATCACGACGGCGACGACGTTCAGGTCGCGGTCCAGCACCACGTAGTCGGCGTGGCAGCCCGGCGCAAGGCGCCCGCGTTCGTGCTCGCCCAGGTAATCGGCGGCATTGGTCGACACGCGCCGGCTGGCGTCGGCCAGCGGCACGCCGATTTGCACCAGGTTGCGCAGCGCCCCGTCCATCGTCAGCGTGCTGCCGGCCAGGGTGCCGTCCGCCAGGCGCACGCCGCCCATGCACTTGTGGACCACCTGGCGGCCCAGCATGTATTCGCCGTCGGGCATGCCGGCGGCGGCCGTCGAATCGGTCACGCAGAACAGCTTCGGGATGCAGCGCAGCGCGGTCCTGATCGCGCCCGGATGCACGTGCAGCAGGTCGGGGATGATCTCGGCGTATTCGGCATGCGCCAGCGCGGCGCCGACCATGCCGGGATCGCGGTGGTGCAGGCCGGGCATGGCGTTGAACAGGTGGGTGAAGCCGGCCGCACCGTGTTCCAGTGCGGTGACGCCGGTCTCGTAGTTGCCGTTGGTATGGCCGATCTGTACGCGGATGCCGGCGTCGGCCAGCTGGCGCACCAGGTCCATATGGCCGTCGATCTCGGGCGCCACCGTGATCAGGCGCAGCGGCGCCTGCGCGTCGAAGCGCTGGACTTCGGCGAGGCTGGCCTCACGCGCGAATGGCGGCTGCGCCCCCAGCTTGCCGGCGTTGATGTACGGGCCTTCCAGGTGCACGCCCAGGATGCGCGCCTCGTTGTTCCCGCGCGCCTTGCAGGCGGCGCCGATTGCGCCCAGCGCGCGGTCGATGTCCTCGAGCGGCGCGGTCATGGTGGTGGCCAGCAGGCTGGTAGTGCCGTGGCGCGCGTGCAGCGCCGCGATCACATGCGGCGCGTCGCCGCCTTCCATCATGTCGCGCCCGGCGCCGCCGTGCACGTGCACGTCGATGAAGCCGGGCAGGATGTAGCCGTCGCTGTTGGTGGCCGGGTCGCTTGGCGCGCCATCAATGGCGTCGATGCGCGCGTCGGCGCCGGCACCATGGCGCAGGCTGCCGTGGATCCAGCCATCGGGTGTCAGGATGTTTGCCTTGTTCATGCCGTCTTCTCCAGGTGCAGTGCGATCATGCGCAGCGCGCCCTGCGCCGAGTCGCCGTGTGGTGGGCTGCAATGCGCCATCAGGTCGGGCGGCAGGTACAGGCGCAGGGTCTCGCCCAGGCCGCCGCACAGGCTCAGGGGCAGGGCGCCGGTAGGGTCGAGTGCGCGCGCGATGCCGGCCACCTCGCGGCCGGCGTGTTCGAGGATGGCGCCGGCAACCGGATCGAGCGCGCCGTGCGCCACCACGATGTGGGCCAGGCTGGCGTAGTCGGTCTGGCTCGCACGGCCCAGCCAGACCTGGATCGCATCGCGGTTGCCGCCGCAGGCCTGGATGACGTCACGCGCGAACGCTCCGCCTTCGGCGCGGCCGTCGAGCACCTGTTCGATATGGTTCAGCGCGCGCAGGCCCATCCAGGCGCCGCTGGCCTCGTCGCCGGCCGGGAAGCCCCAGCCGCCCACTTCGACCCGCGCGCCATCGGCGCGCAGCGCCTCGCCCACGCTGCCGGTGCCGATGGCGACGATCGCGCCGGGACGCCCGCCATGGGCGCCCATCAGCGTCGAAAAGCCGTCGGTGTCGAGGATGAAGGCGGCGTAGCCGGGATTGGCGGCGGCGAAGGCGCCCGCCCATTCCTTGTTGTGCACGCCGGCCATGCCGAGGCCGATCGCGCACGATGCCTTGGGGATCGCACCGATGCCGATCGCGGCGAAGGCCTGGGCCACCGCCGTATCGACGGCGTTCCAGGCGTTGTCGACGCCGTGGCGCAGGCCGGAGGCGCCGGCCTTGCCGGTGGCCAGCTCCACGCCGTCGCGCCCGGCCAGGCGCACGCGGGTGTTGGTGCCGCCGCCGTCGACGCCGATGAGATAGTCGATCATGATGAAAGTAAGGGATCCGTGGTGGTCGGGGAACTATAGGCAGGGCCTCGGAGGCTGTCAACAGGTATTTAACTGGTATTGTTCTCTGGGGCGTTGCAGAACACGATCGGACACCTGCCTCTGCTATTGCATGCCAATATATGTGATCACTGGTATTGGAATTGGTATTGAAGTTGCGGCGCCCCGCGTGGCCCTGCCGGCAGGGCGGCCACGCCGGGGTGTCATAATGCGGGGATCAGCCAAGGAGACCATTGTCTTGACCCGCCGCCCAGCGCGCGCCGCGTGCGCGCCACGCCCTGTTCTTTCTGCGCCGCACCCGTTGCGGCAGGTCCTGTCGTGGGCAGCGCTGGCGCTGGCACTGGTCCCGGCATGCATGCCGGCGGCCGCGGCGCCATCGACCTTCGGGCCGGTGATCGGCAGCGCGCTGCTGTGCCGCAGCCAGCTCGATAACGCCTACTTCCACGCTTACCTGAGCCAGGCCTTCGGCCCGCCCTACAAGCGCGAGGGCGGGGCCTGGTGGTTCAAGCTCGATGCGTCGCTGTGGGGCGCCCAGGTGACCGAGGTGATGGTCAGCGACGACACCAGCAACCTGGTGTTCGTGGCGGCCATGACCGACAGCAAGCCCGACGAACTCCAGCAATCGATCCGCACCTTCGCCGGCATTGCCTTCGTGGCGGCGGATGCCTCGCCCCATCCCTTGCGCAAGTCGAATGCAGGCAGCACGATCGCCTACGCGCGCGACAAAAGCAAAATATACTGCGCCAAGTTCAAACCGCAGCCGCCCGCCCGTTAGCCACCCATGTACAACCATTACTTCCAGCTGAAACAAGCGCCGTTCTCGATCGCGCCCGATCCGCGCTACCTGTTCATGAGCGAGCGGCACCGCGAGGCGCTGGCCCACCTGCTGTACGGGATCGGCAGCGGCGGCGGCTTCGTGCTGCTGACCGGCGAGATCGGCGCCGGCAAGACCACCGTGTGCCGCTGCTTCATCGAGCAGATTCCCGCCGACTGCCGCCTGGCCTACATCTTCAATCCGCGCCTGAGCGCCGAGGAACTGCTGCAGTCGGTGTGCGACGAACTGCACATCGCGCTGCCGGCGCCCGGCGGGGCGGGCGCCGGCGCGAAAGTGTACGTCGATGCGATCAACCGCTACCTGCTCGCGTCACACGCGCAAGGGTTGAACAACGTGCTGGTGATCGACGAGGCGCAGAACCTGTCGGCCGAGGTGCTCGAACAACTGCGCCTGCTGACCAATCTCGAGACCAGCGAACGCAAGCTGCTGCAGATCATCCTGATCGGCCAGCCCGAGCTGCGCACCATGCTGGCCCGGCCCGAGCTCGAGCAGCTGGCCCAGCGCGTCATCGCCCGCTACCACCTGGGACCGTTGTCCGAGGCGGAAACCGGGGCCTACATCGCGCACCGGCTGGCGGTGGCCGGCGCCACCGGCATGCCGTTCCCGCCGGCCTTGAGCGCGCAGGTGCACCGGCTCACGCATGGCGTGCCGCGCCGCATCAACCTGCTGTGCGACCGCGCGCTGCTGGGCGCCTATGTCGAGAACAGTCCGCAGGTGACGCGCCCGATCCTGGCGCGCGCGGCGCAGGAAGTGTTCGGCGGCGAACCGGCGACGCGCACGGCGCCGCGCCGCTGGCCGCTGCTGGCAGGCGGCGTGCTGGCCGGGGCGGCGCTGAGCGCGGCGGCGGCGTGGCAGCTGATACCGCACGCGCATACGGGGGCAAGCGCGCTGCAGGCCGGCGCGCCGGCGGCAGCGGCGGCGGTCAAGCCGGTCGCCGCCAAGGCTGCCACGGCAGGCGCCGACCTGCCGACCGTGGCCAGCGAGAACGATGCGCTGCGCGCGCTGATCGCGCTGTGGGGGCCGGACTTCGCCGCTATCGACGGCGCCGACGCGCGCGCCACCTGCGAGGCCGCGTCGCGCGCCAACCTGCGCTGCCACCAGGGCCGGGGCGGGCTGTACGAACTGCGCCAGCTCGGCCGCCCGGCGGTGGTCACGCTGCACGAGGGCGCGCGCACCGCGTATGCGCTGCTGGTCGGGATCGACGAGCGCAGCGTGACCCTGGAGGCCGATGGCCGCCGCGAACGGGTCGACATCGCCGCCTTCGTGGCGCGCTCCAGCGGCGAGTTCACCACCTTCTGGCGCATGCCGCGGGCGTTTCGCGACATGCTCGCCCAGGGCGACAAGGGGCCCGATGTCGACTGGCTGGCGCAGCGCCTGGCCGGTCTGAACGAGGCCGAGCCGCCGCCGCTCGAGCACCCCTTCGACGCCCGCACCAGGGAATGGCTGCGCGCCTTCCAGGCCGACCAGCAACTCAAGGCGGACGGCGTGGCCGGTCCGCGCACCTATATGCGCCTGAACCAGCTCTCGGGCGTGACCGAGCCGCGCCTGCTGGCCGCCGGCGTGACGGAAGACTGATATGTCGTACATCCTCGAAGCATTGAAGAAGGCCCAGGCCGAACGCCAGCTGGGCAACGCCCCGACCATCCACGCACCGGCGCCGGCGTATGCGGCGCCGGCAGCCGCCGCGGGCGGCAAGGGACGCTATCTGGCGCTGGGCCTGGGCGCCGGCGCCGTGCTGGCGGCGGCCGTGCTGCTGTGGCAGCGGCAGGAGGGCGGGGAGACGGTCAGCGTGGCTGCGGCGCCCGCATCGGCACCTGCGCCCGCATCCACACCCACACCCGCACCTGCACCTGCACCTGCACCTGCATCCGCAGAGGCGACAGCGGCTGCAGTCCCCGCTCCGACGCCAACGCCGACGCGGGCGCCAGCCGTCACGCCGCGACCACCCGCTTCGCGCGCGGCGCCGCGCGAAACGCCAGTGCAAGCCGCGCCTGCGCCTGCACCTGCGCGCAAGGTTGACCGGACACCGGCGCCAGCGCCGCAAGCCGCAGCGGTCCCGCAGGCGCCAACCGCGCCCGCGCCCGCGCCCACTCCCGCCCCGCAGGCGTCCGGCGACGACAGCCTGCCGACCTTGCAGCAGTTACCCGACGCTCTGCAGCGCGAGCTGCCGCGCGTGAGCTTCGGCGGCTACATCTATTCGCCGACGCCGGGCGAAAGCCTGCTGCTGGTCGACAAGACGCTGCGCCGCGAAGGCGAGCAGGTGGCCCCAGGCCTGGTGCTCGAACGCTTGATGCCGAAGGCAGCCGTCATGAACTACCGTGGAACGCGCTACCGTGTCGCGTACTGAGATGCCGGGACCGGTGCTGGCGGTGGTGGGCTGGTCCGGCAGCGGCAAGACGACCCTGCTGGAACAGCTGGTGGCGCAGCTGGCGGGCGCCGGCCTGCGCGTGAACGTGGTCAAGCACAGCCACCACGACATCGAACTCGAACCGCCGCGCAAGGACAGCGCGCGGCTGCGCCAGGCCGGGGCGGGCGAGGTGATGATCGCGTCGCCGTACCGGATCGCCATCATGCGCGAACTGCGCGGCGCGGCCGAGCCGCCGCTGGCCGAACTGCTGGCGCGGCTGGCGCCGGCCGACCTGACGCTGGTCGAGGGCTACAAATGGGAGGCGCTGCCCAAGCTCGAAGTGCACCGGCCCGACGTCGGCAAGCCGCCCCTGTATCCGGACGACGCCAGCATCGTGGCGGTGGTGTCGAACGCAGGCCGTCCCGCGACGCTGGCGGACGATGTGGCGTGGCTGGACATCGATGCGCCGGCCGCGGTGGTCGGCTGGCTGCGCGGCTGGTTACAGGAAAGTGCTCAAGTTTCGGTGGGCGCCGCCGTTAAAGGCTGACAAGTCTTTTTATCTGGAGCGCCGTATGGACGTCACGAGCATTGCCAAGCTGTCTACCAGCATGGCCGAAACCGGTAACCGCCAGGAAGTGGGCATGGCGGTCATGAAACGCGCGCTGGACATCGAGAAGAATTCAGCGGCCCAACTGATCCAGGCACTGGATTCGGTCCCGCAGCCGCAAAACCTGCCCGCGCACCTGGGCAACAGCATCAATACCACCGCGTGAACGGCGCGGCATGACAAAAACCCGGCACATGCGGCCGGGTTTTTTTCGTGGCAAGCCAGTTCAGCGAAACGCGCTCAGTGAAACGCGCGCAGGATGCGGGCTTCGCCACCCATGTCGTTGAAACGTTCGTTGGCGCTGCGGGTGGCGGCCATCATGCGCTCGAGTTGCGCGTCCTCGAAACGTGACAGTTCCTCGTTGGCAGCTTCAAGCGCCAGCGACAGCTTGGCGCGGGCGTTCTGGTACAGGGCGCTGCTGTACTGGTCGGTGTTCTTGAGGAGTTCTTCGGCGTTCTCGATGACGCTCCTCAAGTCTCCAATCAGTTGTTCTTGCGATTGTGCGCGATGTTCTGGGGTTTCCATGACTTCACCTTAAGCCGTTTGAGTGACGTCTTAAAATATAAACAAGGAAGTCCAGTTCTGTTTGTTAAGGCGCAAACATAAGCGGCCGTTTTGTCGTCCTTGCCGGGACACGCGCGTGTCGCCTGCGCCTGCCAGCGCTCACTGCACGGTGATGCGCAGGTCGCCCACCGACACGGTCTGCCCAGTGCGGATCTTCGCGGTCTTGCGCAGCTCCTTCTTCCCGTCGACCGACACCACGCCGCTGGCGACCATGTTCTTGCCGGCGCCGCCGCTGTCGACCAGGCCGACCAGTTTCAGCAACTGGTTGACCTCGACGAATTCTGATGTCAAATCGAAAACTATTTTCTGCATATTATCCTCGCGGGTGATGAAGGCGGCGCTCGCGCTGCGAGGCCGCCGGACGACTGGCAGGCCGCCGAGGGGCAATCTCAGACAGGGTCGGGCCGGGTCATGTCGATCGGGACGATCCACTGCTCGAACTGCTGTTCGTCGACGAAACCGCTCTGCAGGGCGGCCTGGCGCAAGGTCAGGCCGTCCGTCGATGCCTTCTTGGCGATCTGCGCGGCGCGATCATACCCGATGTGCGGCGCCAGCGCGGTCACCAGCATCAGCGATTTTTCCATCAGCTCGCCGATGCGGGCGCGGTTCGGTTCGATCCCCTGGGCGCAATGTTCGTCGAACGAGCGCATGCCGTCGGCCAGCAGGCGCGCGCTTTGCAGGAAGTTATGCGCGATCATCGGCTTGAACACGTTCAGTTCGAAGTTGCCCTGCGACCCGCCGACGGTGATGGCGACGTCGTTGCCGAACACCTGGCAGCACAGCATGGTCAGCGCCTCGCACTGGGTCGGATTGACCTTGCCCGGCATGATCGAGCTGCCCGGCTCGTTCTCGGGAATCGTGATCTCGCCCAGGCCCGAGCGGGGGCCGGACGCCATCCAGCGCACGTCGTTGGCGATCTTCATGAGGGCCGTGGCCAGCGTCTTGAAGGCGCCGTGGGCGGCGACCATCGCGTCGTGGCCGGCCAGCGCCATGAACTTGTTGGGCGCGGTCTTGAACGACAGGCCGGTGCGCGAACCGAGTTCGGCCGCGATGCGCGGGGCAAATTCGGGGTGCGCATTCAGGCCGGTGCCGACCGCGGTGCCGCCGGCCGCCAGTTGCAGCAGGCCGGACAGGGTCGACTTGATGGCGCTCTCGGAATATTCGAGCTGGGCCACGTAGCCGGAGAATTCCTGGCCCAGCGTCAGCGGGGTGGCGTCCTGCAGGTGGGTGCGGCCGATCTTGACGATCGGCTCGAAGTCGCGCGACTTGCGCAGCAGTGTGCCGCGCAGCTGGGCCAGCGCCGGCAGGACTTCCTTGGCCAGGGCCCAGGCCGCCGCCACGTGCATGGCGGTGGGGAAGATGTCGTTCGACGACTGCCCCATGTTGACGTGGTCGTTCGGATGCAGCAGGCGGCCTTCGCCGCGTGCGCCGCCCAGCAGCTCGGAGCCGCGGTTGGCCAGCACCTCGTTCATGTTCATATTGCTCTGGGTGCCGGAGCCGGTCTGCCACACGGCCAGCGGGAATTCGTCCGGGTGGCGCCCGTCAAGGACTTCGTCGGCGGCGCGGATGATGGCGTCGGCCTTGTCGGCCGGCAGCTTGCCGTGCGAGCGGTTGACCGCCGCGGCGGCGCGCTTGACCTGGGCCAGCGCCGCGACCAGCTCGGGCGCCATGCGCTCGCTCGAGATGTGGAAGTGGTGCAGCGAACGCTGGGTCTGGGCTCCCCACAGCCGGTCCGAAGGGACGTCGATCGGGCCGAAACTGTCTTTCTCAATCCTGTTTTCCATGAACGTTTCCTGTTATGCAAAAGGCTGGGATTAAAGAGTTTATCCCAATGTCCGTTATTGACGCTCGGGGTTCACTTTTTTGCATTCTCCATGGGTATCCGCTTTTTCCTGACATTGACATGCGCGCTGCTGGCCGGCGCCGCCGGCGCGGCCGAACTGGGCGAAGCGCGCGTCGCCTCCTACCTGGGCCAGCAGTTGGTGGCCGACATCGACCTGGCGCTGATCGACGCGCCCGGCGAGAAGGTGGCGGTGCGGCTGGCGCATCCGGACGTTTACCGGGGCGCCGGTCTGGGCATGCCGCGGGTGCTGTCGACGCTCGGCATGACGGTGACGCAGCGCGATGGCCGCCAGTTCCTCCACGTGACCTCGCTCGCGCCGGTCGAGTCCAGCCATCTGCACCTGTTCCTGGAACTGCTCGATGGCGGCCAGCGCAACGTGCGCCTGGTGACGCTGTCGCTGGCGCCGGATCCGCATCCGGCGCCGCCGGTGCCTGTCGTGACGCCGGCGCCCGTCGCTGCGCCGGTACCCGTTGCCGCCCCCGTGGCGCCGCTCGAACCGGTTCCGGTCAAGCCGGTCAAGCCGGTCATGGCACGCGTGCACGCGCCGGCCCCGCCACCGAAGCCCGGACCGCAACCGACGCCTGCTGCCGAACCGACGCCCGCGGCGGAGCCGACGCCCACGGCCGATGCCAGGTCCGCGCCGAAACCCGCACCGCAGCCCGCGCCGAAGTCGGCGCCGAAGCCCGTGAGCGTGGCCGCGCAGGCGCTGCCGCCACCATTGCCGGTTGCGGCACTGGCAGCGACAGCGGCTCCGGCAGCGCCCGCGACCTGTACCCCGGAGGCATCGTCCGCCCAGGCGCAGGCTTGCGCCGCGCTCGACTACAAGAGCGCGCAGTTGCGCGAGCAGATCGGCGTCCTGGAAGACAAGGTCAAGGTGTTGCAGGTGGCGCTGGGAGCCAGTCCGGCGTCGGTCAGCAAGCCGCTGTCGCCGCTGCCGGTGAAGCCGCATCCGGCCAGGAAGCGGCACCAGCCGCAGCCGAAGGTGGAGGACGGCATGCCGTGGGGCTGGATCGGCGCCGGCTTCGCCGCCGTCCTGGCCCTGGCCGGGGGCGGGGTGGTGCTGCTGCGCCGGCGCAAGGGCAGGGCCGCAGTGGCGCCAGCGCCGGGGACATCCCTGATGGCGGGCCTGCGCCAGCGTTTTCGGCGCAACAAGACAACGGCCGAAGCGGTAGAACCGAAACTTGAGAGCGCTACGCAAGAAATGTCTACACAAGTTTGAAGTTCGGTTATACTGATTCCGTGATCGATGAGGTCACAGACAGTACAGGGTCTGACGCAGCCACCACCGATAGCGTGGCGCGACCACCAGGCTCACGTTGATGAAACGCCTGTAACTGGAAGCAGTTCCCTCGCCAACCGTGGCCGGGGAACGCCGGATGCAACCGGCAAGAGGCGACGCCAGGAGATACCTGGTGCTCGCGCTCTCCCATTCAGCCGGGGAGCTTCAGGCTCTCCTGCACTTCAAGCGCCCTCGGGGCGCTTTTTCTTTTTCCGGCGCTGATGCGCGGCCTGCGCTGCACGCCATGCGACGCGCGCCCATGAAAAAAGCGCCCTCAGGCGCTTTTCATGGTCGGATCCGGCAAGAATCAATGTGCCTGCAGCATACGCTCGAGTTGACCGTTGACCGGCTCGGTCAGGTCGCGGATCGCGCGGTCGTTGGCCATCAACTGCTTGAGCAGGTCGATCTTGCGCAGGCGCTTGGCGCCGTCCAGGGCAGGGACGCCGGCCGTTGCAGAGGCCGCCTCGACCCTGGCTTCGACATTCAATTGCGCGAATTCGTTCCAGTCGCCGGACTTGGCGGCTTGCGCCATCTGGCCGGTCAAGCCTGCCAGGTTTTCGTAGATCGAAAGGACGTCGTTTGCGTTCATTGTTGCCACCAAAGCAATATAACTGGGGCCGGATTACCGGTTGTCTGAATCATTTACGGATGCGAATTTGAGAACTTTAGGGTTTTCATAAAATATTTTTGAAATTATTTTTGGCATCTATCGGGATGCCCACCATGGCTGTCACAATGACGCCATGGACCACGACGATATCTCCCGCCGCACGCTGGCACACTACAATCAGCATGCCGACGCCTTTTTTGCCGGCACGATCGACCACGACGTCAGCCAGAACATCGACGCGCTGCTGGCGGCAATCGGCGCCCCGGCGCCGTACACCATCCTCGACCTGGGCTGCGGCCCCGGGCGCGACCTGAAAACCTTCAGCACCCTCGGCCACCGCGCCATCGGCGTCGACGGCAGCGAACGCTTCGTCGCCATGGCGCGCGACTACAGCGGCTGCGAGGTGTGGCAGCAGGACTTCCTGCATCTCGACCTGCCGCCGGCGCTGTTCGACGGGGTATTCGCCAATGCCGTGCTGTTCCATGTGCCGGCCGCGGCGCTGCCCGGGGTGTTACGCCACTTGTACGCCGCACTCAAGCCGGGCGGCGTGCTGTTCAGCTCGAACCCGCGCGGCGACAACCGGGAGGGCTGGAACGGCCCGCGCTACGGCAGTTACCACGACTACGAACACTGGGAGCGCTACATGCTCGACGCCGGCTTCGTCGCCCTGCACCATTACTACCGGCCGGCAGGCCTGCCGCGCGACCAGCAACCGTGGCTGGCGAGTGTGTGGCGTAAGCCAGTCTGTTAAACGTCGTACAGAACTCGCGGTCTTCATTGCGTACGCTAAAAGCTCATCCACGTAAAAGGCAAGGAGATTGCAATGAACAAGGATCAAGTCAAGGGCAAGGCCAAGGATATCGGCGGCAAGATTCAGCAGAAAGCCGGTGAAGCCGTCGGCAGCAGCAAGCAGCAGGCCGAAGGCCTGGCTAAACAGGCCGAAGGCAAGACGCAAAAGAACGCGGGCGACGTGAAAGAAATCGCCAAAGGCAATCGCTGATCTTGCAGCTGCCAATCATGACAAAGCCGCGCACTGCGCGGCTTTATTGTTTCCGGGTTCAGGGTTTGCGGTGTGGATGTGAGGCGTGTGAATGTGAACCTGCTTCGGATCAGGCCGCCGGCCCCGGCCCTGAGCGAGGGCCGGGCGGCACTGGATTAATCCGTCCCCACGCCCTTCGCGGGTCTGTCCCCTAGTACATCTTCTATGTACAGCATCCTCACCGCCACTGCCAGCACGGCCGCCAGCGGTGTCGCCAGCGCCACGCCGGCAAAGCCGAACAGCGTACCGAACACCAGCTGCATGACGATCACCAGCGCCGGCGGCAGTTCGATGGCCTTGGCTTCGATCATCGGCTGCAAGACATAACCCTCCAGCATATTGATCGCGGCGAACAGCAGCAGGGCGTACAGCGCCATGTCCGGGCTGATCGACAGCGCCAGCAGCACGGCAGGAATGCCGGCCATGATCGGACCGATATATGGAATGAAGTCGAGCAGGCCGGCAATCACGCCCAGGATCAGCGCCAGCGGCACGCCCAGCAGGCTCAGCCCGATCGCGGTGGTGGTGCCGACGATCAGCATCGACACCGCCTTGCCCACCAGCCAGCTGGCCAGCGAATCGCCCATCTCCCCCATCACTTCGCGCGCCCGGCCACGCTTGGCCTGCGGGACCAGGCGGATGAATCCGCCCGTGTAGACGCCCGGGGCGGCGGCAAAATAGATCCCGACGAACACGATGATGACGACATTGCCGAGCGCCCCCAGGATGCCGCTGAAGAACAGGCCGGCATTCGGCACCATCGTGCTCATCTGCTTGACGATGTCCTCGGGCGGCGGCAGGTCGGCCACCACGCGCTTGAGCAGCGGATGCTGCGCGACCTCGCCCTGCAGCCGCTCGATGGCGGCCGGAATCTCTTCGGCCAGCTGGCTCGACTGCTCGGAAATCTGCGGCGCCATCGCCCAGCCGCCCAGGCCGATGACGGCGCCCAGCAGCAGCACGACAATGGTCAGGGACAACGTGCGCTTCAGGTGGAAACGGCGCGCCAGGATGTCGCTCAGGCGGTACAGCAGGATGGCGAACAGGATGCAGGCGAACACCAGCAGCAGGGCGTCGGCGGCCAGTACCAGCGCCGCCAGGCCCAGGATGAAGAGGATGCCGATGCCGCTGATCAGGGTGACGCGGCGCGCCAGCCGGCGCTGGGCTACCTGCGTGCCGGGTGGCGCCTCGGTAGGGGAATTATTCTTGTTGTCCATGGTCTAAAGTAGATGAAGCGGTGCACCGCGTTGTCAAAAGACTAGCATTTGCGATGGCTGATTGGCGCGCGGCTGTGTTTTTACGATTGTGTTAGCAGCCGCACTGATGAGCAGGGCGATCGTGGTTAATCTGTACTCAACGCATCGCCATTTGGCATGTCATTGAAAAGGAGAAACACCATGAACAAGGACCAGGTCGAAGGCAAACTCAAGGAAGTCGGCGGCAAGATTCAAGAAGGCGCCGGCAAACTGGTGGACAGCAAGGAACAGCAAGCAAAAGGCCTGGCAAACCAGGCTGAAGGCAAAGTCCAGCAGACCTACGGCGACGCAAAAGAAGCCGTCGAAGATGCAGTGGACGAAGCAAACCGCCCACGTCCACGTCCGTAATCGGACCACCGGTGACAGCTGCCGAGGCAGCTGTTTGTATCGGTAACGAAAAAGCCGCATCGATTGCTCGATGCGGCTTTTTGCTGTGCGGTCCAGTCTGGCATCAGGTGGGGTGGGGTGGACGGCTTTGCCGTCCACGCGTTCAAGTGGCGTGTGCGGATCGATTGGCCGTTTTGATACCGGATATCAGGTGGGGTGGACGGCTTCGCCGTCCACGCGTTCAAGTGGCGTGTGCGGACCGATTGGCCGTTTCAAGGCTGGATGAACGCGTGGACGGGGAACCCGTCCACCCTACCGGCCCCGAGATGCTCAGTTCGCTTGCGTCACCCCCAGCTGGCGCTTGAAGTACGACTCGATCAAGCCGTACACATGGCGCTGGTTGGTGCGGCCCGACATGCCGTGCTTGGCGCCTGGATAGGTCATCAGGTCGAACTGCACATTGCGCTTGACCAGCTCGTCGATCAGCAGCGTGGTGTTCGAGAACAGCACATTGTCGTCGGCCATGCCATGGATCAGCAGCAGCGGCGACTTCATGCCGT